>Ga0334884_1004921_pt1 | contig 13228 bp, 8 predicted proteins | sample GraSluR1_MG_7_FD_207215 | JGI IMG/M metagenome (GOLD analysis project Ga0334884, IMG submission 207215) | Sludge microbial communities from methane-producing bioreactor in Wageningen University, Netherlands - Granular Sludge_12_05 R1 | ecosystem: Engineered > Bioreactor > Anaerobic > Unclassified...
TCTTGTCATGGAGTTTGCGATAGGACGGCAAAGTCCGAGAGTGGCAGCGATGGGGCTTGGAGTCACGCTGGGGGTTGTGGCTGTGCTGCTGCTCCCATGCCGTACACGAAGCATGGGGTTCATGCTGGCGCTCATGTTGGGCGGCTTATTGCCCTACATCTATCTCCCCGTTGCTGCATCGCACAATCCTCCAATGAACATGGGTTATGCGTGCACCTGGGAGGGGTTTTGGCATGTGATCAGCCGTGGGCAGTATGAGCGGCTCAGCCCGCTGAATCCCTTTGTGCATTCGGAAATCTTTCTCGATCAACTGCGCTGGTATGTTCGCCTTGCCATATCCCAGTTCACGGCGCCGATCCTGTTGTTCTCGCTTGTTCCCGCATTCTGTCTGCCGATGCTTCGCGCGCGCGCGCGCCGGGTTGTAATGGTTATTCTTGTGGCATTCTTCATGTTCAGCATCATCACGCTCTTGGGGACGAATCCCGTGTTGGATGTTCAAACCACAATGATTGCGCGGCTGCTTTTCATTCCGTCATTTGCAATGCTCGCTATCCTGATTGGCTACGGATTTATGATCCTCATGCCGATCCGACTGCTGGAAGAATCGGCGTGAGTCGGGTCAGAAGGTCCACGCGACGCCGGCGACAACATAATGGAACAGGGAAAATGTGTAGACCTCGTCGTTATCCGCGCCGCCTTCGAGGATGCGGTATCCCGCTTTCAGGGCAAGGTTGCGGTTGAGGTCGTACTGCGCGGCGAACAGTACATCTTCCGCCCGGCCCTGAGGCGCGGCCAGCGCCTCGCCGTCTATCAGCAGGTGGAATCTGTCTCTCGGAGTCCATGTGAGGTTGAAGCTCAACAAGGGGACAAATCCGAGATCTGTCTTCGAGGTGGACTTTCCGCCGCCTTCCAATTTGATTTCCGCGTCGCGCACCTTTCCTGCCACGCCGGCGCTGAATTGCAGCTTTTCCGATTTATGCAGGAGATAGCGATATACCAAGCGATAAGAATTGAATCGAAAGGTGGCCCTGAGCGGGGTTCCCGCGGGGAATGTTTCTTCGTTGAAGCTGATGTCTTTGTCGAGGGTCCCCTCCGATTCCATCGTCAGCGGGGCGATCAGCAACGCCAGCCAATGTTTGTCGGAAAGGTTGTGCCCATAGCGAAAGCGAAATGCCACGGTTTCGTCGGCCTTAAGATCTTCGGTGAGCGAAAAGCGAGTGCCGGTGTCACCCGGAATGGCGACGTCATTATAACCCGGAAAGACGTAGCCGGCTTCAATATCCACCACGCTTTGAGCGAGTGCGCTGCAAGTGACTGCGATTCCCAACAAGAAGATGACCACGGCGGATTTTTTCATGATCATTCCTTGTATCATCATCAGCGTGTGGAATGCCATATCTAATGCGGATGGGCGCATGGGTGCTCTGCTATTGCTTCTCCTCTGCGGCTCCGGTACGGTGAAAGGCATGACCATGGACTCAATAAAGCTCGGAGATCCTGTGGCTGCGCGAACTGAATGGACGCCCGCCAAGAAAGCGGGGAACGCTTTTTTCACCCATGAATTGCAGCAGGTTGCGCCGGACCGTATTGAATTGAGAGCGGCCGCAAAGGCCAAGATGATGTTCCAGGCGATTCTCGTCACCGGCCTCGTCATTCTGGCCGCGCTGGTGCTCTATGTCGTGCGAAAGGGTTTGTCCAGCGTCAGCATGGAGGCCGCGTTGGGAACTTGTGTACTCGGCGTCACGCTCGTTGCGATCGGGTGGGGGATGATCAAGTTGGAAATGGGCCCGGTTGTTTTCGATTTGAAGAAGAGCTGGTGTTGGAAAGGAACCGCCGAACCCCAGGACACATGGGAAAACGTGACGCCGAAAAACAGCTTGCGAATCGCGGATATTCACGCGCTGCAGATTCTTGCCAAAACCTGGAGTGGCCGGAATGAGGCGCATCGGACGTTCACCAGTTACGAATTGAACCTCGTGCGGAGCGACGGCCAGCGTCTCAACGCGATGGATCATGGCGACTTGAATGCCCTGCAATCCCAGGCGCAATCCCTGGCCGACTTTCTGCAAAAACCCCTCTGGGATGCATCTGCCGAGCCCATCAATATTGATCGTTGATGAGTGATAGCGGATCGAGCCTTGACGATTTCTGCCTCGGGCGGTAGAAAAGATATTACACAATATCCATCACGTTCCGCTGGTTCTGCCATTCGTTGCGCCTGCTTTGGTTTTTCGTTTGGGAGGCTGATTCCGCGATTGCGGATTTATGCATCGTAGCCGCGGCTTTGGGCTCGTGGGGATGTTGGTGAGCCCGAAAGGAAGGGTGTTCGATGGCAATCAGCAAACAGCAGCGAACGGTGATCCGACGCCTGGGTTCGGCCGGCGGGTTGAAGAAGTGGCGGGATTGGAAATGGCAGGTGCGCCACACGATACGCGATATCCCCACGTTCGAAAAGGCACTGGGGATTCAGTATGCCGCGGAAGAACGCAAGCAGCTTGAAAAGACGCTTCGCCGATTCCCCCTTTCCGTCACGCCGTATTACCTGTCCCTCATTGATGAACAGGACTTTCGCAACGATCCCGTGTATCGCCAGTGTTTTCCGAGTCCCTCGGAGTTACGCATTCGCCGCATGGATATGGCGGATCCCCTGGCCGAAGACCGCGACAGCCCGGTGCCCGGACTGACTCACCGCTATCCGGACCGCGTGCTGCTGCATGTGAGCAACGTATGTGCCATGTACTGCCGTCACTGCACGCGCAAGAGGAAGGTCGGCGATCGCGATTCAATTCCGGGGCCGGCCGCTATCCGCCGCGCCATCGCGTATATCCGGCGCACGCCGGTGGTGCGCGACGTGCTGCTATCCGGCGGCGATCCGTTCATGCTGTCGAATACGTATCTCAACTGGATCCTGACGGAGCTGCGCACGATTCCTCATGTAGAGGTCATTCGCATCGGTACGCGCACTCCGGTGGTGCTGCCGTATCGCATCACGGATTCGCTGGTCGCCATGCTGCGCAGGCATCACCCGGTCTGGGTGAATACGCATTTCAACCATCCGCGCGAAATCACAGACTCATCCCGCGAGGCACTGGCCCGCCTCGCCGATGCGGGCATTCCGCTGGGCAACCAGACGGTGCTGCTTGCCGGAGTGAACGATTGTCCGCGCATCATGCGGCGCCTTGTGCACCGGCTGGTTCAGAATCGCGTGCGCCCGTATTACCTCTACCAGTGTGATCTCTCCGAAGGGCTTGAACATTTCCGGACGCCGGTGGGCAAGGGAATTGAGATTCTGGAAAGCTTGATCGGCCACACCAGCGGCTTTGCCGTGCCGACCTACGTTATCGATGCGCCGGGCGGCGGTGGCAAGATCCCCGTCATGCCGAATTACCTCATATCGTGGAACACCAACAAGGTGGTGTTGCGCAACTACGAAGGGGTGATCAGCACGTATCACGAGCCAACGTCTTATGAGGCGACCTTCTGTGACCGTAACTGCGAACGCTGCCACTTGACCCTGAAGCTCGAGGGCGCGGAAGAGTACAAGGCGATCGGAATCGAGAAACTGCTGGCCGATCACGACAAGACGATCTCCCTGGTGCCGGCGCGCAACGAGCGGCACTCCCGCCGCAGCAAAACCCGGAGGAAAGGAGCGAAGGCATGAGTTGGCTTGATTACGCTATTTTCGGTTTCTACATGGCCGCGATCCTCGGCGTTGGCTGGTATCACTTCCGGCGAAATCGGAGCGAGGAGGATTACTACGTGGGCGGGCGCAATGTGCCGCCCCTGGCGGTCGGTTTATCCGTGGTGGCCACGGATGTCGGAGGCGGCTTTTCCATCGGACTGGGCGGCGTCGGATTCCTCATGGGATTGTCTGGAACATGGTTATTGTTCACCGGCCTGGTCGGCGCATGGCTTTCGGCGGTGTTTGTTATTCCCCGGCTCAAGGCCATCAAGGAGTCCAATTCCATGCTGACATATCCGGACTTCCTGAGACATCGTTATAATGGGCGCGTGGCTCTCGTTGCGGCGGTTCTGTCCGGCGGGGGCTACCTTCTTTTCACCGGGGGCCAGATCCTGGCCGGCGCGCGGCTGGCTGCCGATACCGCCATCACGCAGGCGCCCTTCGGGTGGGACCCGTTTACCTTCGCGCTTTACGTGATGGGCTTCATCATCATTGCATACACGGTGCTCGGCGGGATCAAGGCCGTGATCTATACCGACTTCATACAATGGATCGTCTTGATGTTCGGGCTGGTCGGGTTGGCGATCCCGCTGGCCCTGCACCGGGTGGGTGGTTGGAGCGCGTTGCGCGCGGCATTGCCCCCGGAGTTTTTCTCGCTGCACAACATTGATCGGACCACCTTTATCAACTGGATGGTGACGATAATCCCGATCTGGCTGGTCGGTATGACTCTTTACCAGCGGATGTTCGCTTGTCGCGGCGCAAGGGAAGCGCGGCGGGCGTGGTTTATTGCAGGATTTTTTGAGTATCCCGTAATGGCTTTCATGGGCGTCATACTGGGCATGTGTGCGCGGGTGTTGTTCCCGGAGCTGGGACCGGACGACGCGGAGCGCGGATTGCCCATGTTGATCAAGGATGTGCTGCCCGTGGGCGTCACCGGCATGGTTGTTGCCGCTTACTTTTCCGCCATCATGTCCACGGCTGACAGCACATTGATGGCATCGTCGGGGAATCTCGTGACCGACCTGGTCCAGCGTTTCCGTCGCCATCCGCTGGAGGGGAAGGCGTTGATGCGTCTCTCTCAACTGGCGACGCTCGGGCTGGGAATTCTCGCGTTGCTGTTTGCCTCGCAGTTCCAGACCGTGTTGGGCGCCATCATGTACGCCTATGGATTCCTTGTTTCAGGACTTTTCTTCCCGACGCTCGGCGCGTTCTTCTGGCCGCGCGGCAGCTCAACGGGCGCTCTGGCGGGTATGCTGGCGGGCGGCGGATTGACGGTCGTGCTGCAGTTGTTGCCTTTCGGGCTCTGGGGCTACGATCCCACCGTGTTCGGCCTCACGCTTTCCGCCGTGGTCTATGTCGCGGGATCGCTGTTGTGGCCGGATGCCGCGCGCGCCGGGACCGGGGCGGTTGCATCATGACTTCCGTGCCGGACAAACCGGATGTGGTGGAACGGCTCGGGAAGTCGCGCATCCAGCATGGACCCGCCAACCAGCGCGTTTACCTGATGAAGCTGGACCGCGGCGATCTGCCCGGTCTTCCGGAAGAACTCATCGCCTTTGCGCGCACCCGCGGTTACGGCAAGATATTCGCCGTCGTTCCGGCCGACACCACACCCGCTTTCGCCGCCGCGAACTACCTGCGCGAGGCGGAAATCCCCGGCTACTTCCGCGGCAAAATCGCGGCCGATCTGCTCGCGTTTTACCTCGATGAACATCGCGCGCGCCGTGACGAAACGGATGCGAAGGCCATTCTCGATCTGGCCCGACGGAAGGCGTTGGACGCGCCCGCGCCGCCCGCGCTGCCGGAGTCGTGGACCTTGCGCCCGGCGCGGCCCGACGATGCGCCCGCCATGGCAGAGTTGTATCGCGTTGTCTTCGAAACCTATCCATTCCCGATTCACGACCCGGCGTATCTTCGCCGGACCATGGACGAAAACATCCTCTACTATGGAATCTGGAACGGAGAACAGCTCGTCGCATTGTCTTCCGCCGAGACGCGCCCGCAGGCGCTGTCCGTGGAGATGACCGATTTCGCCACGGCTCCAGCCGCGCGAGGCGCGAGCCTCGCGCGCCATCTGCTCGCGCGCATGGACGAGGATCTTGCGGCGAAAGGTTTCTGCACCGCCTACACCATCGCGCGCGCCGCCTCGGCCGGCATGAACATCTGCTTTGCGCGCGGCGGCTACACATGGGGCGGCACGCTCTGGAATAACACGCAGATATGCGGAAAGCTGGAGCACATGAACGTGTGGCACAAGGCCTTGAACGCCTCTTGAATGCGCGAGCCTAAGGCAGCGGCATCTTGCCCGCTCCCGTGTGGGCCGTTGCTATCGCGGCGCCGAGTTGGGAGACCTCGCGGACGTCTTCAATCGTGAAGAAAGCCTTGGGATCGAATTGCTGTAGAAGATCGCGAAGCTCAAGGACGCGTTTGCGTCGCACCATGGTGAAAACAATGCGCACCGGGCCCTGCGAACCCTGCGCGTTGACCACCGTCACGCCGAACCCTGCCGCGCGCATCTGCGCGACGAAATCCTCCGTTGGCCGGTTCGTGATCAGCCGCACCATCACCCATCCGAGCGCCATCTTCTCTTCCAGCCACATGCCGGTAAGCGTCCCCAGCGCGTAGCCGCCCGCATACGCGATGTACGCGAGCCAGTGTTGGATTCCGCTCAGCACCTGCGAGATCGCAATGATCCAGATCAAAACCTCGACAAACCCGCAAACCGCCGCCAGGCGCTGGCGTCCGCGCGAGATGAATACCACCCGCAACGTGCCCATGCTGACGTCCATGATCCGCGCGATCACAATCAGGAGCAACGGAAGCAGCGTTGAAATGGTTCCGGACAAGGTCATGCTTCTTCCATCATAACGGACGAGCCCCTCATGACCAGCATGAATAAAGAAAGGTTACGGCGAGGGGATCTGCACGCGGCTTCGCATGTAGAGTCCGGGAAGTTCGCTCGGGACTTGGATCAGGAGATTGCTTCCTGTTCCGTCGAGCGGGGCGTGGAGCGATTGCCAGACCGGGACGACCAGGTTGGTGGTTCCGAGCAGATCGTACACGCGGCCTGTTGAGGTCTGGCCAAGTTCCAGTGTAAGCGGGCTTGCAATCCGCATATCGCGAATCCCGTCAAAGAATGACATGTCATCCTTGGGGTTCGTATCCGCAATGAACTCCTCCATGTTCGAGAATCCATCATCATCCCAGTCGGCGGATGCTACGGCGCCGGTGGCGGAGTCGAAGTGCCGAAGCTCCCACGCATCGGGAATCCCGTCGGCATCGCGATCCGGTATCCCGACCATCATGATCTCGTCCAGCCATGCGGCATCAAGACCGTTGCTAACAGAGCCGTCCTTGGAATAGGTCCACCGAATGCGATGAATGCCGGCAGGCAGTACATATTCGCACCGTTGCCAGCCGACTTCCCCTGAAATATCGTTTTCCCAGGCGTCATTTATGAAAAGGACAAGGTAGTCATAATATCGCTCCGAGGACACTTTCCACAAGAAGCTGAGCGTGCCGGGGCCAATGACGTCGGCTTCCATGTGTGATTCCTGGTTGTGCGCGATGCGCCCGCTCTGGGCAGCGGAAACGCCGTCGTGCGTGATCGCCGTCTGTATGAACCATGGCGAATTACCGTAGCTGTAAAAGACGATGTTCGTCTCACCTGCACCAGGGTCCATGGGGCTGAGCACAACCATATGGACTCCGACCGTTATCGCTGACGGAGTGGCGTCCGGCGCGGAAACGATCATCGTCTCCTGGTAATTGCCCGGCGCTAATGCGGAGGGATCGAACGTAAGCAGGATGTATCCGTAATTGAAGTCATTACTGACCACCGGATTGAATATCTGAAGTGACAGCCACGCGGATTCGACATGGGCTGTAAACGTGAGGCTGTCCGTCCCGATATTCCGGATCGCGAGATAGCGTTGAGCCGCCGGGCTTCCTTCGTAAGTTATCTGTGTCACATTCGGCGAGGATACGGAAAGCACAGGTTGTGTGAATGGCGTAAACACCACGCGATCAATAAGCCCGGTGCTCCGCGTGGGTGCTGACGAATAGTTGATGTGTGCCCAGCGCATCGTATGGACGCCCGGAGGGATAATGTTGGTGGCCATTGTCCACGTGGAGGAAAACTGATACTGATAGGACGAGTTGTCCATGACAGATCTCAGGTACCCCGGTTCCGAAGAGCTTCTCATGGACCATGCATACGTCAGCTCGCCGGGACCTTCGATCACGGTCTGAATCCAGTTCACGCCGTTCGCCGGAATGTAATCGCTGCGCAGTGAATCTTCGCCATCCCATGTCAGGTTCGTTTCGTATTCCCACGTGCCGGAAAATGTCCATTCCATGTCGGTGGTGTCCAGTGCTTCCTCGATCCGGTTAATGAAGACAGGAATGACGAGCTCGTTGGTGGTGATGAGTCCATTTGCGGTTATGATCGCGCGCAACACGTGATCGCCGCTGGAAGCGTTTTCCGCAATTTGAATTACGCACGGGATTTTGTTCGTGACGAAGCTCATCGGAGGCAGCGTTTCGAAGTTTGCCTCGAAACCGCCCGGCAATAGCAGGCCGGCTGACTCGCTTTGCACGGAAAGCGAAATGTTGGAGCCCGGAATCGAGCCGTCGTTTTCAACACGGAAGAAAACGTTCAGTACTTCACCGGTTTCATAGAGGCCGTTCCCGTTTCCGATTTCGGCAATGAAATCGAAGGCCGCATTCATTACCAGCCCGGTGGCGAAAGCGAACAGCTTGGCGACGGGCATGTGCTGCATATTCAAAGCGTCGGCGTCGTTGGTCTGGATCGGGTAGGGCGGGGAAGCCCACAGACGGCTGTCGAAAACAATCCCGTTGGTGAAAACGAAGCCGCCTGCGGGAAGCGGCGTGTGCCAGGTTTCCAGCTTGCTGTTGGGTAGCACGTAATCGAGAGGGCGTGTGCGGCCCCGGTTTGTGTTGCGGTTGCCCAGTTGATCGGCGGGCTGAATGCCGTCCGACACGACGGCCGTCAGTGTCAGGATGGCTGCTTCGGTTCGCGTTTCCGTGTTCAAATCGCCTGCAACAACAATGTAATCGTCCGGCGGAAATTCAGACTGGATCTGTTGAACAAGAATCTGGGCCTCGGCATTTCGGTCTCCCGGTGTTCCGCTGGCATAGAGGTGGGCGCTCACGACGTGCAGCATGCGCGGGCCGGGAATGTCTATCGTGGCCCAGGCGAAGTCGCGATTGCTGACATAAGGATCCGCCCATTCGCCGGACGCCACGATTGGCCAGCGGCTGATGATGCCGTTGGGAATGGCCCCGGCGACAGGCTCGACCATGAAGCTGAAGTTTGTGCCGAAATGGGAATCTACAAACGCGCGCCGCGAGACGTTTGTTACGTTGAATTCCTGGATCGCTACGACGTCCGGCAGCAAGCCCTGAAAGAGACGTTGTGCGGGATCGCGATAGACCTGGGTCTGACCGCTGGTCAGATTGGCGGACATGATCAACATGCTGTCTGAGTCGCGAATGCGGATTCGCGTGGTGCGATTGCTGTCGGGGAATGCGCCCGCGATCTGAGCCGGCAGGATAAAGCCCTGTTCGGGCCCCTCGGCTGTTCCATCGGGCAGCGCGGCGATGCTGACCGTCTGCGTGGCTGATGAGGCCGCGGTGAACACAAGGGTGGTCGCGGAAAGAGAAAGTTCTTCAAGGCAGAGGTCGGCGCCGGTCACGGCAACCCGGACCGTTGCGTCGGCGGGCGAGCTGAGCGCCACGCGAAACTCGACGGAATCGTCACCTTCGCAAAGCATAAGCTCCGCCGGTTCGATCCACACGCGCGGTTCATTGTCGAGGATCGTAACCACGCAGGTTGATGGATCCATGGTATTGGCGCCGATTACGTGCGTAATTTCGAGGCCGATTGTTTCGTTGGGTTCACCCTCGCCGTCGTCAAGAATCTCAACATCCACGTACTGCACGGCTGGCCCGTCCGCCGCGAAGGTGAGGGATGTACTTGAAAGAAGATAGTCGGTCCCTTCCATGGCCGTGCCGCCGAGATGGATGTTTGCCGTGGCGTCGGACGCTTTGCCGATCATGACGGGAATGGAAACCGTGCCTGCGGATTCGACAACGGACGTTGATGCGAAGTCGAAGCACAGGGATGGCATTTCATCATCAACAATTGTAATAACGCTTTGCGCGGCGCCTGCGGCTTGTATCACGCCGTCGAGATTGGAAGTCGCCAGAATAATCGTCTCATTTGCTTCCGGATCATCATCATCAACGATGAGCACATGAATCGCCTGCGACGGAGTGGACGCGGAGAACACAAGCGTAGTGGTGACGAGCACGAAGTCTTCGTCCTGCGCAGCGTTGCCGCCGGCGATCACGATGTCGGCTGACCCCTCTCCCGGCGGGGATACGACCGCCCATATCGTCGCCGTGTCCGCCGCTTCGGAGACGGAAAGCGTCGTTGGCGCAAGCGAAAGCACCGGCACGGAAGACCAGGAAATGGCGAAGTCGTCTATCAGCAGGCGTTCGTTGTAGGCGGTGGAGAATATTCTTAGAAAAAGCCCCTGTGCTTCGATGCCATTGGTAAAGATGAACTGCTCATAGGTCGTAGTGATCGCCGATTGTTCTTCGGATATGTTGCTCCATGAAAGGGCATCCGGACTGGTTTGTAACACGAAACGCACAGCATTGCCGTCGGCATCCCAGTGCCGATAGTAGAATGAGATGGAGGAGATGAATCCGGAGATCCCTGTCCCGGAGAGCCCGCGGTATTCGAGATAAGGCGTGGGAGTACTTTGATAATTGAATCGTACGGCGCGGCCTGAGCGTGCGTTTTCGGTCCGACATGCCGTGTTGTCAATTACCCAAACACCGGACGCCGCATTCGAATAGACAGATTGACCCGTGTAGCCGTCTTTAATCCACCCGTCGAAAGACTCATAAATGTCGGCGCCGTGGACGGAAGACGTCCACAGCGTCAGGCACACAAAGGAGATGAATAATGCACGAAACGACACAAACAATCCCCGGAAAAAAGATGTGAAAACGTTAATGCGTTTGTTGTTTGAAGTCGAGATGGTTATGTCGAGTTTTGACGAAAGGATTCCGGTTTCGCAGAAATGCTAATCGTCGGTGAATTCCTGCTCGATCTCGTGCAACTGGACGGAGAGGGTTTCCCATCGGGCGGTGCTGGAGTCAATGTCATCCTGCAAAGCTTTGAGGCGGCGGTTCAAGGTCTCAAAGTCCGAGGGGATGTTTTCGGAAAGCCTGGCCGCACTCTGATCCCTTTCCGTTTCGCAGGCATGGATGTGGTCTTCAAGGGCTTGAATGTCTTTGCGCAGGATGCGCGTCTTCTGGTTGTACTCACGTCTTTGCTCTGCGCGCAGTTTGCGGCGCTGCTTGCGTGCATCCAGCGCTGCGGTTTCGTCTGGGGCATGCGTCGTGGCGGGTTCGGCCTGGGTCCGCTCGTGATAGTAGTCATATCCGCCCGCGTAGCGCTGAATGCCGGGCGGACGCATGGCGATGGTATTGGTTGCGACATTGCGGACGAATGTGATGTCGTGGCTGACGAGCACGAGAGTGCCGGGATAATCGCGAAGTGTTTGTTCCAGTATCTGGCGTCCCTGCATATCGAGGTGCGTGGTAGGTTCGTCGAGCAGAAGAAAGTTGGGCGGCTTGATGAACAATCGGGCAAAGGCGAGGCGGATTTTTTCTCCGCCGCTTAAGACTTCGCACGTCTTTTCGATCGCGTCGCCCTCGAATCCGAATCCGCCGAGCAAAGTTCGCACATCGCGTTCCGCCGCTGCCGGATTGGCCTGCCGCACGATCCGGAGCACCGTGTCGGCGGGCGGCATCGTTTCGGCGAAATCCTGTGACTGGTATCCCGGGACGACCTTGTGACCGAGTACCCGCCGCCCTTCTGCCGGCGCAATAGTTCCTGCGAGTATGCGCAGCAGGGTGGTCTTGCCCATGCCGTTAAAACCGATGAGAGCAATTTTGTCGCCCCGGTTGATTTGGAGGTCCATTCCGCGCAGCACCCATCGGGTTCCATCATAGGTATGTCCAACGCCCTCGAGTCGCAGCACTTCGGCTCCGCAGTGCGGTGGGGGCGCGACGCGAAGGTAGGCCGCATCGTTTGAGAGATGGGGCACACGGATTTCCTCCATCTTCTCCAGCATCTTGATGCGGCTCTGCACTTGGGCGGCCTTGGTGTTCTTTGCGCGGAAGCGGTTGATGAATCTTTCGATTTGTTCGCGCTTGCGCTGTTGATTGCCCGCGGCGGCTTTCTGTACGCGAAAGCGAGATTCGCGTTCGCGAAGGTAATCATCGAAACCGCACGGATAGCGGGTAACCACTCCGTTTGCCACCTCGATGGTCACACGTGCAATAGAGCGCAGCAGAAATCGGTCGTGCGAGATCAGCATCAGCGTTCCGCTGAATTCTTCCAACCGGCGTTGAAGCCATTCCACGGCGGGAAGGTCGAGGTAGTTCGAGGGCTCGTCGAGAAGAAGGAGCTGCGGTTCTCCGAGGAGTGTGCGTACGAGTTCGGCGCGCATTTGCCATCCACCGCTGAAAAGACGAAACGGCCGGTCGAGTTCTTTCGCGTCGAAGCCAAGTCCGCAAAGTGCCGCCTCCGCGCGACTCTTGAGTGAATAGCCGCCCTCGTGTTCGTAGCGCGTCTGCAGTTCGCCAAGTTCGCGAAGCAGGGGAGCGCGCCGCTCATCGGTGAGCGAAGGCAGCGCGTGTTCGATTGCGGCAATGCGTTCAAGCGCCGCCTGCAGGTCGGGCCGTGTCTGCAACGTGAAGTCGAGCAGGGAGCCGCTGAAGTGATGCGTTCTCAATTGCTGCCTGACCAGCCCGATGCGAAGGTCTTTCTGTACTTCGACGCGTCCGCGGTCCGGGGACATTTCGCCGGTCATGAGGCTGAAGAGCGTGCTTTTGCCCGAACCATTCGGGCCGACGATTCCAATGCGTTCAGAGGGAAGCACGCGGAACGAAACATCGCGAAATACTTCCTGCGCCCCGAACTGCTTCCCGGTTTGAACAAATTCGATCATTGCACAGAGAGTACATGTACTGGGCATGGAGCGCCAGCCGCAGCGCGCGGTTCAAAGGCAAAAAAGGAAAGGGATATTTTCCAGGCATTGGACAAAATTCGGGCCGGTTTTCCAGTGATTGGAAAGCCGGCCCGTGTAATGGGTTTCTGATGCGTTACCGAACTTCCACGACCTGCCGTTTGCCGTTCTGCGGGTATTCGACGATGAGGAGATCGCCTTCCTTCTTTGCCTCAACCGGCCGGCCATCCACGGTGATCTTCGCCGCCTTCTTTTTCAGGCGCAGCGCGATTCGACCGGCAGTATTTTCGTGGCCGCGCAGGCTGAAACGGATCTTTCCGCTTTTCGCGCCGCGATCCAGCAGTTCGCCGTAGGCATAGACCAGTGTTGCATCCACGGAGAGCCGGGTCTGGATGGGCAGGAAGTGCCCGGTCAGCGCTTCGACCGTGATGCGGCCGATATCAATCGGCGCGCCGCCGTGCGGATTGCGTAC
>Ga0334884_1004922_pt1:0-7500 | contig 13224 bp, 7 predicted proteins | sample GraSluR1_MG_7_FD_207215 | JGI IMG/M metagenome (GOLD analysis project Ga0334884, IMG submission 207215) | Sludge microbial communities from methane-producing bioreactor in Wageningen University, Netherlands - Granular Sludge_12_05 R1 | ecosystem: Engineered > Bioreactor > Anaerobic >...
AACATACAGGATAAAGCGGATGCCCACCGACGACGAGTACCGCGACATGCTCTTCGGCTGGTACGTGGAATCGGGGGTCAGCTCCAACTCCGCTCTTTTCGTGAAGGATGAGGCGACGGTGGCCATCGGCACGGGAGAGCAGGACCGGGTTGGCGTTGTGGAGATCGCCGTCTTCAAGGCCTACAAAAAATTCGCCGACACCGAGGTCTTCAGGAAGTTCGGGGTGCCCTATGCCGTGTTCAAGCTCGAGGCCGAGCGGGGCGGCAGGGACATGAAGGAGCTTGACGCGATAGACGCGTACACGCGGGAGATGAACGCGGGTCTTCAGGGTTCCGTCATCGTCTCCGACGGTTTCTTCCCCTTCAGGGACGGGGTGGACGCGGCAATCAAGGAAGGAGCCCGGGGTGTCATCCAGCCGGGTGGGTCGGAGCGCGACTACGAGGTCATCGAGGCCTGCAACGAACAGGGTGTCACGATGGTCTTCGCGGGCCAGCGTCTCTTCAAGCACTAGGCAGGTATGAGGGAACTGAAAAAGAGGGACATCACATGAAGTATCTCCTGATAATCGGCCTCATCATCGTCGTGTATTGCATCATCAGGGTGAAGATGAAGGACCGTTTTTAGGGTAGGGCAAAACATAAAGACCCCGCCTTTTGTGTTGACAAAGTGCTGAAAAAAAAATTAAAATTGTGAAAACAGTAACAAATTCCTACAGCCATCGGAGGTAATAAATGAGACCGTATTTTGAAAAAATGCAGGAATGGAATAAGCCGGTTAAGGTTAATGCAAAGAATGCTGAAGAGATCAAAGCCGTAGAAAAAGACATCGAAGAACGCGTCCTGAAGGCCAGAAACGCAGGCCTCGCTCAGGAGACTCTAAACAAGCGCGGTGAATGGACCGTTCACCAGAGACTGGAGTACATCGTTGACCCGGGCACCTGGGCACCTCTTCACCTGCTGTTCGACCCGATGGATGAAGAATCGGGGACTACAGGCGTTGTCGACGGTCTCGGAAGAATAAACGGCAAATGGTGTGTGATCATCGGTTTTGACAACAAGGTCATGGCAGGCGCATGGATCGCGGGTCAGCCGCTCAACATCCTCAGAGTGACCGACATCGCGAGAAGGCTCCATTGCCCGCTCGTATGGCTCGTCAACTGCTCCGGCGTCAAGCTTCCCGAGCAGGAAACAATGTACGGAAACAGGCACGGCAGCGGTACGACATTCTTCCGTCACGCCGAACTGAACAAACTCGGCATCCCGGTCCTCGCGGCCATCTACGGAACGAACCCCGCAGGCGGCGGCTACCAGGGCATCTCACCGACCCTCCTTCTCGCCCATAAGGACGCAAACATCGCAGTCGGCGGCGCCGGCATCGTCAGCGGTATGGCGCCGAAGGGCTTTTTCGACGAAGAGATGGCCGATGCGATCATCGACGCCACCAAGAAATTCAAGTCAATTCCTCCGGGACGCGTCGAGATCCACCACGACGTGACCGGTTTCTTCCGCGAAGTCCATCCGTCAGAAGAAAGCCTCCTCGATTCGCTGAAATCCTGGGTAGGCAAGCTTCCGTACTACGATCCGAGCTTCTTCAGGGTTGCAGCACCGGCAGAGCCGAAGTTCCCGGCGGAAGACCTTTACAGCGTCGTTCAGTTCAACCAGAAAATGGTCTACGACATGGAAGGCGTTATGGCGCGCCTCGTCGACAACAGCGAGCACATGGAGTTCCGTCCGGAGATCGGGCCCGAGCTCTACACCGGCCTTGTCAAGGTTGACGGATTCCTCATCGGTATCGTCGGCAACAGGCAGGGCATGCTTCCGAAGGGCTACCCGCAGTATGCACCGTATCCCGGCATCGGCGGCAAGTTCTACCGCGAAGGCCTCATCAAGGTCAACGAGTTCGTTACCCTCTGCGGAAGGGACAGGGTCCCGATGATCTGGCTTCAGGATACATCGGGCATCGACGTCGGCGACATCGCCGAGAAGGCGGAGCTCCTCGGCCTCGGCCAGTCACTCATCTACTCGATCGAGCAGAGCGACCTCCCGATGATGACCATCGTCCTGAGGAAAGGCAGCGCGGCGGCCCACTACATCATGGCAGGCCCGCAGGCGAACAACAACAACTGCTTCACCCTCGGCACCGCGACGACGGAAATCTACGTCATGCACGGTGAAACAGCGGCAGTCGCAAGCTTCGCGCGCCGCCTCGTAAAAGAGAAAGATGCGGGCAAGCCCCTCGCGCCGGTCATCGAGAAGATGAACGCGACGGTAAAACATTACTATGACAAGTCACGGCCTTCCTACTGCGCCAAGATGGGCCTCGTAGACGAAGTCGTGAAGCTGGCAGATCTGAGGAAGTACTTCGTGGCATTCGCGAACTGCGCATACGCCAACCCGAAGTCAATCTGCCCGTGGCACCAGATGATCCTCCCCAGGGTTATCAAGGGCTAACCTTAACAGGAGCTTCAAATCAGGGTGGACGTACATGTCCACCCTGATTTTTTGTTCATCGAGTTAACCAGTCAATTGTGACCGTTGACTGATAAGAGGTGAATAGTGGCGGGGTGACGAAAGAGATGAAAGACAGGCTCGCATCGATGCTCGACGAGATAAGGGTGCAGGGCAACTACCGGAGCATACGCTACGTGCGGCCCCTGTGTGCGGCCACGGTGATCCACAGCGGCAAAGAGTACCTCAACCTCTGTTCCAACAGCTACCTTTCGCTCCACCTCCATCCGGCGGTGATGGAGGCCGCGCGGTCGGCGGTCGGAGAGTACGGGACCGGCACCTGTTCGTCGCGGAGCGTGTCGGGGAGCATCGACCTGTACGAGAGGCTGGAGGCGTCCGTCGCCCGCTACAAGGGCTACAGGAAGGGTCTCATATTCCCGACGGGGTACATGGCGAACATCGGCATCGTGTCGACCATCCCCGTCAGGGGAGACGTCATCTTCAGCGACGAGCTTAACCATTCAAGCCTCATCGACGCGATGCGCCTTTCCCATGCGAAGAAGGTCATCTACAGGCACCGCGACGTGGAAGACCTGGAGAGGAAGCTGAAGAAGCATGCCATCCCGGGCAGGTCCTTCGTCATCACGGAATCGATCTTCAGCATGGACGGAGACATGGCGCCCCTTGAGGACATCATGGGATTGAGGGACCGGTACGGCTTCTGCGCCGTCGTCGATGACGCCCATGGGACGGGCATATTCGGCAGGAAGGGAAGCGGTGTCGAGGAGTACCGCGGACTGAAAGGGAAGGCGGATATCCACATGGCCACTTTCGGCAAGGCCATGGGATCCTTCGGCGCCTTCGTCCTTTCCGACCCTGTCGTCATAGAGTACCTGATCAACAGGGCGAGGACCTTCATGTATACGACGGCCCTGCCTCCGGCGGCACTCGCGGCATCCCATGCCGCGCTTGAGCTCGTGGCGTGTGACCTTTCCTATAAGGACGAGCTCTGGCGCAACATCGACCACATGCGCTCGGGGCTTCTCTCGGCGGGTTTCGACCTCAAAAAGAGCGTGGGCCCCATCGTCCCCATCGTGGTGGGCCGGGACGCGGACGCCGTGAAGATGCAGAAGATGCTCATGAAGAAGGGCTTCTTCCTCCAGGCCATCCGCCCCCCTACCGTCCCCACGGGCACATCGAGACTGCGCCTCACCGTGGTGAGGGGCTTCTCCCGCGAGCAGATGGACAGCGCCATCGAGGCCATAACGGAAGCGGGAAGGAAGATGAAGCTGGTCCCCTGAGGGGACCGCTTGAATGGCTTGAATCGCTTGAATCGCTTGAGAGTGAAGGCAAAGAGGCTGAATGCGGCTGAAGGCCGGAATCCAGGAAATATGAGGGAGCAGGAAAACCTCCGGATCCCGGATCGAGTCCGGGATGACGACGATGAGGACTTTATCGACGACCCGTTGAAGGTTTAAGACAGGAGAAGGCTTGAATGGCTTGATCGGTTGCTGATAGGTGTAGATGTCCTTGAGAGATAAGGTTTCCAGCCCTCAAGCGACTCAAGCCATTCAAGCGACTCAAGCCGTTGTTTTGATCCGAAGGAGCAAAAGACCATGCACAGCAGCGAACAACTGAAGGATTGGGATAAGCGTTACATCTGGCACCCCTTTACGCAGATGGGGGATTATATGACGAGCGACCCGCTTATCATCGAGCGCGGGGAAGGCTTCCATCTCATAGATACCGAGGGAAGGCGTTACATCGACGGTGTGTCCTCATTGTGGGTTCTCGTCCATGGACATGGCCGAAAAGAGCTTACGGATGCCATGGAGAGGCAATCGAGAGAGCTTTGTCACTCGACCATGCTCGGTCTTGCCAACGTTCCCGCCGTTGTCCTGGCGAAAAAGCTTGCAGAGATAACGCCCCGGGGCCTCGAGAAGGTATTTTATTCCGACAACGGCTCCACGTCGGTGGAGATCGCGGTGAAGATGTCCTACCAGTACTGGCAGCAGAAGGGGGAGAAGGGGAGAAAACGCTTCATATCCTTCCTCAACGGTTACCACGGCGACACCATAGGCTCCGTGAGCATCGGCGGCATCGACCTTTTCCACAAGGTCTACAGGCCGCTCCTCTTCCGGTCGTACAAGTCACCGTCGCCCTATTGCTACCGCTGTCCCATGAAGCTCGATCGCGCCTCCTGCGGCATGGCCTGTGTCGACAAATTCGAACGTACCGTCAGGAGATATAAGGATGAGGTCTGTGCCGTTGTGATCGAACCCCTCGTCCAGGGGGCCGGCGGGATGATCACCCAGCCCGACGGCTTTCTGAGAAGGATCTCAACGATCGCGAAGGAGAACGGGCTCCATTTCATCGCCGATGAGGTGGCCACCGGCTTCGGCCGCACGGGGAGCATGTTCGCCTGCGAACAGGAGGGTGTCGAACCCGATTTCCTCTGCCTTGCCAAGGGGATCACGGGAGGGTACCTGCCGCTCGCCGCGACGGTCACGACGCAGGAGATCTTCGACGGTTTTCTCGGCCGTTTCGACGAGTTCAAGACCTTCTTCCACGGCCACACCTATACGGGAAACCCCGTGGCCTGCTCTGTCGCCGTCGAGAATCTCGCCCTCTTCGAAAAGGAGCGGACGATAGAGCGCATGGCGGACAAGGTGGCCCTCCTGCGGGACGAGCTGAGACGCTTTGCGGACCTGCCCGCCGTGGGAGAGGTCAGACAGAGGGGCTTCATGGTCGGCATCGAGCTTGTCAGGAACAGGAAGACCAAAAGGCCCTATCCCCCCGGCGCGAAGATAGGCCAGAATGTCACGCTGGCGGCGAGAAAACGGGGCGCCATAATAAGGCCGCTCGGCGACGTCATCGTCCTCATGCCGCCTCCCGCCATAGACCCGGGAACACTGAAGGAGCTTGTGGACGTCACGTACGACTCCATAAAAGAAGCGACCGGCGGGCCCTGAAAAGGGGACACGCCGGCCGGCCGTGATCTTACCATTGTTCGTCTGTCTTAGACGGTAAATTCCTTCACCACGCCCTGGAGGCTCACAGACAGGCGGGAGAGCTCATCGGACGCCTGGCTGACCTGGTTCGAGGCGGATGATGTCTCCTTCGATATGTTGGCGATGGAATCGATGTCCTTGCTGATCCCTTCGGATGTCGCCGTCATCTCTTCCGTGGCGGAGGCTATCTGCTGGACCATGAGCTGCAGGTCGTCGACCTTCTTCACGATGTTGTTGAGGGCGTGCCCCGCCTGCTGGGAGAGGTCGGCGCCCGACGACACCTTCTTCTTCACGTCTTCCATGGCATCGACCGCCCGGTTGACCTCTTTCTGGATGTTGCCGATCATGTCGGCGATCTCCGCCGTAGAATTGCCGGTCCTCTCGGCGAGTTTCTTGACCTCATCTGCCACGACGGCGAACCCGCGGCCGTGCTCGCCGGCGCGGGCCGCCTCGATGGCGGCGTTCAGGGCCAGCAGGTTCGTCTGGTCGGCTATCTCATTGATAACGTTGACGATCTCACCGATCTGCTTGGAAAGCTCTCCCAGGGAGCGGACCATCGTCGCCGAGGCGTCGACGGTGCTCGCTATCTCCTGAACCTCCCTGACGGCCATGTCGACGACTTCCTTGCCGTTTCTCGCCACCTCGACGGTTTCCTGTCCCGACACCGCTATGTTGCCCGTGTTCCGGGCCACGTCGATGACGGTCTGGCTCATCTCTTCGGATGCCGTTGCGACCTGTACGGACATCTGGGCCTGATCGTCGGAGCCCTTCGACATCTGGACGGCGCTGGCGCTGAGCTCATGACTGGCGGATGCGATATTGTCCGCCGAGGTGTTGATCTCGTGTACGACACCACGCCACTTCGTCACCATATTGCCCATCGATTCAAGAAGGGCGCCCATCTCGTCGCGACTCGTCACCTTGACGTCAACCGTGAGGTCACCCTCGGCGAGCCTGTCGGCCACTTTCATACCCTCCTCAAGGGATCTCGTGATCGTCCTGACAGTAAAGAAGGTACCAGCGGCAATGAGGCCCATGATGACGATGGAGATGATGATAAAGACGATCCTCGCGTTGGCGGTCTCCTTCGTAAGCTCATTGAAGCGCACCTCTATCCTATCCTCGCTCAACTTGACGAGCTCCTTGAAGAGGCTGTCGATGGTGTTCGATATGGTGCTCGTATGCTCCGACCATATGGCTGACGCCTCGTCGTTCTTCCCTTCCATCGCGAGCCTTGCCAGCCTCGTGTTATGTTCTTTTCCCTTGCCAAGCTGCTCCTTGATTCTGGCGAGGAGGCTTTCGAATTCCGCCCTGGTCTTTTGGTCCTTGGTATTGGCCATGACGTCCTCGATCTTCTTGATCGCCTCGCCGTAAGACTTGCGCGCCTGATCTATCCTTGCCCTGTCCGCTTCCTTGATGCCCTGGTCTTTCGTAAGGGCCATGCTGAGCATGGACTTGTCGATGGTGTCCACGGCGTCCTTGACCTGCTTGAAGGCTACGATCCTTCCATAGTTGTTCTTGATGATATGGTCCACCGAGCGGCCCGAGCGGTCAAGGTAATAGTAACCCAGTCCGCCCATGACGAAGATAAGGACCATGAGAACCGCCGCGCCGATACCAAGCTTCGTGCTGATCTTGAGATTGTTTACCATGATGTCTCCTTCCTCCACTCCCGTATGAATTTGTGATCAAGGGCGGCCCCAACCGCCCGGTTTAACCCTTGCATGACACCTTCCGTGTGCATACTATTTATCGGCAGGGAAGGGATATTATTAACTCCGGCGCCCCACCAGAGCCTGTTTGCGCGGCGGGACCTGCGTTCACGGTGCCGAATCCGTTGTGATATCGGCGGCCTCTCCACGGGTCGCCTCCCGGGAAATTAAAAATTAAACTTTTTTCAGACTATCGCTTGACATCCCGGAGAAAATAAGTATAATTATGCTTGCTTCAAGGTTGAACGTTGTTCTTTGAAAATAGTAATTAAATAGCAGGTCCACGTCTAATTCTGAAAAAATTAGTAGTTCAGGTTTGTTTTGAGAGTT
>Ga0334884_1004929_pt1 | contig 13211 bp, 5 predicted proteins | sample GraSluR1_MG_7_FD_207215 | JGI IMG/M metagenome (GOLD analysis project Ga0334884, IMG submission 207215) | Sludge microbial communities from methane-producing bioreactor in Wageningen University, Netherlands - Granular Sludge_12_05 R1 | ecosystem: Engineered > Bioreactor > Anaerobic > Unclassified...
TCTCTGATCGGTGAGGTTGCCATTTTACTCAACTTAGCGGTGATCAATCTTAGTTTGGTCATCAGCTCTGAGTTGAAAGACCTCAGCAATAGTGAAAGGCCTTTCAGGGCGGCAAAAGCGATAGCTGAGATTGCAAGAAACGATCGCCCTCTCATACTTGACCACATCGAAGTACTCTTCGATCCGCAGCTTAAGGTCATCCCCCTCGAGACCCTCAGAGTACTGGCAAAGAAAACTCTTGTTCTTGCAAACTGGCCCGGCCGTATCGATGGAAACACTGCTATATACGGCCGACGTGGACATCCGGAGTTCCGCGAAGAAAGGCTGTGCAATGAGACGATTTTCAAAATAGATTAGGATAAGGAGGGCTTACTGTGCGATACGGCGAACTGATTCAGTTTGAACCGCTGGAGTCAGTAATGCAGTTGAAGGACACAAAGAGTGAGGAACGTGCGCGTGACTTCGTCTCTACTTACGTAATATCTAAACCCATGTCGGATAATCTTTCAAAAGTCGTCTTCCCAAATCTTCAATTCGATACTCCCGCCGACAATAAGGGGCTGTTCATCGTGGGAAACTACGGAACGGGAAAGTCTCATCTTATGGGTGTTGTTGCCTCGATAGCCGAAAGCAGTGAATTGCGTGAGCTGATCGGCGATGACGCCGTTCGAGAGGCGGCTCAGGTAATAGGTGGAAGGTTCAAGGTTATACGCTCTGAGATCGGTGCGACCGAGATGCCCCTTAGAGACATAGTATTCAGCGAGCTCAAAGCCGAACTCTCCGATATGGGAATAGAATTCGACTTTCCGCCCATAGAAAGAGTCACAAACAACAAGGACACTCTAAATGAAATGATGAGCCTCTTCTGCGAGAAATACCCGGACAAAGGTCTCCTACTCGTTGTAGACGAACTTCTTGATTACCTGCGTCACAGAAAGGAGCAAAGCCTCGTTCTTGACATGACATTTCTAAGAGAGCTCGGAGAGTTCTGTAAGAACTCCCGCTTCAGATTCATCGCCGGAATACAGGAGGCCCTTTATGACAATCCCACTTTCGAGTTCGCCTCCGACGCGGTAAGGAGAGTGAAAGAGCGTTTTATTGACGTTCGAATCGCCAGAGAAGACATAGAGTACGTAGTTGCAAACCGACTACTCAAAAAATCGGAATCTCAGAAAGCTCTGATACGGGAGCACTTGCAGAAGTTCACAAAATACTACGGAAGTATGAATGAAAGGCTCGATAACTTCGTCAACCTCTTTCCCATACACCCATCTCTTATCTCTATGTTTGAGAGGATAAGATTCATAGAACACCGTGAAGTGCTTCAGACGCTGACAAAGGTAATGAACGGCCTTCTAAATGAAGAGATTCCCGAAGACAAACCGGGAATGGTTTCATACGACACCTACTGGGACAGGATCAGCTCGAGAAGCGATCTGGTAACCGTGCCGGAGATAAGACAGACCAAAGAGAAGAGCGACGAACTGATAGAGAAGATTAAAGCGGGAATAGGGAAGCATCACCTCGAAAATGCAACAAGGATCACGAAAGCGCTTTCCGTTCACCGACTGAGCACTATTGACATAAACACAAAGATCGGACCCACCATCGAGGAGTTGAGAGACGACCTCCTGATCTACGATCCTGCGATAGAAGATCTCGGAGGCGATGATCCTCAAGAAGACCTCTCTACGATGGTGGAAACGATTCTCAAGAAAATAATGAACGTCGTTAGCGGTCAATACATATCCTTTATAAAAGAGAACGGGCAGTACTATCTCGACCTGAACAAAACGATAGACTTCGACAGCCAGATCGAGAAGAAGAGAAGCACAATGAGCGACGACGCTTTCAACAAATACTATTATCTCGTCCTCGCGAAGCAAATGGAGTGCTCCGACAGAACCTACGTCCCCGGCCACAGAATCTGGCAGTACGAGCTCATGTGGCAGAGCAAAAACGCTGCAAGACTCGGCTATCTCTTCTTCGGCCAGCCAAACGAGAGATCGACCGCCCAGCCGCCGAGAGACTTCTACATCTACTTTCTCCCGCTATACAAAACGGGCTCATTCAGTGACGAGGGGCGAGAAGACGAAGTCTTCTTCTCAATCAAAGAAATCGACCGCGACTTCGAAGACAATCTCAGAAACTATGCCGCCGCTCTTGAGCTCTCTCAGACGGCCGGAAGCTACAAAGGAACATACATAAGCCTCTCGGAAAACTATCTCTACAAGCTTAATGGCTGGCTTACGGAAAACCTGCCGACCGCGTTCACAGTGACTTACAAGAAGTCTGAAAAGTCTATTCCAGAGGTTTACAGTATGAGAAACAAACCGTTCAGGAAACTCGACGGCTTCAAGGAGATAATAGACGACGTATCTTCCACGCTTTTTGACAGTTACTTCTCAGACACTGCCCCGGGCTACCCGACATTTCAGACAAAGATGACTTCTCAAAACCGTAGTCAGATTATAGAGGCGACGCTCAAAGCGATAGTCACGGGAAACCTCACAAGGCAGAACAGAGAAGTGCTCTCATCTTTCGGCCTGCTGGGCGAAGGTGACAATATAAAGACAGCGGAATCGCCTTATATAAGAAAGATCATGAGTCTTCTAAACGAGAAAACAGCGGGCAGCGTCTTGAATCGAAACGAGCTTTTCGATAACACCGAGACCGGCGAGTTTCTCATGCCCTTCAGGCTCGAGCCTGAGTGGGTAGTTATCCTACTTGGGGTGATGCTTAATCTGGGAGAGATAGAGCTATCAGTAGCCCATGAAAAGATAGACGCAAGCTCACTCGAAAAACTCTTGAAGCTGTCGGTCGAGGATATAGTCAACTTCAAGAATATAAGACTCCCAAAAGACCTGCCGGTCTCGACGATAAAGGAGCTATTCTCATTTCTCAAGATAAACGAAGGCCAGGTAACCCAGCTCCAGAATGGAGACTCTGCGCCGGTAGAGAACATGCTCAGAAGAGCTCATTCAAACGCGGAAGAACTGGCGAAACTTGGGGATAGACTCAAGAACGGGATAGATTTCTGGGAAGAGCCGTTGCTAAATTCCTCAAAGCTCGAAGAGATCATGAAGTCGATAAAGCGGCTAAAGGACTTCTTCGACTCTCTCTCAAACTACTCGACAGTCGGAAGGCTGAAGAATCTGAGAATCACCAAAGACGAAGTCGCACAGATGAGAAAAGAGAATGAGATTATCTCGAGACTGAAGTCGCTCACCGAAATAACCGATGAGTTGAACGGCGACGTCGGCTACCTTCAGAGGGCAAAAGAGGGCCTCCCCTCAGACGCTCCCTGGCTTGAAGAGTATTCCCGAATAAGGGACAGAGCACTTGCGAGCCTCAAGGCCGCCGACAAGAAGCTCTCGGAAATCAAGAGAGAGCTCCAGTCATCTATCGCCGACCTGAAAACGAGCTACATAGAGTATTACATTGATCTGCACAGAAAGGCGAGACTCGATTCGCAGGGCGACACCCGGAAAAGGAAACTGCTTGAGGACTACCGGCTCAAAACACTGAACAGACTCTCGACGATCGAAATGCTATCCAGACAGCAGTTCGAAGACCTGACAAGCAGAATAACCTCACTGAAAGCCTGTTACAGTCTCACGGAGAGAGAGCTTGAAAGGACTCCGTTCTGCAAGGACTGCAACTTCAAACCGTCGCAGGAAGTTTCGGCAAACCGCGATCCCCGACTTGAGCTCGATACTCTCGACGAAGACCTGGACAGACTCTTCGACAACTGGACGGAGACGCTCTTGTCAAATCTCAAAGACCCTGTGGTCGGTGAAAACATAAAGCTTCTCGCGCCCGAAGGCAGGCAGCTCATAGAGAAATTTATAGAATTCAAAGAGCTCAAAGAAGAACTAGTCAACGAGCAGGCTTTTACAAAGGCGCTTACCGAAGCCTTCTCGACTCTTGAGAAGATAGAGCTCACTACTCAAGAGCTTCAGGAAAGACTCTTCGGAGATCACGCTCCCAAGACGCCGCAGGAGATGCGCAAACGGTTCGAATCGCTGATAGATGAAAAGACCAGAGGCAAAGACATAAACAGGGTGAGGATAATTCTCAAAGAAGGTGAGAAGTGATGGAAACGAAAAGGCTCTTCGACGATAAAGAGAAATCCGGTCCGGTCGAATGTCTGGGGATTAATTTTTCGAGTGAAGAAGAGAGACGGGAATACTTCAGGGAGAAGCTGAGAGAAAAGCTTCGAGATCCCGAATTCAGAAAGATTGAAGGCTTTCCCAAGGGAAGCGACGAGGATATACTTAACCTCTCTGATCCGCCTTACTATACGGCCTGTCCGAATCCCTTCATAGACGACTTCATAAGGCATTACGGAAGACCTTACGACCCTCAAGAGAAGTATTCTAGAGAGCCCTTCTCCGCCGACGTTAGCGAGGGAAAGAACGACCCGATATACAACGCCCATTCATACCACACCAAAGTTCCCCACAAGGCTATAATGCGATATATACTGCATTACACCGATCCGGGAGACATTGTCTTCGACGGCTTCTGTGGAACGGGAATGACAGGTGTCGCCGCCCAGATGTGCGGAAACAAAGAGGCGGTCGAATCGCTTGGCTACAAAGTCGAAAAGGACGGAACGATACTCGATGAATCGGGAAAGCCTTTCTCCAAGCTTGGCGCAAGATTTGCCGTCCTGAACGACCTCTCCCCGGCTGCAACTTTTATCGCCTACAACTACAACACTCCAGTCGATGCCAAGGCCTTCGAGAGAGAGGCTAAGAGAATACTGAAAGATGTCGAAGATGAGTGCGGCTGGATGTACTGCACGCTCTCTTCCGAGAAGACTGAAGACATCGAAAGGGCTAAGAGTCTGCTCAAAGAAAGAGGCAAAGACTTCGCGAAAGAGCTGTCCGGGTGGGGAAAGATAAACTACACCGTCTGGTCGGACGTCTTCTCCTGCACCGAATGCGGCGGCGAGATCATCTTCTGGGAAGCGGCGGTCGATAAGGAAGAGGGCAAAGTAAACTCCGAGTTCCCCTGCCCTCACTGTGCCGCAGCCTTAACTAAAAAGAGAATGGAAAGGGTCATAGAAACGAAGTTCGACTCTGCCATAGGAGAGACCGTCAAACAGGCCAAGCAGGTCCCCGTTCTAATAAACTATTCGATAGGCAAGAAGCGCTACGAGAAGATACCCGACGAGTTCGATCTCGCGCTAATCGAATACATAGAAAAGAGCGTTATACCCTACTGGTATCCGACTCACAAAATCCCAAAAGGTGACAAAACGGGAGATCCATTCTCTGTCGGTATCACTCATGTCCACCACTTCTACACGAAGAGAAATCTATGGGTCTTTGTTCTTATGCTGCTTTACATGAACACAAAGACCTCACTTGCATTTTCAAATACAGGAAAGTTCTCACTTACATCTTTTATTGTTAAGACTGGGAGCCGCCTCCATAACATAGGAATCAAGAATGGAAATCTTAATCTTGCTGGCGCTGTTCCCAATACTCTATATGTTCCCAGTTTTGTTGCTGAGCGCAACATCAAATCACTATTCGAGAAAAAGGGAAGAGAGATTTGCCAATCATTGGAACCGCTAAGTAATATAAGTAACTATGTTTGTACAATAACCTGCTCGTCAACAAGTGTTCGTTCTCCTAGTAATAACATCGACTACATCTTCACCGATCCTCCTTTCGGTGGAAACCTGATGTATTCAGAGCTCAACTTCCTCTGGGAGGCCTGGCTCAAGGTCTTCACAAACAACGAACCTGAAGCGATAATGAACAGGGTTCAACAGAAAGGGCTTCTCGAGTATCAGGAGCTCATGACGCGGTGCTTCAAAGAGTATTACAGGGTGCTAAAGCCCGGGCGCTGGATGACCGTCGAGTTTCATAACTCCCAGAACAGTGTATGGAACGCAATACAGGAGGCCATTCAGAGGGCAGGGTTCGTTATAGCGGACGTGCGGACTCTAGACAAGAAGCAAGGTACTTTCAATCAAATGACTAATCAAGGAAGTGTTAAGCAAGACCTTATAATCTCGGCATACAAACCGAACGGAGGGCTGGAGGACAGGTTCAAACTCGAAGCCGGAACTGAAGATGGCGTCTGGGACTTCCTTCGCGAACACCTCAAGAGGCTGCCCGTCTTCATCGAGAAGGAGGGCGTATCCGAGCTTATAGTCGAGAGAACGGACTATCTCCTGTACGATAGGATGATTGCCTTCCATATCCAGCGCGGAAGATCTATACCTATGTCTGCTTCCGAGTTCTATAAGGGCCTGCGCCAGAGGTTTCCCGAGAGAGACGGCATGTTCTTCCTTCCCGATCAGGTTAACGAATACGACCGCAAGAGAATAAACGTCAACGAGCTGCGACAGATAGCCCTCTTCGTAACCGATGAGGACTCGGCAATACAGTGGCTGAGGCTCCAGCTCCAGAACAAGCCGCAGACCTTTCAGGAGCTGCAACCACAGTTTATGCCGATCTCTCGGAGCTGGGCAAAGCACGAGAAGGAGATAGAGCTGAAGGAACTTCTCGAAGACAATTTCTTGAAATACGACTGCGTCGGACCCGTACCCGCCCAGATCTGGAGCTGGCTTCAAAAGAGCTCGATACTCAGAGAGAAGATGAAGGGCCAGACTCCCGAAACGGCAGATAGCTCACTAAAGGCCGAAGCGAAAGACAGATGGTACGTGCCCGACCCGGCGAGGGCGCAGGACCTTGAGAGACTAAGAGAGAAAGCACTCCTGAAAGAGTTCGAAGAGTACAGAAACCATGTCGGCAAGAAGATACGCACATTCAGAACCGAGGCCGTTAGAGCCGGATTCAAGAAACTGTGGAGTGAGAAGGATTACAGGGAGATAGTACAGGTCGCCGATAAGCTGAGCGATAAAGTGATTCAGGAAGACCCGAAACTGCTCATGTACTACGACAACGCCCTGACCCGCCTCGGAGAGTGATCGACTGAAAGAGTCGCTCTTTAAGACGGGATAAGCTAAAAAAGTTAAGCGGAGCCTTTATCCTGCTCCGCCCACGGGGACACCCCCATGCACAAGGATTATAACATTGTGACATACGGAATGTCAATACTCTGGTGCATATACAGGAAACGGAGCGCCTTATGAGCGAGAAGTGGTTCTGGCTGGAAAGCGAAAAGAAGCTCTGCGTGCTCCTTGAGAGCAGAGAGCTATGGGGTTACAGGACATCGAAAGTCTGGATACCCGGAGAGGACAGGGTAGTCCAAATAGCCTCCGATGAGCTGAAAGCTGCTGAAGAGGTGAAGGACTTCTTCTCGGAAGATTTAATATCTTATGTCGCGGCTTCGGGGAAGCTGCTGAATGCATTCAATTCGGCAGATATTCTGCTTGCGCCGATGAACTCCGCTGTCCTCCCGCTCCCGCACCAGATCCATACCCTTCAGAGGGCGCTTTACGGAAACAAGATCCGCTTTCTTCTCGCAGATGAGGTCGGACTGGGAAAGACGATCGAGGCGGGCCTTATAATTCAAGAATTGAAGCTCCGCGGAGCCGTCAAACGCGTTCTCATAGTAGCGCCTAAAGGTCTTATAACCCAATGGGAGAGCGAGATGAAGCTGAAATTCGATGAGGATTTCAAGCTGGTAATACCTTCCGAGCTCTCGGCTTTCAAGAGACTCTCGGGAGTTGAGAACGCATGGGAGCTCTTCGATCAGATAATCTGCCCGCTGGATTCGGTTAAACCGGTCTATTCCCGTCAGGGCTGGAGCAACGAAAAACTTCAAGAGTACAATCAAGAGAGGTTTCTCGATCTCGTGAATGCCGGCTGGGATCTCATCGTCGTAGATGAGGCCCACAAACTGGGAGGCACCAATTCGCAGGTCGCAAGACACAGGCTCGGGCAGAGTCTCGCACAGGCGGCACCGTATATCCTGCTTCTTTCGGCGACGCCTCATCAGGGAAAGAGCGATGCCTTTCTCAGGCTTATGTCGCTTCTCGATCCCATCGCCTTCACTTCGGAGGAAGAGCTCGACAGAGACACTATATCTGACTATGTCCTGAGAACCGAGAAGCGAAGGGCGATAGACATAGAGGGGAAGCCGCTCTTCAAGAAGAGAATGACGAGTCTGGTGCAGGTCGATTTCGACGAGAGGTCCTCAAGACAGCAAAAGCTGTATGAGGCGGTTACCGAATACGTTAGAGAAGGCTACAAAAGAGCGATAAGCCAGAGGAAGAACCATATAGGTTTTCTGATGCTCCTTATGCAGAGACTTGTGGCCTCTTCCACTTCGGCCATAGCTAGAGCCCTCGAGAAGAGGCTCGAAGCGATTTCCAGTCCGGGCGATCAGATAATGCTTCCGCTAGATCTCGATAGCTTCTCTTTTGCAGAGTTCGAAGAGCTGAACAGCACCGAGGAGATAGACTTTCTCGGGATTATCAGGATCAAACCGTTCGTCAGCGAGGCGGAAAGGGTCCGCTATCTTCTGGGGCTGGCGAAGGCTGTCGAGCTTGAGGAGAGCGACGCTAAGGCTCTGAGGCTGTTGGAGATTATTCAAACGACCAGAAGAGAGGAAATGAATCCAGATGTGAAGGTCCTGGTCTTCACAGAATTCGTCGCAACCCAGAAGATGCTCCAGAAGTTTCTTCAGGAGAGGGGCTTCACGGTGAGCGTCCTCAACGGTTCTATGAGTCTCGAGGAGAGGCTGAAGGCTCAGCGGTCGTTCGCGGGAGAGTCGCAAATTTTGATCTCAACGGACGCGGGAGGCGAGGGGCTAAATCTTCAGTTTTGCCACGTCGTTGTGAATTACGATATGCCGTGGAATCCCATGAAGATAGAACAGAGAATCGGCAGGGTCGATAGAATCGGTCAAACTCAAGATGTTAAGGCCTTTAATCTGGCAATTACCGCAACTGTGGAGTTCAGAGTTATCGAGGTTATTCAGAGAAAGTTGCAGGTAATACTTGAGGAGTTCGGCGTTGACAAGACCGGCGATGTTCTCGATTCAACGGAGGCGGCAGACATTTTCGACGACATCTTTGTTGCTGCAATAACCGATCCCGACAAACTCGAAGAGCTGGTTGACAGTTCACTCGAGAGGATAAGGCAGCAGATCATCGTTTCAAAGGAGAGTGGCAGGCTTCTGCCCGCGGACAGTTCGATCGGGCCGGAAGAAGTCAGAAAGCTAATAGATCAGCCGGTTCATTACTGGCTTGAAAGAGCGTTCATATCTTTCGTGAGGAGTAGAGAGGGAAAGGTCGTCAAACTGGGAGATAACTGGAAGGTGTTCTTGCAGGGTGAGATCGAAGAGGAAGTTATCTGCTTTTCCCGAAACGACGATTCCTATGTCAGGACAATCACATTCAACGATCCACTGGTGAAAACTATCGTGAAAGAGATCCCGCAGTTTCCTGAAGGAATGCCGATTCCCGTCGCAAGCGTCCACAACATTCCGAAAGGAGTCTCTGGCATCTGGTCGCTCTGGAGGGTGACTGCACACGGTTCCAAGTACGATCTTCAGAGAGTTGTGCCAGTATTTGTAAGCGAAGGCGGGGAGATTCTTCATAGATCCGCCGATCTAATCTGGACGAGGCTGATCGAGGGTGAAGTCTCGGTTACTTCGTTCGAAGCGACCGACAGAATCTATGAAACTGCCGAAAGCAAACTCAAAGAAAGCTTTGACGAACTGAGAAGTATATATTATCGTAGAGTCGAGAAAGAGAGAGACAGGAAGAAAGACTGGTTCAGAATAAGGAGAAGGCTCGCCGAGAGATCCGGTCTGTCACAGGTAAGAGATTACAGGGTTCGGAAACTCGACAGAGAGTTTGAAGAGTGGACCACAGAAGAGGAGACTGTTATTCCTCAGATAGAGCTTCTTCTTGCCTTAGTCATGAGAGGAGAAGATTAGTTTGATTTCCCTGAACTCCCGGATAGTCGAGATGATTCTCGCCGTCAAAAAGGATTCCTTGATCGTCTATGATCCCGATCGGCTTATTGATCGGGAGATTGTCGGGGAGTTATCGGATAGAGGTTACTCCGTTATAGAGTTTGAAGACTCGATTGTCTTCAGATTCCTCTATGAGAGCGAGTTCAGGGATACGGGAAAGAGGCTGCTGGTAGTAACCAGAGCTATTCCACCTCAAGAGCTTCCTTTCGACATATGCTCTTCGCTGTTAACCGTTGAGGTTTCTCTGAACTCAGTCTTTCCAAAACTCAGCCGAAACGCTCTGGAAAAGCTTGAGAAGCAAGATCTGGAGAGGCTTTATGAGGCCCATAACGAAAATCTTCAGCCTCTGTCCACGAGGAAGACCAGAGAGTTTATCTTGAAGTGTATCTATGACTTTGATTCAGAAAGGCGCTACGACCTCGCCGGGCTCGTTGCCTGGCTTATGCAATTGCATTATAAGAGACTTGAGCTAAGGGAAGAACTGCTTGAGCTAGTAACGCATATTGCCAGTGAGAACGGCTATGAGGGGCTTCTAGATCTACATACTCTCGCGCGACATAGAGAAAGCTTCTTCGAGTTTCTTCAAGAACGCTGGCCGCTCTTCTTGAGGAGTCTCGGGAACTTCAACCTGTATGAAGATAGCGACGCTTCATTGAAGCACAAAGGGCCCGGTTCTCTTCCCTTTGATGACCCAAAGATCAAGGTTTATGTGGATACGATGTTTGCCGAAGGTCTTCTGAAAGCTGTTCCCGTCGATGATCCCTCAAAGTATGAAAAATCGTGGACGGCAATAGGAATCGATAGTGAACGTTCAGCGCAAATACGCTTCAAGAAGCTTTTCGAGATCGTGAGTAATTCTATCCCATCAGTTCACGCGGGTTACGGTAACTGGGTCGAGTTTGCCTGGCGCTGGGCAGAATTGAATTTGGTTGCCTACTCGCTCTCTCTTGGAAGGAATGAAAGATCAGATTTAGAGGCGATCAGAACACTTGTTGATTCTAAATTCGAGAACTGGATGGTTGAGGAGTACGGAAAACTTCTAACTATCTCTTCAAAACTCCCCGTGACTGTGAAGGATATACTTAGCTGGACTGGCAGGTCGTTCCGTGAGACTGGAAAAACCGCACTAGTTGTAATTGACGGTATGTCTCTGCTTCAATGGTCAAGGCTCTCACACTTGCTAAATAGCTTCATCTACGAACAATATGCGGCTTTTGCGATGATTCCTACTGTAACAGCTGTCTCGCGACAGACTATCTTCTCCGGATCGCTTCCCTCGGAACTGTCCGATCTCAAGAGCACTTCCGCGGAACCCGGACTCTGGAAGAGGGCGTGGATTGATAGAGGAGTCAAAGATAGGGAACTCTCCTATATAAGCATGGCCGACAATCAACTGATGAGAGCGGTGGAAGAATCCGTTGAGAGAGAGATGTCGGTTATCGGGATCGTCATAAGAGAGCTTGACGAGAAGGCTCACGGCGAAAACATAGGTATGAGATCGCTTCTCGCCGCCACAGAGATCTGGCTTCATGAGAGCTGTTTCATGGATCTGTGTAAACTTCTTCTGCGTTCGGGTTACGAGGTTATTCTTACAAGCGATCATGGAAACGTGGAGTCGAAGGGAATGGGAAACCCTTCGGAAGGATTGATGGCCGAGACAAGAGGCGAAAGGGTCAGGATCTACAAGGACTCGCTGTTGAGAAACAAGATTCATTCGCAGTACCCCGATTCCATCGAATGGATTCCAGCGGGACTTCCTCAGGACTTCTTACCCCTTATCGCGCGAGGAAGACGGGCATTCACAACATTAAATGCGGCTGTGATTTCTCACGGTGGACTCACACTTGATGAAGTTATCGTTCCACTGATAAAACTATCGAAAGGATGAACTAAATTGGCAAAGATGCTTGGATTTGACAGACAGATAAAGAAGGAATGGCTCGATATCACTATGGAACTACTTGTCGAAGGTAAGAATACTCGAGAGATAAGAGAGCAACAAGAGCGATTCATGGCAGTCGATTTACCCGGCAAGGATGCCAGAAGGAAGACTAGACTCGTTATCTCCAGAATGTGGCTTGACGACAATCCCAATCTGGTCGTTCTGAGGAGAAAGGCGCTGATGATTCTTAAAGAGAATCCGGAGATAGATACAAGAATCTTTCACTGGGGTTTGAGCCTGGCAACTTACACACTCTTCAGGGATATCGCGGTGATCTGCGGAAGGTTGATAGCTTTACAAGGATATTTTGGTGTCTCTCAGGTCCACGACAGAATAAGCAAAATATGGGGAGAGAGATCTACGCTGACCAGAGCCTCTTCAAGGGTGATCCAAACCATCCGTATATGGAAACTCATAGAGAGTACAGACAAATCGAAATCATACACCTCAAGCGAGAAAACGAAAGTCGTGGTCCAAGATAAGTGCGAAGCGGTTTGGCTAATTCAAAGCTTGCTTCTGAGCAAAGACAGCGGGTCTATATCTGTTGACGATATCGGGAAGACACCCGAGCTATTCCCCTTCAAGATAGACGTTGGCCTTGATTCATTGGTAGATTCAGACGGGATAGAGATCTCCCGTCAGGGACTGAAAGAAAACTTGATCTCATTGAAGAAGCCTCGACAATAAAACCGTTCGCGGTAAGCGAATCCACTCTGATTCCAGCAGCAGATAGAAGTGTCAGAAGACTTGTATCCATGTCGAGATACTTGACTTCTATAATTACAGAAACGGTAAGCAAGTTTCATTAACTGCACCAGATTATCTCGCCAAGAATGTCATAAAATCTACCTCACCTGCCGTAATGATATGTTATAATATCTTACGAATGAGATACTAAAGAATATAATTAGTGAGGAGGTAATTCTAAAGTATGAAGCTAGAGTTTAGAAAGTATTTGTGTTTTATGTCCTCCAATTACTCTTCGAGATCAATCCTCCTGGATGGTCTTTTTACCAATTCTTCTCCATAGATAGATCAGCTAAGCTCGAGAGACCTAATTAGAATTGCGGGAAGATACGACGACGGGTTTGGGGTCTAGGGTCTGGTAAGAACGAGATCCCGTATAGAACCATTACGGGATGACAGAGTAGGCGGGCTTGGAAAATTCGTTCTTTCGTGAGCGAAGCGAACTCTCGACATGTTCTTTCTCTCCACTCTCAACGCTCCACTCTCCACCGATCTTTTGCCCGCGAAGCGGAACTGGCACGACGCAGTCGTACTGGCGCCACGAAGTGGTACTGGCCGCCGAAGGCGACTGGCAATCTTTACAGACGATCAACATAACCGGAGGTATTGA
>Ga0334884_1004930_pt1 | contig 13210 bp, 11 predicted proteins | sample GraSluR1_MG_7_FD_207215 | JGI IMG/M metagenome (GOLD analysis project Ga0334884, IMG submission 207215) | Sludge microbial communities from methane-producing bioreactor in Wageningen University, Netherlands - Granular Sludge_12_05 R1 | ecosystem: Engineered > Bioreactor > Anaerobic >...
CGCTTTTTTGCCATCTTGACCTCGCTGATTCCGGGTTTGCTTAATTGAATCACAATCCCCTATTTTCGTCAATTAAGGACTTGTTTTTCAACACCCTCGAGATTAAATTTGACAAAACTAAAAAAGTTTGATACACTGGGAACGTTCCACCAATTATAAAGGAATTTCTTGATGGCATCAAGACCAACAATCATTGATGTAGCAAAGTTAGCAGGTGTTTCTAAAACAACCGTCTCTCGTGTTGTGAGGGGTGAAACAAAAAAAGTTGGTGAAGATTCTATTCAACGTGTAAAAAAAGCGATTGAGACATTGGGATATGAACGAAATTTCATTGCAAGCAGTTTAAGAACAGAGCGCACATTCACGGTTATGTTGATGATCCCCGATATCACTAATCCCTTCTGGCCAGAGGTTGCGCGCGGGATTCAAGATGCCATGGACCAGGCCGGTTATTCTGTGGTATTTGCCAATATTGATTGGAGCAAAGCTCGGGAGAAAGCCTTTTTACGTCTTGCTACCCAAACCAGGATGGATGGTTTGCTGATCAACCCCATCCATGTCACAAAAGCAGAGCTGCTGGAAACAAAAATTTCTACGGTAATTTTAGGGACGCGTCCTGGGTTTTTTAGTTTTAACATGGTGGGTTCAGATACAAATGATGCTATAAAAAAGGCTTTGACTTACCTGTTTGAGTTGGGGCACCGGAAGATTGGTTTTTTGCTTGGAAAATCCGAGTACGCATCAAGCAGCTCGCGTTATCAAAATGTCACAGACTTTTACAAGAGTCAAGGTTTACCGCTTAATGAAGATTATATCGTTGATGTGACGTTCGATGAGGTTGGCGGTATGGCGGGTATAAAAAAGTTGATGCAACTCGATTTAAAGCCAACGGCAGTTCTTGCATCCAACGATTTGATGGCATTAGGCGCACTTCAGGAAGCCCACAAAATGGGTTATCGTGTCCCGAAAGATATCTCTATCATGGGTATTGATGATATCCATGCAGCATCCCTGACAGTTCCTTCATTGACAACCATACGTAAACAGAAATATCAGATAGGACAAAGGGCTGCAGAAATTCTGTTAGAACGGATGAATAGCGACAAAGAAGGAGCGCCGATCGTAGAAAAAATTCCATGCACCTTAGTGATTAGGAATTCAACCCATGCTTTGTTATAATTTTTTTAGCAAGGCGTGGGAACGTTCCACCCGATATTAAAAAAAGACCGACAGAATAGGAGCACATGGATAAAAAAACCTTAATCAAAAAAGCGCAGGGTTGTTTAGTTGGTTTAGCTTGCGGCGATGCAATGGGCGACCTAGGTCGTTCTGATTTACAACGGCAAAGATATGGAATTGTTACAGATATTTATGAAGATGCTGGCAGTACCGATGATACTGAATTTGCGATTTTTTCTGCAAAAATCCTAATTGATTGCCAGGGCTTGCTAACAGAGGACGCGATTTTAGCGGGATGGCAGAAATATATTCTAAATGAAGGCGGGTTATATGAACGGGGCGGCAAACCTTTATATGGCGCTGTTGAAAACCTGCGCAGGAATGTTCTCCCACCTTTTTCTGGGCAGTTTAATGTCAATCATAATGATGATGGTGCTGCAATGCGGGCTGCTCCTTTTGGAATTATCTCACCTGGAAACCATGAAAAAGCGGCTGAACTAGCGGCTATGGATGCACAAGTCAGCCATTATGCAGATGGAATCTGGGCTTCACAAGCTGTTGCTGCCAGCATAGCAGCAGCTATGGGAGGTGCCTCGATATCCGAGGCGCTTGATACAGGTTTATCTTACATACCAAGTGATAGTTGGCTGGGTTTCTCTATGGATAGAGCCATGAAAATGTGTGATCAATTCGGTTCGATCGAGTCAGCATGGCAGCCCTTACACACAGAACTTTGGACCCCAACCCATGCAATGGCTGCAGAAGCATTGCCACAAATTTATTCAATTCTCCGCTTAACTGGTGGAGACTTTTACAAGTCCATGTTCTGGGGGTGTAATTTTGGAAGAGATGCAGATACTATTGGTGCCATTATTGGTGCGATTTCTGGTGCAATCCATGGTATTGATGTTATCCACCCCCATTGGATTGAGCGTGTACGCCATCCTTCTGGTGTATGTATAAAATTTTCTGATTCTGTTGACATTATGCAATTAGCCATGTCCTTATGTGACCTGATTTGATTAGTGAAGGGAAAGATGTGTCCACACCAATCCTTAAAGAAAAAGCGGTTGTGAAGAAAGTTAGGTCAAGCTCTCAATACCAGACACCCCGGCGGCGAAGAGAGGCGATTACTGGATTTTTATTTATTCTTCCTTGGATTTTGGGATTTCTTTTCTTTTATGCTGGCCCAGCAATTCTCTCCCTTTTCATGGGATTCACAAAGTGGAACATTGTTGGTACGCCAAGATGGATCGGGCTGCAAAACTATATTGAGATCTTTACTATTGATCCTAATTTTTGGAATAGTGTCAAAGTTACCTTACAGTATGCAGTAATTTATATCCCCATGATGACAATCTTATCGATATTGACGGCGGTAGCATTGAATAGCAAGGTAAAGGGCATTGGTATCTTTCGAACCTTGTTTTACCTGCCTTCGATTGCCCCATCGATCGCAGCCGCACTTGTTTTCATGTGGATTTTGCAGCCAAACTTTGGGTTACTTAATGTTCTGCTGAGTTTTATTGGAATTCAAGGGCCAAATTGGTTTAAAGATCCTCGGTTTGCAATGTGGGGTATTGTGATGATTGCAATGTGGCGATTGGGTGCCAGTGCGGTAATTTACCTTGCAGGTTTGCAAAATATCTCAACGCATCTTTACGATGCGGCTGATGTAGATGGTGCTAACGGGATCCAAAAATTCTTCAATGTGACCCTGCCAATGCTTTCACCCATCTTGTTCTTCCAAATCATTGTTGAATTAATTGGGGTATTTCAGACGTTCACTTCTGTCTATGTGGTATCGCAATCAGGGGGGTATGCTGGTCCGATCAAGGAGCTTTATTTCTATATGTTGTATGTATATGTCAAAGGTTGGCAAAATCTTCAGATGGGCTATGCATCCGCTCTGTCATGGATACTAACGATCTTTATTTTAATCATCACTATCTTCGTATTTCGTAGTTCGCCCTATTGGGTCTATTACGAATCAGAGAAGAAATGAGAGGTAAAAATGACTAAATACGCTCATAAGAATAAAGGTAAACCATTGTTTTCAAGGCGATTTAAATCAAACCTAAAGGCCTACCTGGTCTTGGGCATAATTGCTATATTTCTGGGCGTCCCGTTTTATTGGATGATTGCGACCGCTTTACGTTCACCAGATGCTGTGTTAAAACTGCCGCCCTCATGGATACCCAATCCAATTACTTTTGAGAACTTCCCAAAGGTTTTTCAAGAAATCCCGTTTGCACGTTTTATTGGAAATAGCTTCTACTTGGTTTTCTGGAATGTGATCGGCCAGATCTTCTCTACAACATGCATTGCATATGGCTTCTCCAGGTTTCGTTTTCCGGGGAGGAAAGCCTTGTTCTTGGTCTTGTTAATGACCTTGATGATTCCCAACACCATTACACTGGTGCCCCAATTCATTATGTTCGCCCGGATGGGCTTGATAAACTCATATCTCCCTTTGATTTTGCCAGCCTTCACAGGTAGCCCTTATCTGATCTTTTTAATGCGGCAATATATGATGACCATTCCATTGGAATTGGATGAAGCTGCAACATTAGATGGGGCTAACAGGTTTCAGATATTGGTGCACGTGATAATGCCCTTAATGGTTCCTGCGCTTGTATTGGTGACGGTGTTTACTTTTGTGGAAGTATGGAATGACTTTTTGCGGCCACTGGTTTTTCTTAATGATCCTTCAAAGTTTACCGTCTCAATTGGGCTGGCTTTTTTCCAGGGTACCCGGTTCACTGCCTGGGAAATGCTCATGGCGGGTTCAATCATGGCGATGCTGCCTCCAGCAATCTTGTTTTTGATCACCCAAAAAAGGCTGATGGGTGGAATTGCTATGACAGCAGTCAAAGGGTAATAATCTAATGAATAGGAGGTGCTAAATAAAAAATTCTTTACTTTTTGATAAATCTCACAATAAAAATTTTAGTTAAAGGAGAAAGAATGTTTAAGAAAAAGATTGTTTCCCTGGTTGTATTTTTAATGATTGGGACCATTGTATTAACCTCTTGTGTGTCACAAGTGGAACCTGAAGTGATACGTGAGACGGAGATTGTTTATGTTGAAGGCACCCCTGTTGTTCAATATGTGGAAGTTACTCCAGGTCCTAAAGAAGAGACGGAGCTCGGTCCAGATGACGTTGTCACGATTACCTGGTGGGGAACAGAACGAGGTAAGGATACTGCTGAGACTCGCGAGATTCATTTCCGATTGGCGCGTGCGTTCGAAGACAGTCACCCCAACACCAAAGTCGCTGTTGCATTATTCCCCTCACGCGCATTTGCTACACGTGTATTGACGGGTATCGCAGCGGGCCAGGGTCCGGATATTTGGTACCATTACTGGTCGCCCGATATCGCTACCCAGGGTTTCTTAGAAGACCTTACACCATATCTTGAGAGGGATGCGATTGACCCAGAGGAAATGTATTTCCCCATCGGTGATATCCGTGGGAAATATGATGGTAAGTATTACGCTTTACCTCGTGATGCCACAGCATACGTTTTTGTTTATAACAAAGAAGTCTTTGATGCTGCTGGTGTTGAATATCCCCAACCTGGGTGGACTATTGAAGATTTTCGAGAGAAAGCCATTGCCATCACCGACCAGGAAAACAATGTCTATGGCGTTTCAACAATTGATGATGGTTGGTTCCAATGGCATCCCTTCTCATTTAATTTAGGCGTGGATTTCCTTAGCCTGGATGGCACACAAGTGGAAGGTTATATGGATACACCTGAAGCAATAAACGCCATGAAATTCATTCTGGATTTGGAAGCTGTCGATCAGGTTGCTGCACCTGATGGTCTGGCGGATCAATTCGGTTATGATTATCTATCGGGACAAATCGGCATGTTTGGTGTTACTAGCTGGGAATACCTGGCTTTCATCGAGCAGGTTGATTTTGATTATGGCGTTATTTCACCCCCAAGCTGGGAGGAGGGGGAAGAATCGATTTCATGGACCGACTCCTATATGTTCTATATGAATAAAGATAGCATATATAAAGAACGGGTTTGGGAATTTATGAAATTCCTTACTGGTCCTGAGGCTGCTCAAATCATTGCTGACTCGAATGTCTGGACACCAGCTATCCCGGAAATTTGGGTGGAATCTGGTTGGGTAGACGATCCAATTTTAGGAGAGGTTTATGCCGAGTTGCAGAAACCAGCGAGAGTCTTAAACTATGAACGTAACCAATTCTATTGGGATTGTGTTGGTGGGGTATGGGGTGTCATCATGACCGGGTACATCGATGAGGGTAAAACGGATCTTGATGTTATAGTCCCACCGTTGGTGCAGGAGGCTCAAGCCTGTCTTGATCGTAATATGGCGAGTCTAGAAGATTAACCAGTTGGAGTAATAGTCAATGGGGTATGGTGAGAACTCACCATGCCCCAAAAAATTATAGGACAAAATGCCTAAATTACCTCCTCAATATGAAGAAAAAGTATACGCTGGATGGTTGGGAAAGTGTATCGGTGTTCGATTTGGTGCACCTGTTGAAAACTGGACATATCATCAAATTCGCGACTATATTGGAACACTCGATAAGTATTTACCTCTTGCTGAAGGGAAAGTATTTCAACCTGATGATGACACTTCTGTGCCTATGATTTTATTAAGGGCTATAGAAGACTATGGGGAAAATGTTCAAGCTGATGATATTGCCAAAACCTTGCTGAATTATATTGGTGATCAGCATGGAACTTTTTGGTGGGGTGGGTATGGAATTTCCACAGAACATACCGCCTATCTAAATATTAAAAACGGAATAAACCCACCCTTGTCAGGGTCGATTGAATTGAATGGCGCTACTGTTGCTGAACAGATAGGTGGACAGATCTTCAGTGATATATGGGGTTTATTAATTCCAGGAAATATCAAAAAAGCAGCAGATTTTGCTCGGAAGGCTTCATCAGTTACCCATGACCGTAATGGGATCTATGGGGGAATGTTCATCGCCGCGCTGGTAAGCGCTGCTTTTTATTGTAAAGAACCTGTCGTGTTGATTAATGAAGCTCTTAAGGTTATTCCTGAAGATTCGGTTTATGCACAGATGGTATGTCAAGTGTTGGGTTATTATCAAACCAATCCTTCTGAATGGCGTGCATGCTATGACTTTATCGATAAAAGATTTGGTTATGACAAGTTTTCCGGCATTGTGCATATCATACCGAATGCGGCTATTATTGTTATGGGGTTGCTTTACGGTGGTGGCGACTTTTCACGGACTCTTCAAATCACCAATATGGCTGGATGGGATACGGATTGTAATGTTGGAAATGTTGGAGCTGTGATGGGCGTTGCCGTTGGGATTGAAGGCATCCCAGATTATTGGCGTTTATCTCAGAATGATATGTTTACCGCATCCGGTTTGATAGGAAGTGCAAATATCATAGATATACCGAATGCAGCATCCAGAATCGTTTCAATGGGCAAGAAGATTTCTGGTGAGCCACTCTTTATGGAAAAAAAACGGCGATACGATTTTGAATTTCCTGGAGCAACACATGGATTTAGGTTTGAGGGCGATCAACGCAATATCTTGGATATTCAGCAATTAAATTTTGAAGATCGGGGCTCACTTAAAGGTATTGTCAGGCTCTTAAAAAAGAAGCAGGACATGTCTCTTTTTGTTGACACATATTTCCATCCTAAAGATCTCCAATCAAGTTTTTATGCGTCAGGCTTTTCACCAACGATTTTTCCAGGACAGTCTTTGGAAGCTCGTATCTGTATACCAAAGGATGGCCCAGAATCTATCTTAGTTGGTTTGTTTGTCTATGATGATGAAGCAGAGGTTTATCATCAGGGACCCTCTATCAATCTTGTCCCTGGTGTTTGGCAAACACTCAATTGGAAATTACCCCACTTATATAATGCTTGCATTGGTAAAGTTGGGTTGCGTTTTCGTAATTTGAGTTCAGATTTATGGCGGGGAATATTCTTTTTGGATTATCTCGAATGGCAGGGTCGTCCATCATTCACTCAGGAATTATCCCATCTCAATATGGAATATGGTGGTGCAGAAGGTTGGACTTATCATCGTGGATATTGGCGTGTAGAAGACGATGGGTACCATGGTAGTGGTGTTGAAATCAACGAATCATACACAGGTGATCTTTATTGGTCAGATGTTGATTTGGATCTGACTCTAAAACCTTTGATCGGTGATTTACACGGATTATTATTTCGAGTGAAGGGCGCATTGCATTCTTATGCAGCAGCACTGATTCCAGGGAAATTGGCGCTGTTTAAGAAAGAAAATGGAAAATTTACTGAAGTAACCTCAATAGAGTTCAACTGGAAATATAATCAGCGTTATCAAATAATCGTTAATGTTCATGATGCAACCATTAAAGTCAAACTTGAGGATGTTACCCTTGAGTGGACTGATCAAGAATTACCGTATCTCACTGGCCAAATTGGCCTACTCTGTGGAGCCAACAGTCATACCTGTTTTGAGATGATCCATGTCAGCTGATAAATCCTCCCTTTATCGGTTGTTAAAGCCTGATTCAATAGCTGTCATTGGTGCCTCAAATAAAGGACTATATCAGGCGGGTATTTTACGTAATCTGCTGGATGGGGGATTCCCAGGTGAAATTTTTCCAATCAATCCTAAATATAATAATCTTTTTGGATTGAAATGTTATTCAGGTGTCAATCAGCTGCCTTTCGCTGTTGCCCTTGCGATAATTGTTGTGAACCGTCAGCGTGTGATCGAGATCGTAAAACAATGTGCAGAATTTGGCGTGAAATCTATTGTGATCATCACCGCCGGGTTTTCGGAAAGTGATGAAACTGGTCGCGAGCTTCAGCATGCTCTCTCTGAATTAAGTTGTAAGTACGGTTTAAACATTTTGGGTCCCAATTGTGCAGGTTTTGCGAATTTACCGGCTAGTGTAATTGCTACACGTTTACCTTGTGTATCCCAGCCAGGGACTGTTTCACTTGTGTCTCAAAGCGGTGCTTTGATGATGGCATTGTATGGTTTATTTATCGACAACGAAATTGGTGTTAGTAAACTCATTTCTGTTGGCAATCAGGTTGATTTAACGCTAAGTGAAACTTTATATTACCTTTCAAACGACCCCCAAACAGATTTGATAAGCGCATTTGTTGAAGGATTGGTAGATGGTAAGCGTTTTATTCAGGGCGCTGAACAAGCATTGGTTAAAGGAAAACCAATTGTGATGGTAAAAAGCGGCAGGACGCAGAGTGGGATTAAAATAGCTGAGACACATACAGCAGCGGTAGCTGGTTCTGACAAGGCTTTTGAGGCTGTGTGTGAGCAGTTTGGCATAATATTGGTGGATGATGTTCATCAAATGATGGATGTCCTTAAATTACACAACACTTATAAAGAACGCTTGCCTAAATCCACTCGCTTCCTAGTTGTAACGCAGTCTGGTGGATTGGGTACATTAACTGCAGACTTCTTTGAAAAAGAAGGTCTGAAATTGACGCCTCTCCATAAAGCCCTTTTATCAGAAATTAAACAGGATCCGAACCTAACACACATCAATAACCAAAATAATCCGGTTGATGTCCGCGGAGCAAGTTTGAGGGACTCTGCGACAGAGAGGACGCTCACACATTTTTTACAAGATCCTAATTTCAATTTAGTAATGTTGTTGTTAGCCAGGACTTCATACCAGGCTGAGGATATTGAGACAGCCCAAGCCATCGTCAAAGTTCAAAAAGAAACCGGCAAGCCACTCGTTGTGGTTTGGGTTGGGCAACAACTGTCGATTGATCAAAGTTCTTCTGATTTGACGGCTCTTCGAATATTAAGGCAGGCAAATATCCCGACCTTTAGACAACCATCCGATGCGGTGAAAGCTCTGGCTGGAATATATCATTATTGGCGTTATCAGGAAGAATATTTGCGACATGTTTGGGTTGAGGAAAGTTAGAAATGTCTAGTTTCTTGTTGTCTTATACCGAAACGAACCAATTGTTGCAAGAATTTAATATCCCAATTGCGCCGGGTGGGATTGTGCAGTCCATTGATGAAGGCATCTCACTTGCGGCGAAAGTGGGATTTCCTGTGGCTTTGAAGTGTATAGCTCCTCAGATCACCCATAAAACAGATTCCCAGTTGGTTGCACTTTCTCTTCAAAACTTGGAAGAGCTTGCGAAAGCCGCAGAAAAAATGCTGCAAAAAACGCAAGGTGTTCAAGTTGAGGGGTTGTTAGTGCAAAAGATGTTGAACGATGGGGTTGAAGTCCTGGTAGGTTCGGTTCTAAACGAGCAGTTTGGGCAGATGCTTGTAATTGGATATGGGGGAATCTTGACGGAGTTGGTTGATTCGAATAAACTTGGTGTCCTTCCTTTGAATGGATGGCAAATTCAGAGGTTGATTGAAAAAATGCCTCTGAATAAATTGATTATGGGGTATCGGGGTGCTGAGGCTAAAGATAGGGTTGCCTTGATTCAACTCATCCGTCAGGTTTCAGAGTTGGTGAGCGCATATGAAAAAACCCTTATTTCGTTAGACTTAAACCCAGTTATTGTCTTACCTGAAGGTGCCTTTGTTGTCGATGCAAGGGTATTTATGCGAAAGGAGAGTGATGCCAAATCCAAATAAAATTTCTTCCCTCACTCAAATTAGTTCTGGGCAAATCACGATTGCAGGCCATGACATTGATCTCTTGATCCGAGAATTTTCTTTCAGTCAGGTCAGTTGGTTGTTATTAACGGGTCAAATTCCAGATCAAAAACAGGCAAGAATGTTGGAGGCTATGCTTGTTAGTTGTGTCGACCATGGGATCAATGCTCCTTCAACTTCAGTAGCCCGAGCTGTTGCCAGTTGTGGGGTTCCAATCCAATCAGCGATATCGGCAGGAATTGCAGCGATAGGAGAACACCATGGAGGGGCTGGCGAAGCATGTGCTCGAATTTTGCAAAAGGCAATCAAGGAACACCCAACGACAGCTACAGAGGATATTGCACAAATGATTGTGCTTGAGTATTCAGGCAACAATAAAAGGATTCCAGGGTTCGGACATAGGGTTCACACCAGTGATCCCCGAACGATTAGTTTGTTTCGGTTAGCAAGAGAACTTGACCTTGTTGGTCAACATGTGAATCTCATACTAGCTATTGAATCAATTTTATGTGAGGCAAAGGGCAAAAAAATCCCAATTAATGTAGATGGTGCCATTGCGGCTATTCTGTCGGACTTGGGATTGGACTGGCATTTAAGTAAAACGATATTTATCATTTCACGTACCGTGGGATTATCTGCTCATGTCAACGAAGAGATGATGGCAGGTAAACCGCTCGAAGCTTTCAGACGACTTGGTCGTGAAAGCAGCACTGAGTAAACCTACCAGGCTGCTATGTCAAATTTATCTGTGTTTCAAAGTTTTCCATCAAACCTTTTTAAATTCGCGAATTCAACCGTCAAACTTTGCTAAATGAGTATACCGGGGTCATTAGTGTCAAGGTAGAGTTAGAACCCTGCTTGGTGTTGATGAAGACCGCCATGCGCAAGTTGCAGCTAACAGGGCTTGCCACCCTATTCGTTTGTTGAGAAAAATACGTGAAAGTCTCCACTTCCAAGTGGTACTAAATTTGGGATGTTGACAGGTGACACCCGATTATTTAAATTCCAAAGAAAAATAATTAATATCAGCAATAACGATACATGGAATATTTTCAGTCAATAATTTACCAACTCTTTTTAAGTTTAAATATTAACTCACTTGAGAGGTACTGAATTAGAACTAAACCGGTTCTCCTTTAATTTTGGTGAGAAAGATTACTCCGACCACAATCATTGCAAGCCCAATAAGCCCCCAAAAAATCCCTTTCACCCAGGGGATGACGCCTGTCAAAGCCCCATCAAAGAAAATACCTATACACATAATTATGGGAAAAAATGATAAACCCACTAACCACCCAGCGGAAGTTTTCTTTGTCTGATCTGTCGAGTTAAACCACCTTCCCTCCTTAATTTGATTTTCTTCAGCAAAACTACGCGCATATCCTCTGTTTGTAAAAATAATTAAATCTTCAGAAATATGGCAGGTACCGAATTTAAATGTATTATTTAGTAATTGGCGCGGCACAGCAAACCAGAATCGATCACTGGAACAAGCAGTGATTATTCGTTGTAATTTTTCACCAGTCGCATCGATGGTACGCTTATAAAGCAGACTGTGTTCCCCCGGCATTGCAACTTCTACAACTTCATAAGATCCACTTCCCTGATTGTCGTCTAAATATCCTAAGGGAAACTTTAAATTGCTTTCATATATACTCAAAGACCAATTTTTAGATTCCCCATAAGATGTCCTCACCCAACGGTCTACATGGATTGGGTTAGCATGTTTTTTAAAATCTAGTCGAAATTCAGCTCTCTCGGTAACCGCATTAGGGGCTTTGGGTGATTGTTTCACTTTCGTCGGTGTTAACATAATCATCAATGTTTTAGATCCGAAATTAATAAACATTGGTTCAAGAAGTCTCATCATTTCTGATACGATGGCTGGCTTCTGGAATGAGGGTATCGAATTCTTATTGATTACTTCAGGAGATAGCTCACTATTCGGTGAAATTGAAGCACCACAAAACTCACACTTTGTTGATAACTCATTGATACTCTGATTACAAACTGGGCAATTAATTTGGTGTGCACTCATTGTGTTGTCTCCTCATCTGAGAATAAAAGGAAAGGAGTTTATGCGACCATACCAGTAGATAATTATTACGAGAAATTCTTACTTATCAAGTATAAACTTATTGTGTATTGAAGTCAATTATTTCAATTTAGTTCAATTTAGTTGTGTTTTTATTTTTCGGTTAGGAGAAATAATGCGTTTTGGTTAGCATTAATTTGCTATTGAATATCCATGATAATATTGATTTCAGTTTTAGCGTAATCTGGATGGGTATTTCAGTTTACACTAATTACTTTTCATTAACGATTGCTTCTGGTTGAGTAATTGCCCGTTACTCTTAAAAACTTAAGGGGCTGTCATAACAAACAGCCCCAGACAATGGATCATTGGTTAAGCAAATAATGGTTTATTTTGTGAGCATTGAGCTGATAAACCAAATGGTCTTCTGATAGGCTGCGCAATGGTCTTCCATCATGGCAACCACATCAAATATATCATCCTCATCAGCCGTCAAGCGGATTTCCCTGGCTTTTTTGTCAAAGGCTTTTAGATCTTCCAAAACAATCGAAAGCGCCTGTTTGACATCGACTTTTTCTGAGGGGAGCTCTTTTATGCTGCTGATTTTGAGGTATTCTGCTGTTGATGCGGCGGGATAGACATCATGCATTCGGAGAAGTTCCGCGATGGCATCCATGTTTTCGGTAAAACCATCATACAGTTCTTCAAGGAATTCATGAACGGGTTTGAATTGCACACCATAAACATTCCAATGTAAGTTATGGAGTTTGATATACATTACTGCTGTGTCAGCAAGGTACACGTTCAGTTTTTCGCTAAGCTTTTTGTTCATTCAGATCCTCCGTTGGGTAAAGAATGTTATCGGATATTTATTTATCATTAATTAAAATGATACCTCGGAAATCTTTACTTTTCAATCATTTACCTGTACAAGGATATCTCAAAAGGGAGAAAGAGGCAGACAACGTCGTCTAATTCTTGTCATCTGTAAAGAATATTCAGCCTGTTAATCGACCGAATTGACATTCTTATCAAGGTGTCAAGGATGGAATACAAGATGCTGTTTGACTTGCTGTTGGGAGGGGGTCCAGCGGCGGTCTGGGCAATATAAAACACCCACTGGGTGCTAGTTGCGGTTCGCTGCAGGAGGCGTATCACCAGATGCTCATGCTGAGCCTGATGGTCTCCAACCTGGACGGGGTGGAGGCGACCACACAAGCGCACCTGGTGGGGTATTGCCTTCACGGCTGAAGTCGGATTTATGATTACGCTTTGATGAAGGTTCCGTTCTGAAGGTCTTCGGAAGCCTGGCGCAATTCCTGTTCTGTGTTCATGACGATAGGGCCGTACCAGGC
>Ga0334884_1004931_pt1 | contig 13205 bp, 11 predicted proteins | sample GraSluR1_MG_7_FD_207215 | JGI IMG/M metagenome (GOLD analysis project Ga0334884, IMG submission 207215) | Sludge microbial communities from methane-producing bioreactor in Wageningen University, Netherlands - Granular Sludge_12_05 R1 | ecosystem: Engineered > Bioreactor > Anaerobic >...
CAGACGGACTGGCGCGGTACAGGCCCGCGCCCTATAGACGGATTGGCGCGGTACAGGCCCGCGCCCTACAGACGGATTGGCGCGGTACAGGCCCGCGCCCTACAGACGGATTGGCGCGGTACAGGCCCGCGCCCTACAGACGGACTGGCGCGGTACAGGCCCGCGCCCTACAGACGGACTGGCGCGGTACAGGCCCGCGCCCTACAGACGGACTGGCGCGGTACAGGCCCGCGCCCTACAGCTCCATCACCGCTGCGGCCCTTGCGGTCGCCGGGGGAGAGACCCGACATGCCACAGATGACCTACGCAGCAGCGATCAACGAGGCTCTGAGCGAGGAGATGCAGCGCGATGAGTCGGTCTTCGTCATCGGGGAGGACATCGGTCCCGTCCGCGAGGCCGAGGACGTCTTCGCGGCCTTCCGGGAGCGCCGCGTATTCCAGACCCCGATCTCGGAGGCCGCTTTCACCGGCCTGGGCGTGGGAGCGGCGGCCGTCGGCCTCCGCCCCGTGGTGGAGATCATGTACTGCGACTTCGTCACCGTCTGCATGGATCAGATCTGCAACCAGGCGGCGAAGATGAACCTGATGTCCGGCGGCCAACTGAAGGTGCCGATGGTCATCAAGACCCCCGCCGGCTGCGGCACCCGGGAGGGCGGTCATCACAGCGGTAGCCACGAGGCCTGGTTTCTGCACACTCCCGGACTCAAGGTGGCCATGCCCAGCACCCCGGCCGACGCCAAGGGTCTCTTGAAGTCCAGCATCCGCGATGACGGCCCGGTGGTCTACATTCAGCACCGGCTCCTCTTCCCCATCTCCGGCGAGGTGCCCGAGGGCGACCTGCTGATCCCGCTGGGCCGGGCCGATGTGAAACGCCAGGGGGAGGACATCACTCTGGTCTCCGTATCCTACGGGATGGTCAAGGCCCTGCAGGCGGCGGAGGAGCTGGCGGGTGAAGTCAGCGTGGAGGTGGTGGACCCGCGCACGGTGGTGCCCCTGGATGTGGAGACGATCCTGGCCTCGGTGCGGAAGACCGGGCGGCTGCTGGTGGTACATGAGGCCCCGGAGCGCGGGGGCGTCGGCGCGGAGATCGTGCGCCGGGTAGTGGAGGCCGGGGTGGACATGTTCAAGGCCCCGCCGAAGGTCCTGGGCAGCAAGCCGGCGGCCATGCCCTACAGCCCGCCGCTGGAGGACTATTGCATCCCCCAGGTCGAGGACATCGTGCAGACGATCCGAGCGATGGTCTGAGCAGCACCGGACGGCGAAGGACTGCGGCTCGGGCCTCTACCACGCCGATGTACCCCGGCAACCGCCGACGACGGCGGGCCGGCAGGGGAGCGTCCGAATAACCGAGAGGCCACCTGTCACCATGAGACACGAAGTCCGCTGGGAGCGGATGTTTGTCGACGAGCTCGAGGCCGCCTTTGCCGCCTGCCCGGTGGCCTACCTGCCCTACGGGCTGTGCGAGCCCCACGGGCCCCAGAACGCCCTGGGCTGCGACGGCCTGCGGGCCCATGCATTCACCCGACGGGCCGCGGAGCTTCACGGCGGCATCGTGGCCCCGCCCATGTTCTGGAACGTGCACGAGCTGGGCATCTACGCCGCCTGGGGCCAGGCCGTCATCGGGCAGAAAAGGCCCTGGCTCACGGCCCTGCCGCCGGCGATGTTCTTCAAGAACATCCTCTACCACGTCCGCGCCTGCGAGAATCTGGGGTTCAAGGCGATCGTGGTCTTCTCCGGCCACTCCGGGCCACATGCACAGGATGCCAAGACCGTGCAGGAGGCTCTCCAGCCGCATTTCGCCGCGCGACTGGCGTTCCTGCTGGACGGCGAGTACAACGACCTGTGGAGCGGCAGCGGCCACGGCGGGGCGATCGAGACGGCCATGCTGTGGGCGGCCCACGAGGACTGCACGGACCTGTCGCGGCTCCCGGAGCCGGACGGGGCGGGGCCGCATTTCGCCATGGGCGCCGATGCGGCAAAGGCCAGTCTGCGCCGCGGCCAGGAGATCATCGACGAGATCGGCGACCGCCTGGGCACGAGGGCGCAGGAGCTGGTGGGCGAGTATGACAGGCTGCAGCCGCCGCGGCGGCCGCTGACCTACCAGGACGCCGAGGAGATCTGGGAGGCGAGCGTGGCGCCGCTGGTTAGGCAGTTCCGCTCGATGCAGGCTCTGTCCGAGGGTCAGGAGGCTCCGCCGGAAGGCTCGATCTGGCGGGACAACTGGCGGCCGCCGGAGAAGTGGTAAGGTGGCGGCGCAACGGCCGTGGCGCGTGGCGCGGAACGGCAACGGCGCCGCTCCCTGCAGGGCCTGCGGCCCCGCTGTCCCTCCCCTTGGCAAACACCGCTCAGGAGAGGGCTACGGCAACGGCGCCCCTCCCTGCAGGGCGTACGGCCCTGCTTTCGCGCTCCTTGGCAGACGGCGCTCAGGAGAGGGCTACGGCAACGGCGCCGCTCCCTGCAGGTCCCGCCGAGCGGGACCCGCTTTCCCTCCCCTTCGCAAACACCGCTCAGGAGAGGGCTACGGCAACGGCGCCCCTCCCTGCAGGTCCCGCCGAGCGGGACCCGCTTTCCCTCCCCTTCGCAAACACCGCTCAGGAGAGGGCTACGGCAACGGCGCCCCTCCCTGCAGGGCCTGTGGCCCTGCTTTCCCTCCCCTTCGCAGACACCGCTCAGGAGAGGGCTACGGCAACGACGAACGGCGCGGCTCCCTGCCGGGCCCCTGTGTGTCTGGCGCCCGGCGACGGTGGGCCTCGAGACGGCCACCGCCGTGGGCGCACGCTTCGGAGAGCCAGTCGTGCTGACGGTGGACGCCGACCGCATGTACCTGGATAAGCACCGCCTCCCTACAGGGCCAATGGCGTCTGGCTCACCGAGCACGTCTTACCGCAGTATCTCTCGTCGCCCGAGACATCTCACAAGTCCGGCCCACACTCGGAGGAATGACCCCATGGACGCGCCCGTCGGTTGCGCCGTCATCGGCTATGGCCCCAAGCACAATTTCGGCTGGGCCCACGCGGCCTGGATCGATGCCACCCCGGACTTGGAGCTGCTCGCGGTGTGCGACCTGGACCCCGAGCGCACCGCCGCCGCTAAGGAGGCCTTTCCGGCCATCCGCACCTACAACAGCCTGCAGGAGGTGTGGGATGATGACGGGATCCAGCTCGTCTCCGTCGTCACGCCTCACTTCACCCACTGCCCCATCGTTGTGGCCGCCCTGGAGGCCGGCAAACACGTGGTGGTGGAGAAGGCCATGTGCCTGAACGTGGCCGAGGCCACCCAGATGGTGGAGGCCAGCAAGAGGGCAGGCAGGATGCTGGCGGTACACCACAATCGCCGCCATGACGGGAACTTCCGGCGGATCAAGCAGCTCGTGAGCGAAGGCGCCATCGGTGATGTGTTCCACATCGAGCTCACGGCCGGCGGCTTCTGGGAGCCACAGAACGGCTGGTACCGGGAGAAGAGCACCTCGGGCGGCGGGTTCTTCTACTGGGGCCCGCATGCCGTGGACTGGGTCCTGGACCTGATCCCCCACCCGGTGGCGGGGGTCAACGGCTTCTTCCACAAGCTGGTCTGGGACACCATGAGCAATGAGGACCAGACAAGGGCGATCATCCGCTTTTCAAATGGTACGGTGGCCGATGTGACGTGGTCCACCATCGCGGCGGTAGGAAAGCCGCTGTGGCGCATCCTGGGGACCACAGGCGCGATACTGGACACCGGAGCGGGGGCCAATCCGGGCTATGAGAAGCAGATCCGGGGGCCCTCGGGGGGTAGCCTGACACTGGTGACGATCGGGGACGAGGGGCGCAAGGAGGAGCAGGTGCCGTATCTGGACTGCGACTGGCCCACGTACTGGCAGGAGGTGGCCGATCACCTCCTGCGTGGTGGACCGGTGCCGGTGACCGGTGAGTTCGGGCGGAGAGTGATCGGGGTCTTCGAGGCCGCCGAGAAGTCCTCGGCCTCGGGCCAGACTGAGCAGGTGCCGTTCGAGTAGGGGAATGGGCGTTGGTCGCCCTTTCTTTGGGGCAGCCGTACCGCGCAAGCGGCCCGCAGGCAGCGGCGCCGTGGCCGTGGTCCCCTCTCCCGGCGCTCGCCGTCTGGGCGCGGGTAGAGGGGGTGAGGACGCTCCCGCCTTGCGGGGGCCGTCACGGACTGAACCAACACGCTGTCGGCAGCACGGTTGCGCCGTGCAAGACCATGCCCCTGCCACGCGCTGTGGCGCTATGGCCCCCAGTGGCGTTGTGGTACTCTGCGGCGAACGGTGACTCGCGAGCGGGCGGCCCCTCACCCGCCTGCGACCCCGCCGGGCGGGGTCGCCCGACTCTCCCGGACGCTCGCTGGGAGAGGTTGGAGCGGCGGCGCCCTCACCGCTCCCGGACGCTCGCTGAGAGAGATGATCGACGCCCGCCACCGGCCGAAGAAGGAGCCGCAGACATGAAGCTACCGGTATTGCCACACTGTCTGGCCATCGCGGCCGTGCTTGCCTCGCTCGGCGCAGCGGCCGCGCAGCCCGTGCGCGTCTACCACGACGAGACCTATTGGCATGTGGGTTACCTGGACGCCGACAAGCAGGTCACCGCCCCGCTCTACCACCGGCTCATGTGCGAGGCGCTGATCCAGGCTCTGGAGCGCGAGGGCGTTGAGGCGGCGATCGTCGACGCCGAGGGCTGGCTTAGGCTCTGTCGGGAGCCGGAGCGCTGCATTGTGGTGGACATCTGCCAGACGGTGCCGGGCATCATCTACAGCGGCCAGGACGATGGCTCACCGCTGGAGAGCTGGCTGGAAGCGGGAGGCATCCTGTGCTACAGCGGGGACTGGCCCATGTTTTGGTATGCTTTGGCGGGTGAGGCGAAGGCGGGCGGCGACGGCGCTCAGCTCGAGGGCGACGACGACGTATTCGACGCCGATCTGGTGAAAGACGGCTATGTAGGGGTCGCCACGACGCCGACGGAGGAGGGCAAGGCGGTGCTTCCGGGTCTGCGCCCGGGGAGTACGATGCGGCCCTTCGACGCCACGGCGGTGGCGGAGAGCTGCGAATGGTACGAGGTCTACGGGCGGGGCGAGAGGCCGGGACCGGCCGGGCAGCCCATGGTGGCCGCCGACCCGGTGTGCTTCCGGGTACCGGGCGGCAAGGGCCACTTCTTCGCCGCCCACCTGCGCCGCGGGCACCACCGCGACACGAACCAGCTCATGCTGGAGTTCATCCTCAACCGCGGGCTGGAGCTGCTGCGCCACGGAGGCGAGGGCCGATGAGTACCTCGATGGGACGCAGCGCGGGGCCGGTGAGTCAGGATGCGGAGGTTCTCGTTGCGGCGGTGCGACGACCCGACGCCGAGCCCGGCGGCTCGCCGAGTCGGGCCGGAGAGCCGGACCTACGCGCCTTCGAACGACTGGGACACGACAGGGAGACGTCACGGGCGGTTCTGGTGGTCGTGCTGCTCCTTTGCTCCCTCACCGTCTGCTTCGCCCAGAGGCCCTACTGCGGCATCGGCGGGTTGTCACTCCCGAGCGCCGAGACGCTGCCCGACAGCATCGCCGCCCTGCAGCGTGACGGCATCAACCACCTGCAGTGCTCTGTCGACGTCAAGGCACCCGATGTGCGCAGGCGCATCGAGGCATTCCACGAGGCGGGCTTCACCGTGTACGCCTACGCCACGGCGTTCATCGAGCAGGTCGACGAGCGCGAGGACTACCAGGTGCTGGCGGATGGGACGCACAAGCAGGGCACCGTCTGCCCGCGCTCGGCCCGGCGCGCTGCGGAGATGCTGGAAGCGACAAAAGCCGTGGTCGACACCGGCGCCGACGGCATGATCTGGGACTTCGTCACGGTGGAGAGCCGCACTTATGAGGCCTGCTTCTGTCCGGCGTGTGTGGCGGCCTTCAATGCCGCCGCGGGTACGACCTACGACCGCGAGGAGCTGGTGAAGGCGATCCATGAGGGCGGCGCAGCGCTGCAGACCTGGCTCAAGGTCCGGGAGGAGAGCACCACCACGGCGCTGGCCAACCTCAGTCGCCGGGTGGCGGCGTACGCAGGCGAAGAGGGGGCCAGCTTCCGGGTGGGTGGGTATGTGGTGAACCCCGGCAGCGATCTGGGCATGGACACGGTGGCTTTGCGCAGCAGTATCGGGACGCTGGCGCCCATGATCTACCAGGGCTCCGGGAAGGCGCCGCTGGGCTGGATGAAGCGGGCGCTGGAGGTCTACACCGCCATGCCCGGAGAGGCCGAGATCATCGAGTGCGTGGACGCGGGGTTCTTCGTGGATGAGCCGGTCTCCGAGCTGATCGCGACGTCCTGGGACTGTCTGCGGGCCGGGATCGACGGCTACGCCTTCTGGCCCGTGGGGAAGATGTCCGCTGAAGACATGGCGGGGGTGCGTGGGGTGAACCAACTGGCGACGCTGGTCTACCGGCCGCTGCGGGCCGGCGACCAGGACGAGGCCAGGGCGGGGCTGAGCACGCTGCTGGGCGCCATCGGTCGGGCGGTTGCGCAGTACGGCTCGGAGGCCGACAGGGAGCAGTGGACGAGGTACGCGCCTGTTGTGCGGAACGGTGCCCAGGCCCCCGATGTGGGTAGCTGGATCGAGGAACCCGGCAACCTCGAGGCGATGGAGGCAGCGCTGAACCTCTACGCCCGCGCCAACGCCGCCGAGCTGCATGCCAACGATGTGCGAGTCACCCTGCCGCCCTATCAGGTGACCATCTCGGAGCAGGCGGATGCCGTGGAGATAGCGGGGCCCGACTGGGTGCTGAGGCAGGACGGCCGGGCGCTGAACTTCGACGACCTGGAGTTCGCCGGCCTGTGCGGCGATGCGAGCACGGACGCCTACGAGCTGGGCCTGCTGCGCACCCGGGTGACGGGCTGGTTCGACCCCTGGGGCAGTCCGAACCAGACCACCGTCACCCGGCGCGACCGGGAATCGATCGTGTTGCTCACCGAGGTGAAGGGCAACGGCTGCCTCATACAGAAAGAGACTACGGTTCGCGTCGGCTCGTGCTGGCTCGATGTGACGCTCTCGGTGGAAAACACCGGTGAGGAGGCCCGCAGCGGCCGGCTGTGGCTCTGGAACGGAATCGGGATCCCCGGCTTTCTGGAGACCGGCGACGGTGCGTGGGAGGACGATGAGACGCAGGTGCTGGAGGACGGCACCCTGCTTTGCAGTGATGAAGGCCGCTTCGTGGCCGTGAGGCTCGAGCCCGAGTTCTGGAAGACGAGCGACATCGGTGGCGACGGCTCGGCACATGCATTCAAGGAGATCCGCCTCGAGCCGGGCGAACGGGTTCAGACCCGGGTCGGCCTGGCCATCGGGGCCGGGTACCCGCAGAGTTGGGAGGCGGCGCAGGCGGAGGCGAGGTAGCGGCACCGTCCGTGGGGTGGGAGCACGGCCAACGGCCACGGCGCCGCTCCCTGCGGGCCGCGGGCCCGCTTTCCCTCTCCTTCGCGGTACGGCCGCTCAGGAGAGGGCTACGGCGGACGGCCACGGGGCGTCGCGCATACAGACAGACGACACGCCAACGGAGACACTCATCGTGATCATCGACTGCCACGTGCACATCCACCAGTACTACGAGGATCTCGAGGACTGCGGCGGCTCTCTGCTTCCCGCCGCCGACCGGATGGGCATCGACAAGCTCTGTGTGTCCGTGCTCCTGGGCGGCGAGCAGCCCGCTATGGAGGACATCGTCAGGTCCAATGACACCGTGGCCCGGGCCATCGAGCGCTATCCCGACCGCTATGTGGGCTACTGCTACCTCAACCCGTGCTATCTGCTGCAGAGTCTCGACGAGATCAACCGTTGCATCGTTGACGGCCCGTGCAGGGGGATCAAGCTGTGGGTGGCCATGCACTCCGATCAGCCGAACCTCGACCCGATCGCGGACAGGGCCGCCGAGCTTCAGGTGCCTATCTTGCAGCACACCTGGATCAAGACCACCGGGAACCTGGCCAATGAGCCTGAGCCGCGGCATCTGGCGGCTTTGGCCGCGCGACACCCGGAGGTCAACTTCATCTGCGGCCACAGCGGGGGCAACTGGGAACGCGGGCTCAAGACCGTCGCCGACCTGCCCAACGTCTACGCCGAGCTGGCCGGTGGCGACCCGGAGATGGGGCAGACCGAGAGGGCGGTCGGGCTGGTGGGCGCCGAGCGCGTGGTGTGGGGCTCGGATGCCGATGGCCGCAGCTTCGCCTCCCAGATATCCAAGGTCCTCGGTGCCGATATCAGCGAAACACAGAAGGCCGCCATCCTCGGCGGCAATATGGAGCGACTCGTGCAAAGATGACCATCGACTGCAATGCCAATATCGGCCGCTGGCCCTTCCGCCGTCTGAGCTACAGCGATCCCGCCGGGCTGCTCGAGCGTCTGGGGCGTTGCGACATCCGGCAGGCCTGGGTCGGTGCTTTCGAGGCCGTGCTGGCGCGTGACTGCCACATGGAGAATGCCCCGCTGGCGGACGCCGTCTCCGGCCACGAGGCGCTCCTGCCGCTGGCCACCATCAACCCGGAGTTCCCCCGCTGGGAGCAGGACCTCTGTGCCTGTGTGCACAGCTACGGCTTCCGTGGCATCCGCGTGTACCCCAACTATCATCTGTACACTCTGGATGACCCCCGGTTCGAGGCCCTGCTCACCGCCGCCGAGGAGCTGGACGTCTTCGTCGCCCTGGCGGTACGCATGACCGACGAGCGCCACCATTTCCCGCGCTGCATGATCCCCCCGGTTGACCTGGGGCCCCTGCCGGCCCTGGCGGGCAGGCATCCGAAGCTGCGCCTCCTCGTGGTCAACGGCAACAACGGCGATGTGGGGCGCATCGCCGGAGCCATCGAGGGGCTACCGAACCTGTACTTCGAGATGTCGCGTTTCGAGAGCGTCTGTGGTGTGGAGACGGTGGCGCGCAGGATCGGCGTGGAGAGGGTGCTCTTTGGGACCCACGCTCCGTACTACTACCCCGAGAGCGCTCTTCTGAAGATCACCCGCGAGTGCCGGTTCACAGCCTCCGAGCAGGAGGCGATCCTGGGCGGTAACGCGGAGCGGCTACTTGGCCGGTAGCCCGGCGGGCACTCTGGCGCGACAGGAAGACCGAGGGCCTCTCCGGCGATGCTGCATGGACACCGTGCCTTGCGGCGCAGTGCTGTGTTTGACACCGGCCGGGAAGAGGGTACTACTTTCTGTATACTTCCGTCCCACAATGTCCCAGAGGGGTCGGGCGCATCACGGGGCCATCCTCTTCCCTATCCACCTTCATCACTTGCTCCGTCCCCGTGGTACCAGGCCCGCGATGGTCCGCATGTAGGCCGCTTCATGCGAGCGGCGATCCGCCGTCTCAGTTGCCACGAGGCGACTGTGGCGCGGCTGCTGCAGAGACGCTCCGCCGCTCCCTGCCGCTCACCGACGAGCCCTCCTTTCTGCCCCCGGATAGCAGTCAGTTCAGCATGTCACACCGCCGGGCGCCATCATCTTGATCCTTCGTGCCGCCGCAGAGACGGACCATCACAAGGTGGAGGTGAACCATGTGGAGACGTGCCTGTGTCCAGATGGGGCGTGCCGTGTTGTGCTTCGTGGTAGGACTGCTGGCGCTGCCGGGAGTTGCAGTGGCCGGTGACGTCGATGTAGGCGTGGAATGGATCAACAAGTTCCCCGACAATCCGAGCTGTGACCGGCTGTACAACCGAGATAACTGCGCCAAGGGGCTCTACAACTACTTCAAGTTCAAAGGATGGAAGGGCCGTTTCTGCAACGGCAACGACAACGCCTGGGAAGAGCACTGGAAGGAGGCTTCCAGCGGAGGCACCGACGGCAGCTACTGCGACCGTTGCGATATCGCGATGATCGCCACCCACGGCAACTCCGGAGGCTTCTCCTTCAACTCCAGACACGACGATCAGTGGCTATCGCGCACCGAGGCCCGGTGGGGCGACGACGACGACCTGGAGTGGATCATCCTCGACGCCTGCAGTTGCCTGGCCTCGGCCACCCATGCCAACTGGCAGACGGCCTTCGCCAGGCTGCACACCATCCTTGGCTTCGACACCAACGCCCACGACAAGAGGACGCGCGGCTTCTGGTTTGCCTACAAGGCGTTCCGCAAAAAAAGCGTGGTGCAGTCGTGGTGGTACGCCTGCGAGGTGACGGAGGGCTCGGGCACGGACGCCGCGGCAATGGGCGTCTACCGGCCCAACGACACGTACTCCGACCGCATCCACGGGAAGGGCTCGGTGGCCCGCGACAGCAGCTCGCCCACGTCGTTTTGGTACTACTCGCACAACTGCGACTAGCCTGCAGCGAGAGGAGGCCCGGAGATGAGACACAAGGTGCTGTTCTACGCCGGTGTGGGTCTGCTGGCGGCAGGCCTGCTCGGGATTGCGATTGTCGTGATGGCCCAACCGCGGCCGCGGTTGGGAGACAGGCCGCTTCGCCCCGTGGTAACGCAGGTGCGGTACCAGTTGGACATCAGGCTACAGGGCGGCATGACCGTGGAGAAGCTGGCGGAGACGATGCCCAGATCACTGCCTTACTACAAGGCGTCCGTGGACATGGGCACGTCCAGGGCGGTGGCCTCGCGGCTCGCGGGGTTCCTCAAGGTCAATGGTGACATGAAGGCCGCCGAGGAGGGCCTTCAGGCCACCGAGGAGGTGGAGGTGTTCGAGGCCTCCGGAGCCGTATTCGGTGCGGACATGGGGCGCCTGTGGGCCAAGATTCCGGAGCAGCCGACGCGGGGTCTCACGCCGGAGACCGCCAAGACTCAGGCGGTGGAGTTTCTCCGGCAGATGGGTGTGGACATAGGCCAGGAGTACACCGCCGAGGCCCGGCAGGACCTGGTTACCATCACCGAGCGCGGCGGGCGCCCGCGGCGCATCCCCGGCCCCTTCCAGGTGTCGGTGCGTCCCCGGCTGAACGGCTACCCCACCGTGGGGGGCGGTGAGAAGGCCAAGGTGTTCTACGACGACGACGGGAAGATCGCCGGCTGTCTCGTGGTGCGCCGCGCGCTGAGCCCGGACAAGACCGGGGAGCTGCTGGACGTGCGCGAGGCGGTCAAGAGGCTGGCCGAAGGTGGCGCGCTGGAGCACCTCACCCTCACGCGTCCGGACCGTATCGTCATCAGCGAGATTTCCGTGGCCTACTACGGGCGAGCCGCCGCGGAGGAGCAGGGGTTCGTTCAGCCGGTCTACGTCTTCCGAGGCACGGCAACGGGCACGGAGGGCAATGAGACCTGGCGGACCCCCTACATGCAGTACGTCGCGGCCCTCAAGAGCCCGCCCGAAAGCGTCTACGAGCCCCCGAGTACCGAGGACTCGGATGAGAAGGTAGAAGGTGACATGAGCGCGGAGGGTCCTGAGGACGAGAGTTGATCGACGGTCTCCCGTCGCGACACCGCGCCCGGCTGCCCTGAGCCGGGCGCATCACTTTGACACCATATACCCGGCCGAAAGGCAGGTTTTGCCATCGGAATGTCATCCTGAGCGTCAAGCTCGCGCAGCGAGATAGCGAGGGATCCTGCTACATCCCGGGAGGTTCTCTCGAGCTGCTGTACCCGGGAGCGGAGGCTGTCAGGCGGGCCGGCCCGGCCGCCACGAGAGCAGGGCCCGACCGGTTCGCAGATCATCAATGCTCCGCAACTGCCCGGCCTCGCAGACCACGCGCACCAGCCCGTTGCCCAGCGCGAGGCGGTCGGCGGTCTGCCGGATCATGGGAGCGCCTCCGAGAACCGGTGGCGCCGCAAAGGCTCCCAGCAGCGCGATGGGCAGAAGGGCGCCGCGTCCGGGGAGAGAAACTGAGGGGGCAGCAGAAGCATGCATGGCGCCACCTTCGCAGAGCGCCGGCGGACGAAGCCGGGCTGCTGGGGGGTACCGCCTCGGGAGGAACCACCGTCATGAGGACCTACGAGATCGGCGTGATGGCCCTGGGCATGGCCGGGATGGAGCATGTCAAGGCCTTCGGCAAGAACCCGCGCACACGGGTGAAGGCGGCCTGCACCCGTAACGCTGAGCTACTGACCGCCGTCTGCCGGCAGTACGAGATCCCCAAGGCATGCGGTAGCTTCGAGGAGCTGCTGGATGCCGGGATCGACGTTCTGGTCATCGCCACGCCGGACCACCTGCACGCCGACTACGCCGTCGCCGCTCTGGAGCGAGGCCTGCACATCCTGTGCGAGAAGCCGTTGGTCACCGAGCTTGAGGATGCGCGGCGCGTGGTGGCCGCGGCCCGCCGGGCGGGGACGGTGTTCATGACCGGACAGTGCGCCCGTTTCTTCCCACGCTCCCAGTTCGCCCACGGTCTGGTACAGCGTGGCGAGTTGGGGAGGCTGTTCTTCGCCGAGGCCGACTACCTGCACAACCTGTCGGACTTCCTTCGCGGCTGGCGCATCGATCCCTCCGCTCCGCAGAACATCGTGCTGGGCGGAGGCTGCCATCCTCTGGACCTGCTGCGCTGGCTGATGGGCGACGTGGAGGAGGTGCACGCGGTGGCCAACAAGCTCGTCTTCCCTCCGGACAACCCCATCGAGCACGATTGCGCGCTGCTGAACCTGAGATTCCACAGCGGCGCGATTGGCAAGTGTCTGGTGTCGGTGGGCTGCAGCCGGCCGTACTCGCTGGGGCTCAGCCTGTACGGTGAGGAAGGCACGCTGGAAGATGAGAAGCTGTTCCTGGGTCGCTACGAGGGTCTGGAGGACTTCATGCCGGTGCCCCTGTCGCCGCACCTGCACGGCGACCGGGGGATCTTCGACGACCAGGCTCAGCACCTGGTGGAGTGTCTGGACGCGGGGAGCCGGCCCATCGCGGACGTGGTGGAGGGCGCCAAGACCGTGGCCACGTGCCTGGCGGGGGCCCAGTCCATCGCCGGCGGGCAGCCGGTGCGGGTGTGCAATGACTTCTGAGCCGGTGGGGCCGCGGGCGTCCCCGCGGGGCTCCGGGCCGCTGACGGCCGGCGGCTGCAGGGCGGCGACCTGTGCGCCGCCGCTCGTCGTTGTAGGGCGGCGACCTGTGCGCCGCCGCTCGTCGTTGTAGGGCGGCGACCTGTGCGCCGCCGCCGTTGGTCGTTGGTGTTGGAGGGCCTTCTGGGCGCGGTACGGGCCCGCGCCCTACAACGGCCACGGCTCGGCGCGGTACAGGCCCGCGCCCTACAGCGGCCACGGCTCGGCGCGGTACGGGCCCGCGCCCTACAACGGCCACGGCTCGGCGCGGTACAGGCCCGCGCCCTACAACGGCCACGGCG
>Ga0334884_1004935_pt1 | contig 13193 bp, 10 predicted proteins | sample GraSluR1_MG_7_FD_207215 | JGI IMG/M metagenome (GOLD analysis project Ga0334884, IMG submission 207215) | Sludge microbial communities from methane-producing bioreactor in Wageningen University, Netherlands - Granular Sludge_12_05 R1 | ecosystem: Engineered > Bioreactor > Anaerobic >...
AATTTTCTTGCATCTCAAAGCTCCTATGACTGGTATCTGTTTAATTACAGCATAGCATCTTTGAGGTGTTTTTTAGTGGGAAAATTTTTTCCCTGAGGTGGCTAACTTCATTTTACAATTTGGGTAAAAAAAGAATATCAATTTCTTATGATGATTATTATCCCAATAAAGTAATTACTCAAATAATTGCTAGACAAATTGAAAAAAATTTAGGTATACAGGTTGATTTAGTAAAGACTAACTTTAAAAAAGTAACAGAAGAAGCTGATTTTAGGTTGTTATTGCTATTCGATAATTTTTCTGAAATCGGTCTGCTTTACTATCTATTAGGCTTAATTTCACCTCTAAAAAATAATTTAGAACATTTTAAAGAGTATCACAATTTAGTAGATAAATACTTCACTCAAAGTATCAATAAAACTAGGTTTGAGGAAAATATGTGTGATATTAACTCTAAAGAAGCGTTATTTTTCCCTATCGGCAGTTTGGATTCGAATTATTTAATAAATAAAACGGAGAGTATATATAAATGATAGATGATATAAAGTATGAGATAAATGATGCTTTTCTAATTGAAAAAATATTAAATAAAATAGTATTTATTCGAGAAAAAAAGAAAATCAGTATAGAATGTAGTTCTGATTTAGAACAAGCCATAATCAGGTATATTAAAGATGGCTATCAGCCAAAACTAGAAGGTATCAACGATTTTTCTGAATTTTTGATTTCTCAAAAAATACTGATACCAAGTTTTTCCAAAAAGTATGAAGAAAAATTATTTCAAGAATCAACTTTTAATTATATGGCTCAAATATCAGATAATCCGAGTAAAGTATTGAGGGACATGGCGGAACTAACGATAGCAATTTTAGGTGTTGGAGGTGTTGGGCAAGTTATACTAGAACAATTTGCTGCTATTGGATTTGAGAAATTTATATTAATAGACTACGATATTGTTAATTCTAAAAACCTTAATCGTCAATTTTTAATTAATAAAAAGGATGATGGAAAAAAGAAGTCAAGTAGTGTGAAAAAGAATTTAGAAAAGCGTTTCCTTCTTGATATCATAATCTATGACTGCAAAATAAAAGAAGAAACGGATTTGAAACATATTTTATCAAAAAACAATGTAGACTTCATGGTGTGTGCAGCAGATCAACCTATGGATGTTATTCAAGATATTGTTAAGGAATCTTGTAGTGCTTATAATATCCCATGTGGATTTTGTTCAGTAGGGTTTGAGTATGCTACAATCGGTCCTATTTTATATCCTAATGCTAAAAAAATGTTTAAAACAAAAAAAGTGGTATCTGAAAACTTATTACTTAGAAATATATTGAGTGCATCAATTTCTTTCACTAATTCAATTGCTGCAACGATATTTGCTAAAGAAATTTTTGAGTTTTTGATTTTTGGAAAAACTGTTTTAGAAAATCAAGTAATGTTATATGATTTTAATAAATACAAAGGAGATATGATCAATGAGTAGAGTAGATGAAGTTATTGAAATATTTGGTCTAACAGAAGAGAAAATAAAAAGAAGAAAACACTATCCTCAATTATCTGATGACATTGTTTTTGATGATAAGCTAACTTATATAACAGGTTTCAGTGGCGTTGGAAAAACTTCACTGATTAAAAACTTAATTCTAAAAGACGATTCTTGGTATGTTCCTAGAAAACCTACTGAATCAAATTTACCTATTATAGAATTAGTCGGGGATTCCGTATCTGAGGCAATAAGTATTTTAACTAAAGTAGGATTATCGGAAGCTTTTATATTTATTACACCATATGAACAATTATCTGAGGGGCAGAAGGCAAGATTTATATTAGCAGATGCTATAAATCGAAATAAAAACAAGATAATTATTGATGAATTTCTAAGCAATGTTGATAGACTTACAGCGAAAAATGTAGCAAGAACATTTCAAAAACAGTGTAGAAATGCTAAAATTTCTGTAATTTTAGTCTCGGCTCATGAAGATATTATAGCTGAGTTATTACCTGATATGGTATTGGAATTGGACTTTTTAGGTAAATTCAAAAAAATTGATAGAGATGAAATTGAATATACTAAACAAGAATTTCAAATTATGAATGGAACGCATGAAGAGTATAGTGAATTAAAAGACTATCATTATTTTGGTGAACTTAGTATGAAGGAATCTAAAGAAAGTTATAATACTGAGTACTTTGTAATAAAGGACAGGGAACGAGTAATTGGCACTATAATTTATAGAGAACCATACCCTAAAGCTTTAAACTTTTTAGCAGCGATTAATGATATTAATAAAGAAATTGGTTGGGTTGGAAGAACGATTATTCATCCGTCTTATCGTGGATTGGGATTATCTTTACAGTTGTTAAATACATCAATGTATAAGAAAAAGTATAGAGAATCGAGGTCTATTTTGGGGTATTATATGCCTAGACATTTATCTGCTGGATATATGGAAACAAATTTAGTAGAGAATAAAGACATTGAAATCAGGAAACAGTTTATTGAACTCATTGAGGCGAAGTCTAAACTAAAAGTAGAGCAATTACGCGATGATAGAACTAGAGATTTGTTTTTGGAATCCTTATCTGATGAAGAACAAAATCGTATAGCTTTTGTTGGTTCAAAATGGTTTAGAACAAAATTTTTAGAAGAAATAAAGTATTATTTTGAAATTAGAAACAAAAAAATGTCTTGTGAGATGTTTGAAGAAATTGTAGAATTTGTCGAAAAATCATATTCTAATGTTCCTATAGATGTGTCAATTTTAACGGCTATACCATATAAACTCAGAGGATTTGTCTATATCAATAGATAGAATTACAATTTTAGGCACAAGCCTTTTTCTTATGCCTAAAAAGTGTTAAAATAGGAATAATTATCATCATTTGAGGAAAGGATTGAGTTTCGACTGAGTATTTAAGTTGGCTCAAAATGAAAAATATGGCAAGTGAACCAAATCTCACCGGTGCAGAAGTTGTCGCCTTAGCAGAGCGCTATATGGGCGAGCGCGATGTTATTCTGGTTAAAAAAGCGTTAGTTTTCGCGACAAATGCGCATAAAGAGCAATATCGTCAATCTGGTGAACCGTATATTATTCACCCAATTCAAGTGGCTGGCATTTTAGCCCAATTGAAACTTGATGCTGTAACTGTTGCTTGTGGTTTTTTGCATGATGTCGTTGAAGATACAGAAGTCACATTGGATGATTTAGAATCAGAGTTTGGTCCTGAAGTTCGGGTGATTACGGATGGTGTGACCAAGCTCGGTAAAGTGGAATATCGCTCGCATGAGGAGCAACTGGCAGAGAATCACCGCAAGATGCTCATGGCTATGTCTAAGGATATGCGCGTGATTTTGGTTAAATTGGCCGACCGCTTACATAATATGCGGACGCTTAAACATCTGCGCTCTGACAAACAAAAACGCATTTCCAGAGAAACGATGGCAATTTATGCACCATTAGCTCATAGACTCGGGATTTCTCGAATTAAGTGGGAATTGGAAGATCTATCTTTTCGATACCTTGATGAAATTGAATTTTACCGCATCAGAGGTTTAATGAAAGAAAAACGTGCGGACCGGGAGCGTTTAGTCGAAGAAGTTACGTCAAAACTTAAAGACTACACTGAAAAAGTAGGCGTTGTCGGTGAAATTTACGGTCGACCTAAACATATTTATAGCATATACCGTAAAATGCACGATAAGAAGAAACGCTTTGACGAGCTTTACGACCTGATTGCTGTTCGTTGCATCCTAGATACCACAAGTGATGTCTACACGACGCTAGGCTATATCCATGATCTCTGGAAACCCATGCCTGGACGATTTAAAGATTACATCGCAAACCCCAAGGCAAATGGCTACCAATCTGTTCATACAACAGTTTATGGTCCTAGAGGGCCCATGGAGTTTCAAATTCGGACAAGGGAAATGCATGAGATTGCTGAGTATGGTGTGGCCGCCCACTGGGCTTATAAAGCGGGGCGTAAAGATAAAGTCTCTGTTAATGAAATCACGCAAAATCTGAACTGGATTCATGAGCTTGTCGAATTGCAAGATGAGTCAAATGACGCCCAAGATTTTGTCAAAGCTGTTCAAGAAGATATTCTGTCTGAAAAAATCTACGTTTTCACCCCAGCCGGTGCCGTCCAAGAACTGCCAGCTGGGTCAGGACCAATCGATTTTGCCTATGCCATTCATACGCAAGTCGGTGATAAAGCAGTCGGTGCTAAAGTCAATGGCCGGATGACACCACTCACACATGTGCTAAAAACAGGTGATGTGGTCGAAATTGTGACTAATAAAACATCGTTTGGCCCAAGCCGTGACTGGATTAAGCTCGTTAAAACCAACAAAGCACGTAATAAAATCAAGCAATTCTTCAAGAATCAAGATAAAGAATTGTCGATTAACAAAGGTCGTGATATGTTGCAAGAGTATCTGCAAGAACATGGCTTTGTGGCTAACCAATATCTGGATAAAAAACATCTCGAGCCGCTATGTGACCGCCTCAATTTCAGAGACCCAGAGTCACTCTATGCCTCTATCGGATTCGGTGAAACAGGCGTAGTAACCGTTTTTAATAAATTGACCGAAAATGAACGTCGTGAAATCGAACGCGAAAAAGCCCGTAAAGAGGCGGAAGAGCTGATGAGCGGTGAGGTTAAGACTAAGGGTGATGTCATGAAAATTCGCCATGATGGCGGGGTCAATGTTGCTGGAATCGATAGCTTGCTGATTCGCATGAGCAAGTGCTGTAATCCAGTCCCTGGCGATGATATCGTGGGTTATATCACAAAAGGTCGTGGCGTTTCCATTCACCGTAGTGATTGTCAAAATGTGAAGAGCCAAGAAGATTACGAGAACCGCTTGATTGCAGTTGAGTGGGAAGAACAGACTGGTAATAAAGATTACGTGGCAAATATTGATATCTTTGGCTTTAATCGGACGGGTATCGCTAATGATGTGATGCAAGTCTTGTCTAATACCACTAAAAAGTTGATTTCAATCAATGCACAGCCAACTAAAGATTTGAAAATGGCGAATATCCATGTCCAACTTGGTATAAAAAATTTGTCAGAGCTGACAACCGTTGTTGATAAAATAAAAATGGTACCAGATGTATATAGTGTTAAACGTACAAATGGTTAAGATCGGGAAAATTTTAGAAAGTCAAAAAAAGTTAGCGTATCGTTAGCATTTACTCAGAAAATAAGATATAATTAATAATGTAGTAATGAGCTCATTACGAATGGTGAGGATTCTTTCCCCCTTTGAACCTCACCGAATTCCCTTTTTTACCATAAAACACCTTGATGGACGCATTGAGGTGTTTTGTTTTTCTGATAAGTATTGAGCATCTTGGTCATTTTTGGCTTAACTATTCAATTAGTCGTATTAGTATATCCGATTTGGCCTTAAAAATGATAGAATAGAAGGTATGAAAATTGTGATCCAGCGTGTTAAACGCGCAAGCTGCAGTATCAATCAAAACATCGTTTCAGAAATTCAACAAGGGTTGTTACTTCTGGTTGGGATAGAGGATGTGGATACAGAACAAGATGTCGTCTATGCGGTCAGAAAAATTGCCAATATGCGAATTTTCTCGGATGAGCAAGGCAAGATGAACCTGTCTGTTAAAGATATTCCGGATGGCAGTATTTTGTCAATCTCACAGTTTACTTTATTTGCAGAAACTAAAAAAGGCAATCGTCCAAGTTTTATCAAAGCTGGAAAACCTGAATACGCTAAAGCATTATATGAAAAATTTAATCAAGCTATGGCTGCTGAGATTCAAACAGCAGAAGGTATTTTTGGCGCAGATATGCAGATTTCCCTTGAAAATGACGGACCCGTCACACTTATATTAGAGACTAAAGATGGGTTTGGTAGATAAGATAAGTTATATTTTACTCTACTTTTTTCAAGGGTACAAATGACTTTGATTAGCAGAATATTGCTTTTTTTGTGATTTAAAAATGAATATAGAAAAATTGTTGACAATTATCAGATAGTTTTGTATACTTATGACGTGCTGAATTTTCAGAATATTATGATGGTTTATGAATCAGGAACATATAACAAGGAGAAAACAATATGAAACTTAAATCTTTAGGTATAATCGCAGCAGCTGGTTTAGCTGCTTTAACACTTACAGCTTGTGGTGCAGCACCTGGTACAGGCTCAGCAGCATCAAAAGGCACAGAAATTGGCAAGACCTTTAAACTAGGTTATGACCTTGAATTATCTGGTGCCGTAGCAGCTTACGGTAATGCTGGTAAAAATGGTGCAAATCTAGCAGTTGATGAAATTAACAAATCCGGTGGTATTAATGGTAAACAAATCACAGTTGTTTCGAAAGATAATAAGTCGGATAATGCCGAAGCTGCAACTGTTGTGTCTAACCTCATTAATAATGATAAAGTCAATGCCGTCATCGGCTCGATGACATCAGGCGCCGTTAAATCAATGACACCTAATATTACTAAAGGTGCAGTACCATTGGTGACACCTGCAGGAACTGACGATACATTGACAGTCACCAATGGTAAGGTCAATGAGTATATCTTCCGTTCAACTTTCCAAGATAGCTACCAAGGTAAAGTGCTTGCTAACTATACAACGAATGAGCTCAAGGCCAAAAAAGTGGTACTTTACTATGATAACTCATCTGACTATGCCAAAGGTATTGCTAAATCATTTGAGAAAACCTATGATGGTAAAATCGTTGATAAAGTCTCTTTCCAATCTGGGGATAAAGATTTTCAAGCAACGCTATCTAAGATTAAAGGCGAAGATTTTGATGCGATTGTTATGCCAGGCTATTATAATGAAACTGGTTTGATTACTAAACAAGCGCGTGAACTTGGTATTGAGCAACCAATTCTTGGTGGTGATGGATTTGCTGATCCAACCTTCATTACACTAGCTGGTGATGCGGCAGCCACTAATGTCTATTATGTATCAGGTTATTCAGCTAAAGCGTTAGCTACTGATACAACGACGAAATTTATCGCAGCCTACCAAGCTAAATATAAATCTGAGCCTTCAATGTTTGACGCACTTTCTTACGATGCGGTTTACATGGTGAAACAAGCAGCTGAAGATACAAAAGCTAAAACATCAGTGGCTGTTAAAGATGGCCTTGCAAAACTCAAAAACTTTAAGGGTGCGACTGGTGAAATTACAGTCGATAAAGACCACAACCCAGTCAAAGAAGCAGTTGTCATCAAACTTGAAAATGGTAAGGAAACATCCGCAACACTTGTTAAACCAAACTAATCACAAAATGTGGCAAAGTCACAAAGTCTTACGGCTTTGTGATTTGTGCGTTACAATGGGAGAAAAAATGAAAAAAATTGCAATATTAGGACTTGCTGCGGCGTCGCTCTTGGCGCTAGCTGCTTGTGGTAGTGCCCCCGGTACCTCAAAAAATGATTCAGAAAAAGGAAATGCCATTGGTAAAACTTTTAAAATTGGTTTAAATATGGAGTTATCAGGTGCTTATGCAGCGCCAGGTAATGCTGAAAAAAATGCCATTCAATTGGCAGCAGATGAAATCAATGCCGATGGTGGCATTAATGACAAGAAAATTCAACTGGTCGTAAAAGATAATAAGACTGATAATGGTGAAGTTGCAACCGTTGCCTCTAATCTGACCAATAATGACAAGGTTGCTGTAATTATTGGGCCTATGTCTTCTGGTGGAACACTTGCTGCGACACCGAATGTGACTAAGGCACAAGTGCCCTTGATTACACCGACAGGCACAAATGATAGTTTAACGGTTAAAAACAAAAAGGTACAGCCTTATATTTTCCGGACGATTTTCCCAGATGCTTTCCAAGGTAAAGTGATCGCAAATTATACTGAAGAAACCTTAAAGGCTAAGAAAGTTCTTGTTTATTATGACAATTCGTCAGATTATGCGCGTGGTATTTTAGGGACTTTTAAAGATAATTATAAAGGTGAAATTGTTGATACTTTGAGTTTTCAAGGTGGTGACAAGGATTTCCAAGCTGCCTTAACGAAGGTGAAAAATAAGTCCTTTGATGCGATAGTATTGATTGGCTACTATGCTGAGGGTGGTTTAATTACAAAACAAGCTCGTGAAATGGGCTTGAACCAACCGATTGTTGGTGGTGACGGTATCTCTGACCCAACCTATACAGAGTTAGCAGGCAGTGCTGCAACTGATGTGTATTATGTTGCTGGCTTTTCTACAAAAGCACCTTTTAACGATAAAACAACAGCATTTATCAAGGCTTATAAAGCGGCTTACAATGAGGAACCTTCTGCCTTTGCAGCTTGTGCTTATGATGCGGTTTACATGATTAAGCAAGCGGCACAAGAGGGGAAAGTCAAGAATTCTGCAGAATTGGCTGAGGCTCTAGCCAAAGTTAAGGGATTAGTCGGTGTGACAGGCACGATTGATATTGATAAAAATCATAATCCGGTTAAGTCAGCTGTCATGGTTAAATTAGAGGATGGGAAAGAAGCATCAGCGGAGATTGTCAAGTAATATCGACTGAAATCTTATCTTTCATGAGAGATTAGAGGGTTAAATCTTCTAAAACACGAACGTTTAAAGCTAAATTTAAACGTTTTTTTGATAAGAACAGAAATTTGCTTGACAACTTTCTGAAAATTGATAAAATAAAATATAAAATTAACGCTGAAGGTCTTAAGCTAGGTCACCCTTTAGTTTATTAGGAGAAGAACATGAAAAAAAAGTCAAAAGTTTTCGTCAGTTTAACAGCTGCAGTAGCAGTTTTTATTCTGGCATCTTGTAGTGCAGCACCTGGTGCAGCAACCAATACGACAGGTAATCGAATTGGGAAAACTTTTAAATTAGGGTATGACATTGAAATGACAGGTGCCGTTGCGGCTTATGGGAAGGCTGGCGAGCGCGGCGCAGATATGGCTGTCTCTGAAATCAATGCCGATGGTGGTATTGACGGTAAAAAAGTAGAAGTTATCAAGAAAGACAACAAGTCTGATAATGCAGAGTCTGCGACTGTTGCTGCCAATTTGATGTCAAATGATCTAGTTAATGCCGTCATTGGTACCAATGCTTCATCGCAAACCAAAGCCATGATTCCAAATGCTAACAAATTTGCAGTGCCTATTGTTGCGCCAACTTCAACCAATGATGAGTTGACGCATCAAGGTAACAAAGTCGAAAAATATGTTTTCCGTGCCATTTTTCCAGATTCATTCCAAGGTAAAGTTATTTCAGATTTTGTGACGGATTCATTGAAATCAGATACTGTTGCAGTATATTATGATAACTCGTCAGACTATGCTAAAGGCCTCTACCAAAATTTTAAAGATAATTACAAAGGTCAGATAGTAGATGTTGCAACTTATCAAGCCGGCGACAAAGATTTTCAAGCCCAGTTATCTAAATTATCGAAAGAAAAATTTGGTACCCTACTTGTCCTAGGTTACTATCAAGAGGCAGGAATTTTGGTTAAACAGGCACGTGAGTTGGGTATTAATGTGCCAGTCATTGGTGGGGATGTCCTCGCAGATCCAACCTTCTCGAAACTCGCAGGACCTGATGCAGCTAACAATATTTACTTTGTCTCAGGTTTCTCAAGCTTGAAACCTGCTAATGACAAAACAGAAGCTTTCATTAAACATTATAAGGCTAAGTATGGCGAAGAACCGTCTGCTTACGCTGCTTGCGCCTATGATGCCGTGATGATGGTAAAGGCAGCAGCAACTGCTGAAAACGCTAAAACATCATCAGACATTGCAGATGGCCTTGCTAAACTTAAAAACTTCGAGGGTGTAACAGGCAATATTACGGTCAATAAAAATCATGACCCAGTTAAATCAGCCTATCTGGTGAAACTTGAAAAAGGAAAAGAAATCTCAGCTGAGATTGTCAATCCTTAAAAAATGAGTCGTCAAATATATATAAAAAGTGCCAATCTGATTTTTAAGACTGGCACTTTTTCGACCGCTAATCTGACAGTCTATTTGTAGGTCTTTGGCTAGTGTCTAAGCGTTTAAACGTTAAGTCAATCAGTAATTGAGATCCAAAAAATGAGGTGCAGGATTGTATCTGAAAGTTTTATAAATCATGCTTTTGAGTTAATAAAAAAAGCCCATCTTGGTTAAAATAGGCTTTCTGATTAATAATCCATGTGAATATATGATGCAGCGCTTTTAGGAATTGTACGTGTACTTGTTTTGCCAAGACCAGCCGCACCGTTCATTTCTTTAACAGTAACATGATCGCCAGACACACCAATGACAACTGCAACGTGACCATAATTAGCATCAGCACCTGCACTACCAGGAGCAAAGACCGCAATCGTCAAGTTGGCAACCGGCTGATCATCAACTTGGAGCCCTTCACGGCTAGCATTTGCCGCCCAATCTTTCGCATTGCCCCACCAATCGCCCATACGAGCTTTGAAAACATCTTTGACATACCAAGTACAGTTTCCGGCAGCGTAAGTATTGCCAGTGCTGTAAGGTCCTTGCTTGACATCAATCGGTACTGCAACATTACCGTCAAAATCAACATAATCTTTGAGCAAATCATACCATTTTTGAGCATTTGTTTCTATCGTATCTATTTGTGTTTGAGGATCTGTTAGTGCCACACCCTCATAATAGAGTGACCAGTCTAGACTTGCCTGAACCGGGTCAGTGGCGTTACCAACAATATCTTTGACGTTAGTAAATACTCCGTTTAATTCAGTAGAAACTAAGTTCATTTGAACATCAAGTGACAGTGTTCTTGATTCAGCATTGGACCAACGGTTACCATTAATCATATTGGACCAACCAGACCATTGGAAAACCCCAGCAACGCCACCGGAATCATTGACAGCTTCCGGATTGAACCCTGATTCACGTTCAGCAACAGCTAAGGCACCAGATGCGCCTTCAAGTGTAAAGCCTTCTTGTGCCATTAAATGGTTAGCAATATCAATGGCATTTTGCGCACGTTCTACAGATAGATTAGTTTCGCTTGCTAATGTCTCTGCTGAAATGCTTAAAACACCACCGTTGATTGTTTTTGCAGGTTTAATAATTAATTCCTGACCTGCAAAAATGTAATCAGTACTTGAAAGTTTTGAGTGTTTAACAATATCCTCAATTGAGACATCTTGTGCTTGCGCAATATCCCACAACGTATCGCCAGGTTTAACAGTATAAGTGACGGCTGGTATGACAATAGGTTCAGGGCGTTTAGCGGCAACAGCAGGTTTAATCACCAGTTCTTGACCGATATAGATGAACTCGGTATTGGTTAACTTAGAATATTTGATAATGTCCTCAACAGTGACACCATGTGTTTGGGCGATTTGTGATAAAGTATCGCCAGGTTGAACGGTATAAGTTACCGCAGGCTGAGTTTTAGCTGGTGCAGATGGTGTCTTAACAACAGTTGGTGCCGATGTAACTTGCGCAGGTTGGCGAGTTTCGATGGTTTGACCAGTTGAAATTTGAGCAGGATCTGAAATCCCATTAAGCGCAGTTAGCGCCTCAACACTAGTATTAAATTTTTGAGCGATAGTCCAAAGGTTATCGCCAGATTTGATGGTATATGTATCTGCTGAGACTGCATTTGAAAACGCGAAAACGCCCGCAACTGTACTGGCACTAAGTGCTAACTTTACTGCAGTTTTATTATATTGATCGATGATTGGTTGGTCGTGCTTACCCATATTTATATTTATGTCCCTTCTTTTATTTATATGTACTAATTTGCTATGTATCTAACATTATAACATATATTGTCTAAAATATGAAGCGATATATAAAAGTTTGATTAAGAATCAATTAAACCAAAGAAATCAACTTGAATTTTCTGAAAATTATGGTAAAATGAGTAAGATAATTGTCTAGTACAACGATATATGATGAAATAATCATTGTGTAGCAACGTTGGAAATGTGACATAGATTAAATATAAAATATAAAAATGGAGAAAAGCAATGCAAATTATTGTAAATGGCTTGATTCTCGGGAGTGTCTATGCGTTGATTGCGCTTGGTTACACCATGGTTTACGGGATTATCAAGCTGATTAACTTTGCGCACGGAGATGTCTATATGATGGGCGCTTTTATGGGCTACTATTTCATTAACAGCTTACATTTGAACTTTTTCATCGCTTTAATTTTATCGATGATTGGTTGTGCCCTTTTGGGAATGGCAATTGAATTTCTGGCGTATCGTCCTTTGCGCAAATCGACCAAAGTAGCGGCTCTGATTACGGCGATAGGTGTATCATTTTTACTTGAAAATGTCATGATTTATTTTGTTGGGTCTGCCTCTCGTCAATTTCCAAATGCCATTAAAGTCACTAAATACGCCTTTGCGGGTATTACCATCACTAACGTTCAGTTGATGATTTTGGTGACGGCTGTGATTTTGATGGTGCTCTTACAGCTTATCGTCAAGAAAACGAAGATGGGGAAAGCTATGCGTGCGGTCTCTGTTGAGGCTGATGCGGCTCGTCTCATGGGGATAAATGTCGATCGGACAATCAGCTTTACCTTTGCCCTAGGCTCAGCACTTGCGGGTGCGGCAGGTGTCTTAATTGGTCTTTACTATGGCTCTATCGACCCACTCATGGGTATGGCGCCAGGTCTTAAAGCCTTTGTTGCTGCTGTTCTCGGGGGGATTGGCATTATTCCTGGGGCTGCACTTGGTGGGATTGTAATTGGTCTACTCGAAACATTGGCGCAATCCTTACCTGGTAAACTTTCGTGGGTTGCAGGTTACAAGGATGCTGTTGTTTACGCTGTCTTAATTATCATTCTTTTAATTCGTCCTGCCGGCATTCTCGGCAAAAACGTGAAAGAGAAGGTGTAAGCTGATGAAAAAAAATCTAAAAACAAACCTCATCTGGCTAGTGATTATCGCCGGTGTTTATGCGGTTCTTCTCGCTCTAATTAGCTCAGGCATCATCAATGCTTTCGTTGCACAAATTATTACCCAAATCGGTATCAATCTGATGGTTGCCGTTGGGCTCAACCTCGTCATCGGTTTCACAGGACAATTCTCATTTGGATCGGCCGGGTTTATGGCGATTGGCGCCTATGCATCGGCTATCGTCACAGCTCATATGGCATCAACGTGGGGCTCAATCTTCTTGTCAATGCTGATTGGTGCAATTATTGCCGGTGTTGTTGCGGTCGTCGTTGGCTACCCAACTCTTC
>Ga0334884_1004938_pt1 | contig 13184 bp, 10 predicted proteins | sample GraSluR1_MG_7_FD_207215 | JGI IMG/M metagenome (GOLD analysis project Ga0334884, IMG submission 207215) | Sludge microbial communities from methane-producing bioreactor in Wageningen University, Netherlands - Granular Sludge_12_05 R1 | ecosystem: Engineered > Bioreactor > Anaerobic >...
CGAGGGCAGCGGCGAAGGTGACGTGACGTTCGCCGTTGGCCATCGTGGGGTGGGCGGGCACCGTTTGGCGGTGATCGTTTGTCGTCAAGTCCGAGGCGCGATCGCCGTTGCGGCACGAGCACGGCAGAGTGCGGCGGGCCACATCGGCGCGATAGGAATTGGCGCCTTGCAGCACCGCCACGGCGCCGTTGGCCGTGGTCCTGCTTCGTGGGCGCGGGACCTCCGGCGTCGCGGGCAAGCTCCGCCTTCCGGAGGCATCGTCGGTCTGCGGTTCGGGCCTGCCTCAGACCACCGGCGGGGTCCCGTCGCCGGTGCCCCGGTCCTCGGCGGGCCCTGTGGCCTCCTCGACGGCGTCGCCCTGAATCTCGATCCGGTGCACCTCGCCGCCGGCCTGCTGGGCCGCGTGGTGCTCCCGGGCCTCGGTGGCGATCTCCTGGATCGACGTCCGGGCCCTCTCCCCCGCCTCCTGCGCGACCTGCCTCACCTTCCTCCCCGCTTCCCTGGCCCTCTGCTCAAACTCGTCGCGCAGTTCGGCCCCGGCCCGGGGAGCGATCAGGAGGGCCACCGCGGCCCCGACGGCGGCGCCAACCGCCGCCGCCACTATCGCCACACCCATGCTGTTACCACCATCGTCGTCACGTGCCATGCGAGGTCCTCCTTGCGTCCGCTGAATACCGGGACCGCCGGAGCGCGTCTCCGCCGCCGGTCGGCGGCGGCGCGCGGCAAGCGCGACGGGCAACGCCCGTCTGGTTCCGGTCTACGCCTCTCCGGCGGAGAGCGTTGCGAAACGCCTCTTGCCCACCTGTAGGACATCGCCCTCCGCCACGGCGACCTGCGCCCTGTCGTCGCCGATCACCTCGTCATTGATCTTGACCCCGCCCTGCTGCACGAGTCTGCGCGCCTCGCCGTTGGTCTGAGCGAACCCGGCGGCCACCACCAGGCGAGCGACCCAAATCTTCCCGTTCTCAAGCTCTCCGGAGAGGTCTACCGTGGGCATGTCGCTGGGTAGTTGTCTCTCCGAGAACACGCGGTCGAACTCCTCGGCCGCCGCCCGGCCCGCAGCGGCATCGTAGTACTTCTCCACGATCGCCCTGCCCAGCTCGACCTTGAAGTCCCGGGGATTGCGACCCTCATCGATGGCCCGCTGCATCGCGGCCAACTCCGCCTCCGTCCTGTTCAGAAGGAGCCGGTAGTACTGGGGCATGGCGGCATCGGGGATGGACATGAGCTTGCCAAACATGTCATTGGGCTCGTCGGTGATCCCCACGTAGTTGCCCAGTGACTTGCTCATCTTGTCCGTGCCGTCCGTGCCCACCAGGAGCGGCCAGGTCATGACGCACTGCGGGGTCTTGCCGTAGGCCCGCATGATGTCGCGGGCCACCAGGAAGTTAAAGAGCTGGTCGGTGCCGCCGATCTCCAAGTCCGAGTCGATGGCCACCGAGTCGTAGGCCTGCACCAGCGGGTACATCAGCTCCAGCATGGAGATGGGTACCTCGTCCCGCATGCGCAGCGAGAAGTCATCGCGCTCCAGCATGCGGGCGACGGTGTAGTGGCTTGCCAGCGCCAGGAACTCGGCGGTGCTCATCTTCGAGAACCACTCGCTGTTGTAGCGCACCTCGCACTTATCCACATCGAGGATCTTGCCGAGCTGCGCCGCGTAGGTCTCGGCATTGGCCTCCACCTGCTCCCGGGTGAGCATGGGGCGGGTCTTGGACTTGCCGCTGGGGTCGCCGATCATGCCGGTGAAGTCGCCGATGATGAAGACCACGGTGTGTCCCAGTTCCTGGAACCGGCGCAGGCGCCAGATGGGGACGCTGTGGCCGAGATGCAGGTCGGGAGCGCTGGGGTCGGCCCCGTACTTGATGCGCAGCGGCCGGCCCTCCTTGAGCTTCTCAAGGAGCTCCTCGCGGGAGTGGATGTCGACGGCACTGAGGCCGAGAAGGTCCAGTTGCTCTTCGGGTGTCATGTAGAGAAGTCTCCTGGCATGCGGGAACGCCGCAGTCATGGGAATGCAGCAAGGCGCAAGTACTGGGGGCGTGTTGGCCCGCCTGCCCTATTATGCTCGGAAATGGGCGAGAAGGCAAAGGGGAGGGCGGCGTGTGGATTGTGGAGCGCGGCGGGAGCGGCGGCCCGGCCGTTTTGGGGCGTGCCGGGCCGTCTGCCGTCCGGTGTGAGGCCGGCCCTGTGGTGTCTGCGGGGGTGTCAGCCAACGGCACATCGAGCGCCCTCGCGGGCGCGGCGGGGTTTGGCGCCCTGTTGGCCCGGGTTGAAGTCCGGGCCTGAGAGACGCCGCTGCGCGGCGCCACGCGGTCCTTCGGACCTGACGACGACGGCGGACGGCGCCGCTCTGTAGGGCGCGGGCCTGTACCGCGCCGAGAAGTTCATCCAGCATCAACGACAAACGGCGGCGGCGCACAGGTCGCCGCCCTACAACGGCCAACAGCCAACGGCACTGATGACTCCTCACCTCCGTCCCCTCTCGGCGTCTCTGCGAGCCGCTTGCGCGGTACGGCTGCTCAGGCGAGGGGTGCACGACCCACGGCACGGGCGGCAGACACATACTCAGTCCGGGCCAACGGGGCTCCCGGCCTCGGCGCTTCGGACCCTCCCCAGCTCATACTCCGGGCGCCGCTCCATCTGGATGGCCGCGTGGCTGTAGTAGGGGTACACACTCCATTCGACGCAGGCCAGAATGTCCGGGCGGCCGTCGCCGTCGAGGTCGGCCACGGCCGGGTGGGGTCCATGGGCGGTGACCTTGATCGGCTCGCCGAAGCAGCAGAGCGTCACCGGCGGCTCGAACAGCGGCTCGGCGACCGTGCCGCAGTTGCGCAGCAGGTAGATGCTGCCGTCGGCGTCTCGGGTGCCGGCGCAACTGTAGATGAGGTCTACAAGACCGTCGCCGTCCCAGTCGATGCAGCGGAAGGCCTCGGTCCAGTGGGCCCGGCGCCCGACGATGGCATCATCGATAAGCCGGCCGTCACGAAGCCTCAGGGGCCCCTCCTTGCGCAGACGACGGGTGCCGTCGGGGGCGATGTACTGGGCAAACAGGGTGGCCTTGCGGGTGGCCCCGTCGTGGGTGACCATGTCCATCAGGCCATCGCCGTTGAGGTCGGCAAAGCCCGCTCCCGTGCGCCAGAAGAAGGCCTGGTCCTCCTGATACGGGTACGGGCTGTTTGCCACGCTGTCATCCGCGGCCAGGAGGGCCGTGTGGCGCCGGCTCTCGGGTGAATCGGGGTAGCCGTCGCAGATCACCTGCTCCCGAGGCCCGAAACGCGGCTCCGAACGGGTGCCCACGTTCCGGTACCAGAAGATGCGGTTGGTCTCGTTGGGGATCACCAGGTCCGGGAGGCCGTCGCCGTCCCAATCCACGAAGGCCGGGTAGGGATAGCCCATGTTGTGCCAGTGGCGACCGCCGAGGATCTCGTCTCGTAGCAGGCGGATGGGACGGCCCTCCGACAGGATCTGCCGGGGCTCGGCGAAAGCGGGGCGCTGGGCGCTGCCCTCATTGAGCACGATCCGCGGCCAGCCGTAGCCACCACCCACCAGGAGGTCCCGGTCGCCGTCGCCGTCCCAGTCGCACACGTGGGGCCAGGCCTGGTCGCTCAGGGCCAGTGGGGCCGAGAGCGACTGCGCCGTCCCGAAGCGCGAGAACCGCGGCGATCCGGCCTCCGCCGGGCGGCACTCGTAGAACGAGACCTTCGTGCACACGTCGTGCAGGACCAGGAGGCCCCGGCGCGGCCCCTGATTCACCGCCGCCAGCGAGCTGCACCAGAAGGCGTCGATCTCCGGCAGTGGCTCGGGTTCGGCGAACCGCGGCGGATCGCCGCCCAGGTTCTTCTGCCACGCGACTCTCCTGGCCCGCGGCTCGTCTTGCGGACCCGGGACCAGGCAGACGGCGTCCGGGAGGCCATCGTCGTCCACATCGAGGAAGCAGGCCCCCTCCCCTACCTGAAGCGCCACTCCGGGCGAGAACCGGGGCGGCCAGGTGGCCTGTCCCGCATTCCGCAGGTATGTCTGCCCTACCACGAGGTCCACGGTCCCATCGCCGTTGAGGTCGATGGCCCGGCACGGCTCCCAGGCCGAGGTCTGCCGCGGGACGCTCCCGGCGGCGACGAACACCGGCATTCCCCCGGCGTCGCGCGTGCCGGTGTTGCGGTAGAAATGCACGCTGTCCGACCCGGAGGGGCAGTACACCAGGTCCGGGAGGCCGTCGCCATCGAAGTCGGCGCAGTCGGCGGTCATGTAGGTGTGGCTCAAGAACCGGAAGTCCTCGGAGGTCTTTTCTTCCTTGTAGCGCAGCCGCACCAGATCACCGAACTCGAAGGCTTCGTCCTCACCCACCCGGGGATAGCACAGCACTCCGTCCCAGGGGCGGCCGGGGCGGTGGGCGTAGTTCCAGCAGCCCACCAGGTCCTGTCTCCCGTCGCCGGTGAGGTCCACAAGGCCGCTGAGGTAGATCAGGCAGACCGGACGCGGCACCCCGGCGTTGTACACAAGCAGATCGCCGGTTCCGATGAGGGGAGTGTACGCCGCGGGCCGCAGGGGCGGGCGGGTGGTCGCCGTGCGGAAACGCACCTCGTAGCTCCGATGCGCGGGGTCGCGGATCACCCACGCGATCCTTCCCGCGTCGCCGTAGGCGAAGTCCTCGCTCACGGCGCAGGGCACGGGCGCGCCGCCGGTGGCATCGACCACGCAGATCGAGTTGGGGTCCAGCACTCCCGGCAGGCCGCCGTCGCCGATGATGGCGGAGAAGTCGATGTGGGGCTCCATGGGGACATTGGGGCAGGGCAGGTCGGAGGTGACCCGCAGGTCAATGGCGTAGAGCCTCTGTCCGGGCACGTCGGCCAGGGCCCGGACAAGCGTCAGGGCAAGGAGGGCGGCGACGGCGAGGGCGTGCTCGAGCATGAGGACCTCCCGGGAGGCGGCACCACGGGCCAACAGTGCGCGATGGTCTGGTTCCCGCCCGGGTCTGGTCGGACCTGCCGCTCATCTGACGGCCGCTGCCAGCGGGCGCAATGACCGTGGTCGCGGGGGGTGGGGAGGGACACGTCTCCGGGGCGCGAATTGCTCACTTCAGTGGTGACTTTGGAGGTACTGCATGACACCTCGCGAACGTGTGGCGGCCGCTTTGCGCCTGGAACGCCCCGACCGTATCCCGTGGCTGGAGATCGGCGTCTCCGGCCACGTTTTCGCTCATGTGATCGGCGAGCCCATGCCGGCCGGTTCCGGCTTCCACCCCCTGGCCGATGTGGAGGCCTACTGCGTCTACCTCAGTCAGGTGATCCGCGCCGCGGGCGAGCTCGGACTATGCGGGGTGCCGCTGAAGTGCTGGAACGTGGCCTTCTCCGCCGGGGAGAGCACGACGGGGGCCAGGGCGCACAAACGCGCCGGAGCCGTGGACGGCCTGCCGTCACTGGAGGAGCACATCGCCACCGCGCCACGGGTCGCGGATATGGCGCCGATCCGCTGCGCCCCGGTCTACGACGAGCTCATGCAGAACACAGACCTGTTCCGCGTCCTCTCGGTGGGTGGTGTGTACTCCCACGCCGAGGCCTCGATGGGCACGGCCGAGTTCGCCATCGCCTGCCACGAGCAGCCCGAGCTGGTGCAGACGCTCTGCCGGTGGATGGGCGATCGCACGCTGGAGATGCTCGACGAGTTACTGGCCCGGGTCGAGCCCGACGCCATTCTCTTCGCCGATGACATCGCCTTCAAGACGAGCACCTTTATCTCCCCGCAGATGCTGCGGAGGTTTGTGTTTCCCCAGTACGCCAGGATCTCCGAGCGTGTCGCCCGGGCGGGCCTGCCCCTGATGTTCCATAGCGACGGGAACCTGACCGAAGTGCTGGAGGACCTGATCGGTCTGGGGATCGCCTGTATCCATCCTCTGGAGAACCTGGCCATGGACATCTCCTGGGTGACGGAGACCTTCGGCCAACGGGTGTGCCGGATGGGCAATCTGGATATGGATATCATCGAGCGGCTCCCGGCGGCCCAGGTGCACCGGGAAGCCCTGGACCTGCTGGAGAGACTGGATGGCCCGGGCTACATCTTCGCCAGCGGCAATTCGCTGAGCCCCTGGGCGCCGCCGAAGAACGTTCTGGCGATGGCCTCCGCGGTGAGGCAGTATAGGAGTGGGTAACGGCAATGCCGCCAACACCGACACCTCGCGGGCGCTGCTGGGGGGTAGGGCCAGCGGCCGCGCTGGCTATTGTGGCAGTCACCGCGCTCGCCCACTGCGCACCGGTGGAGATCCGCCCGCAGATCGATGAGCGGGTGGCAAGCAAGACCGACACTCTCGACCTGCGCGGCCTCACGCCCGAGCAAGCGGTGGAGATGGGCGCTCTCCTGGCCACCCGCCACTACGGCCACGGGTCTTCGCCCCGCAATGTCCTGCACCTGCGGACAGACCTGGCCGAGCCGGGGGTGTTCGCTCTTCTGATTCGGGCGGCTTCGGTGGGTGGGGCGAGGCTACAGGTGACGGTGGGGGGCACGATATTCTCCCGCACCTGGCCGCCGGCGGACAGCACCCACCGGGAGGGCAGGCTCTACGGGGTCCCCGTGCCGGCGGGCGAGCAGCATCTGCGGGTGGAGGCCGTCTCCGGCGTCGTGGTCGTGGACGCCTACGTTCTGTATCCCACGACAGCCGAGGCACTCAGAGAGGCGATTGCGATGCTGGAAGAGCAAGAGCCGCCGACCTTCCCGAAGCTCGATGGCTATCGGGGCATCTGGTACTACAATCAGAAGAGCGATGATGAATACGTCTACAAGTACAGCGGGGGCCTGGGCACGTACTGCGCCAAGCACATCCCGCTGGCGGTGTACTCCGAGGCCGCGGACAAGACGTTTTTCGTCTACGGGGGCACGGCCGACGACGCCCGGCGCCTGCTGATCATGGCCTCCTACTATGACCACAGGACCGGTCTTGTGCCCCGCCCCACGATGGTGATCGACAAGCAGACCGATGACGCCCACGACAACCCCACGATCGCCCTGGACGATGCCGGGCATGTGTGGGTGTTCGCAAGCTCTCACGGCACCGGGAGACCGTCGTACATCTTCCGCAGCCGGACGCCGCACTCGGTGGACGACTTCGAGACGGTGAGAGTGACCAACTTCTCCTACCCGCAGACCCACTATCTCCCGGGCAAAGGCTTCTTCTTCCTGCAGACCATCTACCAGGGCGGACGGAGGCTGTTCTGGCAGACCAGTGCCGACGGCCGCGAGTGGGGCGAGCCCCGGGAGCTGGCCACGATCGAGCAGGGGCACTATCAGGTGAGCAATTGGCGGGGAGACGGTGTCGGCTCCGCCTTCAACTATCACCCAGAGCCGCAGGGCCTGAACTGGCGCACGAACCTGTACTACGTGCAGACCGCTGACTTTGGGGCAAGCTGGCAGAATGCCGCCGGGGAGAAGGTGGAGGTTCCCATTACCACGGTGGACGGCAATGCCCTGGTACATGACTACCGTGCCGAGGGGCTCAATGTGTACATGAAGGACCTCGTTTTCGATGCCCGGGGGCATCCGGTGATCCTGTACGTCACCAGCCGGGGCTACGAGTCGGGACCCAAGAATGCCCCCCGCACCTGGACTACGGCCCGTTGGGACGGGACACAGTGGGACATCCGAGGATCGATCACCTCGGACAACAACTACGACACCGGCTGTTTGCACATCGAGGCCGATGGCACCTGGCGGCTGATCGGTCCCACCGAGACGGGCCCGCAGCCCTACAATCCGGGGGGCGAGATGGCCATGTGGGTCAGTGAGAACCGGGGCGAGACGTGGCGCAAGGTCGCCGACTTGACCCACGACAGCCCTTACAACCACACCTACGCCCGCAGGCCGGTCAATGCCCATCCCGACTTCTACGCCTTCTGGGCCGATGGCCACGGCCGGCGGCCTTCGGAATCGCGACTGTACTTCTGCGACAAGAGCGGGCAACGCGTGCGGCGCCTGCCGCAGAGAATGGAAGCGGACTTCGCCCTGCCGGAGACGGTGAGGTGACCCCGGCGCTCTCCCGGCGAAGCAGCGGCCTGTCCCACGCGCTGGCGGTCCTGCCTGTTGGGACGGTCGCCATAGCCCCGCAAAGTGGTGACTAGCGTGACCTTGCCGGTGTACCGCTGGCTCATCCTGCAGGACGGGTCGCTACCCATCAACCCCGATGGGACGCGAAACGTCGGGACGCCGCACCGCTGCACCTGTACACTGGTGTGGCCCGAGGGGGCGAGCCCGGCGCCCGGCGATACGCTGGTCGTGGACCCTTCGCTGGACGGCCCCGGATACGGGGAGGCGGTCCTGCGGCTGCGGACGGTGGGCATCGCCTGGCAGGGCGTGGGGAGGCATCTGGTGACCCATCCCCACGGAGACCACCGCGTGAGGGGCCGGGAGACAGACCTGTGTGGCTGCGGGCAGGTGTTCGCGGTACGCGAGGCGGGCGAGCTGTCCGGGCTGCAGGTCGTCCCTTGTCCGGGGCATCACGAGCGCCACGTGGCCGTGCGGTTCGCGTCGCGCGATGGTGATACGTGGGTCACCGGAGACGCAATCCTGGGGGAGGACTGGCTGCGGGCCTGGCAGTACTACTGGCCCAACGGGTATCGCCGGGAGGAGATCGCCCAGACCTGGAGGACGGTGGCGGCGGTCCTGAGCCATGCGGACCTGGTCATCCCCGGCCACGGCCCACCTGTACGGGTGACAAGGGAATTGCTGGCGGATCTGATTGAAGGCTTTGGGCGCGCGGAGTACCATAAGGACTGTCTGGAGGTGAGAGGGTTGCTGGAGGGGAGGATGGGGAGGATGAGCAGAGGCACCTAGCGAACTGGTCCATATCGTGGCCGTCCTGCAGACGTGCGAGCCGGCGGAGGGAGGGACCGGACAGCGCATGCCAACCAGAGACGTGCTTGATCTGAGGAACCACGGGGAGACGAGGCGTGTCCTACGGCAGTTGGGCGTCGACGATGCCGCGCTGAGTGTGATCGAGGCCAAGGTGGCGGAACAGACGCGCTCCTGGTTGCGTCTTGGGGAGAAGCACCTGAAGTCGGTGCGGCGCCTAAGGAAGTACAATGAAGAGTGGCGCTCGGTCGTCTCGAGGTCCTACTATGCGGCATACAATGCGTCGAAGGCAGTGCGATACTACGTTCACGGTTGGGTGAGTCTCGAGGGCGACGACCACAAAAGGGTGGGCGAGCTGCCGGACGACTTCCCGGACCGCCAGCGTTGGGGGCAATTCCTGATAGAGCTCCGGGACGCGCGGAACCAGAGCGACTACGACCCGTGGCCGAACACGTACCGGACGCTGCCGGTCAAGCCACTCGACGCCGTCCTGGGGGCCGACGAGTTCCTGTCGGAAGCGCGAGCGTACATCAAGAGCAGAGGGGGATTGCTGTGACCTGGACCGGATCGGGCACCAACACCGGCGTGCAGAGCGACGCGGACAGGGTGGCACAGCGGCTCGCGGAGATCATAGGCGTGGACCGCGTGGAGATCCGCTCACGTCGTTCGGGCCTGGAGCCTTGGTGGGACGTGGTTGTCGGTCGCAGGGCACCGGTCTACGAGCATGCTCTGTCTCAACTCTACGACGAGCTCCCCGACACCAACGTGCTGTACGGGAGTCTGGGCATCGATGCCAGCGACCCCAGGCGCGGTGCGGATGCCCTGGAGGCACGGGCGCTGCAGGCGACCATACGCCGATCGCTGAATGTGACCCGGGAGATGCTGCTGGCGCCGCCCACCACCGCCCTGCACGTCCCCTTTGCATCGGGTGAGGACGCCGCTATCCTCGAGCCCGCCAACCACGCGGTCTGGGGGAGGCGAGGCGTGGGCAAGTCCAGCCTAGTCCTTCAGGCCTGTCGGCGACTGCGACAGCGCCAGAACCCCTACGCCTGGGTTGACGGACAGCTCTACGTGGGCAGAGGCGACGCTTTGACGGTGGTGCAGATCGTGGAGGACGCGCTGCTGGGCCTGGTGGAGACCGCTAAGGAAGCCGGGCTGCCGGGGACAGACGCGCTTGTCAAGGGCCTGGCGGCTGTCCGGACCGCGGCCGAGACCGTCGGCACCCGGGACGACCTGTACCCGCTGGTGCGGTCTGTGAACCAGGCGATCAGCGCGTTCTTCGCCGCGTCGAAGCAGCACTGCTACATCTTCGTTGACGACGTGCACCTCGTAGCGCACGACCTTCAGGCGCTGCTCGTCGGCGTCCTGCTACGCATCACATCGGGAGCCGGCGGCGTCACGGACATTGTGGGTGTGCGCAGTCTGGTCGACCTGGGGCAGGGGGCCGGAGCGTTCCGCATCCAGATGCCCGACGACCTGCAAGTCATCTCCCTCGACAGGACACTGGAGGACCCATCCGGCACGCACGAGCACCTGGAGAGCGTTCTGATGGCATTCATGAAGCACTGCGGATACAGGACGATCGGCCAGTTGGTCTCGCCCCAAGCGGTCGAGAGGCTGGTGTGGTGCTCCGGTGGGGTTCCGCGCGACTTCCTGTGGCTGCTCGAGAAGGCGGTGGGTTACGCACGCCAGCGGAGGCGGGACAAGGTCGGCGTCGAGATGGTCAACAGAGCCGCCGGCGAGCTTCACGATGAGAAGATGAGGCGTCTGTCCGAGGAGGCGCCTCAAGAGGCCGAAGCATTGCAGTTCGCACTTGAGCAGCTCGCGCATCAGTTGCGGCAGCACGAGACGAACGCATTCCTCGTCCGGAGCACCCCCGAGACGCCCGGTTATCCGGTCGTGCAGAAGCTGGCCGATCTCCGCCTGATCCATCTCATCAATCCCGGCATCACGCCCAGCAAAGTGGGCGACAGACACCAGGCCTACATCCTCGACTACTCGTTCTACACCGGGGTGCGGCGCATGCGGAACCTGAAGGAACTCAAGACGCAACGCGACCAGTCGCCTACGTATGAGGTCCTCCGCAAGCTCCCCAAGATAGACCCCGGATCACTGGTGACGGACGACGAAAGCTGAGACGTCCGTCCACGTTCCCCCTAGAAGGTGACCTCAATTGCGAATCATGGCCATCGGCGCACACCCTGACGACATCGAGATGTACTGCTCCGGAACCCTCTGTGCCTACCGGGCCCGGGGCGATGAGGTGGTCATGGCCTGCGTCACCAATGGTGACAAGGGCGCCGTGAACATGACCACGGAGGAGCTGGCGAGGATCCGCGAGGCCGAGACCTCCGCCTCGGCCGAGATCCTCGGCGCCGAGCTGATGTTCCTGGGCCTGCCCGACGGCGAGCTGTTCGTCTGTCCCGAGCACCGCGCCGTGCTCATCGACGCCATCCGTCAGGCGCGGCCGGATGTCATCATCACCCACAACCCCGACGACTACCACTCCGACCACCGCACCACCAGCGAGCTGGTCTTCAGCGCCGGGTTCTTCGCCAGTACCCCCAATGTGCGCGGCCTGCGCGACGACCTTCCCGCCTACCCCGCCGTGCCCCCCGTCTACTATATGGACACCCCCATGGGCGTCGGCTTCTCCCCCACGGACTATGTGGACATCACCCCGCACATGGAGACCAAGCGCCGCATCATCGAGTGCCACGAGAGTCAGGTGCAGTGGCTGCGGGAGCACGACGATTGCGACATGCCCCACATCGCCGACGTGATGGCGCAGTTTCGGGGCATGCAGTGCGGCGTGCGGTACGCCGAGGGCTTCCGCAAGCTGGACCAGTGGCCGAGGATTCGCGCTCAGAGGCTCCTGCCGTAGCCCGCCCACAATAGCCCCCCCGGCCCCGTCTGGGCCTGTCGGCCGGGTCGACGGCGCCTGCGTTGTGCCCCCTCGGTGTGGCTCAACGCGCCCCGGACGGGTGACGTCACCCCCACCCACACCGCATCCTCCCGGATCGGGAACGGGCCTCCCGGTGGGACGTCACACCACGCCGGGTTCCTGAGCCCCGGCCGCGACGCCGGCTTCCGGCCCCGTCACTTGCGGTGCGAGCGCGGCGGCTTCGCGGGCCGTCGCACTCCGTCTTGGCGCATGGTTCTGCCTCCCTCGGGACTCCCGCGACCCCGCCGACGGACAAAAATAGCAATAAAGTAACCCGGGTAGGGTATGATTACACTAACGTAATGACCGGTGTTGGTGATCGTGAGTGATCACACCCGGTTGTCCGCAACCACTACGGCCGGAGGAGAAGCCCCTATGAGACGTGGTTTCACGCTGATTGAGTTACTCGTTGTGATTGCCATCATCGCCATTCTCGCCGCCATTCTTTTCCCGGTGTTCGCTCGGGCACGTGAGAAGGCCCGACAGACAAGTTGTCTGTCCAACGTCAAGCAGATCGGTCTGGGTCTGCTGATGTACGCCCAGGACTATGATGAGAGGCTCCCCGGAACGTACCAGAAGGAGACGGCCGCCGACTGGCCGCTTCTGAAGTGGAGCACTCTGATGGCCCCCTACGTCAAGAACAGCCAGATCTTCACCTGCCCCAGCTACGACAATGCCCAGGGCTATGGGGCCAACACCTACGTCATGCCCGACAGTCGCGGTGACTTCAACTCCGCGATGGCAGGGATCACGCACCCGGCCGAGACCCTGATGATCTTCGACTGCTGGAACGCGGGGGCCTGGTGTGCCACCGGCAACTGGTTCGGCGAGCGGGGATGCTCCGCTGGCTGCTACGGCGGCCGGGCGGCGGGCCTCCGCTTCGACGGCGCGGATATCTCCCGGCACAACGGTGGGTTCAATGCCGTGCTGTGTGACGGGCACGCCAAGTGGTTCAAGGGCGGGGAGGCCGACAGGGACTACGCCAAGTACTGGCAGAAGGCCCGATAGAGGTCCGGCCGAAAAGTCCAGCCGGCCCGGTTTCTGTCATTCTGAGCGTCAATCTCGCGTAGCGAGATAGCGAGGAATCTCGCTGAATGCCAGGAGATTCTTCGAGCTGCTCCCTCTGGGAGCGGACGCTCTCAGAGTGACGCGTGAGCCGCAGGTGTACTTGGTCTAGCAGGTGAGGCTCTCGGAAGGCCGAAGCCTGCCGGTGCGGGTCCGTACCCGTACTGAGATCGCTCCTTTCGAAGACTGCCAGGGTCGGCTGGTAACAGCCGGTCGCGTAGGGGCCAGGAGCGGTACTCTGGGAGGTGTCACGGTTCGGCTTCGGTGTGTGTGCCAACCTCCGTCATTTGGCGAAGCATTGGGGGAGGCTATGCTTGTCTCCCTCCTCGGGCGGGGAATACGG
>Ga0334884_1004943_pt1 | contig 13168 bp, 8 predicted proteins | sample GraSluR1_MG_7_FD_207215 | JGI IMG/M metagenome (GOLD analysis project Ga0334884, IMG submission 207215) | Sludge microbial communities from methane-producing bioreactor in Wageningen University, Netherlands - Granular Sludge_12_05 R1 | ecosystem: Engineered > Bioreactor > Anaerobic > Unclassified...
TGCTGCAATGGCTACCTGTGCTTTAAAACTTGCACTGAATTTCCTTCTGCTTTTTTTCATAATACTGGTAAATTTAATTGTTTTTATTCAACTTAACCAGTGGTCCAATTTTCGGGGAGTATTATATTACTGCCATAGATACAGCCAATTGGAATGCGGCTTCGGTTGGTAGTTTTAATGAACTTGATCCTGTTTACACAAGCAGTCAGGCAGCCAATATTACCGCCACCGACATTAACAATTTAAGCAACCTGTCGGGAGTAAATACCGGCGACCAGGACATCAGCGGTATTGCAATCAACACGCAAGCAATACAGGACACTGCGTCACAAATTAGAGCCGACATTCCCGATGTAAGCGGATTTATAAGCAGCGAAGCTGATCCGGTTTACACAAGCAGCGAGGCAGCCAATATTACCGCCACCGACATAACCAATTTAAGTAACCTGTCAGGAGTAAACACCGGCGACCAAGATATAAGCGGAATTGCAATCAATACTCAGGCAATACAGGATACTGCCTCACAAATCAGAGCCGATATTCCCGATGTAAGCGGATTTATTTCAAGTGAAACCGACCCTGTTTATACAGGTAGTCAGGCAGCCAATATTACCGCTACCGATATTACCAATTTAAGCAACCTGTCGGGAGTAAATACCGGCGACCAGGATATAAGCGGTATTGCAATCAACACACAGGCAATACAGGATACTGCCTCACAAATCAGAGCCGATATTCCCGATGTAAGCGGATTTATTTCAAGTGAAACCGATCCTGTTTATACAAGTAGTCAAGCAGCAAACATTACTGCTACCGACATTACCAATTTAAGCAACCTGTCGGGAGTAAACACCGGCGACCAGGATATAAGCGGTATTGCAATCAACACGCAAGCAATACAGGATACTGCCTCACAAATAAGAGCCGACATTCCAGATGTAAGCGGATTTATAAGCAACGAAACCGACCCTGTTTATACAGGTAGTCAGGCAGCCAATATTACAGCTACCGATATTACCAATTTAAGCAACCTGTCGGGAGTAAACACCGGCGACCAGGATATAAGCGGTATTGCAATCAACACTCAGGCAATACAGGATACTGCAGCACAAATCAGAGCCGATATTCCTGATGTAAGCGTATTTATTACAAGTGAAACCGACCCTGTTTACAATAGTATGTTTTCAATTACAAATCCATTATTGGGAGACTTATTAAAATACAACGGAACCCTGTTCATTCAATCCACTCCAAACATTTTAGATAGTATATATATTTACAATTCAAAGACCGGTGTGAAATTGACTCCAAATAATGCCGCTGCAAATGTAGATTTGGTTTTGCAGCCCAAAGGATATGGAGCAATCATAGCCCAACAGCCAGACGGGACAGCAGCAGGAGGAAATAACAGGGGAGAAAATGCTGTGGATTTGCAGATGTATAGATATGATGCCACTCAGGTTGCGAGTGGTGATTATTCAATTATAATTGGTGGAAAAAATAACAAAGCCACCGCAAGCAACTCATTAGCATTGGGATTTGAGAATACTGCCAGCACAAATTTATCCGTCGCAATAGGAGGACGAAACACAGCCAGCGGAAATCTCGGTTCGCTTGCACTTGGTTTCATGAATACAGCCAGCGGACAATTGTCAACCGCTTTGGGCACAGAGACTACTGCCAGCGCACCGTATGCTACAACATTGGGTCATCTAACAACAGCCAATGGCTTGTGGTCAACTGCAATGGGAAAAAGTTCAATTTCATCAGGGCAGTATGCCTTTGCAATGGGAAATGTTACCACTGCATCCGGATATGCAGCACTGGCAATGGGAGATTACACCACAGCTTCAGGCAGGATATCAACTGCCTTTGGAAATAGAACAACGGCTCCATCGGCTTATGAAACTGTTATCGGACGATATAACAGTGATTACACTCCTTCAAGTACAACAGACTGGATTACTACCGATCGACTTTTTGTAGTAGGAAATGGCGCAAGCGATGTAACAAAAACCAACGCCCTTACCATCTTAAAAAATGCCAATACCACCATTGGCGGTTCGCTAACAATAAATGGAAACGGAACAGATGCAAGTGTAACTTTTCCAACCACAAGAGGTACAAACGGGCAGGTACTAAAAACCAATGCTGATGGTACCACAGAATGGGCAAATGCAGAAGAAGCCGGTACACAAGCCGGAGAAATGAAATATTGGGACAGCACAGCATGGACAACTGTTGATGCCGGCGAAGAAGGTGATATTTTAACATTTGTTGGAGGCAAACCGGTTTGGTGTTATGTTTCTGAGACTATAACACACAATGGATTGGAGTATAAAACAGTACGGAGTATAACAGGTCAAATTTGGTTGGATCGTAATCTTGGCGCTTCACAAGTTGCCACAAGTAGCACCGATGTTGATTCTTACGGCGATTTATACCAATGGGGACGCGGTACAGATGGACACGAAAGTCGAACATCAGGCACAACAACAACACTAAGCACCACCGATTCTCCCATAGATGGCAATTTTATTATAAATCCAAGCAGTCCTTACGATTGGCGTAACCCTCAAAGTAATATTTTGTGGCAAGGTGTAAGCGGGACAAACAACCCTTGTCCAAGCGGTTATCGCTTACCCACCGACGCAGAATTGGAAGCAGAACGTGCAAGTTGGAGTAGCAACAATGCAGCCGGTGCTTTTGCCTCACCGCTTAAATTGCCAATGGGCGGTGGTCGCCGCTACATGAATGGGACACTCTATGGTGTGGGGATTAATGGAGGTTATTGGTCAAGCACTGTAGATGGAGTTAATATAAGACGTTTGTATTTCGGAACTACCGATGCCAACATTGACGCCACACAAAGGGCAGGTGGGGTATGTGTTCGTTGCATTAAGGATTAAGGATTAAGGATTAAGGATTAAGGATTAACAGGTAAAAAAGATAAAATCAAATTATAAAAAAAACAGTAATGATAAAACTAATCGAAATACTCTTTTTATGTCTCGGACTGACAGGGTTACACGCACAAGAAAGTATTAACGCCACAGGCAATAATGCTCTCGGCAGCGGAGGTTCAGCAAGTTATTCCGTGGGGCAAGTTTTTTACACCACAAACACAGGTACAAATGGTTCTGTGGCACAAGGAGTACAGCAACCCTACGAAATTTCGATAGTAACAGCCATTGATGAAGCTATAGGCATAAGTCTTACCGTATCTGCTTATCCAAACCCAACATCGGATTATATAACTTTGGTAGTGAACGATTTCGAATCTTCACAATTACATTTTCAATTGTTTGATTTGCAAGGCAAACTTTTACAAAGCGAAAAAATAAAAGGCTCTCAAACAAGTATTAACATGAGTAATCTTTTACCTGCCACGTATTTTATTAAAGTAGCACAAGGCAATAAGGAATTAAAAACTTTTAAAATCATCAAACATTAAAAATATGAACAGAATTTTATTTACATTATTTTTATCATTAAGCATAGTAGTAAAACTATTTGCGCAAACAGCTGTTGCACCAAGTGCTGGTGACGGAACTAGCGGAAATCCGTATCAGATTGCAACATGGGAAAATCTTTATTGGATTACACAGGATAACAGCAGGCTTTCAAAGTACCCATTAGCCTTACGTATTTCATATTTGCCAACATGCCATTTACTGCATTTCGACAATGAGTAATATAATTTTCGATAATTGCAGCCCAAAACCGGCAACTTTTTTCAATTTTTGCGGTTTATTGCTATGAATGCTATGAATGCACGAAAAATATATTCCACTGTGTTTGCCCTGCTTACCCTTGCAGGTAGTATTGGCTTTTTTGTAGTGGAGCACTTTTGCAATTCGTGTATGTCGGGCAATTTCGAAATAAGCATTTTTTCGGCAGCCGACAAGCACCATCACCACGGCGATTGTACCAATTGCACCCAAAACGGCGAAACCTGCGAGTGCCATCACAAAAACGAAGACCACGATTGCAGCAGCGAATATTTTTCGCTGGCATGGGCTCCGTCTCAACCGGCACCCGAACCGATCAATCTTTGGCCTCAACTTCGGGCTAAAGCCTCTATGCAAATAGTTGAAGCATGTTTTACCGACAATATTTTCACGCTTTGCGAAAAACTTTTACCCCTACCGCCCTTACTCAATCACGTAAAACATACACTTACCTGCATCATGACTTTTCGATTATGATGAGCTAAATGCGTATTCAATACAGCATTTGTTTAATCATTAATCGGAATTATTATGTTATGTAAAAAAATTCTTTTTATTGCATTGTTACTCATACCCGGACTAATGCATGCTCAAATAACGGGCACAGTTAGCCACGCCGAAGGAGGCTCAAAAAAAGCGCTTCCGGGTGTAAACGTTTATTGGTTGGGTACAAGCATCGGAACGGTAAGCGATTCAACTGGCCGGTATCAGATTGACAAACCTGCCGATAGCGACAAACTCATTTTTAGTTTTGTCGGGTTCAAAACCGATACTATCAGCGTAAAACAATCGTCGAAAAAACTCGATGTTACCCTATCGGCAAGTCTGCTTCTCGATGAAGTTACCATAGGCGAGCGCAATACAAGCACCACTATCGAGCGCCTCGACCCCTTGGTTACCCAGCGCATCACAAGCCACGAGCTAAAGCAGGCTGCCTGTTGCAATTTGGGCGAAAGCTTCGAAACCAACGCTTCGGTTGATGCTGCCTACAGCGATGCCGCAACGGGCGCAAAGCAAATTAAGCTATTGGGTCTTAGCGGAAAATATGTGCAATTGCTCACCGAAAACATCCCGAATTTTTACGGGTTGGCATCGAGCTACGGGCTTGAATACGTACCCGGGCACTGGATGAACTCAATAGCCATATCGAAAGGTACGGCAGCAGTAAGCTACGGATACGAGGCCATTACAGGGCAAATAAACACCTGGTACAAAGAACCTGCCCACAAAGCCGATTATTTCTTCTTGAATTTATTGGGAAACTCGGCCGGTAAAACCGAGATTAACATGGATGGTACGGTGAAGATTAACGACAAAATAAGCACCATGCTGCTTGTGCATGGCGGCTACGATTTTACCGAGAACGACCACGATCACGATGGCTTCCTCGATATGCCGGTAGTGAAACGGTATATTCTGTTTAACCGATACAATGTAGAATGGAGTCCCGGATTCGAATCGAAGTTAGGTGTAAAATACCTGAACGAAAGCCGGCAGGGAGGTCAATCGAGGCATTTGGCAAATCCTTATATCATTTCGATTGATACACGGCGTGCCGAGGCATTCTTTAAATCGGGCTATACCTACAACAGCGACTGGCACCGCAGTCTGGCCTTTATTTCGGCATACTCCTATCACAATCAGCAAAGTGTGTATGGAAACACCCTGTACAATGCGGTTCAACACAGTGTTTACACCAATTTTATTTACACTTCCGATATGGATGATGCCGGAAAGCACAGTATGCAAAACGGGCTGAGTTACAAACTCGACAGCTATCACGAAACACTCAACCTAAGCAACACGGTGCGCACCGAGCATGTTCCCGGGGCATTTGCCGAATACAGCTACAAACCCGGCAAATCGTTTACGGGGGTGGCAGGTATTCGTGCCGACTATCACAATTTGTACGGATTTTTTATCACTCCACGAATGCATTTGCGCTACTCTATTTCGGGTACCACAACACTAAAAGCGTCGGCCGGTAAGGGAACACGCACCCCTATGGTGTTGGCCGAAAATGCCTATTTGTTTGCCAGCAGCCGACAAATAAACATCGCCGGCGATTTAATTCCCGAAGAAGCTTGGAATGTGGGTGGAAACATTATGCAGATAGTACCTGCCGGAAATCGCGAAATTACCATTGTTGCCGACTTTTACCGCACCGGGTTTACCAATCAGATTGTTGTTGACCTCGACAGCGATATCAACACACTGATGTTTTATAACCTTGAGGGGAAATCGTATTCCAATGTGGCTCAAATCGAGGTGATATACCCGTTTATAAAAGGAATGGATTTTAATGCGGCATTTCGTTTTAACGACGTGAAGCAAGAAATTGGCGGAGTATTACGCGAGGTGCCTTTCACCAGTAACTACAAAGCCTTAGTGAGTGCTTCGTATAAAACGCCTCTTAAAAAGTGGCAATTCGACGTTACGGCACAATTCAATGGAGGCGGCCGCATTCCTTCTACCATCGAAAATCCGGAACCTTACCACCGAGCTGACCGCTTTGCTCCCTACACCATATTGAATGCACAAATTACCAAGTACTTTAAGTATTGGGAAATGTATGCCGGTTCCGAAAACATCACCAATTTTGTGCAGCACAATCCGATTATTGCCGCCGACAATCCGCACGGCGAACATTTTGATGCTGCCATGATATGGGGTCCGGTGCACGGTCGCAAGTTTTACATTGGCATAAGATATGCATTACAACGCGACTAATTAAAAAAACGCTATATTTGCAAACAAAACTATGAGTAAACATGTTAACAATTAAAACCAAATAAATATGAAAAACCTGATTGTAATTATTGTAGCCGTTGTGTTCTCGCTTGTTTCGGTTCAAAACACCTACGCCGAAAAAGAGAAGCCAAACAACAAAAAAGAAGTAAAATTAAGTTGTGAAATGAAATGTCAGGCATGCGCCGACAAAGTAACCAAACAGTTGTCGTTTACCAAAGGTGTTCGTGCCGTTGAGGCCGATTTCGAAAAAGACGTTGTAACTGTGGTGTACAACAGCGAAAAAACCTCACCTGAAAAGCTTATTTCCTCGCTCGAAAAAATAAACTACACAGCAAGTGTGGCTAAATCGGGTTGCTGCAAAGGCAGCGGTGTGGGTTGCTGCAAAGGCGGCGGCGAAACCAAACCCGCCTGCGGCCAGCATCAACAGTCGGGCTGTGCCGGCAAACAAACTACCGGAGAAGCTGCTCCTGCCGGATGTGGCTCGAAAACCCATTCGGGCTGTGCAGGAAAACAAACAACCGGTGAAAGTAAACCGGCCGGCTGCGGAGGTCATTAACCACAACCAATGCTCGTATTAATGAAGCGGTTTGAATGTAAACCGCTTTTTTTTATTTTTACAAAAAAAAAACTATGCACCGGCGCATCGTCATCATACTTGTTGCAGCACTATTTCTTACAGGGCTTTCGTGCAGTCGCAATGTTGAATGCCCTGCTCTTTCGGATGATGATTTTGCTAATTTTCCATATCATGCCGGCGACACACTGAAATTTTTCAATGAACAATTGGGAACAAAACTCCTGGTAGTTAATGAAATTCATCGCTCGGAAGCCTATTCGTACGCATGCCGCGACCTGAACAGAATATGTAACTGCGAACAATATGCCGAAGCGCTGCTACAACCGACCAACGACACCACATTGTTCATGAGCCTGAAGATGCTTTTGCAATCGACCAACAATACTTGCCGCTTTTACTATTCGCTGATGGGGTTCCAATTTGAATTCGATTTCGAAAACGATGCGCCATATGTGTATTTGATGCCTGATATATTTTTTGAAGACAATCTTGTGGTTTCCGATTCGTTATTTTCGAATGTTTACCGCATCGAAAACACTAACTTTTCTGTGAGCAACATCCATCGGGTTTATTTCAATCGGGAAACCGGTATAATACGGTTCGACGAATATATAGGAGGCCATATCTGGGTTTATGAATATTAGTAACAAGCTTTTCATTTTTTTACGGCAAGTACCGAAAATACTGAATCACTTCATATTACGCCAGTTTTTATCGCTGTTTAATACATAACCTGCCTTTGCAATGTGTTAGTATTTGCTGCACAGAAATCAACGCACAAGCTATTTCCCAGCTCTCAATGTAATACATTTAGTGCAGTGCTACACAACACTTCTCAATCGGGGACTTAGGTGTATGAGGTAAAATACATAAACTAAGAAAACAATACTTATATAATTATTTGAATAACACAAGTTTAACCTTCAAAATAAATACAGCAAACAATCGATTGCTTCCCATCATTTACACTTTCTTAACATTAGACTAAAACCTTAACAATTACCTAATAAAAACATATTGATGCCGTAAAATTCACGTCGATTTATCGTAGTTTATTTGCTGCATGAAAACCAATTCTAAACAAAAAATTAAAAAAACTATGAAACGAACAATCTATTTATTCGTGATTTTAGCTGTTTCAGCTATTGTACTGAACTCGTGTAAACCCGAGGAGCAAACTCCCGACACTACATTCACCATCACGCAAAACATTACCGAAAACACCACATGGGAAACCGGAAAAACCTATATTTTGGCCGGTCGCATTACTGTGGTATCGGGAGTAAGTTTAACCATTGAGCCCGGTGTTATTATTAAAGGACAGGCCGGCACGGGTGCCAATGCCACTGCACTGATTATTGCCCGTGGCGCACAAATTTTTGCCGAAGGCACTGCCACACAGCCCATTATTTTCACCACCATTGCCGATGAAATTGAACCCGGTATGGTAGCCAGTCCCAACCTCGACCCAGACCTGAACGGATTGTGGGGTGGTTTAATTGTTTTGGGGAATGCTCCCATTTCTGCATCAAGTGATGCCATGCAAATAGAAGGCATTCCACCTTCAGACCAAAATGGATTGTACGGTGGCAACAACGCCAACGACAACTCGGGTATTATCCGCTATGTTTCAATTCGTCACGGTGGAGCCAATATAGGCGAAGGCAACGAAATCAACGGTCTCACCTTGGGTGGTGTAGGTGCAGGAACCACAATTGAGTACGTAGAAGTAATTGCCAATCAAGACGATGGTATCGAGTTTTTTGGTGGTACAGTAAATGTATCTCATGCATTAGTATGGAATGCCGGCGACGATGCCATCGACACCGACCAGTCTTGGGCAGGTACTTTAAACAACTTTATTGTTATTGCAGGTAACGATACCGACCACACACTCGAAATCGACGGCCCCGAAGGAGCCATGCTGGCCGGTCACACCGTTCAGAACGGTAGCATAAAAGGAAGTAGTGTTGCCGAACTAGGCGATTTTCGCGCCGGTGCCCGTGGCACATCCCAAAACATTTATTTCTTTAATTTCCCCGATCCGGCCACATCAGATGGTCGTGGCGACTTCTCACTGTCGGGTGATGCTACCATTGCAAACTTTGCAGCCGGTGATTTGGTTTTTAGCAATCTGCAAATCACCTTAGCCGATGGTGTTGAACTAACATCGGTGTTTAAAAACGGAACCGACACACATGCCACGGCTGTTGCTGCAGGAGCAAACACTGTGGGTGCCGACAAAACAAAATTCACCAATTGGACATGGGCTTATTTGGCAGGTGAACTTTCAGACTTTTAATATAAGTTTTTTTTCAGACAGAATGCTCGCAGGCCAAAAGGTCTGCGGGCTTTTGCATTAATCATACGCAATATTACACACACAATGAACCCAAAAACGATGATGTTGACTGCCATGCTGCTTGTAGTGCAGATTTTGGCCTTTTCGCAGGAAGCTACAGTTAGGGGAACCGTTTACGATGCGCAGTCGGGCGAAAGTTTACCGGCTGTTGCTATAGTAGTTCAGGGGACAAACACAGGAACCACCTCCGACCTCGATGGTAAGTTTAACCTAAAACTACAGCCGGGCAACTATACGCTCGAATTTTCGTTTATTTCGTATCAAACACTTGTGGTTAAGGATGTTCAACTGAAATCCGGTCAGGTATTGGTTTTGGGCGACATATTACTTAAAGAAGAAGGCTTCCTGCTTGCCGAGGTAACCGTTACAGCCAACGAAGTGAGAAATAACGAAAATGCTTTGGTTGCCATGAAGCGTAAATCGGTAAGCATGATTGACGGTATATCGTCGGCAAATTTCAAAAAAATTGGCGACTCCGATGCAGCATCGTCGATGCGGCGTGTACCTGGGGTTTCGGTAACAGGAGGCAAATACGTCTTTGTACGTGGTCTGGGAGACCGATATGCCAAAACTATACTTAATGGCATGGACGTACCCGGTCTCGACCCCGACAGAAACACCATTCAAATGGACATTTTTCCGGTGAATATTATCGACAATATTGTTGTTACCAAAACCTTTGGAGCCGAGTTACCCGCCGATTTCACCGGTGGCATTATCAACATCGAAACCAAAGATTTTCCCGAAACCAAGCAAAGCAGCTACAGTTTTTCGGCAGGCTACAACCCCGGAGCACATTTCAATTCGCAATACCTGACCTATGCCGGCGGGAAAACCGATTTTCTCGGATTCGACGACGGTACCCGGGCGATACCCGCAACTACCAACATCCCGCAATTTGCCGAAGTAGTCGGCAATATTCATGGCGAAAAGGCACAGCGCTATAAAGAAATTTTGGGTGCATTCAACCCAACAATGGCTGCATCACAAAAAATGAGCCTCATGGATTTCGGTTTTGGGGCAAACTGGGGCAATCAGATTGTGAAAAGTAAACGTACTATAGGATATACTTTTGCCATATCGTACAAAAATTCTACTGATTATTACCAAGATGTAGAATATGGGCGATATGGTCTTCATGGCAATAAAGACCTCAACGAACTCGACAGGCGAGAGTACCAAGTTGGAGAATTTGGTGCGAATTCGGTTTTTGTCAGTGCAATGGCCGGCATCGCTTTTAAAACGGTTAAAAACAAATACCGTATCAACCTGATGCATTTGCAAAACGGTGAATCGAAAGCAGGAATCTTCGATTTCTATAAAACCAGCCTCGGTTCAAATTTCGATGGACTGATTCACACTCTCGACTATAGCCAGCGTAATCTAACCAATTTATTAGTCGATGGCAAGCATTCATTCGAAAATACAAAATGGAGTGCCGACTGGAAGTTTTCGCCTACACTATCGGGCATATACGACCCCGATGTTCGTTTTACACGATACGAAAACCGCGAAGGAGTATACAGTATCAGCACCGAATCGGGTTTCCCTGAAAGAATTTGGCGCAGATTGTTGGAATTCAACATTTCGGCTGCCGGCAATGCGGCATACGAGTATGTGATATTTTCGCGAAAAGCGAAGCTTCAGTTTGGGGCAGCCTACACTTACAAGCAACGTGAGTTTGTAATCAGAAATTTTGCCATTAACATCAGAGGTGTTTCGCTTACCGGTGACCCAAACGAAATTTTTTCGCCCGATAATTTATGGCCGCTTAACGGATCAGCCACACAGGGAACCACTTACGAAACACCGTTTGTGCCGGTGAATCCAAATCAGTTCAGTGCCAATGTTCACAGTCGTGCAGCCTATGTTTCAACCGAATTAAGCCCTCTTCCTACACTAAAGGTAGTTGTGGGATTACGATTCGAGCATTACATGCAGCGTTACACCGGCCGCGACCAACTGGGATACAACAGATTAAACAATGACGTTGTGCTCAATTCTCCCGGCGTATTCCCTGCTCTTAACCTGATATGGTCGCTCAGCGAAAAACAAAACCTCCGCATGGCTGCGTCAAAAACCATTGCCCGCCCTTCGTTTAAAGAACTATCGTACGCCGAAATTTTCGACCCTATTAGTGGTAGAACATTTATTGGTGGTTTATTTCGAGATGCCAACGACATGGCAGGCGTAGAATATTGGAACGGCAATCTTACAATTACTGACATCTACAACATCGACCTACGTTACGAGTTTTTCATGAAAGACGCACAATTGTTTTCGGTAAGCGGTTTTTACAAAAACTTTATAAATCCTATCGAAATTGTACAGTTTGCAACTCAAATAGGGGCATTGCAACCACGCAACGTGGGCAACGGACGGGTGCTGGGCGCAGAATTTGAATTGCGCAAGCACCTCGGATTCATAACCCCTAAACTAAAAAGTATTTCGCTAAACCTGAACTATACCCATACGGCATCGAGAATAGAGCTCAGCAAAACTGAATTCGACAGCCGAACCGAGAATGCACGTACAGGGCAAATAATTGGCAACTACCGCGACATGGCCGGACAAGCACCTTATATTGTGAATGCAGGTATGTCGTTTAAGGGTGATAAAGGATTCTGGAAAGGATTAGAAGCAGCATTGTATTATAATGTTCAAGGCCCTACCCTGCTATATGCAGGCATCGCCGACCGACCCGATATTTATTCGAAACAATTTCACAGCCTCAATTTCAATATGAATATGGCTCTCACTGCCGACAATAAGCTGCAGGCAGGGATAAAAATTGAAAATATTCTCGATTCGAAACAGGAATCGGTATATGTGTCGTATGAAGCTGCCGATCAGTATTTTTCGAGACTGTATTCAGGACGCAGTTTTCAGTTTAGAATAAGCTATTCACCTTTTAAGTAACTGAAATATTGGAAAATACAACTATATACTTAACGATTAATTAAGTTTAATTTAACCTGCTGTTATTGGGCAGTAGCTAATTTTGACAATGCCAACGCCATGCAAAATGGTACAACACTAACAATAAGCAACAACATGGTAAAGCACAACATTTTACTGGTCGACGACGACAACGACATTCTTGAGTTTCTGGAATACAACTTCAAGAAAAACGATTTCAACGTACACGCCTGTTCAGGAAGCAGCGAAGCCTTGAGTTATGTGCAAAAAAACATTCCCGATGTTGTAATACTCGATGTTATGATGCCGGGAATGGATGGCATAGAATTATGCGAACGTATGCGCGAAAAATTCAATGGAAAATCGGTTATCATCATAATGCTTACTGCCCGTGGCGAAGACTATTCGCACATTGCCGGTCTTGAAGCAGGTGCCGACGATTATATTGTAAAACCCATAAATCCGAAAGTGTTAATTACCAAGGTAAAAGCAATGTTGCGCCGCCAGAGTAATTATCAGAAGAACGGGAATGGAAAAATGCGCAGCGGCGAAACCAAAAACGGAGATTTTGTTATCGACCGCGAAAAGTACGTGATTTACGAAAACGGCAACAATCACCTGTTGCCGCGCAAGGAATTCGAACTTATGGCACTACTGGTTTCAAAACCGGGCAAGGTTTTTACCCGCGAAGAAATTTACGACAAAATTTGGGGCAGCACCTTTGTGGGCGAACGCACCATTGATGTACACATACGCAAACTACGCGAACGATTTGGCGACCGCTATATAAAAACCGTTAAAGGTGTTGGATACAAGTTTGTAGAAGGC
>Ga0334884_1004944_pt1 | contig 13168 bp, 6 predicted proteins | sample GraSluR1_MG_7_FD_207215 | JGI IMG/M metagenome (GOLD analysis project Ga0334884, IMG submission 207215) | Sludge microbial communities from methane-producing bioreactor in Wageningen University, Netherlands - Granular Sludge_12_05 R1 | ecosystem: Engineered > Bioreactor > Anaerobic > Unclassified...
ATCAGCGATATGCTGTGGTATGGATTCTCTATAAGCGTCCAGAATACTAATACGTCCAATATCTGAGTCATCCATATGACTAACAACAAAATAACGACTGTCGGGCGACCAAAAACTATGTGATTTATGAAATTGATCAAAATAGGGCACCGTACCATGAAATCTTCTTGTAGCACTGAATACTGCCAGGATATCCAAGGTATCTTCTTCAATGTCATAGATAAGAATCTCATATATAGCGGAACGAAGATCATTCCTGTTTGTCAGCATATGAACATTAGCGTATTGCTCCATGTTATCATTGATGTTCTGCCCCCAGAAACGCTTCAAAACAGCCACTTTACTGCTGTCTGGAGAAAAATAAAATGCAATTGCCAGATCTTCAGAAATATGCCGCTGTGTGCCGCTTTCTAGATCAATCAAAATTATCCCTCCAGGCGAATTCGACCAAAAAGGACTAACCACATATTCATTTGATACAAGTACTCCCAAATATCGCCCATCTCTGGATAACGCTATCCGGCAAGAACCCGAAACTTCCGCCAACGCAGTTTCTTCTTCAAAGTCTAAATTGGAATAATATAGTGTGTTATCAATAAAGTTTTCCTGGCGTACATAATAGGTCCGGTTGTTAATCGAGTCCCAGACAGGAGATTGAATGCGGTTATTATTAAGAAATAATTCTGATTCTGTGGTTCGACCTTGTAAACGCAGCATCATTTGTCCACCAACATTTACCATTGCCTGATCGCCTGAAGGGCCCCAATCCCAATAAACACGCGACGCCTTGGCCAACTGATAATCTATTTTGGGGTCGATCAATGCCAGGCTACGCAACTCCACTTGACCGGCTGATGAACTTAGATAGCCTAAATAATTGGCATCTGGAGACCACTTAATGAAAATCGGACGCTTGTCTTTGCTGGAAAACAATGTGCTTTGTGTCGTCTGATTTGCCGTATTTATGAATATTCCCCAACGATCATTCATTCGTCCCATAAAGGCAATCCAGCGGTCATCGGGAGACCAGGTTGGCAGTGAATAATTGCCCTCTCGCGTCGATATACGGTGTGCTGAGTTGGGAATTCCAGGCTTAACCAACCAAATATGGTTGTCCGAACCAATATATGCCAGGGAATTCTCAACGGCATCACCGGGGACAGGAAGTGAATCATAGGAAAAAGCAGCATGACCAAACTCAATATCGTAATAATTGATGACAAATATTGCCCAAGCACCAATAACTAACACGGCAAGGGAACATTGAAAAACAAGAACCCAAAGGTTGCGCCTGGTCTCCATTTGAATTCCTCCATATAGATTGGGAATGATGCAAATTCCTGTAACTACATAATCTATGATTGCCTTTTCAGGTTCCTTATAATAATCCTATCGATATTTTATCTTATTTTTATCATATTACAAAGCTATCCTACAATAATTCGTTTTCTAAATCATTTAGCTTGTTTATGGCACGAATTCATTTCACAATGTCACAATCTGCTTCCTACGCATAACCTGTGGGAGAATAAAACACAAAAATCAATCACCAGCTTGTGCCAGTTCGTTCAGATTGTTATTCTTAACACAAGTTGTGTATGAAATAGTTTCAATTACAAAGAAATATTATAAAATTTGGGGTATCACTGATCCAAAGATCGGGATTAGCAGCGAACAATATGAAATGGTATTATCTTGTACTCATCACCCTGTATTGTGCGGGCATATTCTGGATGTCCTCACAATCCCGCCCTGTGCCTGTTGGCATGGATATACCCCACCTCGATAAACCTGCTCATATGGTTGTGTATGGGGTTCTTGCAGCGTTGGTTTCCATCGGAATGTACCGTTCAAGGCGTAACTATACCCGTACGGTTCAATTCTATATACCTTGGGCATTCGCTACCTTGTATGGCATCAGTGATGAAATTCATCAATATTTTGTACCAGGACGTTCCTTTGATTTGCTGGATATAGCAGCCAACATGTCAGGTGCCTACATTGCACAACTTATTTTGTGTTATGGCTGTTGGAAGCTGCATTGCTCTCACGTACAATCCCAAAAGCAACTTTGGTCAACAGAAACAGATTAATACACGTAATTGATAGGTTAAAAAACCAGAAATCGTGTACAATAACACGTATTCAAGCATGTATAGTTTCCAAGTAATTGTTTTCTTGTCATTTTAGTATTACAAATTCACCATAAAAAAGTTGAGTAAAAGAAATTCCATGATGCAGGAATCAAAAAACAAACTGGCTGAGCCCAACCACAAACGAGGTTGTGGTAGCATCTTCTTTTTCCTCATGTTGGTAGTCGGTTCCATATGGGGCGCTTCAATGGGGCTTGGTGCACACATCTTAGGAGATGCACGCGGCACAATAGAAGCTCTGGAAGAATTCCGTCCCAAAATCGGGAGTAGAGTATTTACTTCAGATGGCCTGCCTCTTGGTGAATTTACTACTGAGCGCAGGCACCTTGTTCGATTAACGGATATACCCTTGCATCTTCAAAAAGCGTTTCTTGCAACTGAAGACCATCGTTTTTATGAGCACAAGGGGGTACCAGTCAGCGCCATATTCGCGATTGGGTTGCAATATATTCAAACTGGCACATCTCGAGGAGGCAGTGGCATCACCCAACAGGTAGTACGTAATGTGGAGGACCTTGAAGTCGGTCTGGAACGCACCGTACAACGCAAAATTCGGGAGGCCATTGTCTCATTACAAGTTGAAAGAGAATTTACCAAAGACGAGATACTTGAGCTCTATTTAAACCAGATTTTCCTGGGCATCAGTGCATATGGTGTAGAAGCAGCATCCTGGCAATATTTTGGAAAACCATGTAGTGAACTAACGCTAGGTGAGTCGGCGACATTGGCGGGTCTGACCAGGGCACCTAATCCCAACAACCCCATAAACAACATGAATAATGCGCTCGCACGGCGCAACATCGTGTTGGAACAGATGTTACGTCAAGGTTTCATCACAGAAGACAAATACCACCATGCCCTTCAGGAAGATTTGCGACAGTCGGTGCTGGGTCGGGAGGAAATTGGAGATCAAACAGGAGAACGGCGCGCTACCTGGGTGGCAAATCGTTTTAATGCACCTTATTTCGCAGAAGAAGTCCGGCGTTTTGTTCTGGCGCAATACGAAAAGGAGCAAGTGTTTGAAGATGGGCTTGAGATTCGCACTACACTGGACATGCGCCTTCAGCAAGCAGCAGAAGACGCACTGCTTGGTGCTTTGGAAGCATTTGATGAAAGAGCACTGGAGCAGTTAAAGCGACAAGGCAAAGAAAATGAATTTGTTCCGGTATCCGGTGCATTGCTTTGTATTGACAACCGCACACCATATAAAGGCTACATCAGGGCTATGGTGGGTGGTCGGGATTTTTATACAGAGCAGTACAATACAACCACCCAGGCAAGACGCCAACCAGGTTCAAGCGTCAAACCATTTGTTTGGGCAGCAGCTATTGAAAACGGGCTTACCCCTTCAACCATCATTGTAGATGAACCTTATATACAACGTGATGTCCTTGGACGTATATGGCGTCCAGGAAACTTTGATGGAACATTTCAGGGACCAATTCCCATTCGGCTCGCACTGGAGAAGTCGGTCAATATTGTTTCTATAAAACTGGCAGAACGTGTTGGACCGACCCAGGTTCGCTCTATCATGCAGCGCAGTGGAATTCGAACGCCCATAGATCCCAATGCCGGATTGACCATTGCTCTGGGTGCAACAGACCTGACCGTGATGGATCAGGCCGTAGCATTTGCGACGTTGGCCAGTGGTGGAGTTCGACATGATCCTGTAATGATCACAGAAATCAGGGACCGGGATGGGCTGATCCGATATAACTACCAAGACTATACCCGTAGTGAACGTGCATTTGACGCGTCGGTAGCCTACGTGGTGACGCACATGCTTGAGGCTGCGGCAAGATACGGAACTGGGGCACGTACCGCGCCACTGGAAAGACCTCGTGCAGGGAAAACAGGCACTTCAAATGAAAGTCGCAATGTCTGGTTCTGCGGATATACACCAGATTTCACTGCTATCGTGTGGGTGGGTTATCGGGACAATCGGCCCTTGGGACGCGGTATTGAATTTACTGGTGGACGCCTTGCCGCACCGATATGGACTGAATTTATGATTGCAGCGCATGAAGGATTGCCAGTCCGGGAATTTGAAGTTCCTGACGGGGTGGACTTTTTCAATGTTGACCGGCAATCAGGTGTCGCCGGGGGCAGTTATCGAGAAGCATTTGTCCGTGGCACAGCACCTCCTGTACAGGCATATCGCCCCCCGGTTCAACAGCCACTTTTCAATGACAATGAAATGGTGTTAGACCTTCTGGCACCGCTGTAAAAAACAAAATACTTATTTTTGAATCCTATTTTTTATTTAAGGTGCTTGGCAACAGGCAGTTTGCACCAGGTCAAGCAGCTCTGATACGACCATGCGGCGATCACTGTCGGCTTCGTACATAACCCCAATTTTTTTGCGCGCTGCACCAACATCACCACATCCTTTACCCCGTGCAATGAGCTTTCGACATGCTTCAGGCATTGGCCCCCAGTTTCCACATTCGACAAATTGATCGTTGAGAAACACAAATTTAGGGATCGCTTCGCCACCATTGGTTAAAAAGCGCAGAAAGACCTCTGGGTATTGGCCTCGTGTAATATAAATTGACATCAGTTTTGGTGATTCTTTTACCAGGCGTTCCAACACCGGTACATGCCTTACTACATCACCACACCAATCTTCTGCAATTGCTACGATGTGTACCTTGCGAGGCAATGCTTTCAGGAGTGCCACCTCTTGCGGTTCCAGCGTTTGTTCTGTCAGTAAACGTCGCATGGTCGTACAATTTTCTGGTGTCTCTTTCTTACGCAGCCACTGGTTGAAGGTAATTCCGGACTTGAAAACGGATTTCCAGTCGATCAAAGGCAGTATGGGTGGTTTTGGCATGTCGTATAAACCTTTCAATTCTATTCATAAATAATAATTACAAAATTTTTCGGGTACACCCCAAACTAACAAATCGATTGTCAAGGCTATTTCTTTGGCATGAGTTTGTGTTGAGGTGGAGAAAATTTTAGAATACATCACTTGCCTTGATTAAGGGACATAAATGTCTGCGAGAAGGTGATTTTAGTATTGGACGGCAGGGAAAGATAGTTACAAATTAGATGCATAATCAGCCCACAACAAAACTGGTAGCGAACCATTATGATCAACTTGCGTCTGTGTACAATCAAGGCGCGAATCAGCATTGTGTTAATGCCTATACGATGCTCATAAAAAATCACCTGAAAGGTTGCCGCCGGTTACTCGAACTCGGTGGTGGCAGCCATCCTCATGCTGCATATTCAGACGCTGAACAAATTGTGGTCAGTGATTTATCAACTGGTATGTTATGTCATGCCCCTGCACAGATCACCAAGGTGCAGTGTGATGCACAAGTACTGCCCTATCCTGATACTAGTTTTGACGGAGTGGTTAGTGTGAATTTGCTTGAACATGTACCCAATCCACAGTTACTGTTTGATGAGGCAGCACGTGTACTACAACCTGATGGGAAAGCACTGTTTGTCACTCCGAATGGAGACTTGCGACTGTTGTTGGAAGGCCTTGAGCGAGCGCATTTGAAATTGCCGGAAGGCCCACACCGGTTTATTCAAACAAGAAAGTTAAAATTGCTTTCTGAAAAGCACTTTAAAATTTTGGAACACCAGGTTTTTCTGGCATGTCCGGCCATTGGAAGTTGTTTCACACGTATCATGGACCGTTTGCTGGCACCATTGAAATTCGGATTGTTTCAATACATACTTCTGGCACGAAAATAATCTGCTATCGAAAGGACTTAATAGATGAAGAACATGTTACGATTTCTTCTGGGAAGTTGCTACTTAATGATTGGCTTGTTAAGTACACAACCCGCAAAGGCTGAATTGCTGGAAGGACATGTGATTGGAAACATATCAATGAATACAACACCCGTGATAGAAGGAAAGTTTTCGCAAGCTGTGGATCTTTCCAACGATAGCAGGCATATCAAGGTTCCATTAAACAATATCCTGGAAGAGCGTCCTGTAACCTTCACTTGCTGGATGCGATTCAATGATTTCAATGCGTTTAACATCCTCATGTCAGTGGCACCAAAATCAGGAAGACACTGGGAAATTTATACGCAGTCAGAGCAAGTGGCACATCTGAAGGTTTACATACCACAACAGGGTGATTTCGATTCCGGGGTTAAATTAGAAAAAGATCGTTGGTATTATGTTGCATTTCGTCTGATGGAGAACGGATTTGATCTTTACCTCGACGGTGAAGTCGTGATCAGTAAAGAGTTTGAACAGCCGTTGCGCTTTGATGATGAACCCTTGTTGCTGGGCAGAATTCATAATGAAGTCTTATCCTGCAATGGTGCTATTGAAGACCTTCACATAACTCGCGGAGAATGGCCATTGGCTGGATATGTACCGACAGGTCCAACACAGGTCAACGCGCATACCATTGCCCTGTTTCATTTCGATGACATCGCATCTGAAGAAAGGCATATCGAAAACGCTATGACTGACAATGTTGAATTTTATGCCGAGGTAATGGACAACCTGGCCATGCCAGTCGGCGATCGTTTCCTGGATGAAGCACAGGATGAGAGGTATGCCCAATCCACCTTACATGGCTGCGCGGCTGTGGAGGCAGAAAGCAATTTGCCAGTGCGTCAGCTGGTAGCGTCAATGGACGAACCTACCCAACCTTTTAAAGATCGAACTGTAATGTCCTTGAATGGAACTTGGAAGATGAAGGGCAGCGAAACAGGGGAATCAATCAACAAAAGGTTGAATCAATTTCCGAATGTGAAAGAAAGTCAAGGCGTATTGGAAGGCTGGTTCCGGGAAGGATTCGATAAATCCGACTGGTTTACTGTTGAAGTGCCTACTTCTGTGCAAAACGCCCTATTGAAACTGGGAGAAATCGAAAATCCATTTTGGGATGATACAACCTACAATGTACTCATGAACGAGGGCTGGCCGGAAGACTTTGCCTGGCACTTCCGAAAAACACCTGTTGAACGACAGGACTGGTGGTTTTCCAGGACCTTCGAGGTGCCACAGGATTGGCAAGACAAGCAAATCCGACTCTATTTTGACGGGATAGATTATGAAGGCTCCGTCTACCTGAATGGCATGTCCCTGGGCCATCATGAAGGAATGTTTGGCGGTCCAGAACGTGATGTAAGCCGTATGTTGCATTATGATCGCCCCAATGAGCTGGTGGTGCGTGTAGATGCTGCCCGCGACAGTTGGTATGGAATCCTGAAAGGAAGTCCAGGTTGGGGCTGGCACTATGGACGCATGATCTCAATGGGCATCTGGCGAGATGTCGAGTTGCAGGTCATCCCCGAAGTTTCTTTGGAAGCACCTTTTGTAAAAACTCAATCCATAAGTGATACGACAGCATCCATTGCAATGGAATACTACCTGCATAATGCAAATCCTGAACCCGTAACAGTGACTGTGACAGGGCATATTCAGGGAATAACATTCAATGGTGAGTCTATTGTTTTTACCAATGAAGTTACGGTTCCATATGGGCAGAGCCGTTTTGAGACAGAGATTTCAGTGGAGAACCCAAGGCTATGGTGGCCCATGAATTATGGTGATCAAGACCTGTATACACTGGACCTGGTTGTCACTTCTGAAGAAATGCGCACCCCCATGGATGGCAAGCAGGTACGCTTTGGTATCCGCACTATTGAAATGCATCCGTTAAGAGGAACGCAACCGGAATCCGATTATCGTTGGCAATTTGTCATAAATGGAACGCCCATTTTCATGAAAGGTGCCAACTGGTGCTGGACGGATCCCCTGCTGCAGGTGAATGCTGACAAGTATGAGCATATCCTGGAATTGGCACGACGCGGTGGCATCATGATGTTTCGGAGCTGGGGAGGTGGTATTGTCGAAACCGATGAATTTTATGAGAAATGTGATGAAAAAGGTCTCTTGATCTATCAGGAATTTCCATACTGTTGGGGGCCCCCGGATTTTCCCCATACCAACCCTGCGACATTGGATGATCAGGTTTCGCGTGTGATAAAGCGCCTGAGGAATCATCCTTCGCTGATCATGTGGGGTGGTGGCAACGAAAATGTACATATTGATGGTAATGACGAAGGATTGTTTCTGGTTGGTCGACGGTGTCGTCAATATGATCCAACGCGTCCTTTTCACCGTACCAGTCCCTGGGGTGGGAGCGCGCACAACTGGGGCGTGTTCCATCAGGGAAATCCTATTGATAGTGGTTTTGTGGATTACCCGGCAGTTTTTTATGGTGAATTCGGTATGCCCACCATGTCCAATTTTGATGAGATTCAACTGAGTATGCCAGCGGAGAAGCTGAATGATTGGCCTCCGAATGAAGGAGATGGTGGTTGGCTCATGCATCTGAATCAATTCAGTTACAGAGACATAGTCAAGGTATTACGCTATGCGGATTACGGGCCTGTGGACAGTTGGAAGAAATATATTGAATATGGACAGGTAGCGCAAGGTGACGAAGTGTTTTTCGCCACCAATCTCCAGCGCCAGGGAAGTTATTTTAACAAAGGTGGACTTTGGTTTTATAAAATGACAGAGCTTTTTCCCGGACAATCCTGGGGAGTTGTTGGATTCTACGGACACCCCAAACTTTCCTACTATCGCATCAAGCATGCCATTGCACCTCAGGCTGCATATGCATTTTACAACAAATACGACTGGGAACCGGGCGAACCTTTTGAAGCAACACTGCATGTAAACAACGACAGCAATATGCGCCTGGATGATGTTACCGTAACAGCCATTCTTTATGGCAGTGACTGGTCGGTAGTATGGCAACATGCGTACATAGTCGATCATGTACCATTTGTCACACGTTATAACCTGGATACGCTGAAGATTGATATCCCCGAAACGGTAGCCAAACCATTCCTGCTGGCAATTGCGATGCGAGACCAGGCCGGCAACCTGATTTCAGACCAATGGAACTGGTTTAATTTTCGGGCCAAGACCGAATTGATCAAGGAGCTGGAAGCACTCGGTGCCTGGGGATTTCCGGAAGACAGAGTACAGGAAGCCATGCATGCCTATGCGGCCTTGCCAGAAGCCCGATTGCTGACCATGCCCCCAACAAACCTTCGTGTTGCCATACAACGTGATGGTGTTACTGGTGTACTGTTGGTGGAGAATATAACCGATACGCCAGCACTGAATGTACTCATAGAGCAGTTTCCACATCAATACGGTGCTTTTCTGGAAGACAACCTCGTCAGCCTGTATCCAGGGGAAAAACGTGAAATCGCTTTTGAACTGCCATCAATGGAGACAGACCTGAGCCTCATGACAATAAAAGCCTGGAACGCGGAAGCTGTCAAACCACTTATGGAATGACCACATTAGTACAAGTGAAAATAGGAGCGTAGCGTGCGAATAAAATATATGCAGCACTGCGCCAAGAGGGCACATAAGATGATGACCTGGATTCTGCGTTAACGTTATTCAGAAGTGTGAGTACGCAACTGCAGGTCTTCATCTAACACACGACGCACCAAGGAGCCCAGTTCTTGCAAGGATAACGGTTTTGTAGCGAACTCTCTGATACCTATTGATTTCCAGTCGCTCGTTGCCATGGTTTCCAAAAACCCGGATATGAGAATGATTGGTATATTGGGACGGATTTCCAGTATGGCTGCGGCAAGCTGTGTACCAATCAAGTTGGGCATGGTCAGATCAGTTATAACCAGATCAAATGCGGATGTATCTGAACTGAATAATTCTAATGCTTCTTGGCTGTTGTTCATTGGTGTAACAACATAACCCAAGCGTTCCAACATTACCTTGCCCATTCTTGTCAGTGGTTCAAGATCATCTACGAACAGGATTCGCTCTTCACCACTGGGAATTAAATCAATCGCTAAATCTACATTGTCATTAAAATCCATAATCTGCGGCAGGTATACTGTAAAAGTGCTTCCTTCTCCCAATGTGCTTTCTACTTGAACAATTCCACCCAAAGCAGTAACAATACCATGCACAGTAGAGAGCCCCATTCCCGTACCTTCCCCCACAGGTTTTGTTGTAAAGAAAGGCTCAAAGATACGATTTTTCGTCGCATCATCCATCCCTTTTCCTGTGTCCGAGACTTTCAAAACAACATAGGTACCCTGAACGAGTGGTGGATTCCGACGTGCAAAATCCTCGTCAACCCGTTCTGTAAGCAAAGTAACAGTTAAAATGCCCCCTCCATTTAACATTGCATGGTATGCATTCGTACATAAATTGAGTACAATCTGGTGTAGGTGCATGGGGTCTGCAACAATACTGCCACATTGAGAATCAATGTATCGTTTTACAGTTATTGTTGATGGTAGAGAAGATGTAACCAGTTTCAGTGCTTCTTTTACAGGCAAATGGGCCATAACCGGTCGCGCTTCTTGTTGGGTTTGACGACTGAAAGTCAATATTTGATGCACCAGTTCTTTCGCACGGTTACCTGCCTGCATGACTTCCTTCAAGTATCCAGAAATACGATCATTTTCTGATTCCGACAAAGCCAACTCACTATACCCCAATATACCTGTTAACATATTGTTGAAGTCGTGTGCGATACCACCTGCCAATACACCCAGGCTTTCCAGTCGTTGAACCCTTGCTGAATGAGCAGCCAACTCTCGTTGATTCAGTTCAGCAATTTTTTGATCTGATATATCATTTATGATGCATATAATTTCTTGAAAAGCACCATTATCATCCTGCAAAGAAGAAGAATGGGTCACGACATCCAGTATTTTATTGGATTTCACCAACAATTGAAACTCACAAGTAGCGAGTGCGCCATGCATACGCACTTCCTCGAAGTGATGGCGTAATCTGCTTTGATAATCGATATGAACATATTCAAAAATACTATGATTCAATATTTCTTGCGGTTGCAACCCAAAGAATTGAATACTTCTTTTGTTGCAATCAACAATTAAGCTATCCCTGTTTATAGCACAAATTAATCCACCAGCTGTTTCAAATATGGTTCTATATCGCTTTTCAGTGCTTTGCAATGCACGTTCAGTTTCACGATACAGACTGATGTCTTGCTTTATATCAATGAAATGTGTGATTTCATTATTTTGATTATAAGCTGGGGTGATTGTCTTGATTTCAGTGTACAATGTGCCATCTTTTTTCTGATTGATAACTTCACCATGCCACACTCGACCACTTTTTATTGTATTCCATAGTTCAGTGTACAATTGCGCATCCTGATGACCAGATTTTAAGATGCGGGGAGTTTGTCCGATAACCTCATCTGCAGTATAACCTGTCAATTCACAAAATGCTGGATTAACCCATTCAATAACACCATCCTGGTTGGTTATCGTGACAGCGTTCGCAGCGGATTCCAGTGCAGTACTCAAAAGTCGCAATTGTTTCTCTTCCGACCATGATTCATGTTTATTGGCAGTGTTGGTATTCTGGACGTTCTCGTCAATTGGTGTATCGGATTGTGCTTGCGCTGATGATAACTTTAACTTGTCACGTTGATGATCACTAGAGTTCAAAAAAAAACCTCCCTCAATTGAGCGTGCCCCTCACCCGCTTGATCTTAACATTCTATAATAAAACTGTGATGCGAATTTCGCCCAAGCAAGCATCTCCATTTTAAATTGAACCATTTTAACGTGATAAAGTCAATGTTATACTCATTTCAGTAATATTTAGTTACAATGAACATCCAGCTAATATATAGGATGTATTTACTCCACCATCGCAAAATTATCACTTGAAATTCAGTAATTCTCAATTTAATACTATTCGTACAAATATTATAAAAATGCAATTAAACTTAAAAGAAGGTTTTGCACTAATGTTATAACAAATTATTACTTAACACTATTCAGCATACCAGTAATAAATACCTCCTCTAAGTGCCCAAAATATTGTAGCAAAACTAATCCTGAGTTTTCAGCATCTTTGTCATATACAATGGTCGATATTGATCAATATTTTCTTCTCATCTTGTTTGCCTTACTTCCTGATGAATTGTAGAATGCTATAATTGAAATCTATTTTTAGGCATATTCTGAATTGGAGTAAACGTATGCAGAATAAGAACAGCAAATTATCAAATACGTCAGCATCATGCTGTGAACTTGTGACCGACCCTGTTTGTGGGATGCGAATCGAGAAATCGAAGGCAGCTGCGACTGCTGAGTACAATGGCACTATTTATTATTTCTGCAATCCAAAGTGTAAAGAACGTTTTGAATTAAATCCGGAATCTGCGTTGGAAAAATCACGAGATCGGGAATTGAATAAAAAAGCGTCCCCTCAGCGTTCGGAAAAGGATGCTGACCGGGTCTACACCTGTCCTATGCACCCTGAAGTTGAGCAGAAAGGATTTGGGGCTTGTCCCAAGTGTGGCATGGATTTGGAACCTAAAGATGCCACACCAGATACAGATGAGCCCAATGACCCTATGGCGCAACGCTTCTGGGTCAGTATGATTTTAACAATACCAGTTTTTATCATAGCAATGTCTGCTCATGTATTACCGGGGAATCCACTGGAAGCCATTGCATCCCGAACTGTTTGGAATTGGATAGAGTTTTTGTTTGCCACGCCTGTAGTGTTGTGGGCTGGATCAATTTTCTTCATACGGGGGTGGCAATCACTCAAATCAATGAGCTTGAACATGTTCACTTTGATTGCGATGGGTACAGGAGTTGCCTATACCTACTCCGTGATAGCACTTGTTGCTCCTGGTTTCTTTCCTGACACATTTCGCGATCATCACGGTCATGTCGGTTTATACTTTGAAGCAGCTGCGGTTATTGTTACCCTGGTGTTGTTGGGGCAAGTACTTGAAGTGCGTGCCCGACGCAATACCAGCAGTGCCATACGGGCTCTGATGAATTTGTCTCCCAAGATTGCTCATGTAATAAATGAACAGGGGAACGAGACTGATATTCCTGTTGCTGAAGTAGAAAAGGGCATGCAGATCAGGGTGCGGCCTGGTGAGTCAATTCCCGTAGATGGAGTTATTATTGATGGTGCTTCCAGTGTAGATGAATCAATGGTAACCGGTGAGTCCATCCCGGTGAATA
>Ga0334884_1004946_pt1 | contig 13166 bp, 8 predicted proteins | sample GraSluR1_MG_7_FD_207215 | JGI IMG/M metagenome (GOLD analysis project Ga0334884, IMG submission 207215) | Sludge microbial communities from methane-producing bioreactor in Wageningen University, Netherlands - Granular Sludge_12_05 R1 | ecosystem: Engineered > Bioreactor > Anaerobic > Unclassified...
TAGTGAACATTAAGGTGATAATCAGTTAAGTTATCGTGTAATGTTTAATCACAGAGACACATCGTTCACAGAATAATTACAAAAAGATAAATCTTTATGCCCTCAGTGTCTTTGTGGTGAATATCATGGAAATCATCAGCGCAGCCACAAGGGAATCAAAGATGTAATTATCCAGGAGCTTTAGCCGTACTTCATGCTGCCACTGTATCGGGAAGATATACCAGTTGCTGGGCAAGACCTATTCCATGTATTATTTGTTGAGCAGTACACACCTAGCCTGGAAGAACGGTTGAATGTTCTGGTGCGCGGTGGAACAATAGGGGTACCTTGCCATGAAGACATCGACGAAAGCTTTGATGTGGGAGCAGGCACGGATTTGCGGTGTTATTGTCGCCTGGTTGGTGGTGGTCGGGAGCTTGGTGCTGTCGTCACTATGGATGAACATCACCCTGAAAAATACCATACATGCCTTAGACCTCAGTATCATGGCGCTGATAGTCTACATGATGATAACCTTCCTTGGCGCGCTGCTGTTGGTACTCCGCACCAATACACAGGGACATCTCACCTTCCAGTTTGAACCGCATCACTTTCGTCTGCCGGTGGCTACAGCTACGCTGACCCGGACGATATTTCTCACACGTCTCCTGTTTATGATTATGCTCTGCATAATACTCTGGGTGATAGTACAATCGCAATCGGTCGTAGCGTTTCCATCATGGTTTCTGCTTCTCTCGATCCTGATTTACGCGATACTCCAGGCACTGGGCTGGTCTTACCGTACCGTCACCTGGGTGGGTTATGTACTTGCAGCGCTATTCCTGGTGTTGCCGATGATCGTAGTGTGCGTCCTTATCTATGAAATCAACATCGGTCATACAACAAGTCCCCTGCTACGCTGGGTAATTACGAAACCCTATGGTATCATCGAGGTCTGGGGGTTTGTACCGGTCCTTCTGCTGAGTTACCTCTTCGGATGGATGGGTGTACATTTATCGCGTCTTGGCCTGACCCGTGGCCCGCTACGGTTTTACAGCCTACTGAGGCAACTCAAATACCAGTTGTTTCCCGAAGCGTGGCACTTTTCCTCACCCTTTGCCGCACAACTGTGGTATGAATGGCGGCGCATTGGCTACCTGTTACCTACGCTCAGTGCTGTAGTTTTTATCGGTCTTCTACTGGTAAACTGGCTGCTCCTACCCATAGAAGAGATCATAGATGAAAAGGACTTGATAGTAACGGGCTTTTATGCGCAAATCATACCGCTGCTTGCCGTATTTTTTGCAGCTATGTTTGCCGGTGCCATAGCCATTCGTCCCAGAAGAAACTTCACCAATTATCGACCACTTCCCCTGCGTCTCAGTGCCCTGGCCCTCCTGCTGGCCCAGTGGAAAGCGCTTATGCTGACACTTGCCGTGGCGATGCCCCTCTCGGTGCTGGGTTTTGTATTGTTTGATCCCGTGGAAGTACATTTTCTCTGGGAACATTATACAGCCGATCTGCTCAGTACTGCGGAATTGCTGAGTATCTTCCTGGCTCCGCTCCTTCTGACGACGGGCCTGGCCTGGATCGCTTTATGGATGTCCACCCGCTACATGATCTACAACCTCATGTGCATATGGGTGTTGTGGCTGCTTATTATACCCAGGAAGACAGTAGAAAAATTCTATTTCGCGCTAATATTATGGAATGAGGAGATGCAATCGGAAACTGGAGCTGGTTTTCTTAACAACTTCCTGGTAGCTCACCTCTCCTGGTTTCGGGCTTTTTATATGCGTTTCAATGATATCTTTTTCCTATTTTTTCTGTACAATACCTTGCTGCTAAGCTGTTATATGGTGTATGTGGCGCGGAAGCGCCTTTTCCAATGTCGTGACTGGTGCGTGCTTCTCGTCATATGGTTTGGGCTTGCAGGTTACCTTGTCGCGTTTGCCAATTTCGGGTTTGCCTTGCCGGAACTGATGCTGATCGAGCTGGGCAAGAGTGCCTTTCTCATTGCGCCATTTGTGATGTTGCCCCTGATACAACAGCGCCGCCGGGTGCGCTAACCTCAAGGAGAACGCACCATGATACGTCAGGAATGTTATCGTCCCTGGTTCTTGATTACTACCTTCATACTCATCGCGTTGGCGATCACAGTCGCTTGGACAGCCAATACCGAACCGCGCATCCATACCGCGCTACGGGCAGAAGGTATGGCAACAAGCATGGCAGAATTGAAAAACCTGTATCCCGAACCGCCGGAAGAGGAAAACGCGGTCACGCTGTATCTTGAAGCCATTGAAAAATACCTGTCTCTGCCAGCGTTGAAGTATAACGTTTCGGCATGGGAAATGCTACCGGCTTCCGGTGGCGACAGTATGTTGTTTATGCGCGATTCCCCTGATTTCACTCGCTATGTGGAAAACATGCGTTCATTTCTGGAAGAGCGACAGGAGATTCTGGACTTGCTGTATCAGGCAGCAGACCGAGAACATTGCCGCTGGCCAGATGAATTGTATAATTTCTATGTTCAAATATATCTTAATCAATATTTTATTAATTTGTCATACTTGTCAGACATACTATATGTAGATAGTTGCCTGGCTGCATTGGAAGGCAATTCGGAACGTGTTCTCTCAAACTTTGCAGTGAATAATGCGCTGGGAGATGCACTGATAAATCATCCAGATAACACGCAATTCCTTTTAAGATATTATCGCCTGGCCAAGAATCTGAGTTCATTTCAGATGTTGTTTGCCATTCCAGAATTGAGTTTTTCAGATGCTCAGTTACAGGAAATGATGGATCATGTCGAAGAAACAGAACGCATCAATGACGATTTAACTTTAACCGCCCATATGCTTGCGTATATTAACAACTATGAAAAATATCTCGACATGCGAGCCAAATATGAGTTGATAGATATCATATTGAATCTCACGGATCCCGTGTTTATGCGTACTGAGGCTCATATCGAAAGATTATTTGTACAACAATTTTACGCGATGAATGGTTATAAATATTTCGAACGTATAGTTACAGCCAGTATGTCGTTGCACTATTTACGAAAATATCACGCAGGAGAAATAATACCGCTTCCGGTAGAAAAGAAAAATATTTCTTATCGTCGTTCCCTTTCAAATCGAACAATACATACCAAGGTTTATGAAGAGATAACTAGACATAATCACACTTTTTCGATATGTAAATCTGCAATCGCCGTTCAGCGTTTCTTGAATACATATGGTCACTATCCAGATAGCCTGGAAGAACTTGTGCCGCGCTACCTGGATACAGTGCCTGCCGATCCCTATCGTCCGGAACAAGCACTCGGCTACTACATATCGGACAGAGGCGCTATCCTTTATGCGTTAGCAGACGAACGTAAACAGAGACTGGACACAATATTCAAGGATAGCGGTGACAGGGCAAAAGAACAATTGGAAGAATTAATAATAAAAGATAGAGTATATGGGGTGCAGTTCAAATTTGGTGAATTCGTAGCGGATTATTACCAGGAAAAAGATGAGAGAACCATTTCCCGCAGGCATCGTCCCTGAGAAAGTGCTTTACATACATAGTCAATAAAATATTCGACAATGCGTTTTGTCTCATTTATATTTGCCAATGAGCAGCAATGGAACACCTGCCTAGAAAGATACCAGTAACAGATTTTCATCTCACTCTGGCCAACCATTAATGCTCAGATTTTCTTATATCATGTCTTCGTTTGTCTCCGGTTGTTTTACACACATAAAGAGGGTTGCTAACTTAAAAATACTACCCTGATTCATTAATTTCGTTGCTGTACAATCATCAGTGCGAGTATAAGAATTTGAATCCAACTAACATTTACTACACTTGCAAAAGTTGACAATACGCTTGAAGCGTGTTATAAAAAAAGATATAAGTAGAGAACATAGCTGCGTTAATGTTGGCCGGACCAAGCGTAATACGTAGCGCAGGTACTAGTTGCAAGAGTGCATCAGCCAAGGAGAAAACATTAGGTTGAAGTCGATACACGATACCACAGCTGACGACATAATCAATGTGATCATTATCCAGACTTACACCGATAACTTCAATGGAGGAGTGACATGATAAAGCCCGCAAAGAATACAATTTGCCTTTGGTACGATAAAGATGCAGAAGAAGCGGCGCAGTTCTACGCCAGTACCTTTCCCGATTCGGCCGTCAACGCGGTATTCCATGCGCCAGGGGACTTTCCTGACGGGAAGAAGGGGGACGTGCTGACTGTCTGGTTCACTGTTTTGGGGGTTCAGTGCCTTGGTCTTAATGGTGGCCCCGCATTCAAGCACAGCGAAGCGTTCTCATTTCAGATTGCAACTGCTGATCAGGCTGAAACGGATCGTTACTGGAACGCGATCGTGGATAACGGTGGTCATGAAAGCGAGTGCGGCTGGTGCAAGGACAAATGGGGACTGTCTTGGCAGATTACACCGATCGCGTTGACGCAAGCGATCTCCAACCCCGATCCTGTTATTGCTAAACGTGCGTTTGATGCCATGATGCAAATGCGCAAGATTGATATCACAGCAATTGAGGCAGCGTGTCGCGGTTGATATCCAGTGTCGGATTTAAGCGTCAAATTTATGTGTAGTGATTCGCTCTGGAGCGAACAATCCCTGAATATGAGCGTTGAACCATCACGTTTTGTTGTGCTTTGCGCACGCACACGCCGAAGAAGCTCCTGTCCTTCAATATCTATAAGTCGTAATATAGAGAATGGTCTTGTCATTTATATAGTAAAGCATATAAAATTATACCAATTCATTTTATTTGAGAATCATAACATCGCATTCGATAAAGGGCAGACCAGATGAACACCAACAGGAGGGAAGCAATGGCGAAGAGAGTAACATGGGATTTGACACGGCGTCAATTCTTGGCGAACACGACGGCGGCAGGTATGGGCCTGGGATTGATGGGAACGTTGCTGCAAGGGACTGCCGGGAGCGCGCCGGGTAATCCAGGACATTTCCGGGTCAGCGGGCGGTACCCACATCTCACCATGTTTAACCGGGACAGTCGGGGCGAGTGTGGGGTAGGCGCAATTGTGAAATGGCAAGATCGCTTGTGGGTCATCACATATCACCAGCATTCGCCCGGTGGCAGTTCGGACAAATTGTGGATTATAGACGAGGAACTGAACCGGGAGTATTTCCCGGGTAGTGTCGGCGGTACTCCCGCCAACCGGCTCATCCACCGGGAATCGAACCAGCTTATCATCGGGCCGTATTTCGTGGACGCAGACCGCAACATCCGGGTAATCCCCATGGGAAGCGCTCCTGAAGCCCCGGAAGAAAACAAACTTTTCGGGAGGCTCACGGCCACAGCCCGCCACCTGCACGATCCAGAAAACAAGGTATACTACTTCGACATGGAAGGGCTTCTGTACGAAGTGGATGTACATACGTTGGAGGTGAATCTTCTCTACGCACGCCCCGTTCCAGGCTGGCACGGTAAAGGCGCTTATACGGGCCAGGGGCGTCTTGTACTGGCGAATAACGGAGATTGGACCTCGGGAACCGTAGACCCGTTCAAGCCATTTGAATACAAGATTGATCCCGAGCATCAGAGCGATGAAGATGCAGGCGTGCTGGCTGATTGGGATGGCGCCGATGAGTGGCGGCTCATTAAACGGCGTCAGTTCACCGAGGTGACAGGACCTGGCGGTATATACGGCGCGCCTGTTGCCGAGGCGCCGGTGTGGGCCACGGGTTGGGACAAGCGCTCTCTGTTTCTAATGGTCATGGAGAACGAGATATGGCATGAGTTCCGCTTGCCCAAATCTGACTTCTCGTATGACGGCCACCATGGCTGGCACACGGAATGGCCCCGCATCCGCGAGGCGGTCCCAGCAGCGGACGGTGAATCCCCCCGATTGCTCATGAACAAACATGGCGGGTTCTTCGACTTCCCCATACACCTTACGCCGAACGACCGTTCCGGCTTGCGTCCCATCAGTTCTTACATGAAGATCATCAGCGACGTAGAAAACTGGCACGGCGAGTTGGTATTCGCTTGCAACGATGCCTCTGCTTTCGGCAATCCCCTCGTAGGTCAAGCCCACTCCAACCTGTGGTTCTCCACGTGGGACGCCCTGTGCGACTTAGGCGCACCTGCGGGATGGGGTGGCGTATGGATGGAGGACTCGGTCGAAGCGGAGGTACCTTCGGTTCCCTTCTTTATTGCGGGGTACGAACAAAGGGTGCTGCATCTGGGCCACGACTCCGGCGAGGCTGTGACGTTCCATCTGGAAATTGATCGTACAGGCAAGAATGACTGGGAAGACTATGCCGCGGTTGAGGTTCCCGCCGACGGCTACGCGTATCATGCCATACCGCCTGGTGTGGTCGGGGAATGGATGCGTGTGCGTGCGGACCGGAATGTGAGCAAGGCTACGGCCCATTTCCACTTCGGTCCAAGCAAAGGCGCTGTCACGGACGAGGAGATGTTCACGCCCTTGGCCAACGTGGAGGGTGACGGAGCATACACCCGGGGCATCATGCGGCCGCGTAGTGAGGACCAGGAAACGCTCTATATGTGGGCTAACCATGTAGACGAAGACGGAGTAGTCAGCGACGCGGGGTATTACGAGATCGGCGAGGACCTGGTGTTACGCTATAAGCCCGAAGATATGAATGATGCTGAATATCTAAAGGACATTGCCGCCATTGCAACGGGTGGCCTGGGCCAAGCGTCTGACGATGGCCTTGAGATTGAAATCGATGCGGCGTCGGTGATCGTGTTGCAAGGGGACAAGCGGTTCCGCCTGCCCATAGGGCATGAAGCCTACAGCACGCCGTGGCCTGGTGGCGATCCCCGGAGTGTACGTGAAGTGGTGACGGAGCGCTCCTTGCTCAACGCTGCTGGCACCTTTTATATCCTGCCGCGCAACAATTCCGGTGGGGTGCGTGCATTGAAACCCGTGGCGACGCACAACAAGCGGATCATCGACTTCTGCTCGTGGCGTGGCATGATGGTATTCACGGGTGTGACCTCCGATGCGGATTCTGAACATCACCACCTTATCTCGTCCGACAATGGCAAGACCGGGCTGTGGGTTGGCGACATCGACGACCTCTGGAAGCTGGGCAAGCCTCGGGGCATGGGCGGTCCCTGGCGCGACACAGCCGTAAAGGCCGGCGAAGCTAGCGATCCTTACCTCATGACGGGATACGACCAGAAGCAGCTCACGCTAAGTCACAATGCGGATGGTGCCGTGACGTTCGCACTTGAAATCGACATCTTCGGCGCAATTCACACACCTGAGACGTACTTCACTTACGCCGAACTGACCGTACCCACCGGCGAAACAGTGACGCACGAGTTCCCCGAAGGGTTTGCGGCTCATTGGGTCCGACTCCGTCCGGATGCCGATTGCAGGGCGACAGCTACGTTCATCTACGCATAAGCCAGCACTCAGAAAAACGCGTAATAATGCAAAACCAGACCGGGGATACCTTCCTCCAAAAGTGGGCGGTGTCCCCGGTTTCATGTACCGTCTGTTCGCTGCGAAGTCTCCTCGTACATGGTGAGGACTTCCAACAGACCTCGAAGTAGACAGAGGCGGTGACTTGGCCCACATTGTTGACAAAGAGAGCTGAGTACTGGGTTGTCTGAACTCAACCAGCATGTTCATCCAGGTCATGTGGGTAATCAAACGATGCTCGAACGTAATTGTCAGCTATCCAAATAAAGCTAGCTTTAAGTGAATTGCGCGAGTGATATTGGTAGAGCGGCATGTGATTTGGGTAGGTGAAACCTGGTGCCAGGTAGCAACCGCAAGCTAAAAATTGTTGTACTAGAATAACAAAATATTGTCAAAAGATAGAGTGTGAATGAACCTTGACGATCGGTAAGCAGGGAAGAACAAAACTAAAGAAGGTTCTTGACACGAGTGTAGTGACTAAAGTATAGATATAAAATCAAGGTAATTAATTGATTCGGCAGGTATTATTCTTTAGAGGCAGTTAAGTATGAATGTGCGGGATAAATTGCTGGACCGCCTTTGTTGGCTGGTTGTTGTGCTGGGTGTCGTTGGGCTGCTCTATCTGCGTTTTCATCGGGTGGGGGACGAGGCGGTAAGTAACTTTCCCACCCGCACGTTGACCATCATTTGTCCTTACGCAGCCGGAGGGGGGACGGATCTCTTTGCACGTGGCTTGGCACGAGCGGCAGAGAAGGAGTTGGGAAGCACGATTACCGTCAGCAACGTCACCGGTGGTGCGGGGGCGATCGGCCATGCGGCGGGCATCATAGCGCCTCCGGACGGCTACACAGTTACAGCCGTTACGTTTGAACTGGTTTCATTGCCCCTACAAGGACTGGTGCCCTTTACCTACGAAAATTTTGACTTATTGATGCGGGTCAACATGGATCCCGGTGCTCTTGCCGTACAGGCAGATTTTCCAGCGGATACGTTGGAGGAGTTTATTGCCTGGACGCGCAACCGTGGATCGGTGCAAATCGCCAACTCGGGGCCGGGTTCTTCATTTCATCTCGCTTCTGCCCGCATGGGTGAGGTGCTGGATTTACCGGTGAGCCACATCCCTTTCAATGGCGCGTCACCCGCTATTACCGCACTGGTGGGTGGGCATGTCGATGCGGTCGTTGTGGGGCCGGGTGAGATGCAGGTGCAAGTGGAAGCGGGCAACCTCAAGGTACTTGCAGTAATGAGCGAGGAGCGTCTGAAGCTGTTTCCGGACTTTCCAACATTCCGCGAGTTCGGCTACGATGTAGTGATGGGCACCTGGCGGGGGTTGGCAGTTCCACTGGGTATTCCACCAGAGATACGAGAACGTTTAACAGAAGCGTTTCTGGCAGCGATGCATTCAGAGGAGTTTCGTGCGTTTGCGCATCGGGGGGGGTTAAACCTGGCCTTTGCCGACGCTGAGGCATTTCAACAGTCGGTGCGGGATCAATCCGAACAAGTCAACGCACTGATGGACCGACTGGAGCTAAAGTAATGAGCATGCTATTTGACACCACTGTCCGCGTAGTCACGCGATATTTCCCTACGGCATTATTTACTGGCAGTGCTTTTGTAGCGCTAATTCAGGCAAGTGGATTTCCTTCTGCTGCAGGTGGGATTCCGGGTCCAGCGCTGGCGCCATTGCTTTTCGCTGTTTCTCTGGGTATCATCGGAATGGTACTGGCCGTGCAAACCTGGCGTGAGGGGGTATCTGTCGTGTCGACAAATGCCAAGGTGTCCGAGGCCTCTGAAACACGGGTCACTTACAGTCATTGGGCCGCTTTACCAGTACTAATCCTGATGCTATGCGCTTATGCCTTGATCATGCCCTTGATGGGTTTCATCAGTACGAATACCCTGTTTCTGTATGGAAGTTTAAGGGTGTTCGGACATGCGGGCGGTATACGCGCCTGGGCTTTTGCCATTGCCGTAAGCTATATATTACTGTTCATCTTTGATTATTTGATGCAAGTTCCCCTGCCGAAAGGATGGCTTGGCTGAAACCAACTACGAAACGGAAATTGCCGTATACATGGATTCATCTACGTTGCTAGAATCACTTACCCTGCTGGGGGACCCCTGGGTCATCACCTTTCTTTGCGTTGGCGTATTGGCTGGTGTGGTCGTGGGTGCCATGCCGGGACTCTCGGCTACTCTGGCGGTAGCACTGCTGGTACCCTTCACCTTCGACTTGTCATTGATGCCAGCGCTGGCGATGTTGATTGGGGTGTATTGCGGGGCCATATATGGCGGTTCTGTTCCTGCGATATTGTTTCGCACGCCGGGCACACCGGCATCAGCGGCTACGGTGATGGATGGATTTGTATTGACGCAAAAGGGCGAGTCGGGACGCGCTTTGGCCGTTGCTGCTTTTTTTTCCATGGTCGGTGGATTAATCGGCACCGGTATACTGATGTTTCTGGCGCCTCAGTTAGCCGGGTTTGCCCTCAACTTCGGGCCGCCCGAATACTGCGCCCTGGCCCTGTTCGGGCTATCGATGATTATCTCCGTTTCCGGTCAATCCCTGCTTAAAAGTAGTGCGGTGGGAATGTTTGGATTATTAATCGCAACGGTGGGTATTGACCCGATAACAGGCTATCCTCGCTATCTCTTTGGCAGCGTCAGTTTGCTGGAGGGGATACCTTTTATCCCTGCCTTGATCGGGCTCTTCGCGTTGGCGGAGGTTTTCCGTGCATTTGAGAGCCGCGGAAACTCAGTGCAGGGCAAGGTAGGTCGTTACAATTGGCCTAGCGGAAAGGATGTGCGCCGTTGTGGCTGGACCGGCGTGCGCTCCGGGCTGATGGGCACAGCTGTGGGAAGTACGCCAGGCGCGGGAAGCGATATCGCCGCATTCATAGCATACAGCGTGGCACGTCAGCGCGCCAAAGCGGGCGATCATTTTGGTGAAGGTGAAGTCAAGGGCATTGCCGCTCCCGAAGCAGCAAAGACTGCTTCCATTTCCGGCTCCATGGTACCGCTGTTATCGCTGGGCATACCCGGCGATTCCGTTACTGCAGTAATGATCGGCGCCTTTATCCTGCACGGCGTGCAACCTGGCCCACTCTTATTCGAGCAACATGGGGGCCTGGCCTACTCGATTCTGATGGCTGTTTTCGCCGCACACATTCTCGTCTTCCTGGTGGCTATACTGGGTACCCGATTTCTTGTGCGGGTGGTCGCCTTCGACCGCAAATTTCTCCTGGCCTCGATCACTATCCTCTCGCTTCTCGGCGCTTTTGCCCTGCGAAACAATATTGCTGATGTCTGGGTAGCCATTACTTTCGGTATCATTGGTTATTTGCTGGAGAAAAACAATTATCCGGTTGCCCCGTTGCTGTTGGCGCTTATCTTGGGCCCGATGGTCGAGGAAAATCTGCGTCGTTCCCTTATCCTGTCCGAGGGCAGTTACACCATTTTTGTGACACAGCCCATCGCGGCCATTATCTTTGCCCTGGCCTTGCTGTCGTTGTGCTACGGTTTCCTCCGGCATTGGCGCAGCGTCACACTTGGAAATACTGAACGTTCAGCGCTATCGGATGATCGGAAACCGTGAACCGAAGCGCTTATAGAATCAATCGGCGTGTTTGCCCCGCCAAGTGCTGCCGAGCCGATGATTCCAGGCGGTACCCAGTGCAACTTGAGGATGAAAGTACGGATTGTGTACTACTATGTCAGTGTATAAGGGAGGTACGTCAAAAAATATATAAGCCAAAATAATCTGCAGTTGAATTTACTATTTTTTACGACGTAGTATAATGCTTAGCTGGTGGAATTGAGCTTTGTACTGCTGAAAAAGAATTGGGCATGACTGAAAACTGTCATCTGAAAGGCGAAAAAAGTAACTGCCCTGCCTCCTAAGGCAAAAAGCTATTCTACGCAGTCAAAGAAGTGTTGTGAGACAAGCCTGTACACATTATGGGGTGCCATGAAATGTGCGAATTCCCTTTGCTGCACGATCCTGAAAATATGCAAGACCCCAATACCTGGTTTTGCAATATTCCCATTCTTGGAGATGGAATAGGTTATTGGAGGCAATGCAACAATGAACTGCGGCTGGTCAACCAGGCCGTTGAAAGAGGTCCTGTTCCTGAAGAGGCATGGGAAAAATACACTTACAACAAAGCTATCCGCAAAGAAATAGAACAAATCGTAATTGAACGCGCGTTTCCAGCAAAATCGCAATTTCACCCAGAAGATCCGATTGAATTAATGATGGTGCTGCGTTATGGCGATCTGAATGAATGGGAAATAATGATGCGTATTGACGATAGGTACGGCATAAAATTTACGGATGATCTCATCGATTGGCTAATTGATTCTCAAGTTACATTTATTGAGTTTATTAAGTACATCGAAAAGCATGCGATAAAATGACATGATTGGTACGCTCTAAAAGACTCAACCGTAAGGAGTAATCCTGTGTGTAATTATTTATGGATGATGATCTTTCTCTTGGTAGCCACGCCTACGATGCATGCGCAGGAAGAGGGCCGCACGCCGTCGGACCCGCCAGCGTACATCGGCCCAGCGGTCGGGGAACGGGCGGTCACCAACCGCGCACTGACCATGGTGTCGAGCTTGGCTGTATCGCCGGAAGGACGGCTTTGGGTGACGTGGTACGCCGGCCCTACCCCCGGTGAAGATGTACATAATTATGTGGTTCTGGCCACCAGTGGTGATGATGGCGAAACGTGGGAGGAAGTGCTGGTCGTCGATCCGGATGGCCCGGGGCCAATCCGGGCATTTGACCCAGAGATATGGACGGATCCGCTTGGACGGCTTTGGCTGATCTGGGCACAGGCTGCAGAGCATGGCATTGATGCCCAGACCTGGGTGATGGTTACTGACGAACCAGAGTCGTCGAGCGCTGCCTGGAGTGAACCACGCATCATAGCACCGGGAGTGATGATGTGTAAGCCGACGGTACTGAATGACGGCACCTGGGTGTTCCCTGTCTCCGACTGGGAGGGCCGCCGTCTTGAGACACCGGATGCCGCTACAGCCAGGGCCTGGATTTCGACTGATCATGGCGAAACGTTTACTTTACGTGGGGCAGCGCGGGTTCCAGTCGAACAGCGGACTTACGATGAACATATGTTCATCGAACGCAAGGATGGTGCGCTTTGGGTGTTGATACGTACGCGCTATGGTATTGGGGAAAGTATTTCCACCGACGGTGGCTTAACTTGGCCGGAGGTAACGCCGTCCGACATCCCGCATCCCTCAGCACGCTTTTTTATCACCCGACTGCAATCCGGAAATCTGCTGCTGGTCAAGCACGGGCCAATGGAAGAGCGAACCGGGCGCAGCCATCTGACAGCTTTTGTATCTCACGATGACGGACAAAGCTGGGAAGGTGGATTGTTGCTGGATGAGCGCAGCGGTATTTCCTATCCTGACGGGCAGCAGTCTGAAGAAGGAACCATCTATATCACCTATGACTTTGATCGGACCGGCGCCCGGCAGATTCTGTTTACCACGTTCCTCGAAGCGGATGCTTTGGCGGGGGAGGCGGTAACGGATGCCGTGCGGTTCCGTCAATTGGTCAGTCAGGGTTCTGGTGGACAGCAACCTGCACCGCCAACTCCCAAAGACCACGCGGATGGCGAAGTGCTGCGAAAAGAAACACCTGGTGTCTGGGCAGCGGGAGGCTTTGAAAGTACAGCGCTGATTACGGGAGCAAAGC
>Ga0334884_1004955_pt1 | contig 13137 bp, 11 predicted proteins | sample GraSluR1_MG_7_FD_207215 | JGI IMG/M metagenome (GOLD analysis project Ga0334884, IMG submission 207215) | Sludge microbial communities from methane-producing bioreactor in Wageningen University, Netherlands - Granular Sludge_12_05 R1 | ecosystem: Engineered > Bioreactor > Anaerobic >...
CATAAGACCACCCCGATAATAATAGTCAAGACTATTATAGTCTAAACTATTATAATTTCAAAACGGCCTTTCGCTTGCGTTTAATGGCAGGGTTATAGAGCTTGTGAAGGGTATGAGCGTGTTACCGATTCTCGTCTCTGCTATTCTCGCCTGAGAAGTGCCATTCAGCAAAGGGAGATTTACGAGCTTGCCCTTTCTCTTCTTGCTTTCCAGTGTCTCGCTTTCCAAAATGGAAACACTTCCAGTAAGAGCAAGCACTCCTATTGCATGATTTGCATTTCTTAGGCCCATGACGATGATCGAGAGACATGGTCAGATATTGCTCGTTTATACTGACTAATCATTGTTATTTAAGGCTGATTACCCGTGCTCGCTATTCAGGACGGGTTTTGAGGTTTATTATTTGCTCTCCGGAATGATAGAATTCATTGAGTTGACCCTGTTTGCATAATTTGCATGAATAGGAAGTGGTTTATGGGCGTTACCATGAAGGAGATTGCGACTCACGCCAGAGTGTCGATTTCAACCGTCTCAAGAACCCTTAACAACGATCCGAGGATTAGCGAGAGAACGAGAGAGAAAGTGCTCAGGGTTGCGAGAAAGCTCGGATATGCGATAGAGCCGGGCAGTATTTCGAACGGAAAGGTAATAATGTTCTTCGTCAATAATCCTCACAGATCGGTTGAAAGCGATGAATTCTTCTCTAACGTTCAAAGGGGAATTCTCCAGAGTTCGAGCAGATTGAACACGCACTGTCTCGTTCAGTCGATGAGGAGCCGCAGGAGCTTTGACGAATCTCTTATACCGCTCGATCTCGTCGACGGATTGATCGTCGGGGGGATACCTATGCCCGAACCGCTGAGGCTCTTTATTCCTTCAATCAAAGTGCCCGTGGTTCTGATCGGAAAGTACGAGGGTCTTGAACACTATCCTTCGGTCAACAACGATAATGTCAGGGGCGGTTATCTCGCGGCGAGCGAGCTCCTGAAGAGCAACTACGAGAGAATAACGGTAATCACCGGTCCGACGAACGTGGTTACTTTCTCCGACAGGCTGGGCGGTTTTTTCAAGTGCCTTAAGGAAAATGGATTTTCCCGCGACAGGGTGAAGATACTCGAGTGCAAGTCCTTTGAAGAGAGCGACGGCAGGAAGGCGATCGAGAGGGGCTTTAAGAGATCGGAGAGAGATGCCCTCTTCTGTACGACTGACTGGCTCGCAAAGGGTGCCATGGAGGCTCTCCGCGAGCAGGACGTAGTAATTCCCCAGGAGATAGGGATAATCGGGTTCGGTGGTCTGGATTTCTGCAGGCAGATAAGACCGAGACTGGCTACTATCGCTTTGAATCCGTATCTTCTGGGTAAGATCGCGACTATGATGCTCTATGAGTTGCTTGAAGGAAATATCGAGGCGAGGGGAGTAATTTTCGTCGAACCTTATGTGCTGAAGGGTGAAACGCTTTTGGGAGGTTAGTTGTGAAGTTTTCTGATTTGCTGAATTCCAAAGAGAGTATTCTCGTTGCGAGTCTTCCCGAGAACTCCGTCGAGTACGCGAAGGCCGCAATAGAGAACGGTGCCGATGCGATTAAGCTGCACGTCAATTTGAAGCACAGGGTAACGGGAAAGGTTCACGAAACGTGGACGAAAGTCAGGGAAGTCGCGAAGGCGATAAAGAGCGAGCTAGACTGCTGCACGGGGATAGTGCCCGGGGCCGAGACTATGGCGGGCAGTGACGAAATCGAAGATATGGAAGCCTGCGGACTCTCTTTTTTCGACGTATATATAGACTACTGCCCGGTATATCTTCTCAAGAGCAGTATGTCCAAAATGCTGGCTCTGAACTACACTTACACTCCATCAATGGTTAAGGGACTTGCAAAGCTCAACGCCGATGCGATCGAGATATCTATAATAGACCCTTCAGACTACGGTTCTTCACTCAGCGCGATGGATCTGTTGAGATACAGCGAGATAATAGAGCAGACTGATCTGCCCTGTTTCTTGCCGACACAGAAGAAGATCTCAAATTCGGAAATCAAAACGCTTGTCGATCTTGGATTCAGAGGACTCATAATAGGTCCTATCGTGACGGGATCTGATTTGATTAGCTTCTCGAAAGCTGTCAGGTCGTTTAGTGAGGTACTAAAGAGCTGAAAGGACAGGAGGTGGAGTAATGAGAAAGGTAACACTGATCTTCATTGTTCTGAGTTTGCTGGTCTTTGTAGGATTTGGCAAGACCAACGTTACCGTATGGTTTGCAGGAACGCCCGAAGCGCTTATGGAAGCGGTCGACGACGGACTGGTTCCGGCCTTCGAGAAATCTAATCCCGATATAAAGCTGATCGTGGAGTACATTCCATGGGGTGAGCTGTCGACAAAACTGACGACGGCCTTTGCGGGTGGAATCGGGCCGGATATCTTCATGCACGGCCAGGCCGCAATCGCCGGTTTCGTGGAGAACGGCGTGATAATGGACATCGATTCCCTGATAGCGAAGCTTGAAGACCCTTCTGACTTCGGGGGAACACTTGGTGTCGGCATTTACAGGGGGAAGCACTACTTCGTTCCGGTCTTCGGATCGGGAAGACTTCTGGCCTATCGCGCGGATTACTTCGCGGAGAGTGGTCTTGATCCCGACGAGGCACCTGTAACGTGGGAACAGCTTCAGGCTTTCGCACAGGCCGTTACAGTTACCTCAGCCGGAAGAATGACGAGAGCCGGACTCGATATACCGGTCAGCGGTATCGATCTACAGCAGGTCTGGACGGGCTTCCTCATAGCGAACAACGGAGCGCTGTTCGATGACGACCTGAACCCGACGTTCAACAGTCCCGCAGGAGTCGAGGCGCTTGAGTACTATGTCGGCCTGATAAGAGAAGCAAAGGTCGCCTCGGAGTTTGGCCTCACACCGGTCGGAAATCTGGCTCCCATCGCTGCAGGAACGGCCGCAATGGTCTTCATGAACAACGAGTCTCTCGCGGCTATCAAGTCTTACAGTCCCGAAGCCTATTCTCAGATAAGACTTGCCTTCCCGCCGGCGAGATACGCGAGAGCGGGCTTCTATTCGTTTGCCGGTTTCATGGTCTCCAGTAGCACGAAGAACCTCGAAGCCACCACGAAGGCCCTGGCCTTCCTAACCTCGAAGGACTCGCTGATAAAGATAAACACCGCTCTGGGAAGCCTTCCGCCGCGACAGTCGGGCGCTCAGGCCGAATTCATAGCGAACGATCCGGACCTGAAAATGTTTGTCGAAGGCGCAAAGTATGCTTACGGCAATCCGAACGTACCTTTCTGGGTACAGGCGAGGGATATCATCGCCAGATATCTTGAAAGAGCCGTTATGGGCGTTATGACTCCAAAAGACGCTCTGGACAAAGCGGCTGAAGAAGTAAGCAAGCTCAAATGAATCTGCTGCCGGTCGCAAGGCCGGCGGCTTCTACTTTCTCGGATTTAGGCGGGGTGCATTGTGGCCACCAACAGACTAGAGAGGCGAATACTCGTAACGGCGTTGATTTTCATATCTCCGGTCCTGATATACAACATCATCTTCAGGATAGTACCTATCTTTGTGTCGCTCTTCTTGAGTTTCACAAAGTTTTCGGGATTCGGAGAGGCCCGCCTGATAGGACTGGGCAATTACTCGAGGATAGTGACGGACTCGCAATTCTGGGGCGCCGTGCTGAGGACTCTTCAGTTTTCGGTCGAAGTGCTCCCCCTGAATATGCTTATCTCTCTATTGCTCGCTCTGCTAGTGAATACCGGAATTAAAGGACTGAGCATTTTCAGGGCGATTTACTACCTTCCGGTTATCACGCCGATGGTCGCTGCGAGTATGATATGGCTCTGGCTGTACGATCCGCAGATCGGTATATTGAATTTTCTGCTCTCGCTTTTCAACATTCCGCCGCAGAATTTTCTGAGGAGTCCCGCCACGGCCCTTCATTCGATCGTCGCGATGAGAGTCTGGCGCGGAGTTGGCTGGAACATGCTCATCTATCTGGCCGGTCTTCAGGGCATTTCGAAAAATCTCTACGAAGCCGCCTCTATAGACGGAGCATCGGCCTTCAGAAGGTTCATGAGAATAACTCTGCCGCTTCTCAGGCCCGTGCATATGTATGTGCTGATAGTGGGACTTATAAGCACGCTGCAATCCTTCACCGAGATGTATGTTATGACCGGGGGCGGTCCTCTCGAGAGTACTACAACGGTGGGGCTGCTTATCTACAGGTCTGCCTTCGATTACATGGAAATGGGCTACGCCAGCGCGATGTCGTTCATTCTCGGGATTATTATAATGACCCTCTCGGTAGTCAGCTTTCTATGGAGGAAAGAGAAGGAGGTTGCCGAATGAGGTTGAAGAAGGTTCGATTGATCTTTTTGCTCTTCGTCGCGGCGATAATCATGGGCTCGCCGTTTTTCTGGATGGTGGTCTCGTCTCTCAAACCCAATGCCGAGCTCTTCTCGTGGCCTCCGACTTTCGTACCGCAGAGGATCACCTTTGAGCACTACACGGCGGCGCTCACCACAAGGGGCTTTGAAAGATACTTTCTCAACAGCACCATAGTATCCTTGCTATCTATGGCATTCAATCTGGTATTCTGTTCTCTTGCCGGGTACGCGTTCGCCAGACTAGATTTTCCGATGAAGAATTTCCTCTTTCTTCTTCTCCTGAGCACAATGATGATTCCCGTACAGGTCACACTTATTCCGACCTTCCTGATGGTCAAATCCTTTCCGCTGGTTGGAGGAAACAATATCTTCGGTCAGGGTGGAACCGGTCTGCTCAACACTTATGCGGGCCTTGTCGTTCCACACATAATGAGCGTATTCGGAGTATTCATAATGCGCCAGTTCTATATGCAGTTTCCCCGCGAGTTGTCCGAAGCCGCGAGAATAGACGGGGCCGGAGAGCTAAAGATTTTTGGAAAGATATTTCTCCCTCTTGGAAAGCCGGCCATGTCCGCGCTGGCAATATTCACATTCACTCAAGCGTGGGATGATTTTTTATGGCCTCTTGTTGTCACCAGTGACAGGTCTATGAGGACCCTTCAACTGGGACTCGAAGTCTTCAAGAATCGCTATACAGCCGACTGGGGACCGCTGATGGCCGCAACGACTGTTTCTATCGTTCCGGTCATTGTGATCTTTTTGGTCTTCCAGCGGTATTTCACCGATACGGCACTGAGTTCCGGGATTAAGTAGATGGGAAGTGGAAAGATGGATAAGCGTTACGACGTCGTAGTTATAGGTGGCGGGATCGCGGGAGTCTCCTCTGCAATAGCCGCTTCAAGGCAGGGGGCGAGAGTACTCCTGCTTGAAAGGAGTATGTCGTTCGGAGGCGTGCTTACAACGGCCCTGGTCAATCCGATGATGACTTTTCATTCGCCGGTGAGGCAGGTAATTGGAGGCATCGGTCAAGAGATAGTGGACAGACTCATCGGCATGAAAGGCAGTTTCGGCCATATAGACGATCCCATAGGGTTTGTAAGTTCTATAACGCCGTTCGATCCTGAAAAGCTGAAAAGCGTTCTTATATGTATGTTAAAAGAGGCAGGGGTCAATTATATGTTTGGGGCCCTGGTAACGGACGTCTTCTCGAAGAACCGCTTCGTGAGAGAAGTCGAGGTCTCCACTCAGAGCGGCCGCTTTACGATCAAAGGTAGCGTGTTTGTCGATTCGACCGGCGAGGGGAATCTATCTATAAGGGCCGGGGCCGGATACTTCAAGGGCGACGGCGACCAGACCAGCTGTCAGCCGATGACTTTAGTCATGCGCATCCGGGGAGTTGACAGAGAGGCAATAACCTCTTACGTTAAGGACCACAGAGAGGATTTCGTGCTCTCAGACACCACTGATCTCTCTTACCTTGGAATCGCAGGCTTTTTCAGTTTCATGCCCCGACTTCGAAAGTACGCAGTGAGCTTTAAGAGGGACAGACTCCTATTTTTCGAGATACCCTCTCACCCGGGCGAAGTTTTCATGAATACGACACGCTATCCCGGTGACGGCAGCAACGTGATAGAGCTGACCGAGGCTCAAAGTAAGGGGAACTGTGATGTGTGGAAATTCATGGAGTTCTTGAAGAACGAGATCCCCGGCTTTTCCAACGCTGCTCTCGTCCAGACCGGCTGCAGTATTGGAGTGAGAGAGACTACACACGTTGTCGGAGATTACGTTATCAAGGTGGACGATCTCCTAAAAAGGAAGCAATTCGCAGATTCGATAGCCGTGGGAGCTTACCCTGTCGATCTACATATGCCCGGATCTGAGGGACTGAAGACAATGAAGATACCGTTTCCCGGTGAATACTACGTCCCGCTCAGGGCTCTATTTCCGACGGGAATCGAAAACGTCGTTCTTGCGGGAAGAGCTCTGAGCGCAGAACATCTGGCTTTCTCCGCCCTGAGGACCAGTCCCCTTGCCTCCGCAACGGGTATGGCGGCCGGTATATGCGCGGCGATGTCTCTCGGATCGGGGCTGAAGGTCCGGGAAGTTCCTTTCGGCTCGGTTCAGAGAGAGATAGTCAGGATGGGAGGAGTTTTCGAATGAAGATAGTTGTACTTCCAATGGATGAAAGACCTCCGAATTACCAGCTGGTACGCGAAATCGGAGCTATGCACGGTCAGGAAGTCACGATGCCGGAAGTCTCTCTTCTGGGTCGATACATGAATCCCGGCGATTGCCCAAAGCTTTCGGAATGGCTTAAAGAGAATCAGGCAGATGTTTTTGTTGTCTCGGTCGATATGCTGGTTTTCGGAGGGCTCATCGCTTCTCGGGAAGAGGGAATAGACGAAGAAGACGCAGTCAAGAGACTCGAGCTGATCAAAGAGATCAGATCGCGCAACCCGCGCTCCAGAATTCTTCTGTCTTCGATTGTCAGAAGAGCCTCGATCTCCGTATCGTCGGCCGGTTCCAGAAAGCTGTGGAAGAGTCTGAACGACTACATGTTATTCAAAAGCAAGAACATGCTCGAAGAGGCAAAAGCCGTTAAAAGCAGTTTCCCAAAAGGCTTCCTCGAGCGCTATTATGAGCTTAGAAAGAGAAATCATATGGTTAACAGAACCTGTGTAGAACTCATAAGAAGCTCGATTGCGGACGTACTGGTTCTGGCTCAAGAGGACACGATATTTGGCGGCCCGCAGGTTGAAGAACTGAGAGTTCTCGGGGATATGGTCGAAGATTATGGACTGCAAGACAGGGTCTTCATTCATAACGGAGCGGACGAGGTAGTCCAGGAGTTGCTCTCGCTCGCCTGCCGGAAGTCACGAATTACTGCCGATATCGTATACGATACTGCGGAGACTGCAAAGAAAGTAATGGACTTCGAAGACAGAGAGTTCGAAGCCAACGTAAGATCACACACAGATCTGGTCGGAATCGATGCATCTCCCGACTCCGAGACTGGAATACTGATAGCCGGGAGCAGTGTCGAGAAGTCTTTGATAGCTCTCGAAAGCCTTTCCAGAAGGAAGAAACGGGTAATGATACTTGACGTGTTCAGAGCGAACGGTTCAAATCCCGAGTTTGTGGAATCATTCATGAAGATGGACCTGAAGAACATCTGGGGATACTCGGCCTGGAATACTGCATCCAACAGCCTGGGAACGTTGCTCTCTGTCGTTTCGGCCGCCTCGATGGACGAAAGAGACTCCCGGATGAAGATCGCCCGGTTCTATGTCTCCCGTCTTCTCGACGACCATCTATACCAGGGAGTTCTCCGTGAGAAGCTCGAAAGTCTGGTGCAGGTTGTCCACGGGAACGAGTATAAAGTGAGCACCACGCCGGGATTGTTTGGTAATTTCCGCAACAACCTGTTTCTACCGGCCGCCAGAGACTTTCTTGAGAGACACTTCTACGAAAAGGAGATGGACCTTTTCGAGGGATACATCCGTAGAGGCTCGATCTCAGTGGATGAGTTCATTCTACCCTGGGACAGAACCTTTGAATGCAGGCTAGAAACGAGAATAATATCCGATAGGGGGGAAGAGTTGTGTCGATAAGAATCGCCATAGTTGGGGCAGGCGTATGGGGCGAAACACACGCATTTCTGTACAAAGAGCATCCTCAAGCCGAACTGGTAGCCGTTTGTGATCTAGATCCGGAGAGGGCGAAGAGATTTGCAGAGAAGTTCGATATTCCTGCGGTTTTCTCCGATCACAGGGAATTGCTCGCGAAGATCGATTTTGATGCGGTAGCGATCGTGACTCCGGATTTCGCTCACGGGAAACTGGTAGTAGACTTTGCAGATGCGGGGAAGGACATTCTTGTGGAAAAACCGCTTGCAACGACAACGGAAGATCTTCGTGCCATTGTCCAGGCCGTACAAAGGAACAAAGTCAGGATATTCACGGATTTTCATAACCGATGGAGCCCCCCCTTTGCAGTCGCAAGAGATATCCTCGATAAAGGTGATCTTGGAAGGCCTGTGAGCGCATACTTCAGGTTGAATGATATCGTCTGGGTCGCTACGGACATGCTACCCTGGACCTCTAGATCGTCCATACTGTGGTTTCTGGGCAGCCACTCGGTCGATACACTGAGGTGGTTCTTCGACGACGAAGTAAAAAGCGTCTATTCAGTCTGCAGCAGCGGCGTCTTGAAAGAGAAAGGCGTCGATTCGACGGACATCTATCAGACTATTCTGGAGTTCCGCAACGGCGGAATCGCCACAATGGAAAACAGCTGGATAACGCCAAACACAAACCCCTGTATCAACGATATAAAGTTCAACATCACCGGGAGCAAAGGCATGATAAACCTCGACCTGAGCAACAACCAGCTCATTGAAAGCTTTACCGAAAGAGACTGTCAGCACCCGGATGTACTTGTCAGACACTTTGTTCATGGAAAGGCGAAGGGCTTCGCTTATGAAAGCATACGGCACTTCGTTGACTGTCTGGTCTCCGGAGATGAGTTCCTCGTTACGCTCGAGGATGCGGTGAACACTTCGCTCGTGATAATCTCGATACTCGGGTCGTCCAGAAGCGGCACACTTTGCAAAGTGCCGACCATCGACGAGCTGATGAATCAGTGATTCTGAAAGACTCATATGTTCGGGGCATCATTTGTAGAAGTTCTGACAGATAACGAGAATATAGTTTAGCTTTGGAGTCGTCATTATACTGCCTAATTCTTCCCGGCGATTAAAGGCTGTATTTCGCTTCTTCATAGACATCTCCGGAGTTCGAATAATAGTCTGCATAAGTCTTTCAGCAACTTCTTGGGAGCGTTTTGTTTTCCCGGTATATAATCCTTTAGCCGCCAGTTAAACCTTTATCTCCATGCCGATTTTGGCCTTGTTCTATGGAAACCTTCGCATCTTACAATTCGTGTGGGTTTCCATTCTTTAGAATCACATTGATTCTTTCAGGAGGTAAAGAGAATGAAAAAGACACTGCTTCTTTTCTCGCTAGTGCTTCTGCTGGCTCTAACGGTACTTGCAGGACCAAAGTACATCTTTCTGTTTATCGGCGATGGTATGGCTCTTCCCCAGATCAATGCCGCTCAACTGTTCCTCAGTTCTTCGTTCGAAGATGCCGTTGCTCCCAAGCTTAGCATGCTGAAGTTCCCTGTTCAGGGTATGACAACGACCTACTCCTCAAACTCTTTCATAACCGACTCTGCTTCGGCCGGTACCGCAATAGCGACCGGAAAGAAGACGAACGACGGAGTTATAAGTTTGGATCCGACTCTAACAGAGGCTTATCCGACAGTTGCGCAATTTGCGAAGAGTAAGGGCATGAAGGTCGGGATCATCTCCAGTGTTTCCCTCGACCACGCTACACCGGCGGTTTTCTATGCTCATCAGAAGTCAAGAAATGACTACTACGAAATAGGCCTCCAGGCAGTTACAAGCAACTTCGACCTCTTTGGCGGCGGGACCTTCAACAGACCCGACAACAGAGGTAAAGACAGAGATCTCTTCGAAATAGCCGTCGAAAACGGGTTCACGCTTATCAGAACTCAGGCCGAATTTGAAGCTCTGAATTCAGTTGATGGTAAAGTCATTATCACCAATGAAGTAACCCCAAGCAGCGGAGCGATGGTCTATGACATTGATAGAAAGAACGAATTCTCCCTGGCAGACATAACAGCAAAGGCAATTGAACTCCTGAAAAACGACAGCGGTTTTTTCATAATGGTCGAGTCAGGCAAGATAGATTGGGCCTGCCATGCTAACGACGCGGCAGCTTCAGTCGGCGACACTATTGCATTCGATAGGGCAATAGCGGAAGCAATAAAGTTCTACAACGAACATCCTGAGGATACTCTCATAGTAGTCACCGGCGACCACGAAACCGGTGGACTCACACTAGGTTTCGCCGGTACGAAGTATGTTGCAAACGTTCCAGCAATCGGAAACCAGAAGATGTCCTACGAGGCTTTCGATGCTCTCCTTTCTTCTCAGAAGTCTGAAGGAAAACTCAATTCATTCGAAGACCTCCTATCTCTCGTCGAAGATAACTTCGGCCTGGTTGCTACTGGCAGACCCCAGGGTATTCCTCTTGATGAAGCAGAACTCGCGAGACTTCAGGAAGCTTTCGGTTACTACATGAGCGGTAGCGTACCAAAAAACAGTAGAACATACATTCTCTACGGTGGCTACAATCCAGTAAGCGTAACTTTAACACACATTCTTAATGAGAAGGCCGGTCTTGGCTGGACTTCCTACTCTCACACCGGAGTTCCCGTTGCAACATTCGCCATGGGAGTTGGACAGGAGTTGTTTGCAGGTTTCTACGACAATACCGATATAGGCAAGAACCTCTTCAAACTGCTCAACTGAGCAAGAGATATCACATTTGGCCAGTGCTGATAGATGGCACTGGCTTCTTCTACAGGAGATGAAATTGATGACAGTAAATACTAACAGAAGAAAATTCGAAATACTCTTTGTCCTGATTCTTATCTCAATCAATATCGCTCTTCTGTTGATTCCTAATTCCTACGACAAAAGCTCTCGATACAACTACGCTGTTGCTAGAATTCTAGATGTCGATAACTCAGAGTTGTTTCAGTACGGAATTGTGAAACAGGGAGTGCAATACGTGAGACTTCAGATGCTGAGGGGAGAACACAAAGACAGAATATTTGAAACAGATAACAATCTTATAGGAAAAATGGAACTGGACAAGGTACTTACAGAAGGGGACAAAGTGTACGTCGAGTACTCGACCATAAGAAATGGAGAAGTATTCGTTAAGGTAGTCGATTTTTACCGCTTTGGAATTGAGATACTTCTCTTCTCAGTATTTGCCATAGTGCTGGTCCTCTTTGCAGGGTTCACGGGTCTAAAGACACTGCTCTCTTTCACAACAACACTTCTTGTTCTCTGGAAGGTAATGATCCCCATGTATCTCAAGGGCTTTGAACCAGTGCCAATAGCCTTTGCAGTTGTCACTATACTGACGGCGGTCATAATCTTTCTTGTCGGTGGCTTCACGCGAAAAGGTTTGATCGCTTTCTTAGGATCGATCTCTGGAGTCTTCTTCACTCTATTGCTTTCTCTGATCCTGGCAGATCCCTTCTACATCAACGGATCGGTAATGCCTTTCTCTGAAACATTGCTTTACTCTGGTTTTGCTTATCTAGATCTGAATCAGCTATTTCTTGCCAGCATATTCATCGCCAGTTCAGGGGCGGTTATGGATATTGGAATGGATATCTCTGCCTCTATGAATGAAGTCGTCGACAAACATCCCGGTATATCTACAAAAGAGCTCATGTTCTCGGGTTTCAGGGTAGGAAGAGCCGTCGTGGGAACTATGACAACCACACTCCTGTTTGCCTATTCCGGTGGGTACTTGACTTTGCTAATGGCTTTCATGGCTCAGGGAGTTAACCCGTCTGCGATGTTGAACCTCAATTACTTCTCATCAGAAATCATGATGACGGTCGTCGGAAGCTTCGGGCTTGTACTTACAGCTCCTTTCACAGCAGTTATTGGGTCGATATTGCTTACCGGTAAAAAGAGATCCCTAGTCTCAAGCTCCGTCACCGAAGAAATGGAGACTCCCTAAGAAGTGAGAGATCAAAGGCTTCTCCTTCGGCGGCCAGTATCGCTTTGCGAGCCGTAAGAGCCGTTGTGGGTTGTAGGTTGTTGGTAAGAGCCGAGAAAGAACATTGTCGAGAGTTCTATTAAGAACAGTTGAGAGTGGAGCATGGAGAATTATGAGAAAGAGCAGCCAGTCGCCTTCGGCGGCCAGTACGACTGCGTCGTGCCAGTTCCGCTTCACGGGCCGTAAGAACCGAGAAAGAACGAGAGTTCGCTTCGCTCACGAGAATTTTCGGAGCCCACCTACCTTGTCATCCCGGACCCCGATCCGGGATCACCTCCTTAGAAAAAAGAATGAGATTCTGAGTTAAGCTCATAATTATGACTTTAGGTGCTCTTCACCAATCACGAATCACCAAACACCGCTCTTCTAACCTCTGATCTTTGCCAAGAACTTGGACGCGAAGCGTCGGAACGAAGAACCGCTCTTCCGCTCTCCAAGGACGGGTTCATGATCTGGGACGACGGACGCAGGACGGGTTTTCGCTCTTACCAGACCCTAGACCCCAAACCCCAGACCCGTTCTTCACCATCCACCAATCACTATTCACTAATCACCAGCCACGGTTCTCAAGAGCACACACCCCGTCGGCAGGAGCATGCCGCCACCCCTCTCGAGAGGGGATCTCAGATCAAAAGCGGATTAGCGGCGTTTCAGCGTTCAGAGTGGATCAGAGGTAAGGGGTTAGAGGCTAGAGGTAAGAAAACCAAGATCTCCTTCTCGCGAAAATGTGGACTGACGGGTTCCTGACGTCTGTCCCCGATTTTCGCGTCTCGTCCTCTCTCCTCATCTCGTTTTCTCGATGTTCTTCTCGCTCTTCTAACCTCTGATCTTTGCCAAGAACGTGGACGCGAAGCGTCGGAACGAAGAACTTGGGCGCAACGCGCCGGAACCGCTCTCCCGCTCTTTCGAAGGACGGGTTCATGCTCCGGGACGAAGGACGCAGGACGGCTCTTCAGCTTTTCATGATCTTCTCTCTTCTACCTGTACTCGACCATCTCGAAGGATCTTCTAATCAGCTCGGCGGATTCATTTGTGTCTCTCAGCTCTCCTAGGGCGAGCATCTGAACTATTATGTTGCCGGT
>Ga0334884_1004960_pt1 | contig 13127 bp, 8 predicted proteins | sample GraSluR1_MG_7_FD_207215 | JGI IMG/M metagenome (GOLD analysis project Ga0334884, IMG submission 207215) | Sludge microbial communities from methane-producing bioreactor in Wageningen University, Netherlands - Granular Sludge_12_05 R1 | ecosystem: Engineered > Bioreactor > Anaerobic > Unclassified...
CGTACTACCAAATCAAATATTAAAGTTGAACATTCAGCCCATATTAAAAACGGAGTAGCCACAGACGAAGGTACGGAAGACAGTAAACCTGCTCCAATAAAAAAAAGGCGAGAACCTGAACCAGAAGAAATTCTGGAAGTATTAGAGCGAAATCAGTGGAATCGCAAAAAAAGTGCGGATGAATTGGGGATCAGTTATCAGGTATTACGCCGACGTATTGAAGTACACAATCTGGAGCAACGCAGATAATCCAGATATAGGGCTGTGCATTCAGTTGATAAGGTTTTCGTATATGCACAAGATTGAAGGTTGGGCATGCAAATTTTGATTGTAGGTGCTGGGGCGATGGGCAGTGTCGTCGGAGGATTAATGGCACAAGCCGGACACTCTGTAGTACTGACGGGGCGAAAAGAGCATCTTGAATGTATAACGAAGCATGGATTGCATATCAGGGGCATCTGGGGTGATCACCATATTAATGAGAGTCTGACATGTGCCCTAACACCAAATGATATTCCTGACGCATCATTTGATGTGATCTTCATTACCGTCAAATCGTATGATACCGAAGCTGCGATCCATGATGTGCAATCCCGGGTAGATGCGCATACACTTGTATGCAGCTATCAAAATGGATTGGGCAATGCCGAGATCATTGCAAAGACAATCGGCTGGGAGCATACCGTAGGGGCTCGTGCCATCTTTGGAGCACGTGTTACAGAACCCGGTCATGTGGAGGTTACGGTTATTGCACAGCCAACAGCACTTGGCTGTCTGCGCCCGGGGCCAAATCTCCAGCAGATTCAAGTGCTGTCAGATAAAATGCAAAGTGCAGGAATACCCACCGTATATACAGATAATCTGGAAACACTGATATGGGCGAAAGTCGCCTACAATTGTGCTTTAAATCCTTTGTCAGCCCTGCTTGATGTACCGTATGGCGCCATTGGTGAATCGGAAGAAACACGTTCCATAGTTGCAGATGTTGTCCATGAACTGTATACCGTAGGCCAGGCTTGTGGAATATGTTTGCAGCCTGAAACTCCAGATGGTTTTCTGAAATTGTTTTACGAAAAGCTGCTGCCACCAACCGCTGCACATTATGCAAGTATGCGGGAAGATTTATTGAGAAATCGCCGCACGGAAATTGATGCACTTAATGGAGCAATCGTGTGTTTTGGTGAAAGGTACAACATTCAATGCCCTGTCAACCGGTTACTTACCCGTCTGATACATGCCCGGGAAAAACACTGTACCTAAACGTACAATTCAACAGCATATATATTTCTGGTGTTGAAAATATACAATAATTCAGCATAGACAAGTATAATACACATTATAACAAGTGCCACAGATGTTAACGAGAGGGCATTTTTCAATTGAAAGGATGTTACAGTGGGTCTTGATCAATTTGAATTCTTACTGGAGAAAGCTATACGTGAGTCAGGTGCACCTGGTGCAGCAGTTGCTGTAGGAGATGCCAATGAAATATTGTACCATGATGCGCGTGGTTTTCGTCGCTTGTTCCCTACGGAACAACCAGTTGAGATAGACACACTGTATGATATGGCGTCATTAACCAAAGTTGTCGCGACAACCACAGCAGTTATGCTGTTGCGCGATGAGGGGGTTTGGGATTTAGATCAACCAGTAAGTGAAATCATTCCACTGGAGCGCTTTAAGCACATAACAATAAGGCACCTGCTAACACATACCAGCGGATTACCAAGTTATTATACCTGGTACCATGAAATCAGTGGTCCCAATGCCTACCTCCAAAGAATTGCAGAAACCGATGAAATATCTGAGCCGGGACAACAAAGAACCTATTCTGATCTTGGCTTTATCCTGTTGGGTCGTGCAGTAGAATATGCCACGCGTGACAACCTTGCCGCTTTTTGTCGCAAGCGTATCTTCGAACCGCTTGGCATGCTCAACACCACATTTAATCCGCCAGAAGCGTGGCAGGAGCGTGCCGCAGCCACCGAACAATGCGCTTGGCGAGGCGAAATAATACAAGGTCAGGTACACGATGAAAATGCTTATGCGATAGGAGGCATATCCGGGCATGCTGGTTTGTTTTCAACGGCAGAAGATGTTGCCCGTTTTTGTCAGGGACTTTATAAAGGAGAATTAGTTTCTCGTTCAACCTTAGAAGAAATGGCCTGCCCAGGGCAAGTAGCCACCTATCCCTGGCAGGGGCTGGGCTGGAAAGTAGACCCCTGGCGTAACGGTGCAGAAGGTTATTTGGCGACACGGAGTGCCATAGGGCATACTGGTTGGACTGGAACTGCACTCTGGTTGGACACGCAAACAGGATTCTATACGATATTGCTCAGCAACACCGCGCATCCTTCACGCACCAATCGCGACAGTCGCCGCCTGCGCCAAGTTTTTTTCAATGGTGTATCTGATATTCGATTCCCCGACAGGGCCAATGTACATACCGGTCTGGATCGTATCTCCTGGAACAACTACAGCAGTGTTTTGAACAAGCGGGTAGCATTGCTGACGCATTATGCTGCGGTTGATTTTCTTGGACGCAATGCCATGACTGCGCTCATGGAGCACCCAGAAGTACAATTGAAATTGCTCTTCAGCCCAGAACATGGACTTTTCGGGCAGGCAGAGGCAGGAGAAAAAGTTAACACACAAGCTGCAGATATTCCGGTCATCAGTTTGTATGGTCAACGACGTAAGCCAAGCCTGGATGAGTTAAAGGATATTGACCTGTTCCTGGTCGATATGCAGGATGTTGGTGCTCGATATTACACCTATATGGCGACCATGAAAGATTGCCTTGAAGCCTGTGCAGAAGCAGAAACGCCTGTTATGGTTCTGGACCGCCCCAACCCACTAGGTGGTGAAGTCATAGAGGGAAACCTCCCTGAACAAACAGGGTCGCTGGTATGTGCCGCAAGAATCCCGGTGCGGCACGGCATGACGATGGGGGAATTGGCACAATTTTTTAAAGCAACAGAACCCTGGGGTGATCGCCTTCAATTGTCTGTCAGCTCAATGGATGGCTGGCAACCAACATTTTACTATCATGATTGTCAATTGCCCTGGGCACCACCATCACCAAACATGCCAACCCCAGAAGCTGCACTGATATACATCGGCACTTGCCTTTTTGAGGGTGTCAATATGAATGAAGGTCGGGGAACAGACCATCCGTTTCAATGGATTGGCGCTCCATGGTTGGATGCTGTTGCTGTATTGTCGGAGATGAACCCTGTATTTCAAACAGGCTGCACATTAGAAGTAATATCGTATACACCAGCATCATTGCCCGGACGCTCAACAAATCCACGCTATCTGGATGAGGTATGTGGTGGAATTTCTATCATTCCACGTAATCGAAAAGTGGTACGCGCATGGGCTTTGACACTTGATTTGCTTCAGGCAGTTCGCAAGGTTCATCCAGACAAGCTGCAATTTTCACGAATGTTTGACACGTTGACGGGTGGGCCTGCAGTACGTACCCAACTGGAGGCTGGGAAATCAGCTCAGGAGATTATTAACAACGATGCTGCCGAACTTGCCCGCTTCGACATGGCGCGTCCCAGATTGTATAAATCGGAAAATGAGCATGCCATATGATTTGCGAGCTTGAAGAATATCAACAGACGACGACTTAAATGAAACGGATCAGGCGGTATTCCTTTTTTCCCTTACGGATGATTAGCATGTCTTGGTGAATACATGATTCAGGTCCTACACACTGGTCTTCTGCTGTTATCTGTTCGTTGTTTAAGTACAGCCCCCCATTTTTGACCATGCGCCGACCTTCACCTTTACTGGTAAATGCTCCTGTCTCGACTAGCATATCCAACAGTAGTGTTTTTTGCGATAAGGTGGAAATTGGCATCTCGACACTGGGAACTTCACTGAAAATATCCAGCAGTGTCGTCTTGTCCAAACCAATTAAATCACCACCGAACATGGCATTGGTCGCTTTCTGTGCATTTTGCAAGGCTTCTTCACCATGTACCATCCTAGTGACCTCTTCTGCCAGTTTACGTTGCCCTGCACGCTTATGAGGAGCATCAATCGTCTCCTTTTCCAAGGCCAGAATTTCTTCCTGCCCAAGAAAAGTGAAGAAGCGTAAGTACTGTGGCGTATCCTTGTCGCTTTGGTTCAACCAGAACTGGTAAAACCGGTAGGGCGAAGTCCGTCCGGCATCAAGCCAGATATTTCCACCTTCTGATTTTCCGAATTTTAAGCCATCTGCCTTGGTAACCAGGGGAAAGGTTAAGCCGTAGGTCGATTTATTGTAGAGACGCCGAGACATATCCATGCCTGCAACGATATTGCCCCATTGGTCGCTACCGCCAATTTGAAGCCTGCAATCATAGGTGTTGAGTAAATGACAGAAATCATAGGCTTGAAGCAGGCCGTAGCTGAACTCAGTGTAAGAGATTCCATGGTCTCGGTCTTCAAGACGTTGCCGGACAGAATCACGGGCCATCATGGCATTTACACTAAAATACTTGGCAAAATCACGTAGAAAATCCAGCAAACGAATTTCAGAAAGCCAGTCTGCATTGTTAATGAGCAAAGTTCCCTGTGGACCTGAGAAATCAAGAAAGCGCTCGAGTTGGCTGCGTATTCCGGATACATTAACATCGACCGCTTCACGCGTGAGCAAGCTTCTTTCTGTTGCTTTGAAACTGGGATCGCCAATCAGCCCCGTACCACCGCCTACCAATGCCAAAGGACGGTGCCCTGCACGTTGAAAATGCATTAGACCGATAATGGGTAGCAAGCTCCCGATATGAAGGCTGTCAGCTGTGGGATCAAAGCCACAGTACAAGGTAAGCTTTTCTTTTTCAAGCGTATCTGCCAAATCCGGGTGTGTTACCTGATTGACAAAGCCGCGCCAGGTTAATTCTTCAAACAAGGTCATGTTCAGACTCCAACAGCACCTTAGTGTCTTGCCGCCATTTGTGTACTTTATATAGTTATATTCTATTAATTTATTTTGTGGTTGATCATTAAGCGATGAATTGCCCGCCAGTAACCATGAACAACTACTTTAATGGGAAGAATGCGTATGACATGCAGACTTGCGTGTTCAATCAGGAACCTGACAACCAATTCAAGTTCCTGGAAATGCGGGTGTTTAATCTACCATATGGTAAAAAATTATGCAAGATCAGTACGAAAAAAGGTCTTGCTCCTTAAATGCATGATATGAACCTGAGAGAAAAAACTTGACACGCGTAAAGCAAGTATGGTCTTATACTGAACAATATTTCAGTATTGCCGATCACTGCTGACAAATGGGTATCACCAGGAGTGTTTGAATATTATGACCCAGGACTTAACACCACGACGCCGATCGATTCTTGCGTACATCATAGAACACATACAATCATTGGGATTCCCTCCAACCATTGCGGAGCTGGGTACTCATTTTGGTATATCTTCTACTAATGGTGTTAATGATCATCTTGTTGCGCTGGAACGACACGGATACATAGAACGCTCATCAAAAGCCAGGGGAATCCACATCACAGAAAAAGCAGCCGTGGGATTGTACAGGAACCAGGTGGGTACTGTTCCATTGGTTGGTCGTGTAGCAGCGGGACAACCTATCTTTGCAGACCAGAACATTGATGATCATATACCTGTTGATGCTGATTTAGCGAAGCGACAAGCTTATGCCTTGCGGGTTCGGGGTGACAGTATGATTGAAGCAGGTATTTTCGATGGCGATTTGCTGATCATTGATCAGGAACGGACCGTTCGAAAAGGGGATATTGTTGTGGCGTTGGTCGATGATGAAGAAGCTACGGTGAAATATTACTATCCTAATGGCAACACAATTGAATTGCGGCCAGCAAACAGTAATTTTCAACCGATGCGATACAGTGCGGATCAAATCCAATTACAAGGTGTTGCCATAGCCCTGCAGCGCGATTTAAAATAAATCATAAAACTTGATATTAATTTCTCAGTAACACAAACTCGCCAGTTTGCATTGCTTTGCCCTTATAGATCAAGGTACCAGCTTGTGTTAACACATCTATAGCGGACATAGGGCTATCTGATCAACTCCCTACATCCCAATATCAATAAACTGGTTGGTGTTTGAATAATGGACACCATCATACAGGTTATTCAGTACCTTTCTATATAGTAAATCTGTATAGATGAAGGTCTCCTGATAAACGAAAAACAACAGTAATTAAATCGAGTATTCATCATTTTATATTAATAATGCTTACTAAAGATGGACGCTTATGTAGTATTTACGTATAGTATACTCATCATCAATTGGCTGGCTTGGTGAGCCATACTATGGTTGACAGTAGATTGCCGGCAGCGTAAACTTGGAGCTTTGTGTGGCATATTTTGTGCTATACCCAAATCAAAGGGTTAGGAATTGAATTGTCGAATGTATTCAAGGCGCTTGGCATATATAACACAATTTACACTTGCTTTATTTATACCAGTGCTGATTCTGGCTTTACACCAGTACACGCCGAATCCTGCTTCTGACATCAAATTATTATTAACTGCTTGTTATTCCGGGTTTGGCTTACTCCTTATTTCATGGCTTCTATTAAGAGACCGTCCCAATGATATTATCTGGCCACCATTACTAACGGTCCTGCTTGCCTGGGTCATTTTACAAGTCATTTCGACCTTCTTTGCCACATACCAAGCCAACAGCTTCATGGTCACCGGACGATTTACTGCATTAGTTGGATTGTTCGTTCTGGCGTCAATGATTTATACCACCCCAAAACAATTCCGCTGGCTAGCTTTGGCAGCCTGTACCGGTGTAGCTGTTGCTGCGCTATATGGGTTGCTGCAAAAACTGGGGCTGGACCCATTTCCCTGGGACGAAGGACACTTATTAACATCCGAATATGCCAAGCTTCCTGCAACTTTTGGCAATCCTAATCTTGCGGGTCATGTGTTAATAGTTGCAATAATTATTAATGTTTATTTGGTGCTATCTGGAGGATTCTGGCGTCTGTGTATTGTCTTCTTACCGTTGTTTCTTTTGCACTTGTATTTCACAGGGCTTCGCAGTGGATTCGTTGCCCTGGCTGTGGTCTTGTTGCTGGTATTGGTGGTTTTTTTTATACAACGTTATGAAAAGACACCGAAATACTTGGTTCGAGCTTCATTAATTATTTTTTGTTCAAGTATTCTCACGCTCGTATTAGCAGCGTTACTATTTTGGAAATGGCGCACGAATAACTGGTTACCATTGGACAGTTCGCTGTTATTAAGGTACAACGCCCTGCTAAGTGGAGTTCGTATGTGGATGGAGCACCCTTGGCTGGGTTGGGGGCCGGGTAACTATCCATTCGAAAACCCGCCATTCTGGACTCCGTACGAGCAACTCTGGTTCGCCACCGAAGGACGTGTAAACCGCAATGTACACAATGATCTACTTGAACATGCAGTTAATAATGGCGTAATGGGGGCATTTTTTTATATTGCATTTTTTACAGGTGGAATTATTATAGGACTCTATACCTATTTCAAAGCCCATACAAAAGAGATTGGGCTACTGGGTGGGTTGATGGCATGTCTGTTTCTTGCATTTGGTGTAGATGGACAATTTGGATTTAACTTGCATGCGCCTGTTTCCGCTGGATTGTTTTTTGCCCTTACGGGGGCAGGTATGGGAATTCTCTACCGTTCCTTAAACAGATCAAATGCTGATGTGTCAGAGAGGCGCAAGCTGCCATTGCTGACTCGAATATCTGTTGCTTTAATTTTGTGTGCAATTTCTGTAAATTTGATTTACTGGGAATCCCGTATTTTTAAAGGGCGTCTAGAATTTCAATCAGGCCGTGGTGCAATAGAATGGGAAGAGTATGATGCTGCTCAAGAACTGTTGCATAAGGCAGAAGAAGCCATTCACTGGAGTTGGCGCATTCCTCATGAGCTTGGAAATGTTGCCTTCGCGGTTGGTGATTTAGAAGAAGCAGCCCGGCATTTTGAACGTTCCAGAATAAATAATGCCTATGACATGAGAAACTTGTTGAAATTGGGCCAATTACGGCTTGCACAAGCATTATTAAACCGTGAGCGTGAATTAACGATTGAATACCAGATCAACATTGCCCAATCTCGTCTAATTGCTGAACTGCTTGTTTCATTGTGTCCACCCTGGACCGAAGCCAATTTACTCCTGGCACAATGTACACTTACCCAGGCCGGATTTTCCTTGGATGGCCCACTGGAAACTGATGGAAACCCAAATCAGCTTGAAGCACTGCAATTTGCAAGTAAACATCTGGAAATAGCATTAAAAGAAGCCCGACCTGAATTCCGAGCCAATTTGTTGATGTTACATGCCAGAGTCTGCATGGGGTTACATGAATATGACGCTGCAGAGTCTTCGTTGATACGTGCGGTACAAGCAAACCCTGGTGGTGCCAACACGCTCTCACAGTATTTTGAATATAGTAGTGAGGTTGGTAAGGTTGAAGCATTTCTTGAAGAGTTGAAATCACATCAACCCCGGCTGGAACAAAATTTACGCAATAATGGTATGCCTTGGGATGAAGCCAACCTGGGTTGGAATTTACTCTATCAAGCTCGTGCATTAAATGAAATCGGCAGTATTGAACAGGCAGCAATAACTTTTAAAAATGTAAGCACATATCTCTCGTATGATGTGCGTTACTGGGATGTATACACTGATTTTGCGTTAGAAAATGATCAAATAGGTGCTTTTAAAGAATCCTTGTTGCTTGCCGCCGATGACATGACAATACGTGAAATGACCATACCAGGTGGTGTTCAAGCATTGGGAATATTTTGGAATCAAGGCATTCGGGGCATATCAAGCAGTACGAATCGATTGTTTGAGTTGATACTTCAAGATGATGCGCACCTGTCTCTGGAAGATCGGGCATTACATTACAAATGGGCTATTCGTATGTTAAAGGCAACCTTGAAAGAAGAATTGTCAGAAGAAATACTTCAGACTCCCTGGATACTGACTCGTTTCGGTGCATTTTATCATGGTGTTGGATTGTATGAAGAAGCCTACAATGCTTTTCATGGAAACATGGATGAGATACCGGCAGACCAGCAACTCATTTTAGGTTTTTTCTGGTATGAAACGTGCCAGGAATTACACAAATACCAAGAAGCACTTGAAATTGCTTATGCTATGCAAAGGTTATCTCCTGAATCCTGGGAATGGCGCCTGGCAGAAGCACGTGCACTGGTTAAACTCGGCAGGAATGAAGCCGCCAGATTTATTTTTGAAACGGTTCTACATCACGCTCCTTTGAGTCATGAAGAACAATTGAGTTTACAAGTGGAAATAGAAGCTTTGTAAAAGATGTGCAATATACACAATCAACAGAATTGTACCTTTTATGGTTCGCAAAGCTAAGATGCACACCGTGATGGACAATAATTCAAACAGGTACAAACTTAATTGGCAGTTCAATTCAATTGGCATTCACATAGAGGTTGCCATGTTTTGCCTGGATATGTTGGCATTTGCCGGTATTCCATTGCTTGCCTTGTATATCCGGTTTTGGGGGGCAGTACCAACAGAACATTATCTCCCGTACATGGCATTTCTTCCAGCATTTATCACAATCCGAATCATTTTTGCCTATTTGTTCGATCTGTATGACTTCCGGCACCGCCTGACTCCCAGTGAACATATTTTTTCTGGTATAGGTGCCTCTTGTATTGTGGTGCTTATCGGCTATTTTATTCTGGCTTTTATGCAGATATATTATGATCCAACTTCACACTTGTCCAGGTTGGTTCCACCAATTGATATCGGTCTGATGGCTTGCTGGTTTGCATTTTCACGGACAATCGTATTGTGGGTGTTGTATCGGACTGGTTGGCGTATGCGCGTTGCATTAATCGGCAATGCCCAACAATGCACTGAATTATCAGAAGAAATAGCAACACATGCGCCAAAACTAATCCAACTGGCGGGAACAATTAACAGCGACACATTGCGCCAGCAGCATTTTAAGGCGGACCCATTTTCTACGCTTTTACCACTGGATCATATCATTTTGATTGATGACTCCTTACAGCAGGATGAGTTAAACAAACTGCTACGTACTTGTGATTCAGTGTCCCGAGAGACCTATTTGTTTCCTGAGGTAAAAACTGCGATGTTGGGCAGCGCTGCATTAATGAACATAGCAGGCTTGCCGCTGATCCCGTTGCGTGCAAGCCGCGTATACAATCATTATCTACCCATCAAGGCAGCTTTTGATCGTATAGCCGGTATTTTGTTATTGCTGGGTTTTCTCCCGATCATTCTATGTGTGGCATGCATAATATTTCTTTCAATGGGAAAACCGGTGCTGTTCATCCAGGAACGTATTGGTTTGCAAGGTCAGCGGTTTAGACTGTACAAGTTTCGTACTATGATTCCGGGAGCAGAATTGGAGTCCGGGCCTATGTTAAGTCCAAAAGCAGACCCCAGAATAACACCGCTTGGGTTGTTTCTTCGTAGGTATCGCTTGGATGAATTACCGCAATTGTGGAATATCATACGCGGCGAAATGAGTTTTGTTGGACCTCGCCCCGAGCGTCCTGAGTTTGTGATTCGGTTTGTTGAGGAAACGCCACTGTATGAACGCAGACATCTGGTTATGCCGGGGTTGACCGGGCTGGCACAGATACATGGGCGTTATGACAGTGACTACTTATATAAACTGCGTTATGATTTGATGTATGTAAATGGCCAATCTTTATTATTGGATTTACGTGTATTGGTATCGACTTTTCGGATAATCATAACCGGAAGTGGCGGTCGATAACCGTACCAAATAGTAAATTCTGGCATTAGAATCTACAACGATAACGTAAACGGTAAAGTGGTTTCAGTACTACATTAGGCAACAATCTTGCCAGTGAGGTTGTGACAGCAATTATTCGTGCCCAAGGCCGCTGCCAAGGTGGATAAAACATACAAGCGTTCCATTTGTTTCGCAAATCTCTCAGGAAGATTTTCCACCCACTTCTACGCCGCAGAAATGCTTTGTCCATTCGGAAATCAACCAAATATTCCGGCATGTTCCCAAATGTATACCCTGCTTTTATTAACTGAATCCATAAATCAAAGTCTTCACCCAGTTCCCGTGATTCATAATCCTCTGGATATGGATATTGTTTAAGAATTTCAGCTTTTGCAAAGATTGTTGAGTTGCCCAAAGGATTAAACCAGCACATGATTTTACAAAGGCTTGCGTGGTTTACGGGAACCTGTTTTTCTGCGATAACATTGTTTTGATCGTCAATGATTCTGTACCAGGAACCAATGAGGTCCAGGTTGCTTTTGGCAAGATAATCGCGTTGTACTGCCAGTCGATTTGGTGCATTCACATCATCTGCATCGCATATAGCGATATAGTTACCCTGAGCATTTCTGATGCCGGTATTACGCGCTATGGCCGCTCCAGAATTTTTATCTTGAGGTAAAACTCGAAACCGATTATCTGCTGTTTGGACTGATAGCAACCAATCACGTGTCGCATCAGGAATCGGCCCATCAAGTACTAAAAGACATTCAAAATCTGCCCAAGTTTGATTCTGGATGCTTTCCAGTGTCTGCCGCAAGTGGGATACGTTATCTCCCGCAAAAGTTGCCATGACAACCGATATTTCTGGTATGGATGTTTGTATCTCAGGCATCTCAGCCATAGCGGCAAACTTTCTGTTTATAAAATATCATGTGCCAAAGCTTCTGCAACACGCTTGTGGGTATATGCTGTCGGATGCCCGTCCGCAAAATACTGGTCATTTCCTGAAGCGTCATCTCGAAGCAGATTGCTATAGTCAAGCAAAATAATTGATTTCCCTAGCGGTTTGCGAATATTGCCCTGCTCAATCTTTTGAAATGCCTTGTTTAATTCCTCCGCGACACTTCGACCAGGATAATGCAGGACATACAACTGCACCTCATCATAGGCGTCATCCAGTAATTCAGCAGCAGCCCAAATTAAATGAGCGGTCAAGTTAAAATCTTTCTCTCGAATCGTCAAAGGCCAGTCTAATGAAAAACTGTTCATCACATTACTAATACTGGCATAACGATACAAGCGAATCCATATAGGCCAGGCTTCCTCAAAACTGCCTTTATACACCAACTCATTTTTTTCCAAGCTTACACAAGGCAGTATCGGACCCCATTCAGTGACAATTCGAAGATTGCCAACAGCCCTGTAAATTTGTTCACGAAACAGTGAATATACAACGATACCCTGGCTTTCTTCAACGCCCTCCAATGCATTCATCATTTTCAGTTGCAGATACATATGTTGTGGGCCATGTCCGCCACAACCATAATTATATGCGTGGTATTCAGGTGCAAGTGCTGCAAACTGTGATGGCAGGGTTTCATTATTTTCTACGCCTTCTCCAAAGGTAAAAGAGCACCCAAAAAACAACGCAAATTGTTCTCTGGATTCCAGATTCTTTTGCGGGGTTACTCTTCTGCGAAGGGCATCGGTTTCATAAAGTACATCGTATTCCAATACTCCATTTTTTCGCAAAATATGGCGTGAACTTCCATTGGGAATGGATCGATATCCCAGTACGGGATCAAACTCTCCAAGTGAGTGGTATTCGTTATTAATATCGGTAGAATTGTTGGGTTGTATTGAAATATAGATACCACATAGCAATTCAAGGCCAATTACAAAACCCCCTACAATAATTAGCATCATCATACATGCAGTTTTATTGGGATGCTTTTGTATGAAATACCGTATGAGTTTTCTGAGGCTTGATTGCATGTTGCTATAAATTCCAGATGGATGCATTATGCCAGGGTTTTGGAGAAACGCAATGTCGCTGCGGTAATGACTATTATCCCCATAACACCCAGCACGGCACCATTAAACCACAAGTCCACAAAAGATGCGTCACGCAGTATAATACCACGCAATATGCGGATATAATAAGTGACCGGGACGAATTGGCCAACCAGATAAATAATCCGGGGCATGGACTCCTGGGGAAAAACAAATCCGGACAACAGTACAGACGGAAGTATAACGGCAAACGAAGCCTGTAACGCCTGAATTTGTGTATTGGCAAATGTAGAAACAAGAAGGCCCAATGCTAATGCAGTAAATAGGAAAATCGTTGTGAACCCAATA
>Ga0334884_1004964_pt1 | contig 13124 bp, 13 predicted proteins | sample GraSluR1_MG_7_FD_207215 | JGI IMG/M metagenome (GOLD analysis project Ga0334884, IMG submission 207215) | Sludge microbial communities from methane-producing bioreactor in Wageningen University, Netherlands - Granular Sludge_12_05 R1 | ecosystem: Engineered > Bioreactor > Anaerobic >...
CGACACCCGCATCGGATACGCCAAATTCTGCTCTCAGAATCAGCTAGACGCTGCCCAATCGACTCGCACACCACAATAATTCACAACGAGCAAGCCCCATGCCGGCTTTGGTCGTGGATTGTGGTCCCGTGGGTGGCGTTGCGCCGACAAGTGATGGGGGTTAAGATGCAGTCCGTTTCCTAGCCAGCAGACGCTCGAGAGGCTGCTGGCATTGCTGAGGCTGAGCGGTGTCATCGACACGGATGATGACGGGCACGTTGTTGGGTCATTGTTTGGGATGGAGTGAGAAGATGGATGATTGTCTGCGGTACGATGTGCGATTGCTGGAACGGAATCTTGCCAAGGGCGTGTTGAGCGATGAGAGCTTGGGTGCGCATCTGCAGCAATTGCCGGATGCAGCAGCCAAGAGCGTTGCGTTTTCTGTGCAGCAACCTGAAGGCGCTTCAGGTGAGCGCAGTGAGAGCGACGACTGAGAAAGGGAGCGAAGAGGACGGGGCGCGCGATTGGTGGAGGGGGAGATGAACGGAGACGACAGCCGTGACGCTGTTGTCGGCGTTGATATGCCGGCGGATTTTTCGACCTTCTTGTTGTCACTGGGTACGACGGCGATGGTGGCGCTGGCTTTGGCGCCACATCCAGAGACACAGAGGGTGAGTGTCGATCTTCCCCTTGCACGTTACAACATCGAGCTTCTTCGCATTTTGCGGGAGAAAACCCGAGGGAACCTGACCGTGGAGGAGGAGAAAGTCCTTGAAACGCTTCTTTATGACCTCCAACTGGCCTATGTGCGGGCGGCACCTCGGTGAGGCTTGCGGTGCTTTCGTCCTGCTCCTCGCGCTCGCTGTGCTTTGGGGTTGTGAGCCAGGTGATCGCGCGGGCGAGTCATCCATGGGGCCGGCGACGGCGGTCGAGTCGCCAGGCAATGTGAGCAGCGAGGCCGTAGTAGCTGCGGTGTCGCCTGCAGTGCCCGTCATCTGTCCACCGCCCAGCGCGGTAGCGCCGCCTGTCGAGGAGGTGCGGGGTTTCTCGGCGCTGGTTCAGGCCGCGAGTCCTGGGGTGGTGAACATCTACACCACGAGCCAGGGTGCGACGGAGGCAGGTCGGCGCTTGTTTAATCCTTTCGAGGACTTCGATGCCTATGGTGTGCCGGCGGAGCGTCTGACCCAGTCCTTAGGGACGGGCTTCGTCATCAGCATCGATGGCTACATTGTTACGAATCACCATGTCATCGAGGGCGCCAGCCGCATCAAGGTGCGCCTCTTCGACGAGCGCGAATCGGTGGCGGAGATCATCGGGACGGATCCCAATACGGACATCGCCTTGATCAAGATCCCCATGATGCCTGACTTACACCCGATTGCGCTGGGTGATTCAGGGGAATTGCAGGTCGGGGAGTGGGTGGTGGCCATTGGCAATCCCTTTGGGCTGACCCATACGGTCACCGCGGGCATCGTCTCAGCGCGCGGTCGCACCAACGTCCCCTTAGGGGGTAAGATCTCCTATATGGACTTCATTCAGACAGATGCCTCGATCAACCCGGGTAACTCTGGTGGGCCGCTCTTGAATCTGCGGGGCGAGGCCATTGGTATCTCTGCTGCGATCAACGCGCAGGGGCGAGGCATCGGCTTTGCCATACCCATCAATATGGTTCGCGACATTTTGCCACAACTGATGAGCAGTGGGCGGGTGGTGCGCTCTTTCATCGGGATCTGGCCCAAGCCGCTGCCACCCGAGGTGGCTGAGGCCATGGGGGTACCGCTGGGGATGGGTGCGATGGTGGATCGCGTCATCCCCGGGGGACCTGCGCATCAGGCAGGGCTGCGAGCCGATGACATCGTGTTGCGTTTTGATGGGCACCCCATCGAGCAGGCCAAGGATCTGCGGTGGCTTGCGCAGACGGTAGGGGTAGGGCGCACGGTGAGCATCGAGGTCCTGCGCAACGGTGAGGAGCTGCGTTTCACTGTGGTGACTGAGGAGATGCCGGAATGAGGCGGATGGGCGCTTCTGAGCGCTGCGCTTCTGCCTTTTGTTGGTGCTTGCGATGTGTTAGTTTGCGCCGAGATCTGGCTGGGCAAAGCGACGGCAGTTGAGGATGCAGTCCCAGGACGGGTACAGAAGGAGGTAGGGATGGCTCGCATCATCACGATTGCGAATCAGAAGGGCGGCGTGGGCAAGACCACGACGGCGGTCAATTTGGCGGCGAGCTTGGCTTCCATGGGGCAACGCTTGCTGCTGGTCGATATGGATCCGCAGGCCAACGCCACGAGTGGCTTGGGCTTCACCAAGGATGTGGTGGCGCGCTCGATTTACGAAGCCCTCATGGGGGACGTGCCCATTTCGACCCTGATCAGGGCGGCAGAGCCCGCGGGGCTCTTCGTGGTTCCGAGCGCGCCGGCCCTGGCCGGGGCGGAAGTTGAGCTCGTCGGAGTGGCAGGGCGGGAGCAAGTCTTGCGGCAACTTTTGTTGCCCCTGCGCCACGACTACGACACGATTTTAATCGACTGTCCGCCGTCGTTGGGGCTGCTGACGCTCAACGCTTTGGTGGCCAGCGACACGGTGTTGATCCCTATTCAGGCTGAATACTACGCCCTCGAAGGTTTGGGGCATCTTCTTCACACGATCGCGCTGGTGCGCCAGTCTCTCAACGCGAGCCTCGAGATTGAAGGGATTCTCCTGACAATGGTGGACGTGCGAACGAATTTGGCCCAGCAGGTGGAGAGCGAAGTTCGGGCACATTTTCAAGAGTTGGCGTTTCAGACGGTGATCCCCCGCAATGTGCGTTTGAGCGAATCGCCTTCTTTTGGCAAGGCGGTTCTCCTGTATGATAGGACTTCAACGGGCTCGCAGGCCTATGTGACGCTGGCCCATGAGTTTTGCCGGCGCCAGGGCTGCCCTGTCGCTGCCTAGTGAGAGAGGAGCGCCGTGACGAACGGTTCACGCAATGTGCTGGGTCGTGGGATCTCCGCGCTGATACCCACGGGCCCCCAGAACGAAAGACCTGGCTACTTTGATTGCCCTGTCGAGCGAATCCGCCCTCAGGAAGGGCAACCGCGGCAACTATGGAATGACCAGGATTTAGCTGACTTGACGGCTTCCATCGAGTCCAACGGGGTCATCCAGCCTCTCATCGTACGGCGCCAGGGGAGCGATTATGTCCTGATCGCAGGTGAGCGGCGTTGGCGTGCGGCGCAAGCTGCAGGCTTGCAGACGGTGCCAGTGGTGGTCAAAGAGTCCATGCCGGCTGAGGACTTCGTTTTGGCCCTGGTGGAGAACGTGCAGCGCGCGGATCTTCACCCGCTGGAGGTGGCAGAGGCTTGCCGGCGCCTCATCGAGGAGCAAGGCCTCAGCCAGGAAGAGGTGGCGCGCCGCATTGGTAAGCAGCGCAGTACGGTCACCAATATGTTGCGCCTCTTGCGTCTTGGACCCGAGGCGCGGTCTGCCTTGGCCGAGGGCAGCGTAACGGAGGGACACGCGCGTTCCCTCGTCAATCTGGCACCCGAGGCCCAGGCTGCCACCGTGGCCAGCATCATCTCCGAGGGCTTGAGTGTGCGGCAGACCGAGGCGCGGGTCCGCCAGGGAAAGGCTCCTGCCCCCCCCCAGACGGAAGCAGATGGGGCATCGTTGTCATCCACGCCGGCGTCGTTGCCACCTGCGGTGCCCTTGCGCGATGAGAAAAGCGCCGTGGCAAGCTGGCAGGAGAATACTCCACATGGGGATGATCTCATTTCCAGAGCGCGCGCCCTCCTGGCTGCGCGGCTCGATACGGTGGTGCAGATTCACCTGACCGATCGCGAGCGAGGCCGTGGCCGCATTGAGATTCCCTTTGGAGCCTATGCGGAGCTCGAAGCGCTGCTTGAGCATTTGGGGTTAGACCGCCAATCGTAATCATCCCCGCGATGACCATGCGTTCCTGATGACTTGTGGTCACGGGTCTCGCGGTGGGTGGTATAGAGATTGCTGTGTGCCGCAGTCCATGTGAGCGTGGTGCGAGGACGGCCGTTGGTTCCGCCGGAGCCGAGGCAGCGCAACGATGAGGTAGCATTATGAAGATTGCACGGGAAATCCTGTGGTTGGTGGCACTCTTGGTGTGTGGCACGGCGCTGGTGGCGACTCCCAAACTCGGCGAAGCCGGGCCGAGTATTCTTTCTCGGGGAGGGAGCAGTGATGCTGAAGGTGCAGGGGGAGAGCCGGGGGAGACGGTAGGTGTTTCCGAAGCACCACAGGCTGAGGTCTACCAAGAGCGTGCTGTTGACAGGGGCAATCGTTGGAACATGGAAGTGGGGCTGCGTTTTGGCGCCTTCACGGCAGGGGATGATTGGGTGGACAGCGATGGCAGCGCCGATTACGGCGGTCTGGGCTTCTTGTTTCGGTGGCGCTTTGCCCGTGATTGGGCGCTGGAGCTTGGTACGGATATGTTCTTCCGCAGCGCCGAGAGCCAGTCGCTGTCGGAGTCGCGTTACTTGGGCACCCTTGGGATTCAGTATTACTTCGGCGAGTGGAGTGAATGGTTACAGTTTAGAGCAGGGATGGGCTTCAACGGTGGAGAGACCTGGATAGAGTCAGATTGGGCGGACAGCGGTAGCTATTCCGAGGCCGGCCTGTACGCCAGCGTGGGAATGGATTTACTCTTGGGTAATTGGACGATTAACTCGGACGTGCGTGTCCTTGGTTTGTGGCGGACCACTTCGCTGTGGGGCGAAACCAACCACGACTACTACCGCTGGGCGCCTGAATCGCGTGGCGCAGTGATGTGGACCGTCGGGACCACATTTGGCTTCTAGGGGGCAAAGGGGAATGCGAGAGCGGCTTGCCAAGGCTAGGCTGGTCGTGACAAGGTTCAGCTCGCTGGGTGTCCTCCTTCACGCCGTCATGAAGATGGAGGAGGGGGCGTACTCCTGTGCGGTGAGCAATGTGTCTGGCTTGGCGACAAAGAGGACGATTGGCGCGATATGACGAGTTTTGTGATTGGAATTGCTGATTACCCAAGAGACCATCGACAGGTCCACGAGCTGCTTTCACTCGTGGAGTTACGGGTGGGGCACTTTGCTCCTCCGACGGAGCGGGTGCTCCGCCGCTGGGCCCGTGAAGCCGCAGAGAGTGGACGCGAGATTGCCCACGTGTGGGTGGCCTGGCAGGGCTTCACCCATCTGGCGCGTGAGATCCGCAAAGGCCTGGGGGTAGAGCTAGCGCCAGGAGAGACGGCTGCTCACCTGGGGCACTTTGCCGACACGGCAGAAAACCGGCGGGTTTGGGCCGAGGTTGTGGAGCAAGCGCAAGCTGCTGGGGCGGGTATGATCATGCTGGAGACGCCGGCTTCCTTCACGCCGAGCGCGGCCAACAGGGCGCGGCTGGAGAACTTTGTGCGGTCCTGGTCGTCGCTGCCAGAGGGGATGCGTTTGGCTTGGCATCCGGCTGGTTTCTGGGAACGGGAAGTGACCATTGAGATCGCCGATGCGTGTGGCCTGTTGCTGGTGGTCGACCCTTTGGTGGATGAGACAGAGCCTATGCCCACTGGGCCGAAGGCCTATTTTCAGATGTTGGGCCGGCATGGTCTGATGGATAGCTACAGTGATGACGACCTGGAGGCGCTGGTGGAGCGTGCCGAGGGCTACGAACAGGTTTACGTCAGCTTCAGGACACACGATGCGGTGCGGGATGCCTCTCGTTTGGTGGCATTGGTGGCTTCCCTTTAGGGCGATGGTTCCTCCAGGGCGTGGTGCGTGTAAGTGCTGGGTGGGTTCTGAGGGCGACGCTGGCTGGCAAAGGGCGGAGCGCGAGGTGCATGAGCTGCGTGAATTGAGCGGAGGGAGAGGCATCGTTTGGGTGCTCTTGCTTGGGGCCCTGCTGTGGATGGGGTCCGCTGAAGCGTGGACCGCTGAGGGCGGCGCTGAGGGCGAGGGCCCGGTTGCCGAAGAAGCTCGCAGCAGTGACGCGGCAGGAGGGCCCGAGCTTGCGCTGCGCCGAGGTGTGCGGGCATGGATGACCGTTGCGATCTTTGGTGTCGTTTTTCTGGGCTTCTTTGCTTTCCTCTGGGGTAGAAGCGCGCGGCACGCCGCGGCAGGCGCCAGGGATACGGTCGGCATAAGGCCACGTGGTGGGGACTGCGACGCGCGACGGGGGGAGTGCAGCGCGGTCTCGCTGCAAATGGATCTCAGCGGTCGCGATAAGGGTGGCGAAAGCAGCGCATGTGGGAGCTTGGCGGCAACGCTCCATGGTGAGCGCGGTCAAGCTTTGATCCCTGCCAGCTCTTTGGTGACGGATGAGGTTTTGGCCGGGGATGATGATGAAGCGCTGCTCTCGTGTGGCCACTGTGAGCGCCGTTATGTGGCCATCATTGGCCTGAGCCACTGCGTTCTCGATGGCTACCCGCTGTTGCCCGATGAGGGGGGGGAGTGGTTGCAAGCTCCGGACGAACGGGATGAGCTGGTACATCCCTTGGCGCTTGGTGGCGAGAGCGCCCTGCCGGCGCTGTTGAGTTGGTGTCGTTCGTGTCGCACGGCCTATGTGCCCCAGGTGACGCATTGCAGTGGTTGCCGCGAGGCCCTGGTGCTGCAAGTGGACCTCTCCTTGGCGATGGGCGGGTGTGGGGGCATTTGCCCTCAGTGCAGCCAGCGATACCCCGAAGGGGTGCTTTTTTGCCCACACGATGGGGCCAGGCTGGAGGCGCTCAACTGAGGGTTCAGTTACGCAGAAGGCGTTGCCATTTTTCGTGGACGGCTGCGTCCTCAAAGCGCTTCTGTCGTCGCATGAGTTGGGCGATGTCTTGATGGATCGCCGCGAGACGCTCCATCTGCCCGAGAGACTCGAAGCAGCGCGCAGCGCTGTTGAGGGCTTTTTCCGCCAAAAGCGCCTCGCCTCGCTGCTCTTCACTCTTGGCCAACAGGAGCAGCGCCTCTCCTTCATGGCGCAGATTACCTTCAGCGATGGCTGAGGTGACGGCTTGGTTGAGCATGAGGTGGGCCGCTTCGCCTTGTTGTCGCCGGATGAGGTTTTTGGCGACGCTGAGTTGGGTCGCGGCGAGGTGCGGTCGCTGCTGTGAGGTCTTGGCCAATTCGAGTGCTTGGGTGGCGTAGTGCTCTTGGCCGATGTCGGCGAGGAGGAGGTAGACTTCGATCCGCGTCCTCAGCCGCGCATGTGGATCAAAGTCATTATCCTCCACCTGATCCAAAATTTCGATGGCCTTGGAGGCCAAGCGATGGGTCTCAGCAAACTCGCCGATTTCCTCACTGAGGCGCCCCTTGGCCAGGAGCGTGCGCGCCGCCCACAGAGGAGAGCGCATACGTTGCGCTGCGTGATCGAGCCAAGTGGCGCGCTCTCGGGCGGCTTCAACGTCTCTCTGCTCACAGGCGATGGCCAATTCGAGCTCCCACACAGCGGCGACACGTTCATCCCATGGGCCACAGACCCCTTCTTTGGCGGCAACGGCTTGCTTGGAGGTTTCGAGCAGGGCGAGGGCCTCGTCGAGCTTGCCGTAGCCGAATGCTTCTTGCGCTGCGGCGAAGAAGGCGTTGTAGGCGTCGTCCCAAGCGCGACCAGCGAGGAGGTGGTTGGCGATGTCCACGAGGGCGCCGGGGTTGGTGTTTGGGCAGTGCTTTTTGGCTCGCGCCGCTGCGCGGTGCAGGTCGGCCAAGCGCTCGGGCGAGAGCATGGCGATGAGGCCCTCTCGCATGAGGCCAGAGACGTACTCGAAGGCGCCATCGGTCGAGGAGTTGAGGATGCCGTCGGCGAGGGCCCGCTCGATGAAAGTCTCGGGTGGGATGAGAGGGAGCCGGGTGGGGATCTGAGCTACTCCAGCATTGAGCTGGGCGAGAGAGAAGTTTTTCCCCAGCACCACGGCGAGCTCTGCAAGCGGACGCCACTGTTCCTGGTGGAGGCCGGCGAAGGCGAGCTCCAGTTGTTTGAGGACGACAGCATGTACGGCGTCAGGGACCGGGAGTTCGTTGGGATCTCCAAGGCTGTCGTACCCATCGGGGGTGGCTTCGAGCAGACCCGCAGCGTGCCACTGGCGTGCAAGTGCGACGGCGAGGAGCGGCGAACCCGCGGCGAGGTGGACCACGGTGGTGGCCAGTCGCGGTGAGAGCTGGAGGCCTTCCCGGGTGATCTCATGCATGTCTTGGGTGTTGAGGGCCTCGAGATGGATGCCTTTGCGAATCCACGCGACGTCGATTTTGCCGATGGCGAGTTCGAGATCGCTGGGGACGTTGGCTTCGGCGCGGTCGACGACGACCAGGAGCAGGGGGATGGGTTGGGTGCTTTGCTTGGCGCAGATACCGTAGACGAGCTTCTGCACCTGTTTGGTGGGAACGGCGTGGGTGTCATCGAGCCACAGGAGAAGGGGCCTGGTTCGGCTCAGTTCGACGAGGCCGGCATAGACGAGGAGATCGAGCCGCCCCATGGCGGAGTTGAGGGAGGATGTGGCCGCTTCTTTGTTGCCTCTTGCTGCGAGTGTCATGTACTCGACGACGCGCCAGTCGTGTGGGTCTTGCGTGTGGAAGAAGCGCATGAGGGCTTGTTCGCACTGGCTATCGCTGAGGCCTTTTAGGAGGAGGTGGTTGAAGAGCGCGAGGAGAATGGCGAGGGGCGGTGAGGGCGCGGCCTGCAGGCTGACATGTAGGTAACGCAGGCCCCCTCTGCTCTCACCGTCCTCGCTGCTCCACTGGACGAGGCGACTCTTGCCGATGCCCGCGGGCCCATGGACCAAGCAAACGGCGGCTTGTTGCGCCTGGCGGACATCCTCGACGTAATGGGCGATGGTATGGCGTTCTTGGATGCGACCGACAAAAGGGGGTTCGCGTAAGTTGAGGACGCTGACTTGCTGCTGTGCTTCTGTCGGGCGTTGGAAGCGTGGCAGTGTGTTGGGTGTGCTGGCGTCAGGGGTCCTGCGGGGGGTATCGTCCAGTCCGAACTGGGGCCGTGCGTTTCCGAGGAGGGTGTCTCCTTGGCTACCTATGTGGAGGGCGTCGGTGTCATCATTGGAGTCGAGGAGTCCACTCTTGCGCAGGTCGGTGCGGAGATCTGCGGCGAGCTCGTAGCGGTTGAGCGGGTCCTTCTCGAGGAGTCTGCTGATAACGGGTGCCAAGCGCACGGCATCTGGAATGGTTGGTAAGGGTTCGAAAGGTTTGGGTGGCTTGGTGGCTTGGGCCAGGAGGATGGCCATGGGGCTGTTGCCTGGGAAAGGTGGGAAGCCACATAGGAGTTCGAAGAGCATACAGCCGAAGGCGTAGAGATCGGTGGCCGGTGAGATTTTATGGTGTTCATCGCAGGCCTGCTCGGGTGCCATGTAGGCCGGGGTGCCTACGACCATGCCATCGGCAGTCAAACGCGTCGCTGTTTGGGTTTCGAGGGCGACCATGGCCAAGCCGAAATCCATGAGCTTGGGGATGAGTTCTCCGAGGGGGTCTTCGTAGACGAGAACATTGTCGGGTTTGAGGTCGCGGTGGATGATGCGGCGTGCGTGTGCTTCAGCGAGGGCTGCCAAGATGCGGTCAAAGAGACGCAACAGTTCTCCCAGGGTTCGGCCTTCGAGGGGGAGATCGATGAGCGGACAGCCGGCCACCTCTTCCATGAGGATGTAGGGGGCGTTGTTGAGGAGGCGTCCCACATCGTGGACGTGCACGATATAGGGGTGGTGGAGTTGGGCGAAGGTGCGGATCTCTCTTTCGAAGCGCCTGACGATCTGGGTGTCGCCGAGCAAAGCGGTGCGCACGGACTTAAGGGCCCCGACCTTTCCGGTGCGTTTATCGCACACGGACCACACCGTCCCCATTCCCCCCTCTCCGAGTGGTCGAAGTGGTTCGATGTACTCGGGCAGGCCCTCGGGTGGCAGAGGAGGTTGGGCCATTAGGGCTCCGGGTTGTCGCGGGTCGATTGCAAGAAGAGGTCGAGTCCTTCGTTGAAGGCGCCAGACTTGCAGAGGGTCGTGGCCATGCGATGCCGGAGGAGTGGGTCGTTGGGGGCGAACTTGATGGCTGCGTTCAGGTAGTACTTGGCCGCAGGGTAGTCTTGGCGGACGAGGCAGATGAGTCCGAGGAGGGAGAGCAGTTGCCGCTGGGTGTCGGCTTCGACGTGGGGTTGGCGGCGTCCGTCTTCGAGAATACGAATGGCTTCGAGGAACTTCTTTTGTTTGCCCAGGGCGGAGCCGAGGTACATTCGGGCAGCGACGAAACTCGGCATGAGGGCGAGAGCATCTCTGAGGTTGATGGTGGCGTCGGCCCACTTGCCTTGTTCATAGAAGTAGACCCCGCGCTCGTAGAAGCGTCGTGATCGTATAACGTTGGTCGTGGTCGTCATGGCGCGTTCCCCCTGCCGAGCGTGCGATGGTCGCTAATCGAGGTCGAGGCTTGCGAAGCGATTGGATGGGGTGATCTGTTTGTCCCCTTCTGCGAGAGGAGGGGGCTCTTCTTTAGCTTCACGGCGCTCTTTTTTGGGTTCTTCGATTTCCAGCTCGTTGCTCGGGATGTCTGGGGTGTCGTCGTCGAGTGGATCGCCGGGGGCATGTTCGGCGATGGGAGGTGGGGGTTCAGGTGCCTCTAGGTTGAGGGGGATCGGGGTGTAGTCGTCATTGGAGGTGCCGCCAAAGAGGCTGTCGACGCGAGCTTTCTCCGGGGAAGGTGGCTCCTTGGGGCTGAGTCGTTCGGGCTTGGGGTTGGCCCAATCGTTGGAAGTCCGCCAGGGCTTGCTCTCAATGCTGCGTTCCTCGCGGGGGCCGAAGCGGTCTTCTTCCTCCTCTGGGATTGGGGCACTCTCTTCTGGCGTGGGTTCAGGCGGGAGGATGGGCGTCGGTCCGAAGAGGTTGAACTCGGCGTCGCCGACGGTGACATAGACCGTGGCCCCATCGACGCGGAAGCGTCCGAGCTCCTCGACGTCGAGGGTTGTTTGCAGGCGCAAGAGGAGTTGGGGAAAAGAGAGCCCGGCGAGGGACTCCGTGGCCTGAGGTTTGCGCAGCTCCGGCGACATGGGGACGGACTCTTCGAGGACGTAGATGCGCAAGATATGGGTCATCAGATCGATGAGTTCTTCTCGGGAGTATCTCTCGAGCGCGTCGCGCATCTGGTTGGCCAAGGGTCCAAAATTGCGGGAATGTGACATGTGCGTCCCGGTGCTGTGGGTGGGTGCTTAGACGTCGCGCAGCGCGCCGTCGAGGTCACCAGCGTTGAGTTTACAGCGGATCATAGTGGTGTTTCGCAGGTCTGCGCGCACCAGATTGGCACCTCTAAGGTCAACGCCAACGAGGATGGCCCCGTTGAGGTTGGCGGCGTGGAGGTTGGCGCCGCGCATATCCACGGCGATGAGCATGGCGTTGCGGAAATCGGTACGGGTCAAGCTCGCGTTGCCCATTTTGGGGTCGGTGAAAGAGCACTGGTTGAGAAAGGCGTGGGCGAAGCATGCGCCGTAGAGTTCCGCCGTCTGGAACTGGCACTTCATGAGGCGCGCCTGTTGGAAACAGGCGTTGGAGAGCACGGTTTCAAAGAACTTGGACTCTTCGAGGAGGGCGCCTTGGCAGCCGAGCTCGATGGCCTCACAGTTGACCAGGTTGCACTTTTTGAGGTGGCTATCGCGCAGGTCGGCGCAGCGCAGGGTGCTCTCTGAGAATTGGACGGCGTAGGCGGTCATTCTGGCGAGTCGTGCCCTGGTGAGCCCGACGCGGGTGAAGGTGACGTTTTCAAAACCTTTGTCTTCGAGGTTGAGGCGGGAGACATCGGTCTGGCGAATGGCATAGCCCACCAGAGTGCCTGCGGTGGCGGCATCACGCACATCCATTTCACTGGAGAGGACGTGTTCAATGACTGGAGTGGGAGAGCTTTGTTGCGCCATCGCTGGATCCGCCTGCAGTAGGAGCGAAGTTGCCGCTGAAATGAGCGTCTACACCAACGCGAGAGAGCATAAAGTCAAGCGGCCGCGGCGTCAACGGCTGGCAGCCGAGGATGGACGCCCGAAGTTGGGCCTGTCCGCGAGAGCAGTGGGCGATGCGGTCCAAGACGGGGGTGTCTTGGACCACGTCGGCGGCGCGGCGCGAGTTGCCTAGTCTTCGTCTTCGGTGATGCCGCCAAAGGGCGACTCTTTGACGATTTTGCTTTCCATGTTGCTGGGGATCTCTTCGTAGCCTTCGAAAGACATGGTGAAGATGCCCTGGCCGCCGGTCATGGAACGCAAGTCCGGTGCATAGCGCTGGATTTCGGCGAGAGGACAGATGGCGCGGATGACGGTTTTCTTGCCCTCCGGCTCCATGCCGAGAACGCGTCCGCGGCGGGAGGTGATGTCGCCCATGATGTCGCCCATTGACTCGCTGGGGACGATGATCTCCATGCGGTAGACGGGCTCAAGGATTTTGCAGCCGCCGGTTTCGAGGGCGGCTTTGATGCCCTTGGAGCCAGCAGCCTGATAGGCGACGTCCTTGGAGTCGACGGGGTGATACTTGCCGTCGATGAGCTCAACGGCGATATCCGTCACGGGGTAACCAGCGAGGGGCCCGCGTGACATCCTGGCCATGATGCCCTTTTCGACGGAGGGGATGAACTGCCGCGGGATGGCGCCGCCGACGATCTTGTCGACAAAGCGGAAGCCCTCACCGCGGGCGAGTGGCTCGACGTTGATGTAGCAGACGCCGAACTGGCCCGCGCCACCGGTTTGTTTCTTGTGTTTGCCTTCGACGTTGGCAACTTTCTTTCGGATGGTCTCGCGGTAAGGGACCAGGGGAAGGGCCGTGGCGACGTCGACCTTGAATTTGCGCTTCATTTTTTCGACGGCCATGTCGAGGTGCTGCTGCCCCATGCCCTTGAGCATGAGCTGTCGACCGAGCTCATCGTAGCCAATGGAGAGGGTCGGGTCTTCATCGATGAGCTTGTCCACGGCGCTCTTGAGCTTGTCCTCTTCGCCCTTTGCCTTGACGGCGAGGGTGTACTCCATCATCGGTTCCGGGAAGGGCAAGGTCGCGCAGCGCCAGCGGATGTCGGGATGGGTCAAGGTGTCGTTGGTCTTGGTGTCCTTGAGCTTGGCCACGGCCAAGATGTCGCCGCAGACGGCCTTTTCGACGGCGTCACGTGCGTTGCCGCGCAACGAGAAGGTCGCGCCCAAGCGCTCCATCTCACCCGAGCGCTGATTCATGACGAGCCCGTCTTCTGGCC
>Ga0334884_1004969_pt1 | contig 13111 bp, 12 predicted proteins | sample GraSluR1_MG_7_FD_207215 | JGI IMG/M metagenome (GOLD analysis project Ga0334884, IMG submission 207215) | Sludge microbial communities from methane-producing bioreactor in Wageningen University, Netherlands - Granular Sludge_12_05 R1 | ecosystem: Engineered > Bioreactor > Anaerobic >...
GTTGTGCTTTGTCTTGGAGGTGATACCCATCTTCCAGAGTTCGATATCAAGGTCGTGCATGTAGTCCGAGACACGGTCCTTGATGGCGCCGAAGTACTGGTCTTCAAGTTCCTGGCCCTTGGGTGGGGGCGCTCCGAAGATGGTACGTCCCGCCAGAAGCAGGTCGAGGCGTTGCATATAGTATTCCTTGTCGACGAGGAAATATTCCTGCTCCGGGCCCACGGTGGACGTCACATTCGTGGATGTCGTGTTGCCCAGTGCCCTCAGGACCCTCAAAGCCTGCCGGGACAGGGCCTTCATGGAACGCAGAAGCGGGGTCTTCTTGTCGAGGGCTTCTCCGCGGTAGGAGTAAAAGGCTGTGGGGATGGTGAGCGTCACGTTGCCGCTCTCGTCTTCCTTGAGGAAGGCGGGCGACGTGCAATCCCACGCGGTGTACCCCCGTGCCTCAAAGGTGGCTCTCAAGCCGCCGCTGGGGAAGGACGAAGCGTCGGGTTCACCCTGGACGAGCTGTTTGCCGGAGAACTCCATGATGATGCAGCCGTCGGGTGCGGGGGAGATGAAGGAATCGTGCTTCTCGGCGGTGATTCCCGTCAGGGGCTGAAACCAGTGGGTATAGTGTGTCGCACCCTTTTCGATGGCCCAGTCTTTCATCGCATTGGCCACCACGTCGGCCACGTCGGGCCGAAGCGGGGTGCCCTGCTGGATCGTCTTCCGAAGGGCCTTGTAGACCTCCTTCGGCAGGCGCTGTTTCATGACCTTATCGTTGAAGACGTTGGATCCAAATATTTCTGTCAGTTCCATTTTAATCCTCCTCACAAGTTGGACCGGACAAAGCCGTATAATAACACTTTCCATCTATCTATGGAAAGGTCTGTTCAGTCCTTAAACATTGACTTTGGGTGAACTTCTTTGTTCGGTATACTTGCTTAAGCCCTCGGGGCCGTTGAGGGGAACACATCAATGTGCGAAAACAGTATAATATCACACTATCGAATTTACAAGTAAATTGTCAGCGACCCTGGTAAGGCATATCCTGCCGGGGCATGATCCGGTAGATCCTGTCGTCGCCTTCCGCCGGCCTGCCGCGCCCGTCCCTGTTGCTGGTGAGGAAGTAGAGATAGCCATCGGGTCCCTGGACGATGTCGCGGATGCGTCCGTAACGTCCTTCCACGTCTCCCGGGACGAACCACCGCTCGATGGCCTGAACGGCATAGCCGTCTCCCTCCCTCCTGAATTTCACGCGGATAAGGGCGTTGCTCCTCAAGGTCGCGATGAAGAGGTTATTCTCGAGGTGGGCGAGCGGTCCTTTCCTGTAGAACGTGATACCCGCGGGTGGAGTTGCCCTCCTCCAGACAATGATGGGATCCCTGTAAGGCCTGACGGATGGGGCTCCGGCAACCTCGGGCCATCCGTAGTTGCCGCCCCTGACGATGATGTTTACCTCGTCGTTGCCGAAGACCAGGGCTTCGCCCGAGGGCCCGTGCTCGGACGCGAAAAGCTCCCCCGTGACGGGGTGCCAGGCAAGACCCTGGGGATTACGATGTCCGTAGGACCAGACCCGCGAATTGAAAGGGTTGTCGCGGGGAACATCGCCCTCGGGGGTCACCCGGAGGATTTTCCCGTTAAGCGAATTGAGGTCCTGGGCGAGGTTTCTTTCGTATTTCTCGCCCGTGCCCACGTAGAGCATGCCGTCGGGGCCGAAGGCGATCCGTCCGCCGTTGTGGTTCCTGGCCCCCGGTATCCCGTCCACGATAATTCTGTCGAGGCGCCCCGTGTCCCCTTCATCCTTCAGGCGGACAACCCTGTTCATCGTCTCGCCCTTCTGCACGTACGTGTACATGGCATACACATACGGCTCTGCCGGGAAGGCCGGGTGGAGGGCAAGACCCATCAGGCCGCCTTCGCCGGCGCTCCGGACATCGATCGTCGCCCAGGGGCGGGACTCGAGGACACCCTCTTTGATGAGGCGTATCCTGCCGGGCCTCTCACTGACGAGCGCCCTGCCGCCAGGGAGGAAGATGAGCGACCATGGCACCTCGAGGCCCGCGACCCACGGCCTGGCAACAACGTTGTCCCCCTCGGGGAGGAACCTGTCCTGTACCGCCTGGGGGACGGGACCCACCTGCAGGGCGGTTGCCTGTGGTGCCGCCGACAAAAGGACACAGAGGACTACGAGCAGGATACCGGCACACCGTGCGGGCATAGATCCACCTCCGGGCTGTGATGAAAGCTGGTTACCTGTCTTGCCTGGCATATAAGGTAATGATAGGGAGGACTGGTCGATGTGTCAACCGGTCGGGTCGGACTAGGGACAACTAGAAAAAGTTAACTGCACACGATTATAGTGCATAAGAGCACTATTAAATAGCACGATAGTGATTCTATGCAATAGATACTTTCGGTTCTTCCCCGTGCCATTAATAATAGGGGAGTTGCTCGTCGAAACGTTCCTTGCCGTTCCTGTACCATGCGGCGACGTGCTTGACGGCCTCGACGGCCTTCGTCAAGGCCGCGATGTCGGAATTGAACCCCTGGTGAGGCTGGACGTAGATGTTGGAGCTTCTGTCGATGGACTTCTCCACGAGGGCCTTCGCGGCCAGAAGGTTGGCGTCGGTTTCCCCGGGCTGCCCGAGGAGCAGCGCCGAGAACTGCGACTCGCTGCTGAAGACGTCAAGGCCGATCCCCGTTATCCTTCCCAAGCGGTAGAGGTCGAGGAGCGCCGATTCGGGGGCGATCTCCCCGCGGGTCACGTTGATGAAGATTAGGTTTTTTTTCGCCTGAGAGAGATACTCTTTCGAAAAGTAGCCCACATTATAGAACCTGCTCTCCGGGTTTCTCGTCAGGTTCATGGCGTTGACGATAATGTCGCTCGACTGGATGGCCTCGTCCTTCGAAACGAACCGCACGCTCCCGCGGTAAAGGCTGTCGAGTTCCTCCTGCCTCACGTCGACACCCTGAACGGTCAGGCCGTTGGCCTCGGCAAGCTCGTATGCCCTCTTGCCTATCTTGCCGACGCCGAAGACGGTCAGAGTCCTGTTCCTGTCGAGTTCCATAAAGGCCCGGGAATCCTTCCTCTCGAAGGTGACTGTGTTGAGGGAATAGTGATTGAGCTCGCCCGCGGCGGCGTAAAGGAACTTCATGGCCGTCTGGGCGACGGCATTCACGCAGTACTCTCTCAGAGAGGCGATGTTGACCCTGTCGGCGAGGTGCTCGAAATGGTCATACCCGGCGCTGCGGGTTATCACGCTCTTTCGGTCTCCTTCGATATACTGCGCGGGAAGAACGGAATGTGTCTTCGTGGTGATGATCTCGGGGAGGATCGTCCCGGGGTTGTCCCTCACGTATTCCTGGAGGTTCTTCGGGGTGATGAGGAATCTGTGACCTTCGGGGATCTCTTTCCGGGTGATTGCCCTGTGCATCTCCTCTTCGAGGTGCCGGGCCTCGGGCCCCAGGGCTTCGAAATGCATGATGTCGTACGGACTCTTCTGTTCTTTCACGTGTGCTCCGCTGAGGGCTTATTTGGTTCCTGCGTATCCATTGTCGCGCAATCGTTGTGTCTTTTCAATCTAAATCGGGCGATGTTTTTCCTTACCACCTGTTCCCGATTCCTGCTATAGTACTGCAGCTGCATCATCGGGAGAAAGAAATGAAGACAATCATGTTGCTCACCGTTTCCAACGTGTTCATGACATTTGCCTGGTACGGCCATCTGCGGTACAAGAACTCCGCTCTCTGGAAGGTGATACTTGTCAGCTGGCTCATCGCCTTTGCCGAATACTGCTTTCAGGTCCCCGCGAACCGCATCGGCCATTACCAGTTCTCGGCGGCGCAGCTGAAGATCATCCAGGAGGTCATAACCCTCATCGTCTTCGCCGTATTTTCTCTGCTGTATCTCAAGGAAGAATTCAGATGGAACTACCTTGTCGCCTTCGCCTTCATGGCCGGGGCGGTGTTCTTCATGTTCAGAGACTGAGAGACGGTTCAAGAGTTCGAGAGGAAGATGACGAAGGGGGGATCGGCTGTCAACACAATTCGTACACCAGCCGAAGGCATCCGGCGCCCCTTTTGTCTTTATACTCTTGAACCCTTGGACCCTTGAACCGTCCTCTATTTGTCTTCCGTGGTTATTACTATTCGCCAGTAGCTGTCGTAGAAGGGGAGGGTCTTCCAGACGGCTGATTTTCTGACGACCTTTTCCGTGCCGGGTTTGACGTATCGATAGGTTGCCGTCCCCTCCTTTTCTTTGACGATGCGTTCTCCCATTTCGCGCAGTTCATGGAAGCCTTTGTATTCGGTACTTTTCAGAACGTTGAGCCTGGCCTGAGAGGGGTCGGATGTGTAGACATTGGTGCCGTCGGGCTGGAGGATGACGATGCCGGTGCCCGCACCGGGTTTAACGTTCTTCAGGGACTCCTGCACCATGACCTCAGGGGATATCAACAGGCTTACAGAGCCGGCAAACTCTTTTTTCTGATTGAAGACAGGGTATTGGACCGCCATGCCCTGTAATCCCTCGACCGATGTAAAGAGTTCACTGAAGACGGGCTTGCGGGTCTTGCGGACCTTAACCACTACGGCATGGTCTTTTATGTTCGCGCCTTCATGCTTGCGGTACTTTTCGGGTTCGACGATCTCCATCACACCCTTCGCGTTGATAAAGGCGCAATCGATGGAGTAACCCTTTCCGGAACAGAGATCGCGCAATGCCTGTCTCATGTCGGCGCCGGGCGATGGGCCCTCGCCGACAGCCTTCGCTGTTTTCGAAAGGTCGGCATCGATCTTCTTGAGCTCTGCCGCTGTCCTCGTCGATACATCATCAAGCAAGGTCTTTGCTGGGTCTGCGGCAAGGCACGCAAGGGAAAAGATGGTACTCAAAAAGACCGCCGATATGCTCAGGATGACTTTCTTCATTTATATCCTCCTTGCTATTCTTTGATTTCCTCTTCGTCGGCGAAGAGATTCCTGCCATGGACGTCGTCATGACAGTAGGTGCAGAGGTTCTCCCAGTTCGACCCGTCGGGCGGGTTATTGTTGTGGTTCCCGTCCTTATGATGCACGGTGAGGAGGTGCCTGTCGGTGTGGTCGAATTCCCTGCCGCACCTCGCGCACATGAGGCCGTACATCTTCAGCGATTGCTCGCGGTACTGTTCGTTTTTGATGTCCCTGTCCCGGGTGATCTCCCTTACGATGTCCCCGACAGACCCCGTGATCTCTTTCTTGACGGGTCGATTCGACCTGCGGACTGTGAATGCCTTACGGCGCATACTCTCGCTCCCCAATGGTGATGCTTGTCATTATATCAGAAAAAGAGTCTCGGGTAACGGTCAACAGGAGATGGGAAAAGCCTCCATCAGAGCATTCTTTTCCGGTTCCAACGGCTCCAACGATTCTAACGGTTCCAGCCGTCTTCTTCCCATCACCCATTACCTATCACCCGCCTTTCAATACCCGAGCTATATCCTCCACCAGCGGTTTTGACCCGACGTAGAGCGCTGTCCTTTGATGGTGGTCCTTCGGTTCTATGTCGAGGATCGGGGCGCCGTGCTCGTCAACGGCGTGACCTCCCGCCTCCCTGCACATGAAGGCCACAACGGATGCCTCGTACATGAGGCGGAGTTTGCCCTCGGGCCTCAGCTTTTTCGGGTCGGGGTGGTTAACGATGGCGGGATACATGAACATTCCTCCCCGCGTGAGGATCCGGTGAAAGTCGCCCGCGAGGGCCCCGAGATAGCGGAAAGTGTACTGTCTTTCATTGTGTCGCACCCATTCCCGGACCTCCTTGCGGTACGTATACCGGTTCGTGGCATTGAAGGACAGCTCCCACGTGTCCCGGGTGTCGGGCAGAATTATCCTGACGGGCCTGACATAGTTCATGGTCTCGTCGATTTGGAAGCGCCATGTTCCCGCTTCGCGGAAGGCAATGGTCAGAGAACCGGTGGGGATGACGAACATGCCGGCGGCGATGTACTCTTTTCCCGCTCTCAGGTGAAAGTCCTCGGGACCGTCGAGGTTGCGCTTCGCTATGCCGAAGAGAAAACCCACGGGAAGACCGTGGGCGACATTGGATGAACCGTCGAGGGGATCGAAGTAGACAAAGTACCGGCCGCCTTCCTCGTTGAGGGAGATGATGTCCTTTGATTCCTCGCTGACGGCCCGTATGACCCTGTCCGTCGTCTTCAGGTAATGGATGATGATCTCGTGGGCGATATCGTCCATTTGCATCACATCTTCCCCCTGGATGTTTACCTTGTCGGCGCACCCGAGGTTTCCCTTTAAGGCCCCCGTAATGTAATAGTGTTCGATACGCTTCGCCGCACTGATAATGGAGTCCATAAGGATGAGGAAGTGATAGGTCCGGTTGTGCCTTTCCTGATGGTGGAGAAGGAAGTTCATGAATGTCTGTTCCAGTTGCATGTGTACCTCTTTGCGGTGATTTGCCGGATGCGGCGGATACCTGTGAAGTATATGTGTTTTCGGGCCGGCAAGTCAAAGGATAATAAGCGGATTTTTCCTTGAAACCTTGGTCGCAGTCCGCTATTATCGTTTTGTCTGGGGGAGTGATCACCGGAATTCGTCCCGACGAAAGGAGGTTGTTCGATTATGAAAAAGGGTCAGGCACCATTTGTGCTCTGTTGCTTCATTTGCGTTGCCCTTCTTTCGACTCTGATGGCCGGCAATGCCCGGGCCCAGAGGGTCCCGTACGAAAAGCCGAAGATGACGAAAGGCCCTTCCTCACTGGAAGTCATTCTGGAACCGTACCTCGAGAAATACGGTCTTCCGGCGCTTGGCGCTGCCGTTGTCAGGGACGGGAAGATCCTGGCGATGGGGGCGGTCGGCACGAAGGCCGCGGGACAACAGATCCCCGTCGCGACGGGGGACCGTTTTCACATCGGCTCCGACACCAAGGCCATGACGGCGCTTCTTGCCGCAATGCACGTGGAAGCGGGCAAACTTCGCTGGGATTCGACGGTGGAGGAGGTCTTTCCGGAGTTGAAGAAGATCTTGACCGCCGGCTGGGGCCAGGTGACGCTGGAGGCTCTTCTCTCCCATACCAGCGGCATACCTGCCGACGACGGAAGGTTCGGCAGGCTCCTTGGAGAATCCTTCGAACAGGGAGATCTGGATCTCAGGGGATTGCGCTACTGGATGCTGTCAAAGTTCGTGTCTGAGCCCATCGCGGCCGCGCCCCGGAAGCAGTTCGCATATTCGAACATGGGGTACATGATAGTCGGGGCCATGATCGAACGCGTCACCGGCAGATCCTGGGAAGAGCTTCTGCTGGAGAGGGTATTCGTCCCTTTAAGGTTTCGCAGCGCCGGATTCGGCCCTCAGTCGGCGGTGGGAATCGTCGACGCCCCGCTCCCGCACAGGATCATTGACGGCAAGGTAACGCCAATGCTTGCCGGGCCGAACGCCGACAACCCTCTCGTTCTGGGACCGGCCGGCACCGTACACATGTCCCTGCAGGACTTTGCCAGATGGGCCATCTGGAACCTGGGAAGGGGCAAGCGCGGCCCCGGTCTTGTCCGCGCCGAAACGCTCGCCAGACTCATGACCCCTGTGGTCGATATCCCTCCCGGGAAGGACTCTGCCCCCGGGACGCCCTCGGGGGGACATTACGCGCTCGGCTGGGGCCAAAAGGAATATCCCTGGGCGAAGGGCCCCTTTCTCTGCCACGCCGGATCGAACGGAATGAACCTTGCCCACATCATTCTTGACCCGAAGAACGATTTCGGCATGGTCCTTGTGACGAACATTGGCGGCAAGAAGGCCGACGAAGGGTTCGGTATTCTGGCGGAAGAGTTGTACAAGAGATACGCAAAAGAATAAGAGCGGGTATCGGGTGATGGGTGACGGGAAGAAAAGGGCTGGAACCGTTGGAGGCGTTGGAGCCGGAAAAGAATGATGACAGAGATTCTTCCCGTTGCCTGTCACCCGCCTTTTTCCCTGTATTTTTCAATATTTTTGTGGTAATATGACCCAAGCTGCTTGGATCCTCTCAGCTTTGCCATGACCGAACAAGCGAGAAGAAATGGTCGAATGCCGGGTGGGCAGGAGCGGTGCAATGTTATTATACGGAGAGTACATGCAGAACACGAGATTCGAAAAGTTACATCTGTCCAAAATGGTACAAAAGGCTCTGGACACCATGGGTTTCAGCGAACTGAGCCCGATCCAGGAGCAATCGATACCCCTTGTCCTTGAGGGCATGGATATCATCGGTCAGGCGCAGACCGGCACGGGGAAGACAGCTGCGTTTGGCATTCCCCTCATCGAGCTTCTCGACGCGAGAACGAGACAAACCGACGCCCTTATCCTCTGTCCGACCCGTGAACTGGCAGTCCAGGTTGCGGGTGAGCTGAGAAAACTGGCGCGGTACAGAAAGGACATCATTATTATTCCCGTTTACGGGGGACAATCCATCCGGACCCAGATCACAAGCCTGAAGAAAGGAGTCCACATTGTGGTGGGGACGCCGGGCAGAATGATCGACCACATGAGGCGCAGGACGATCAAGCTGGGGACCGTTACGAAGGTCGTTCTCGATGAGGCCGACGAGATGCTCAACATGGGTTTCCTCGAAGATATCGAGACCATCCTCGACGCGACATCCCCGAAGCGGCAGACCCTTCTGTTCTCCGCCACTATGCCGGAGAGCATCAGGAGGCTTGCCGCCAAATATCAGAAGAACCCTTCCATCGTGAGAGTCGTCGGTGAGGAGCTTACGGTGGCGGAGGTGGAGCAGAGTTATATAGAGGTGCGGCCAGGCAGGAAGCTCAACCTTCTCCGGAAGGTTGTCGATACCTACAGTTTTTCTTCATCTCTCGTGTTTTGCAACACCAAGAGGTGTGTCGACCAGGTGGCCCGCGACCTCAAGGCCCTGGGTTATGACACGGAGGCCATCCATGGCGACCTGGCGCAGGCCCAGAGAGACCGGGTGATGTCGCAATTCCGGAAGGGTCATTCGACGATTCTGGTGGCCACTGATGTCGCGGCCCGAGGAATAGATGTTAGCGGGGTCGAGGCCGTCATCAACTATGACGTCCCCCGCGATGACGAGTATTACGTCCACAGGATAGGCAGGACCGCCAGAATGGGAAAGAAGGGCCATGCCTTTACCCTTGTGCTTCCCACGGAGATGGGCAAGCTCAGAGACATACAGGCCTATGCGAAGACGGAGATAAAACGCCACACCCCCCTGTCCCCCGAGGATGAGTTCACCATGGCCGTAAAGGTGGTGAGCAAACGGCGGACCACGTACAAGCTTTCGGGAAGGGGACATTTCAGAAGATCCTGACAAAGGAGAGGGGGATACCATGCTGGTAGGGAAGCTATTGACGGGCAACCGTGAGCGTCTTGTGGTGGAGGTTCTCGACAAGTACAAAGGCACGAGGTCCATCGATTGCAGGATCTACAAGGTTTTGAGCGATGGTGAGCTGATGGCGACGGCGGACGGTGTTACCATAAGTCCCGAGCAGGTTGGGAGTCTTGTCGATCTCCTGCAGGAGGCGGTGAAGAAGGCCCGGGAGAAGGAAGGGGCTGCCCGCAGCTGATTTTCCGACGTACGATTCAGAATACCTGACGCGCAACAACCAACCTGCGTTACGGGAACATCCCCGGGCGGCGCGTCGTAACCCGGGTCCGCCATCGGCCCCCTTGACGAACATCACGGTTTCTTTTATTATTCCACTATTATCCCATGCATTTTTGTATCTTTGAATTCACGGGTCCATAGGATGCAAGGTGAAATATCGTTACTGGCTTGTTCTCTTCCTGTGCGTTCTTTTCCTCTGTGCGATGCTTTTTGGCCTTTTCTATAACGAGGCCAAAAGGAACGCCATTGATGACCTGAACGATCAGCAGCTTCTCGTAGCCCGGCAGACGAAGAAGGGTATCGAAGAGTTCTTTCGTTTCCATACGGGGATACTTGTCAGGAATGCCGCGCAGAGACACATGGCTCGCCCCGACGCAGAGGGCAGGATGAACATGGAGGTGCTGTACAAGGCCCTGTCCGACAGTGTTGCGGCTGTTACCAGGGTCGACGCGGCGGGCCGTATCGTGCATACAGTTCCTTTCAACGGGAGGAACATCGGCAGGGACATCTCTCATCAGTCCCACATCAGGGAAATCACGAGAACACACGAACCGGTCATGAGCGATGTCTTCACGGCCGTGCAGGGATTCAGGGCCGTTGCCCTCCACGTACCTGTCTTCGAGGGAAGGATCTTCAGGGGGAGTCTGGGTGTTCTCATCCGCTTCGAGAGCATCGCGAGGGGTTATCTCGAGAACATACGGATCGGCAGCAACGGATATGCCTGGCTTGTCACGAAGGAGGGGATAGAGCTTTATTGCCCGGTCCCGGGCCACATCGGAAGATCGGTGTTCGAGAATTGCAGGGACTTTCCCTCCATTATCTCCATGGCACGGGAGATGACGGAAGGGAGGCAGGGAACCACGACGTATCTCTACGACATGATCCGGGACAGGAAGGTGACGACGGAGGTAAAACACGCCGTCTATCTGCCCATCAACGTGGTCAACACGTACTGGTCAATCGTTGTGGCCACGCCCGACAGGGAGGTGATCGGGGCGTTGGCGAGGTTCAGGACGAGACTGCTCGTCATCTTCGGGATACTTATTGTTTTCGGCATTCCCTCGTCCTATTTCGGTGCCCGGGCCTGGAAGATCCTGGCGGAAGAGAAGAAGAGAAAGGTGGCCGAAGAATCTCTCAGAGAGAGTGAGGAACGCTACAGGACCCTCTTTGACACCTCCGGTGACGCCTTGTTCATTCTCTCAACCGACCTGACCCCCATCGATGTCAACCCCGCGGCGCTGCGAATGTTCGGTTTTTCCGGGAGGGAAGATTTCATGAGCCACACTGTGGCCGACGGGTCACCGGAGTGCCAGCCCGACGGCACCCTTTCTTCAGTCAAGGCGGTGAAAATGGTAGATATTGCCCTCAAAGATGGATCGCACTTTTTCGAGTGGACCCACAGGAAGACGGACGGGACGGAGTTTCCCTCCCACGTGCTGCTTTCCAGGATGCCCTATCAGGGGAGAGAGGTTCTCCAGGCATCGGTCCGGGACATCAGCTCACAGCGAGCGGCCGAGAAGGGCCGGCTGGAAATGGAAAAGAGGATCCTTCACTCACAGAAGCTTGAGAGCCTCGGGGTGCTGGCGGGAGGGCTGGCCCACGAGTTCAACAATATTCTCACCGTCATTCAGGCGGGTCTCGAGATCATGCGGATGGAGGCGGAGAGGGGGCTCTCCGTTACGACCTCCTATATTGACGGGGCCCTTGACGCGTCAAAGAAGGCCGCCGATCTGACCGCGAAGATGCTGGCCTACGCGGGCAAGTCCGTCATTTCCGTGAGGAGGAAGGTTGATGTCAACGCGGTCGCGCAGACCGGCCTTGCCCTGTGCAGGGCGTCGGCCGGAGACAACGTTGAGGTGTGTCTCGATGGAGCGGCGGACCTGCCCGGGATCAACGGTGATGTCAACCAGATCCAGCAGGTGGTCATAAACCTGATCACAAATTCTCTCGAGGCCATAGGGTCGATGAAAGGATCCATTTCCGTGAGGACCGGTGTTGAGGATTGTGATGAAGAGCGTTTGAAGGCAAATGTGGTTGAGGACAGTCAGTGTGTGCCGGGACGCTTTGTTTTTCTGGAAGTGGCCGATTCGGGCTGCGGCATCGATGAGGCCGCTAGGAAGCACCTGTTCGAACCCTTCTTCAGCACGAGATTCCTGGGCAGGGGCCTCGGCCTGCCGGCCATACTGGGGATAGTCCGGTCACACGGGGGCGCCATCTTCCTAAACAGTGTCGCGAACAGGGGAACGACGGTCCGGGTCCTGTTTCCAGCCGGGGAATAGGATCATCACGCCTTGCGCAGTTCCCTGAAGATGTCCCGGTATCGCATCTCTTTGTTGGAGAGCCGCGTGAGGGCGCGGATGACTCTGGCCCTCTTATAGAAGAAAGACGGCGACGTGTAGAAGATGTCAAAACACCATCGTGCGTAGCCGTAGTCCTTCGTGACGCGCTTCGTCACTTCCTTTGTGTATCTCCGGGATAAGCGGCCCTCTTTCCTCAGTTCCTCGAGGACTGTCCCGGCGGCGATGGACGCGCTGAGCACGGCGTAATATATGCCCTCCCCGCTGAAGGGGTCTACGAGGTGGGCGGAATCCCCGACAAGACATATCCTGTGTGTGTTCATGGGTCCGGAATCCCTGCAAAAGGGTATGAACCAGCCTCTGCGCTCGCCCTCGTCACCATCTTTCAGGAAATTGAAACGGTCCCTGAAACGGCGGTACAGGGAGACCAACTCGGGCATGCGTCCATGGGTGGTGCCTATGCCCACGGAGAAATGGTCCTTCTTCGGAAAGACCCAGCCATATCCCCTGGGTATGAAGCCGAACCCGAAGACCGCCCTGTCGCCGAACTCATCGAGAATACCTTTGTCGCGGGGATAGATCTCCGCCTCGAGGGCAGTGCCGCCGTAGCCTCTCCCGAGGCCGGCACCGCCGGCAACGACGCTTCGCGCGCCATCGGCACCGATGACGACGGGGGCCGTGATCTCATCACCCTTCTCGGTAATGACGGTCACGTTCCTCGTGGACTCCCGTACGGAGACGACCTTTGTTTTCTCGACAAGGACTGCTCCCGCATCGGCCGCCTGTTTTACGAGATGATGGTCGAACTCGCTGCGTGACACCATATCGACCTCCATGCCGTCGGGATACCAGGTGCAGTCCTCCGCTTCATCGCGGCTAAGGAAGGTTATTCCCCTCACCGTCCGTTCGACCACCCCGTGATGGTCGAAGTCCAGAAGACGCCGTATCGCCGGGGTGACGCCACCTCCGCACACCTTGTTCCTGGGAAAGGACTCCTTATCGATGAGGAGGGTCTTGAATCCCTCAAGCGCGCTCTTCCGGGCAAATGTCGCACCGCCCGGTCCAGCGCCAACGATCACGCAATCATATCGATCCATAGTGAATGACAGTTAACAGTAATGACCCGAAATCAACCCTTTTCTATGCAACGATTATAGTGTACCGACCGTCCTATTTCAAGAGATTAGTCAGAACCCGGGCGACGCCGGTCAACCGCGGT
>Ga0334884_1004973_pt1 | contig 13103 bp, 13 predicted proteins | sample GraSluR1_MG_7_FD_207215 | JGI IMG/M metagenome (GOLD analysis project Ga0334884, IMG submission 207215) | Sludge microbial communities from methane-producing bioreactor in Wageningen University, Netherlands - Granular Sludge_12_05 R1 | ecosystem: Engineered > Bioreactor > Anaerobic >...
CACCGATTACATGCGCCGCCACGGCCCCTTCGAGCCCCACCGCCTGCCGATGGAGGATATGGAGTACACCACCCTCCCCCACGTCCTCAAGAACCTGGGGGAGAGGTTCGCGGACGCCGATTGAGGCTGGGAAGGGCGGGCCGCCCCTCCCTCTCCGACCTGCCCGCCATCGAAGGGCCCGGAGTTATCCCAAGAGCCGCACCCTCCACCGCCCATCCCCAATCCGGGGCCTGGACGAGAAATGGTTAATAATTATGCGAGCTAATTTTTAAGTCGTTCTCGTCGGCGGGGGTCTGATCACCTCCAGGAAGAGAGCGGGACTTTAACCGATCAAGATCGAGGGGGTTCGCAGGATTGGGATCGTCGACAGAACCCGAAGAGACGGGGGCCCCAGCGCCGGCGGGGGGGGCCGGAGGCGAGGCGGAAGGGGGAAAGCCCACTTTGGGGAAGAGGAAGAAGCGGAGGCTGAAGGTCGCCCACCCGGAGAGGTGCATAGGATGCCTCTCCTGCATGTTCGCCTGCAGCAGGATCAACGCCGGCCGGGCGTCCCCGGACCGGAGCGCCATCAAAGTCAAGACCCAGGGGGGGCTCGAAGGGGACTTCGCCGTCGTCGTCTGCCGCGCCTGCACGGACCCCCCCTGCGCCAGGGCCTGCCCCACGGGGGCCCTCGTCCGGAGGGAGGGGGGCGGGGTCCTCCTGAATAGGGAGCTATGTCAGGGATGCGGCGCCTGCGCCGAAGCCTGCCTCATCAGGGCCATATCCCAGGACGACGAGGGGCAGACGGTCTGCTGCAAGCACTGTGGCGCCTGCGTCGCCTTCTGCCCCCACGGAGTCCTGGAGATGGAAGAGGTGGAGGAATGGACGGGAGGTTTGTAGGATGCTGAGAAGGGTTCTATACATAGACCTGGGGAGGGGCGAGAGCGCCGTCGAGGAGAGGGAGGATCTCTTCGAAGAGTGGCTCGGCGGTACGGGGGTGGCGACCCAGCTCCTCCTGGAGGAGTGCCCCCCGGGAGCGGACCCCCTCTCCCCGGAGGCCCCCATAGTATTCAGCATCGGCCCCTTGAACGCCCTCTTTCCGGCCATCACCAAGACCGTCGCCGCCTTCAAGTCCCCCTTGAGCGGCGAGCTCGGCGAGTCCTACGCCGGCGGGAGGCTCGGGATGGCCCTCAGGTTCGCGGGGCACGAGGCGGTCGTAGTAAGGGGCGCGGCGGAGCGGCCCGTCTACATATCCATCGAGAACGACGAGGTGAAGATCAAGGACGCCACCTCGATATGGGGGGTCCCCGCCACCGTCGTCGGATACATCCTCCGCGACGTCGAGACGGGGGTTGGCCGAAGGTCGATCATCAGGATCGGACCCGGCGGGGAGAGGCTCGTCAGGTACGCCGGGGTGGTCGTCGACACCTACCGCCACTTCGGGAGGCTCGGCCTCGGCGCCGTCTTCGGGTCGAAGAAGCTGAAGGCGATCGTCGTCTCGGGGACCGAGGACGTGATGGTCCCGGACCCCAGGAGGTACAGGCGGATCTACAACCGCCTATTCAAGACCGTCGTCCAGACCGACGCCATGGAGAAGTACCACGACATCGGCACCCCCATCAACATCAACGTTTTAAACCAGCTGAAGGGGCTCCCCACCCGGAACTTCCAGGATAGCAGCTTCGAGGGGGCCGAGAAGATCAGCGGCGAGGTCCTCGCCGACAACTACCTCTTCCGGAGGGTCTCCTGCGCCCACTGCCCCATCGGCTGCATCCACATCGGGATGCTCAAGACCTCCTTCTCTCGCGAGCATGAGTTCGAGATCAGGAAGATCTCCTACGACTTCGAGCTCCTCTACGCCCTGGGGTCGAACCTCGGGGTCTCCTCCGCAGAGGGGGTGCTGGAGCTGATCGAGGCGTGTGAGCGGCAGGGGCTCGACGCCATCAGCACCGGGGTCGTCCTCGCCTGGGCGACGGAGGCCCTGGATCGGGGGCTCGTCACCCTCCAGGAGACCCTGGGGGTATCCCTCCGGTGGAACGACGTCCCCAGCTACCTGAAGGCGATAGAGAATATAGTCAGGATGGAGAACGAGTTCTACGCCGCCCTCGCCCAAGGGGTCGTCTTCGCCTCGGAGAGGTACGGCGGCGGAGAGTTCGCCATGGCCCTGGGGAAGAACGAGGTCCCCGGCTACCACACCGGCCCCGCCTCCGTCGTCGGCCTCACCGTGGGGGTGAGACACTCCCACCTCGACAACGCCGGCTACAGCATCGACCAGCGAGCTTTGAAGAAGAGCCTCACCCCCGAGGAGATGGTCGACGCCATCATCCGGGAGGACGACTCCCGGGGGGTCTACAACTCCCTCGTCGGCTGCCTCTTCGCGAGGGGGGTCTACACCCCCGAGAACATCCTCGAGGCCCTGGGCTCGGTGGGGATCGAGAAGACGGAAGGGGAGCTGGAGGAGCTCGGCCGGAGGATCTTCGACGAGAAGTACAGGTTCAAGAGGCGGGAGGGGTTCGACCTGGCAGAGGCCCGGATACCCCGACGGTTCTACGAGACGGTCTCCGCGGTCGGGATGATCGATCCGGAGACGATCGAGGAGATGATGAGGATCTACCGGAAGAGGCGAGGCTGGTGACCCCGCTCCAACAGACCCCGAAGGGTGGCTGGAGAGCTGGCCCCCCAATCCATAAACGGAGATGTAATCTGTGATCTACACCATAACCCTGAACCCCGCCCTGGACAGGACCCTCTGGGTCAGCGAGATCAAGGAGGATGTATCGAACCGGATCATCCGGGAGGAGAGCTACCCCGGAGGGAAGGGGATCGACGTATCGAAGGTCCTGACCGCCCTCGGCGTCCCGAACCGGGCCCTGGGGTTCATCGCCGGGTTTGCGGGCCGCCAGCTGGAGGCTCAGCTGACCCGGGACGGGACCGACTGCAGCTTCATCCCCGTCTCCGGGGAGACGAGGACGAACGTCGTCATCCACGAGCTTGGGAGCGGAAGGCAGATCATCCTCAACTCCGCCGGCCCCGAGGTGAAGCCCTTCGAGCTCCTCGAGATCTCCGACCTGGTCAGGAAGATAGAGGAGCCGGAGTTCGTCTCCATCGGAGGGAGCCTCCCGCCCCGGGCCCACCCCGAGGTCTATCGGAAGATCATCGAGACGGCGAAGCTCCGGAGGGCGAAGGTCGTCCTGGACGTGGACCGGGAAGCCCTGAGGGTGGGGATAAGGGGCAAGCCCGACGTCATAAAGCCGAACATCCACGAGCTCTCCGCCCTGGTGGGCAAGAGGCTGGAGAAGAGGGGGGAGATCCTGGAGGCGGCCCGGGAGATAAACCGACGGGGCGTCGGAATCGTCCTGGTATCGATGGGGCCGAGGGGGATCCTCCTCGTCTCCGAGGGGAAGGCGTACCAGGCGGTCCCCCCCCAGGTGGAGGTGGTGAACACCATCGGCGCCGGAGACTCCTCGGTGGCGGGGTTCATATACGGCCTCGCCGCGGGAAGAGACCTCAAAGAGGCTCTGATCTGGGCGACGGCCGCCGGGACGGCGACGACCCTCCGGCAGGGGACCGCCCTCGCCACCCGGGAGGACGTGGAGAGGATCGTCCCCCAGGTGAGGCTCGAGACGATATCGGAGGATTGAGGAAGATGACGAGAAGAATGGAACGAGACGAGGTGCTGGTCCCCGCGGACGTTCCGCCCGGAAGGCGGTGGGACTACCAGGAGAGCTACCTGAAGATCACGAGAGGGAGCGGCCGGCTGATGCTCTTCGCCGGAGACCAGAAGGTCGAGCACCTCAACCGGGACTTCAGCGGCCCGGGGATCAGCCCCGAGGACGGAGACCCCGAGCACCTCTTCAGGATCGCCGACCGCGGGAGGATCGGGGTCTTCGCCGCCCAGCTCGGCCTCATCGCCCGCTACGGGATGGACTACCCGAGGGTCCCGTACCTCGTCAAGCTCAACTCGAAGACCGACCTCGTCCAGGCCGACCAGAGGGACCCCCTCAGCCGCCAGCTGGTGGAGGTCTCCCAGGTGGAGGAGTTCGCGAAGGATAGCGGCCTCGAAGTCCTGGGGGTCGGCTATACCGTCTATCTCGGGAGCGAGTATGAGGCGGAGATGCTCCGGGAGGCTTCCCAGATCGTCCTCCAGGCCCACCGCCGCGGCCTCGTCGCCGTCCTCTGGATCTACCCCCGGGGAAGGGCCGTCAGAGACGAGAGAGACCCCCACCTGATCGCGGGGGCGACCGGCGTCGCCGCCGCCCTGGGGTCGGACTTCGTCAAGGTCAACTATCCGAAGAGGGAGGGGGCGAGCTCCGAGTTGATCTTCAAGGAGGCGGTGGCCGCCGCCGGGAGGACGAAGGTCGTCTGCGCCGGGGGAGCCAGCCGCGACCCGAAGTCGTTCCTCCAGGAGCTATTCGACCAGATCCACGTCAGCGGCGCCGCCGGGAACGCCACCGGAAGGAACATCCACCAGAAGGGGCTCGATGAAGCGGTGAGGATCTGCAACGCCATCAGCGCCATCACCCTCGACGACGCCACCGTCGAAGAGGCGCTGAGGATATTCAGGGGAGATTGAGGGAGGCGGGATCCTCGTGAAGGCGATAATCCTCGCGGCGGGGGAGGAGAGGAGGATGCGCCCCCTCACCGCCAACCTCCCGAAGGGGATGCTTCCCATCGGCGGAAAGCCCCTCCTGGAGCACGTTCTCCTTTTGGCGAAGGAGGCGGGGGCGGAGAGGTTCGTCTTCGTCGTCGGCCACCAGGGGGAGAAGATCGCCGGCGCCTTCGGGGACGGGAGCCGCCTCGAGGTCGAGATCGAGTACGCCTTCCAGGAGGGGGGGGTCGGGACCGGCCCCGCCCTCCTGGCGGCCGAGGCCCTAGCCGGGGATCGGTTCCTCGTCCTCCGAGGCGACGTCCTCCCCGACGCCGACTCCGTCAGGAGGCTGATGGCCCTGGAGGCGCCGGCCATGGCGGCGGCGAGGGTAGAAGGCCCCCGGCCGGTGGAGGAGGGGACCCTGGAGGTGAGCGAGGGCCTCCTAAAATCGATCTCCAAAGGAGGAAAAAATCCCCCCTCTAACCTCGTCTCTGCCGGGATCTTCCTCCTCGATAAAAGGGCCTTCGAAGCCCTCCGAAGGGTCCCCCCCGGTGGGGAGGAGAGGGACCTTTTGGAGGCCGTCAGGGTCCTCCTCGCCGAGGGGGTCCAGATCGGGGTGGAGGTGGTGGAGAGGTGGATCGAGATCCTCTTCCCCTGGGACATCCTGAGGGCGAACGAGACCCTCATGCCTCCCGAGACCCGGGGGGTCCTGGGGGAGGTGGAGGCGAACGCCTCCCTCTCCGGGAAGGTGGCCGTCGGCAGGGGGACGGCGATCAGGTCCGGCTCCTACGTGGCGGGGCCGGTGGTGATCGGGGAAGGTTGCGAGATCGGGCCCAACTGCCTCGTCCGAGGGGCGACATCGATAGGAGACGGGGTGCGGATCGGAAGCGGCACCGTCATCGAGGGGAGCACCGTCATGGAGGGGGCGGAGGTATCCCACCTCTGCTACGTCGGAGACAGCCTCATCGGCCCCGGGTGCCGCCTCGGGGTCGGGACGGTCATCACCAACCGGCGCCACGACGGCTCGCCGGTCCGATCCTATCCCGGCGGGGAGGGAACCGAGACCGGCCGGAAGGCCCTCGGCGCCGTCCTCGGCGAGGGGGTGAAGACCGGGGCGGGGACGATCGTATACCCCGGGACGGTGATCGAGGCGGGGCGGTGGGGACGCCCGGGGGAGGTCCTCTGGGGGTACGTCCAGGCCGGGAAGGTTGAAGAAGCCGACGAGGGGGATGAGGAGGCGGGAGGGTGCGACCCCGCCGACGCTTTCAGTGGCGGAGCTTTGAGGAGAAAAGGGGTCCCCGAAGGGGCGGTCATCCCGGAGGAGACGCCCCGAGAGGGGGGGGAGGGGATAAGGTGAAGAAGAAGAACCGGCTGGCCTTTGAGAAGAGCCCCTACCTCCTGGAGCACGCCGAGAACCCCGTCGACTGGCGCCCCTGGGGGGAGGAGGCCTTCACCAGGGCGGAGAGGGAGGATAAGCCCGTATTCCTATCGATCGGCTACTCCACCTGCCACTGGTGCCACGTCATGGCCGCCGAATCCTTCGAGGACGAGGAGGTGGCGAGGCTCCTGAACGCCAGCTTCGTCCCCATCAAGGTCGACCGGGAGGAGAGGCCGGACCTGGACGCCGTCTACATGGCCGTGGCGCAGATGATGACCGGCTCCGGCGGCTGGCCCCTCACCGTCATCCTCACCCCCGACAAAAAGCCCTTCTTCGCCGCCACCTACATCCCGAAGGAGTCGAGGTTCGGGAGGATCGGGATCCTCGACCTCATCCCCCGGATCGGCCACCTCTGGAAGAACGAGCGGGCTATGCTCCTCGCCTCGGCGGAGGAGGTGGCCTCCGTCCTCCGCCGACCCCCGCCGGAGGTGCCGGGGCTCCGCCTCGAGGAGGCGACGATAAAGGCGGCTTATCAGGGGCTCGTCGCCCGCTTCGACGCCGCCAACGGCGGCTTTGGGGGAGCCCCCAAGTTCCCGTCGCCGACGACCTTCCTCTTCCTCCTCCGCCACTGGAGGAGGACCGGCGACCCCGGGGGGGTCCAGATGACGGAGGTCACCCTCCGCGCCATGAGGAGGGGGGGGATCTTCGACCACCTGGGCGGCGGTTTTCACCGCTACTCCACCGATCTGCGCTGGCACCTACCTCACTTCGAGAAGATGCTCTACGACCAGGCGATGATATCCCTCGCCTGCCTGGAGGCCCATCAGGCGACGGGAAAGGCCGAGTACGCCACGATCGCCCGGGAGGTCTTCGACTACCTCCTCCGGGACCTCGCCGCCCCCGAGGGGGGCTTCTACTCCGCCGAGGACGCCGACAGCGAGGGGGAGGAGGGGAGGTTCTACCTCTGGACCCTGCCGGAGGTCCGGGCCGTCCTCGACCCCGACGAGGCGGAGCTGGCGGCCCAGATCTTCAGCCTCCGGGAGGAGGGGAACTTCCGGGAGGAGGCGACGGGGAGGCTCCCGGGAAAGAACGTCCTCGCCATGAAGATCCCCCTGGAAGACCACGCCCGGGAGCTGGGGATCCCGGTGGGGGACCTTCGGGAGAGGCTGGAGGCGGCCCGAGAGAAGCTCTTCGCCGCCCGGGAGGGGAGGGCGAGGCCGAAGAAGGACGACAAGATCCTCGCCGACTGGAACGGCCTCGCCATCGCCGCCCTCGCCCGGGGCGCCCAGGTCCTGGGGGATCGCCGTCTGGAGGAGGCGGCCGATCGAGCCGCCGACCTCGTCCTCCATCGGATGAGGGACGAGAGGGGGAGGCTCCTCCACCGGTACCGGGGCGGCGACGCCGGGATCCTGGGGAACCTCGACGACTACGCCAACATGGTCTGGGGGCTCCTCGAGCTCTACGAGGCGGGCTTCCGGCCGGAGCGGCTGGAGGCCGCCCTCGCCCTCGCCCGAGATATGGTGGAGAGGTTTCGGGACCGGGATGGTGGAGGCTTCTTCTTCACCCCGGAGGACGGCGAGGAGCTGATCGTCCGGAGGAAGGACGGCCACGACGGCGCCCTCCCTGCCGGGAACGCCGTGGCCGCCTTCGACCTTTTGAGGCTCGCCAGGATGACCGGCGACCCGGAGCTGGAGGAGATCGGATCGGAGGCGATCCAGGCCTTCGCCGCCCAGGCGAGGGGGAGCCCCTCGGCGTTCCTCCACCTGCTATCCGCCCTGGACTTCGCCCTGGGGCCGTCCTCGGAGGTGGTGGTGGTGGGGGAGGCCGGGTCCCCGGAGACGGCGGAGATGCTGAAGGCCCTCAGGTCGAGGTTCCTCCCGAGGAAGGTGGTCCTCGGGAGGCCGGTGGGGGAAGACCGGAGGATCGTCGAGCTCGCCGGCTTCACGGCAGAGATGGAGGCTCTGGAGGGGAGGACGACGGCCTACGTCTGCTCGGGGAGGGTCTGCCGGCAGCCGACGACCGACCCGGCGGCGGTGCTCAAGCTCCTGGAGGAGGCCGCTGGGGGCTCCTGAGGGGCAAAATCCGGGCTTTTGGTGGATCAAAAGCTTATTAATGGTGGAACGAGATCATCCCTTCGGCAGCGGGGTGGAAGAGCTGCCGATCATCAACGGAGTGGGATAAAATGTCAGAGGTGTTAAATTGAACCTGAGATGGATCGCTCTATCAGCGCTGATCACCATCACCCTCATATCGGGACTCTCAATGGCAGAAGAAGAGCCGATCCCGATGAACGATAGCATAAACGACTCCGTCGCAGCGACGGCGGAAGCCGTCGAGATGGCGCCGGTGGCCGAGATCCCGGCCCCGGAGGATGCAGCCGCTCTGGTCCAGAGCCTCGAAGGGTCCTGGATCCTGAACATGGCCGACGGCCAGACCTCGATGATGGTGCATCAGAGAGAGGGGCTCCTCTACGGCGCCGCCAACTCCGAGGCCCCGAAGCCCTGGAACGGCGTGGTCACGGGGGAGGCCTCCGAAGGGGGATTTGAGGTGCAGATCCTCTCCCTCCAGGACGGAGTCCTCGTCTCGACGGTGATCGTCGGGTCCGCCACCGCCGACGACCTCTCGGGGAGCTTCGTCCAGTCCGACAGCCAGGGGAGGGTCAGCCAGGGGATCGTCACAGGATTTCTGCTGAGCCCCGACACCTCGGGGTATGAGCCTGCCAACGTCCCGGCCGCCGTTGCTCCCGCAGCAGCCGCCGTGGCCCCGGCCCCGGAGATCCCGGCGGCGGCACCCCCTGCTCAGGATACGAACGCCAGCGGCGGTATAAAGCCCGTGGACGTGACCACCTTCAGGGACAGGTTCGCCGTCGGAGCCGGCGCGCCTTTGCCGGTTTAGGTCCGGCTTAGGAAGATTCAAGGGGGTCTACCGCCTCCCGGCAGGGAGGCCGAAGATCTCCACAATTTTTTGTCCTTCAGGTCCTCCCTCTCCTTCTCATATCCGCCCGAAAGGAGCTTAATCATGGTCAGCGGATAAAAGAGCATGAAAGGAGCTTTTGCTGCCCTTCTCCTCCTCCTCCTCATCGCCGGAGAGGCGGAGGCGTCGGTCTTCTTCAAGATAGTCGAGGTCCCCGCCGTCCGGGTAAGCCCCGGGGAAGATGCGGAGTTCACCGTCTTCATCCAGAATCTGGGGAGCCAGAGCGGCTATGCGGGGCTGATCTTCAGGAACATCCCCGAGGGGCTATCGATCGTCGGTCCCCGGTGCACCAAGTGGGTCGACTCCGGGACGAGGCGGGAGTTCGACTGCCAGCTGAGGGTAGAGGCGGGGGACGTCCCGCCGGGGAACTACTCCTTCGAGGTGGGGATCGTGGCGGCGGGCGCCCCCCCGGAGTGGACCCCCGTCCAAGTGATCGTCTCCGAGGCCGGGGTCCCCAGGACGGAAGGTGAGAGGGACGAACTCCCCGAGGAGTATCCGGCCTGCCCCATCGTCCGGGAGGAGGGGGAGGCACCTACCGAAAAACCCCAGGAGGCGGAGGGGATGCCGGGGCTCGGGGTCCCGGCCGCCCTGGGGGCGATGGCGGTGGCCCTCCACCTCAGGGGGCGGGGGAGGAGAGGCTGAGACGGTCTTCTTAGGGATCCCCAGGTGAGGAGGGAGGAGAGGGGGTCAGGGGACCCGCCCCTCCATCTCCCAGCCGAGCATCTCCTTGATGACGAGGTAGCTCATCTCCGGCGGGATCGCCCCCACCTCGGTGCAGATGACGTCGATGTACTGGTGGGGGGTGACGTCGAAGGCGGGGTTCCTCACCCGGACGTGCTTCAGCTCAGATATGCCGGGGTAGACCTCCTCGGCCGCCCTCTCCTCGATGGGGACGAGCTCCCCCATCAGCGTCTCGGGGCTGAACTTGTAGGTCTCCGCCGCCACCATGAAGCTCGTCCTCGCCTCGTGAGCGGCGAGGGCGATGGCGGCGGTCCCGATCTTGTTGACGAGAGAGCCGCTGGCGGTGATAACGTCGGCGCCGACGATCACCTCGTCCACCTCGTTGATCACCGACCTCACCGCCGAGTCGACGACCAGCTCCGTCTCGATCCCCCAGCCGTCCAGGGTCTTGACCGTCAGGTGGCCCTGGTACCTCGGCCGGGACTCGGTGGCGATGACTTTGACGTCCTTGCCGGCGTCGAAGGCGGTCTTGATGATGGATAGCGCCACCGAGGAGTTGCAGTGGGTGAGGATCACGTCGCCGTCCCGGACCCTCCGGGACCCGATCTCCCCGATCCTCTCGACGGCCATCAGGGACCGCTCGACGAAGCCGTCGGCGTTCTTCGCCAGGGAGGTTCGGGCCGACTCCACCTCATCCCCGCGGTACCGCATCACCATCCTGATGGCGTTGGATAGCGACACCGCCGTGGGCCTGGTATTGAGCAGAATGTCGGCAGCCCTGTCCACCTGGGCGTTGAACTCCTCTATCCCGGAGGGGTCGATGGCGAGGGCGAACTCCTTCAGCGCCCCGGCCGCGGCCCTCCCGATGAGGGCCGCCCCCCGGATCTCCATCGACCTGATCTTCTCGGCCGTATCCAGCAGCTGATCCATGGGGCGGGTCATCTCGCGACTTCCCATCAGGCCGAGGCGATGGATTTCGCCAGCTTTGCCACCCGCTCGCCGAGCTTCCGGCAGGCGATCAGGGACGAGGCGTCGGGGGCCCCCACGGCGACGGCGCCGTAATGGCCGCCGGTCTCCAGGGGGTCGCCGACGATCACCATCCCGTGGATCAGCATCCCCTGGATCATCGACAGGAGCGTCGTCTCGTTTCCGCCGGTGGGGCTCCCCGAGGAGGTGAAGGCCGCGCCGATTTTATCCTCGAGGCGGCCCCGGACCCGGACCGACCCGTCGATGAAGCCCTTCATCTCGGCGGAGAGGGTCCCGAAGTAGGTGGGGGCCCCGAGGACGATCCCGTCGGCTCCGGTCAGGTCCTCCAAGGCCGCCTCTTCGACCTTCTTCATTACCACATCCGCCCCTCCTTCCTTCGCGCCCTCGGCGACCGCCGCCGCCATCCTGGCGGTGTTCCCGCTTCGAGAATGGTAGACTACCAATACCTTCGTCATCTCGTTCACCTCAAGATCCTGCTAAGACCATCCTGGTCAGATCATCCTTCTATGAACTTCGCGGAATGTATCCGCCGTCTTCACTATTAATCTTCCTCTAATCTTCCTCTAATCTTCCTCTGATCATGAGAACGCGCCGCAGCGGCGAGGGCGAGGCTCCGCTTCAAGCCTCTGCCTGCCGGAGGACGATCCTGTCCCCCTCCTCGACCCTGGGGAATACGTCGATGCCGGAGACGATCCTCCCGATGGTGTTGACCGCCGAGTAGGGCTGGGTCCTCCCGAAGAAGATGCAGAAGGCCGAGCCCGGGGTCCAGAAGGATACGTCCCCCGCCTCCGACGAGGGGGACGGGTTCTCGTCGGCAAGGCTGAAAGGAAGAGAGAAGTAGACCTCTTCCCCCCAGAGCTGGGCCCTCGCCTCCTGGGGGAGCCGCTCCATGATCTCCGCAGCGGTCCGGGGGTTACGGCCGTCGATCTCCGCTCGGGCGGAGCCCTTCCCATCCACAATGATCTCGATGAAGTTCATGATATGGCACCTCTTCTCGCGCTTCTCTTGGGATAATCGTCTTCAAATCAACTTAACATTGGCGGCAGCTCATGTGAGATGTTCGCTGACAAAATAATTTTAAGGTTGCAGATCCCACAGGCATTGAGATCATCTCGTTTATCCCGGTGGTGAGATCATGACCTCAGATAATCCGACCCTAGACCGGTTCAATGAACAGCTCAAATGGTACGAAGACCATAGCAGACAGAGCCAGATATGCTTCAGGGGGCTCAAAGTGATCGAGATCGTCGCCGCCGCCCTCATACCCTTCGCCGCGGGATTGATGCCAGATCCACTCCTCATCGGCGGATTGGGGGTGATAATTGTCGTCCTAGAGTCGGTGCAGGGGCTCTTCCAGTTCCAGCAGAACTGGACGAACTATCGCTCCACCGCAGAGGGGCTCAAGCGAGAGAAGTACCTCTGGCTTGCCAAGGCCGGGCCGTACAAAGATCCCGAAAATCCAAACCCCGATTCCCTCTTCGCCGAGAGGGTAGAGGCCCTGATCTCCACGGAGCACTCAAAATGGATCAGGTATCAGGAGCAGGCGGGGAAGGGGAAAGAGCAGAAGAGTTGACCGGAAGAATACATGTCCGACCGAAGAGGGAGGCTCAGACCCTATAGATCATCATACTCACGCAGCCTGGAGAAGAGCTACGAAAGGAGGTGAGGCGTTTTGATTCCTGGCCTTGCCCTTTCTCACTCCAACGACCTCGATGACCGTCATGCTACGCCACCTCTTACGACCATCCTCCCTTTCCTCAGAATAGCATGATCCAGAGAGCAGCTTAACTCTTCCCAAATAGTCAAAACCATTTATTTAGATAAGATGAAGATCCAATAGCTCGGTCGGTGATAAGAGATGATCTGGCAAGATCGCATCGTGATCGATCCTGCAATCCTCGCAGGCAAGCCCGTGATCAAAGGCACGCGCCTGGCCGTCGAGTTCGTCATCGACCTTCTCGCCCAGGGATGGTCTGAACTGGAGATCCTGCGAAACTATCCTGGCCTCGCCTCTGATGACCTCCAGGCCAGTCTCAACCTACAATCCCAAATCCGATGGAATTAGCTGCTGATAGGTTTGGACGGTAAGGAAGAAAATAGTCCCGACCGAGAGGGCTCAACCCCTCTCGATCATGGTACCGACGCCGGTGTCGGTGAATAGCTCCAGAAGGAGGGCGTGAGGCCTTCTGCCGTCGACGATGTGGGCGGACTGGACCCCGCCCTCCACGGCCCGGACGCAGGCCTCCACCTTGGGGATCATCCCTCCGGTGATCACCTTCTCGTCGACCATCCTCCTGAAGTCGGATATGCGAAAACTTGAGATGACGGTGTTGGGGTCCTCGGGCCGCAGCTTCACCCCCTCGACGTCGGTGACGGAGATGAGCTTTTTTGCGCCCAGGGCTATCGCGATCACCCCGGCGGCGGTGTCGGCGTTGACGTTGAGGTTGTTTCCCTCGCCGTCGACGGCTATGGGGGAAATCACCGGGATGTACCCCTTCCCGGCGGTGATCATGATGATCT
>Ga0334884_1004984_pt1 | contig 13081 bp, 8 predicted proteins | sample GraSluR1_MG_7_FD_207215 | JGI IMG/M metagenome (GOLD analysis project Ga0334884, IMG submission 207215) | Sludge microbial communities from methane-producing bioreactor in Wageningen University, Netherlands - Granular Sludge_12_05 R1 | ecosystem: Engineered > Bioreactor > Anaerobic > Unclassified...
GGTTTGAGGTGGCAGGAGATGGAAACGGATGAGATGACCCGCTTGAGGGGGACACTCTCCCGAAAGGGGAGTAAACAGCCTGGCCTCACAAGGTCTGTACTTACACCGCGCCATCTCTTGACCCTACGCTCTTAAGATTGGTGGAGAGTGGAGCGTGAAGCTAGAGAAAGGGCATTTTCGAGACGTTCGCTTCGCTTACGAGAGGACGAGAACTCCCTCTCTCCTGTTTCTCGTACTCTCTCCTCATCTCGTACTCTCGATGCTCTTCTTTGAAACAGACACCCTCCGCCACTTCGTGACCCTCCCTCAAGGGAGGACTTGAGATCAGGATGATCAGGAGCAAAATACGAATTCACACAAGGACCGGCTTGTCAGTGGCGTTAACTCCCTTGAACGAAAAAAACGTCGCGATTACTGTCATTACAACTGCCGGTTCAGAAGTTCCCTATGTCTAACGAAGACACAAGAGAGAGTCTTGGGAAACTGATCAATCGAGAATCGGGAGACTGACGATCAAGGAAACACTCCTGTCCACTGGCGGAGCTGATTAAAAGGCTGTTCTTGAGTCTTAGAGTTTTCCTGAATGAAAATACTTTATCCGGGCGTTGAATTCCCTTGTTCTCCGCAGCAAGAAACGCACTCAGTCTTTAAATCACAGTTTCTGCGAAACTAATCCTAGGATTGCTCCTCATGCCGGCGGCTTTTCACTTCGCCCAAAGACCATGCCGAAATCCTTGCACAGGAACTGAACAGCTCTTCTTCCGGAATCCAGGGCAACCGGAAGCCCGCCGGGTGCTCTGAGTCGCTGGCCAGCAAAGTACAGATTCCGGATGTTTTCAGGCTTCGAAGGATAGTATTCCATCTTATACTCCTTGGTTGCTACAGTCATCCAGGATCCTTTGAATGATCCCAGATACCTCTCATAGGTTAGTGGTGTTGCCACATCCCAAACGGCAGTCTTCTCGGCGGTCTGGGGTAACTTCTCAGATAATATCTTAATGAAGTCCTTTGCCAGCTTTTCTTTTTCAATCTCGTACGTGCCGTCTTCCTTTCGGGCGTTCGAGTAATCATAAGTATCTCCAATAATTGCCGAGGTGACTGCCGTACAGCCTTTGGGCGCGTATCCCTCGTAGCCGGCGTAATTGCAGATCTTAATAACTTGTTCCTCCTTCCCACCGCACATAAGTGGCCTCATAGGCACAAAACCCATTTTCTCCGGCAGCCCTTCCAGGTCGACCTCAATGCCGAGACAAATGAATGTGTTAAGCAAAGGTTTTGTGACTTTGCGCATCCTTTCTGTCCATGGTTCTCTAATGGGGAAATCGAATAAATCGTCGATTGCTGAGAGAGTGTCCCTGGTGACAATCACGGCCTCCGATTGAAGGAGTTCACCATCCACGACAACACCGTCGGCGATGCCGTTTCTCACCGAAACTGTGTTTACCCGCATTCCGTAGCGAATCTTGCCGCCCAGAATATCGAATTTCTTTGCCATACGCAAAGCCATACCGAGGGAGCCACCTTCAGGATAGCCGCCGTCGCCGGAGGCCAGAGTCGCGAAGGTGAAAACCAGGGCAGTAGCACTGTAATCGGGGCCTATGATGTTCTCGAACAGGCGCTGTAGTAGTTCGCTCTTGTATCTCATGCCATATTCTTTAGCCGACTGTCTTGCATAGTAGGGCATTTTGGGTAATGCTGGCAGCATCCTCAAGATCGTACCCAGGGACATGAATGACTTCTTCTTAGTCTTCAATCCCTTGATGTCGGTCACCGGCATATTGAGCTTTGCGAATCTCTTCAAATCGCAGCATAGTTTGCTGATTTCTCTTCCATCCTCAGGTGAAAGCTCGATAAGATGATTGTGGAGTCTCTCCACATCACGGTAAAGGCGTGCTGTCCCTCGTATTCGAATGTGAGAAACACATCGCGATAGTGTACTGCGACGCTATCGTCTAGAGCGCCAACTTCCCGCCAGAGTCTGTTAAGAGGTGTATCCGGGGATGAGCCGGTGAGCCAATGCATTCCACCTTCGGATAGATACCCCTTCCTTTTCCAGCTTGTCGAAGCTCCGCCCGGAATAGTGTGGCTCTCGTAAATAGTGACGTCGAATCCGCTTTGGAGAGCGTAAATCCCTGCTGTCAAACCTGCAATACCCGCACCGACTATGGCTATGTTTCTCACATTTTCCTCCTATGTGTCGACTATCCAACTGCTTTCGAAATCCTGAAAGTCCAGGCTTATCACAGCTTGCTCTTCAATCCCGAATTGAGTCTAGTAAGCTCCGAGATGACTCACTTTCTCTCATACTTGATCGATGAGGACTCTTGATCAATTGTTTTCACACATTTCGATGCCGTTCCCCACCAGTATGTAATTCACCCTCAACGACGAAACAGAGGTGCGACCAGTCGCGTCCAATCAAAACTACTAGAGGGCAAAAGCGCTGTTCTTAATGCGACTGTACGCTAGCGAAACTTACAAGAAGCACGAAAGGGTTCTCGTTGACTCGCATCGAATACTGGTCGCGCCGTAATGTACATGGTGAGTTCCGAATACGCTTATCGTAAAATCAAATGTGTGGCGAGCTGACTCTTCGCTTCGTAAACTGCCCGACAACGGCAACTGTCTTTGTCTAGAGTCGCTTCATGCGGACAAGAGACTCTTATGCAGTCTCAAGAATCTCTTCTTATGACTCCAGCAGAGCGAAATTCCTTCTGAATTATATGGCGTTTCTCGAATACACGTCTAATGATATACCCTTTTTGATATTGTGAGAACAGGTCTGAAATCGATTCTAAGGAAGACTTTGCGAAAACAGATCGTCAAATGCGGCAGGTATTCCAGCCTCCGAAATCATTTCATCATCTTTCAGACCTCGGGGAAATCCCGAAGCATCGAGTCTCTTGAGATGTTCGCAAATCTAACCTACAATGTCTGGAAGAAACCCACCGTCTCAGGAATCTGCTTCTCTTCAACCGCATGGCGCTCCACCAGTGAGTCCTATTTATTGATAATCATTGTCTCGATGAAATCTGACCTGGAAGAACGATCAGAACCAAGTCTTGCACCCTTCACGCAAAACATCAATTCATTCTCCTCTCGTTCAAACCAAGTTTTGCGCTCAACTCATCAGATAAGAAAGATAAGTCAATAAAAAGAAGCCTGAAAACAAATGAAGAAACTGTCGAGGATGTGAAAGATCTCCTATGGAATTAGATATACCGAAACCCCAAACTTTCGATAATTGCTCTGAAATTAGAGCATTGTCAAACACCAAACCAAGGAAATCTCTTCATCTGTATTCGCCCTATTTCCAGTGTGCGGTGGAAGTCTCGATATTGATTACCTGAACGTAGGCAGGAGTCTCAATAGCCAAGAGCCTCGACTGTCCTCAAACAGCGCAAATCGAGAATCCAGAAGAGGGTGTAAACTCTTCGGACAAAGACCCGGAGGATGCCTGAAATGAAGAAGGCAGATGCTGATTAGTAGTAGGGCAAATGATTAAGTATTAAGATTAAGTCATTAAGTATAATTAATCCATTGATTATGATAAGATTGATTAAAGAGATAATGTTTTGGAGGTGAGACTAATGAGAAAGACGCTACTATCGGCAGTGTTCGTCACCTGCCTCGTGATGATAGTCTTCAGTGCACAAAACACTGCTTCTCAGGAACTGAGAATCATCGTTGAATCTGTGGCTTTGCTAGACGTCTCGAACTCATCAGTCTCTTTTGAGATCCCCCAGGAGATGATCGTACCCGGGTCAGCAATCTTTCTCCAGAACATTGAAGGTGGCCGCTTGAAGTACACTTCTCTTACGGAAGCGGGGAGTTTGAGAAAGATTACCGCTTCGCTCTCCGACTTATCTTTGCTGGAAGTGCTCGAGATTGGTATTACGGTCAGTGCGCCCGATAGTGGAAGGGGAAGGGTTGGAGTTTCCAGTGGAAGAGTCTTGCTCACGGCTGACCCTCAACCTGTGGTTGAAGGTATTGGCAGCGGATGGACCGGTACTGAAGATGCAGATGGTGCAATGGTGGTTTATGATATCATCATTTTCTCCGCGGAAATGCTAGTAGATGGTGTGGTAAATCTGGAAGTCTTATTCACTCTTACAGAAGGTTAATCGAGAACTCCCGAATCAATAAAGATTATTTCCTCGCTCTTCTTTCTTATTTCAAGAGTTACTTCTATTATGTCGCCGGGCTTCAACTCCAGCTCGACAGAATCCCTGTCTGCCACAAATCCTTTGGGAAGTGTTCCGGCCTCAAGGCGCAGTAGCCATTTGCCGGGCCTTAGATTTGGAACCGAAATCTCCCCATTGTCTCTGGTTACAAGTCTGAATCTCTCATCTTCACTTTCCAGTACGAGATTCACGCCTCTGATGGAGAGGGGAGTCTGTTCCATGTTCCTTACCCTAACCCTAAGAGCCGCCGACTGGACCAGTGTTATTGAAAGATCCTTTTCTTCATTTGCCGAGATTGTTATCTCAATCGGCAGCCTATCGCTGCTTATCAAGCCTCTCTGAAGAGAGTCATTGTCGATGTCAAAGAAATAAGTGCCGGGCTTCAGCCCGCTAAACATGAATCTCCCGTCTTCGCCAGTTATTGCTACGAGGTTGTTGAGTTTTAGAACAGCTCCCTCTAAAGGTATTTCGTTTCCCTCTGAAGAGATTACGATCTTCCCTGAAAGCGAACCCAGGTCTCTTCTTGGCCAAAACGGGATTGAAAAGGGGAAGGAATAACCTGCAGTGAAAGCCCCTGAAGGAATCCAGTTTGTCTTATCCGTCATTGCGATACTGGCCGAAACGTTAATCGAACCGCCGTTTTGAAGGATCTTCGAAAAGGATATTCTGGCCGTGAGCTTCACAGGATCAAAGTTGTTCATCACATATGTCAGTGATCCGTCGAATCTGTATCCATCTTCCATCAGAAGAGTGCCGACTAATGCAGCCGTTGTCTCGAATCTTTCCTTGACGTAGTCTTTGAGGGTAAGCCTCGCGTTTAGATAGGCGTTTCCCGATAATCTGTAAGATCCGTAGACATCAAGCTGAATGGTCTTCTTATCAACGTTCTCAATCCGACTAAGCTGAGCGGAAAGAGAGCCAAATAGGCTGAAACTCCCCGGATAGTATGAGGCTGCCAGATTTCCGCCCAGGGTGGCGGCCGGAGTTGACAGGCTCCTGCTGCCGCTTGAATTGTAGTAACCCCCCATGCTCATCCTCAGTCCGGAAAAGGTTGGAAAGTCAAACCTGCCGCGAAGAGAATAGCTGTTCAACAACCCCTGCAGAGCGAGATCGAAGGGATTATCGCGCTGGACCGTTCCCTCGAAAGAGATCCTGTAGGAATCAGGTTCCTGCCATACGACAGCGGCATCGAGTTTGAGCGCTTCGCTTCCGGGCTGTCCGCTGATCTTCTTCGAGTAATCTGCGGCCGATCTCAGCTGAAAGTAGCCGAGGCGGCTGGAAAAGACATATCCCAGCTTCAGCCCGTCGTACTTCCCATCTAGGAAGGAGACTCTTAGAAGGGAGCTTGTCGAGACCGGTTCCAGACCGGACTCTATTGCCAGAGATGAATGAATTATATTCGACGAGCCGAAGCTTCCGTCAACAGCAACCCCTGCCGATAGATTTTCCAGGAGATTCCAGTCTGCGAAGAGCCCCAAAATGGACAGGTCTTCCGAGAGTATTGCGCCCATTCTAAGAGAGTCAAGACTTAGATTGAGATCGAAGCCCCTTGCTGACGTTCCAAGATTCACCGAGGCCAGGCCCGCTCTGCCGAGAACTCCGTATCCGACTTTAAGCAATTCCCCTCTGTAACGTAGATCTATTGAAAATCTGTTGTCTTCATCTTTGCCAATTATCGGCAGAGAGCCGTTCAGACTTATGCTTCTGGTTTTCGCGTCATTCAGAAAGCCGTCAATCTTCAAAGCCGCGTTCAGCAAGAAGCCGTCTGAATAACCGGCAGTGATCGACAGCCTGGTGGGCAGTACTCTGAATCTGTTTGCCAGGGAATCGGCCGGAGGAAGAAGAAGCACCGAAGATCGACCCGACACGAGGCCTGCCTCTCCCGACTCCCCTGTCGCCGTTAAAATGATAATGTGATTTCGCTGTTCTGTGAGGAAAGCGGAAGTTTTCACGGTGACCTTCACTTCGCCGGAAGCCGAAGGCTGGAGCTGAAGTCTTTGAATACTTAGCCTTAGAGTGTATGACATATTGTCAATGGCTCCCAGCTCAAGATAGGCAGGAACGTTGCCGTTATTGGCAACCGAGAATACGACCGAGTATTCTTCCCCAGCAGTTACATAAGAAGGAGCCTCAACAAGCCGGATTGCTAAAGACATGCTCGCGGCCACTCTGACAGTGAAATTCAGCTCAGCCGACTCGCCTCTCTTATCTTTGACTTCATAGCGTACATCATACTCTCCGGCTAGAGGTGTGGAGGGCACGAGGAAGCTTAGAAGGCGTATCTCGAAGGAGTCGGCCCCCACCTGAAAGGCTGATACGCCAAAAACGTTTCGCCAGCCGGGCGGCAGCGACAGCTCTTCAACGAAGTCTAGATCATCATGGGTGTCGTTTGTTACAAGGACCGCAATCGTGACTATCTGACCGGGCCCAACTTCTCCGGGAGGAGGAGTCGAGAGAACCAGTTCGAAATCTGCCGCACCTAGCAGCACGGAAAGTGAAAGCAGAAGAAATATGAGAAAGGAGGCTCTTATACGAGACTGAACCGCTCTCACTCTATCTTCATTGAATACTGAGCGCCCCATACGTCTTCACCGTCTCTTATAAGAGCGAGGACTCTATAGTCTCCTGGAGAAAGACCTTCAAAGGGTACAACGAAGCGACCGGAGGTCTGAGGATACAATCTTAAGGTGTTACCCATGAATTCGCCGACAACTTCTCCCGCTTGATTGAAGATGCTGGCCGATACCTCGGGTCTCATCCACCAGTCAGAGGTATTCTTGATATCCATGATCAAGGAGTAGACTCCGTCGTTATTCGAGAGACTTCTTCCAACAATCTCGATGCTTCTGGATTCAGGTTCGCCGAAATTTGTGACGACCTGGACAGCGTAGCGCGTCTTAGTTCTGACTGTAATTCCCTCCAGCTCTTCATCTGCGAAAGCGATCATGGGCTCGACCATGATGACTCCCCAGTAAGTGCCGGAAAGATTCTCGTCTGATGGAACAATAACCGAGAAGGAGTAGGTCATGTTCGAATTTCCGGGCACTGTTACTTCCGGCGCCTGAAGTTCGATCCAGTTAGCATTTGATCGTTGCAGGCTTCCGGCTTCGGGATATTCCGTCGAACCCGTGTGGTGAAAGAAGTAATCTGTCAAGTAGAAGCGAACTATCGCCGGCTCGCTCGCGTTGTTTTGGAGTTCGATTCTTCCCGAAAGCACCTGGCCGGAGGAAGCAGCGAATATATGAGTTAGACCGTTTATTATGAGAACATCTGCCCTCAACGTGATCACCGAAAGCATTAGGAGGAACAGGACGAACTTCTTTGACATGTTTATCAGCTCCGTTTTAACAACACTAACAGTATTATATTTCGCCCAGATCTATAACCGTGAAGGTAATTACACTGTCACCCAAGAAGCTCACATCGTCCGGGTCCAATAGATATTGAACATAGAAGGTTATGACTTCCCCTACTGGATGAAAAACGATATCCAGGAAATCGCTGGCGACTCCTTGGGTGGCAAGCGTCAAATATCCGTTGTAGAGCAGCGTAACAGAACCCCTTTTGTTTGAGGGGTTCCAAAGGATCGGCTCCGACGAGAGCCTGAGAGAAATCTGAGCACCGGAAGAGAGAGTCGCCATGACTCTGAACATTCTGTCTTTCCCTTGACCGCCTGCGATCTCAGGGCGTTCGATAACGATCATCGTTGCATCCTCGGGGCTGACAAGAGATCCCGAGCTGAAAGCAGGGCCGTCTCCCGCTAACTCCGGTGAAGCCGAGACAAGCTCCCAGGCTACGTCGGTTGAGACCTTGCCCGTTGCTGAAAGCGTCACGGCCTGAAGAGAAACGGCAAGAATCAGAATGCCAAGACAAAGAAGCAGCGCTTTGCGCTGCTTCAATGCAATGTATGTCCTGATAAGGAAGATCATTTACTTTATGACTCATCCACCAGTGTGAAAGTAACCAAAATAACTGTGTCTACTGCATTCAAGAAAGCACCGTCTGGCAGATCGTTTCCAAGATCATTCAGCGCGGTCTCACTTATGTCTGCAGTGTAGGTCAGCGGATGGCCGGCGTTTGCCTCAGTTCCTGTCCTAGCAAGACCTGGGCCAATTCCAGTGACAAGAACACCACTAAGCGTTGATCCTACAAACTCAAGTGTAGTCCCAGTTCCAACGTTTCCCTTAGCAGAACCGTCGGTAGCGCCTGCAGCAAGAGATATTTTGAAACCAGCCGGAATCGTGTCGAACTCAGTCGTTACCTTTCTCGTGAAACCCGCAAATCTCAAAGATGTATACCTGAGATATGTGGGATCGTATTCGACAGAAACAACAGGGGCCGCACCGGCTAACTCTGGCTGAGTTACTGTGATCGTCACGCCTGGAGCGTCTTCAGTTGTTTGCCCAGTAGATGCCGCCGCACCAGTTACCGCAAGAAGCGCAATTTCATTCATCGTGATCGTGATCGTTTGCGTGTCTGTGTTAGTGTCCTGCGCCATTACAAAAGCACCCACTAGAATCGACATTGCTAGAATTACGAAAAACTTTTTCATTACCCACCTCATCTAATTTGAATGATCTATATTAGTTGATACTAATACGCAATTTCATTTCCGGATTTCTTCGCGAGCATCTGAACCCAGCTCACAAATCAATTATAGATCAAACGGCCAACTGACTGATGTCTTTTTCATTAAGGTTAAACGACTGTGTTCTCGCGTAGCGATTACAAACAGTAACATTTTCACTCTAGGGAGATGCCCGAAGAAGTTGAAGACTGCACAAAAGATCGTGGCAACTGGTCGATCCGCAAAAAGATAAACTTGAATTCGAGTATTCTACTGCTTGTCATAACCAGTTCGTGCAGGTTATCGACGCAGTTCATATTTTTGAAGAAAGCGAAAGGATTCGAGCGAGAAGCTCTTTACGGTCGAAGAGCAGCTTACACTTCCTTCTGAAAACAGTCCCTTATCTCGCCCGGCGGGAAAAGGGTTGCCTGTGCGTTGAAACAGGCGGGCTGGAGCGGGGACATGCTTTCGAAAGCCGTCGCAGCCTTTGAGTTAATTTATTAGACCAGTATTAGTGTAATAAACGTTCGAACGATTATTTCGTTATTAGTTTTGCTACTTGGGATCCTGCTCAAATAGACCTGTATTTCTCAGAAAACCGGTGGAGAAAGAGAGAAGAACATAGGCCAGTTGAAATGGAGTCAGAAGAATTACGTTTTGTTCTCGTTGCAGCCTTGCCGGGAAGCAGGGAGAATGAAGAAAAGAAAGCTGTTTAGACTGCCGGTACATAGATGAAGAACCTATGAAAGGCTCACATTCTTCGTATATCGCTAGTACGCGCAATGAACAGATATTCTTCAAGGTTCCAGCTGCCGAAGAGCGATGTGAAAGACTTCGATAAGGTCAAAGTGTTCCTCATAAGCTCTGAGAGAGCTCCAGGAACTTTCGTTGACATATGCGAGAGGTTGTGTCTTATCCTCTGATTCGAAGCAAGCTGCGTGCGTTGTGTCGGACGGAGACGATTCATGAATTGATAACGGCTTGCTCAAAATTATGAATCTCTCTGATCTGTAAAGAAAGCGACTTGGAGTTGAACATGATCTCATCATTTAACTCGTTGTCCGGGCAGAGTAGGTTTTTTTGCTGAGCCGAATTGAATACTGGACCGTTCAGTATGATTGTTCAACGAAGATAATTATATCGAGCTTTTGAAGAAGAAACTGCTGGCGACGGCACCGAATGTAACTCCACAGAGAATCGCCGGTTTGCCTCTACAGCCAACAGAACCGAGATTTCTAAGCTCTATCTCGATGGGAATAAGATAGCAGATATCTCAGCTCAATAGCCCCAAGAGGGCAAGAGTCCAGAAAGGAAGACTTCACTGAAAAGTGTTGATGGAACAGAGATCGATGGCGTACTGAATCTGCCTGTCGGTTTCGATGATTCAAGAGATATTTTCTCGCAGTCCCGGTTCAAGGAGGGTTTACCAGGACGGCCTTTGCAGCGATGATAGCGAGTAGCTACTAACCGATCGAATGACTAGTGTCTAAAGCTCATCATCTCGTGGTTTTTAACTAAGAACCTGGACACGAAGTGTCTGATGAACCAATCTTCTGCTCTTGATCTTAAATCCTCGTTCGAGCAGCTCATCATTACCCACATCATCTTCTATGAAGTTCGTCTCTTGCTCTCTCATCATCTCGCGGTTTTTGACCAAGAACTTGGACACGCAGTGTCAACGATGAACCGCTCTTTTGCTCTTGATCTTAAATCCCCTCTCGAGAGGGGTGTCGACGGCTCCATCGTCGACGGGGTGTGTGCACGTCCAGCTAAGGCAAGAATGTTCAGTGGGAGAAAAAGGCCCACCGGGGAAGAAGTCAGAGCCCCGTAGCTTGGATAGCAGTGGGGAAGGAAACTGAACCACTGAAGTCTATTGACAAAGCCATATTAAGTATGGTGAGCGAGTGGTCAGGCCATAACGAAAGTGAACGCACGAGTAGCCTCGAGACTACAGTTCCGGAAGTCGAGTCCTTGCACACCGGGCGAAGACAGCAGATATGAGCGAAGACTGACTGAAACGCGAATATCTTCCGGCGGGGTGGTAGCGATGGCATGATCACAAGGACATTCTACGCAACTGGAGAAGCCCTACTGGTACCTGGGAGAAATCCCTTGAACGAGGTAGGTCATATAACCGGAATGGGAAATTGACCGAAAGACCAGAGGGTGGCGGATGGGTTCGTATTAGCTATGACGGAGGGTAACTCCTCCCGAGTAAAGGAGCCCTACTGTATGTAACTCTTGTTACCAAGAAAGGAGGCAGGAATCGTAATGAGAAAAGGATTCATACCCCTGCAGGAAGTGAGGAACAAGATATACCTCAAGGCGAAGGCCGAACCAGAATGGAGATTCTGGGGGTTATACACCCATATCTGTAAGGTAGAAACACTGGAAAAGGCCTACTACTTGGCCAGAAAGAACAACGGATCTCCCGGAGTGGATGGAGTAAGTTTTCGGGACATCGAGGAAATAGGGGTAAGAAACTATATCCTCGAACTACTTCAGGAATTGCTCAAGGGAGAGTACGAACCATTGGAGTACAGAAGTCTATCCATACCTAAGGCTGACGGTAAAGAGAGAATACTGAAGATACCGGCAATAAGGGACAGGATAGTACAGGGAGCAATGAAGCTTATCCTAGAACCGATATTCGAAACGGACTTCCAGGAGGGATCGTTTGGATTCAGACCGGGAAGAAGCGCGCATGATGCAATAGAAAGAGTGGACAAGGAACTGTTCAAAGGAAAGACAGTTGTGATAGACCTTGACCTCAAAGGCTTCTTCGACAATGTCAAACACCATATACTCTTTGAGAAAGTTGCAAAGAGAATAGACGATCCAGAGATAATGCATCTACTGAAACTCATATGCAAGAAGGCGGGAAAGAAAGGGATACCACAGGGAGGAGTACTCTCGCCATTACTGGCAAACATCTATCTCAACGAGATAGACATAATGCTGGAGAAAGCAGGCAGAGTAACGGGAAAGGTAAGCTATGCAAGATATGCAGACGATCTTGTGGCCCTTGTCTATCCCGGAGAGTGGGTAGATAAAGTCAATAGGAGACTACTGGAAGAATTCGAGAAGATAGAGGTTCAGATCAATGAAGAAAAGAGCAAGATAGTCGACATGGAGAAGGGCAGCTTTCAATTCCTTGGATTTGAATTCTCAATGGTGAAGGCCAAGAACGGAAAACGTAGACCTGATTACAGACCTAACAAGAAGGCTAGAAAGGCATTACTGGAAAAGCTGAAGTACCAGTTCCTTATTTATCGCTCCAACTCCTTGGAAAGACTGGTGGAAGCGATAAACCCAATATTGAGGGGCTGGGTAAACTACTTCAGGATAGGTAATTCAAAGAAAGTCTTCAGCTTTATTAGAGACTGGGTGAACAGGAAACTCAGAAGACACATGATGAGAAAGAAACAGAAGAAAGGCTTCGGCTGGAAGAGGTGGAGTAAGGAGGAGTTACTCAAGATCACTGGAATCTACAATGATTACAGAATAAGGTATCTCCGACAGAAAGCACTCCCAGCACGATAGGTCACATAAGCCTTGAGGTGAAGCACACAGGAAAGCCGTATGCGGGAAATCCGCACGTACGGTTTGAGGTGGCAGGAGATGGAAACGGATGAGATGACCCGCTTGAGGGGGACACTCTCCCGAAAGGGGAGTAAACAGCCTGGCCTCACAAGGTCTGTACTTACACCGCGCCATCTCTTGACCCTACTTGTTTCAAAGAAGAGCATCGAGAGTACGAGATGAGGAGAGAGGACGAGAAACAGGAGAGAGTTCTCGTCTTCTCGTGAGCGTAGCGAACGGCTCGACATTGCTCTTTCTCGATCGAATGGTCTTAGCGGTGAACGGGTTCATGATCTTGAACGGTCAACGGCGAACCGTATTTCACAGCGATCAGCGGGTTCTTGTTCTTAAGCGCACAGCGGATCTTAGAACAAATAGGGACCTTATCATATTGATAAGGAAAAGTCTACTACTCAAGTGACATTCAAGTTGTCAACCACATCCTTAGTGGCAGCTAAGGATGGATGAGCATCCTGGGAGTATTCAGGATCGTAATGCATCATAATTAAATCTACTCAAGAGAGAGTTAATGCATCAAAATAGAATCTATTCAAAATCGAATTGAAGAAGATTAAGGACACCTCCCTTTGAGTTAGATTTAGACTTCATTATTCGTATATCAGCGCACCAAAAGGGATTACTCAATCGCAAAAGAGGTGTGAGTAGAATCAGTCACTGGAACGAACACGGCAGTATCAAAGACAATCATCATTTCTTATCGAAGAGTTAATCGTATGTTCCGGTCGAT
>Ga0334884_1004988_pt1 | contig 13070 bp, 17 predicted proteins | sample GraSluR1_MG_7_FD_207215 | JGI IMG/M metagenome (GOLD analysis project Ga0334884, IMG submission 207215) | Sludge microbial communities from methane-producing bioreactor in Wageningen University, Netherlands - Granular Sludge_12_05 R1 | ecosystem: Engineered > Bioreactor > Anaerobic >...
CAGCCTAACACCTATACCACATTCAGGAGGGTAACCGACTGGATGAAGCTGGTAGATGGGAGTTATCAGGCCGTAACGAAAGTGAAGGGATTGAGCCCCAAAACACAGAGGGACGGTTCTGTTGTGTTGTATCGCCAACTTCATACTGTGATGCTTTAGATTGTTAGGCTATGGCCGGGAACCTGACCGAGGGGGAATTGCAATGTCGAAAAAAATAATGATCACTACCGAAACAGTGCAGATGGAGGCGGATCTAAATGACAGTAAGACTGCAGCCTTGATCTGAGAAACACAGCCGGTTAGTGCTGAAGCAAGTACCTGGGGCGATGAAATTTACTTTGCCATTCCGGTTAAGGCCAACCCCGAGAATGCAGTCAGTGTCGTTCAGAAGGGTGACGTGGCCTACTGGCCTGAAGGCAACTGTTTCTGCATTTTTTTTGGTAAAACCCCCGCCTCGACTGAAACGGAAATTAAACCGGCCAGCTCGGTCAACCTGGTTGGGCGATTCAGCGGAGCTCCAGAACTATGGAAGAAAGTAGCTGCCGGTGACACGATCAGGTTGGATGCAGTAGGAGGGTACATTAAATGAAAACAAAATAGGGTCAAGTTTTGAAATATAAGATTTGAAATAATAGAATTCCAGTATGGCCAAACCACTACGGATTGAATACCCAGGAGCAGTTTACCACGTTACCTCTCGTGGTAACGCAAGGGGTAAAGAAAAGTGATAATTCAAGACCTGACCCTTTACTCTTTAATAAACTTAGGAGGGAAAGATATGTATAAAAAACTCAAGGCAGAGATTATTGAAATTATTGAGATTGTTAATCAGTGCCCGATCGCTTTACAAGAAAAGTGTTTTGAATTACTACTTAAAAACTATCTCAATTTATATGAAAATGACAACCCTATTGTCGAAAGCGCCAAAAAAAATATTATATCAGAGAAAGAATTAGAGCAAAATGGAAAACTATCATTAAAAGCTGATGAAGAAATTGTAGAAAAAGATTTTCATGTTAAGGTTAAACGTTTTCTCCAGAGCAATAAAATAACCATGGATATTGTTAACACATTGTATTATAAAGAAGATGAAAAACTACTTCCTTTATATGAGTCATTAAAAAGTACAAAAATGAGCGAATGCCAAATAAGGTTGGCATTATTAACAGCTTTTGAAAATTCGTTTACTGATGAAGAAATGCGTTTCAAAGGTGAAGTAGTTAGATCAAGATGTAATCTTATGAAATGCTATGATTCTGCTAATTTTACAAAAAACTTCAAGATCTACTCTTCATTATTTGAAAACTGGCAAGATAAATATGAAAAAACAAAAGATTACATATTGTCAACTGAAGGTAAAAAAGAACTTGCAAAGGTTTTGATTGATTTAGCAGAGGATAATTAACAATGGCTAAGAATGATTTGATCAAGAATTTAAAAGATTATTTTATTTTAATTAAAGATTTACATAAAAATGTTTCTGATGTAGAAACTGTTCAGGTAATAAATAAAGAATTAAAAAGTCAAATCGAACAGCTTTCTTCAACATGGTTTGAGCAATTTGCAAAAACCCTAATTCAATCTGGGTTAGAAAATGAAGTTTTGGAAAAGTATAATAGTGCATTTAAAATTTTATTGAAGCTGTCTGGTAATAACAATAGAAAAACATCGTACCTTGCACAGTTTGATTCTATATGTAAATCATTTAGAGAAGACATAATTATTAATATGCAAATAAATTCAGTAGATCGAAATACTTCTGTAGAAAATAAATTTAACGATGAAGTTGTTTCTATGTTAGATAAAATATCAGACAAAGATGATAACGAATACTTAAGAGAATCTCTTGGGTGTTGGAAGTACGGCTTTTTAAAGGCATCGATTGTTTTGGTTTGGTGTGCAGCAATGGATCGGATACATAAAGTGATTGAGCAAAAGGGGTTTGACAAATTCAATAAGGTTTCAGAGGTGATGAAAACACAAACAAAAGGTAGATTTAAGAATTTTAATAAAACATTTAATGTCCAGTCAATAAATGATTTACAAATGATTTTTGATAGTGATATTTTATGGATTCTTGAAGGCATGGAGATGATTGATAGTAATCAGAAGACAAGACTATCAAGTTGCTTTGAACTACGATGTCATTCAGGGCATCCTGGCGATGCACCTATAACAAAATACAATGTTCTTTCCTGTTTTTCTGATATTATTGAAATTATTTTAGCTAATCCAACTTTTTCTATATCATTAAAATAGTAATACATAGGACATAGGGCGACACAGACTGTCAGTTCATTTGTGTTGTGGACACAGGGGGACGGCCGTCCCTCCATGTTCCAAATATATTTTCATAATATCTTGGAACACTGGATAAACGTCTGCATATACCTTGAAAGCTGGTGAGACTATTGGTTATAAGCGATAAGCCCAGAAAAAGTAAGCATGAGGTCAGGTTTTGGGTGCGCCAAGCGAAGCTTGGCAGTTCTTGCCGGCAAGAGCCCGGATTAGGCAAAGGGTAGCCACCAGCCTAACACCTATACCACATTCAGGAGGATAACCGACTGGATGAAGTTGGTAGATGGGAGTTATCAGGCCGAAAACACAGAGGGACGGTTCTGTTGTGTTGTATCGCCAACTTCATACTGTGATGCTTTAGATTGTTAGGCTATGGCCGGGAACCTGACCGAGGGGGAATTGCAATGTCGAAAAAAATAATGATCACTACCGAAACAGTGCAGATGGAGGCGGAACTAAATAACACAGGGGGGCGGTTTGAGCTGACCCCCAAACACGCTACAATATAGGTACGGTTAAAGCAGGCATACTTTTTTTGTTAAACAGTACCATAGAGGCTTGGGGGCAGTCCCCCAAGTGCTCTTTGGGGTCTTCAAAACACAGGGGGACGGTTCTCTTGTGTTGTCTTAGCAGCTATACTCAGCTAGATTTTAGATTACTATGAACAGGCCAGGGGTTTGACCGAGGAGGAATGGCAGTGTCGAAAAAGATAATGATCATAACCGAAACAGTGCAGATGAAGGCGGAACTAAATGATAGCAAGACTGCAGCCCTTATCTGGGAAGCACTGCCGGTTAGTGCTGCGGCAAATACCTGGGGCGATGAAATTTACTTTGCCATTCCGGTTAAAACGGGCTACGAGAATGCAGTCAGTGTTGTTCAGAAGGGTGACTTGGCCTACTGGCCTGATGGCAACTGCTTTTGCATATTTTTTGGTAAGACCCCTGCCTCGACTGACACTGAAATTAAACCGGCCAGCCCGGTTAACCTGGTTGGGCGTTTCAGCGGAGACCCAGAAATATGGAAGAAAGTAGCTGCCGGCGACACTATCAGGTTGGAGGCAGTAAGGGAATAGAACACGGAGGAACGGTTGTTGTGTGCCACGAGGCACACTTTAAAATAGAGCGTGTGAACTAAACAAAAGATGGGGGTAGGCCCCGGGACACAGAGGGTTGGTTCTTTAGTGTTGTTTTAAGATTACCTTTCTTTTGTCGCTGAATAGTGTGATCATATGTCAAGAAGCGCAAGGAAGAAAAGAAGCTTTGGGATATGCCATGTTGTCCTCATCTGAGTTTGAACAGTTGTCAATGAATACTTGACAACTGGCAAGCAGGGCCCCTTTTCTATAGTACTATAAATTATAACCTGATAGGTAAAAAATAATTGACAAAATAAGAGGGTTGCCTTACAATGGAGTTAAGATTTAAAACTAATAAACTTAAAAAACAATGTGAAGTGCCTGCTGAAGCCCAGAAACAATTTGGTCTGAGAATTGGAAATAAGCTCACGCAACGTGTATCTGAATTATATGCGGCTAATTCTTTGAATGACATTGCCAAGATTCCGGCGGCTAGGCTTCATAAGCTTGAAGGGGCAAGAAAAAACGAATATGCAATAGATTTGATTCATCCTTTCAGGCTCATAATTACTCCTGTCTTAGAAGAAGATGCCGATTTTGCAAACCTTTCTTGCATTAGAATTGTGAGAATAGAAGAGGTGACTGATTACCATGGTAAACAAAAACATAAATAACTTTACCCCTGCCGTTGCTATACCACCCGGAGAAACCATCAGGGAAAACATGATCTATTTAGGCATGAACCAGGAAGAACTGGCAGCCCGGCTTGGTATTTCTGCAAAACATTTATCAAATGTCCTTAACGGAATTGCCCCGATCACCCACGATACAGCTTTAAAGCTCGAATCTGTGATTGGTCCCAGCGCTGAATTCTGGATGGAACTTGAGACTATTTATCAGTTGAACAAAATAAGGTTGGAAAAACAGAATGAATTAGCTGATTCGACATCTATACTCAAATTGATACCCTATAAAGAGATGAGTCAGTACGGCTGGGTTGAGCAGACCGGTGATAAGATAAAAAAGGTTGAAGCTCTAAAGAACTTTTTTGGTGTCGGCCACTTGAATCTAATACCGAATACGTATCAAGTTGCTTATAGAAAACACAAACAGATCAATGCAACCTCAGGTTATGCTCTGTTAGCCTGGTTAAGAAAAGTTGAATTAGAAGGGCTCAATATTGAAACAAAAGAATACAGTAAGAGAAAAATCCGGTCGGCAATTCCATATCTTCGATCTTTAACATTGGAACCACCTGCTGATGCATATAAGAAAATGCAGGAATTGCTTGCTACTTGTGGTGTGGCTGTTGTTTTAGTTGAGTACCTTTCAAAAACTTATGTTTGTGGCGCGAGCATATGGAGAGGTGATAAGGCAATTATAGCAGCTAGCGATCGGGGGAAGAGGTCAGATATATTCTGGTTCTCTTTATTTCATGAGATCGCACACTTGCTGAGTACAAGAAATAAAGAATCGAAAATATGCTTTGAAGGTCAGGAAGGTGAGATGGATGCTATCGCAGGCAGTTATCTTATTCCTGATATACGTTACAAAGAGTTTTTGGATAAATATAACTTCGAGAGCAAGAAAGATATCATAAATTATTCTCATAAAATTGGTGTAGCCCCGTATATTATAGTTGGCAGATTACTGCATGATGGATATATCGATTATAAGCAGTTTAGAGATCTAATCCCGCCTTTTGATATAAGTAAAATAAAATCCGCTTAAAGGCACAAGAAACACAGCCGTCCCTTCGTGTGAAGAAACACAGGGGGAAACACAGGGGGACGGTTCTTTCGTGTCGATTTATGACTGTCTTTTCGGCTTTTGCCCCAGGAAGAATTGACTGCTCACCGCTTCTGCATATTTTTTGGTAACCCCCCGCCGCAACTGTTATTGAAATTAAACCGGCCAGCCCAGTTAACCTGGTTGGGCGTTTTAGTGGAGATCCCGCACTGTGGAAGAAAGTAACTGCCGGCGACCAAATCAGGTTGGAGACAGTAAGGGGTCATTAAGTGAATAATAAAGAGACTTATGTGTCATAAAATATTAGGTTAATGCTATTGAAAATATGACAAAAGTGATTTATAATGTACTTAACAAGGAGGTGAGGTTGGTGTTTGATACTACTTTAGCTGGTAAAAGATTTAAAGAACTGAGGGAACAAAGCGGTTTAACCCAGGCGCAAATAGCTGAATATCTGGATATTGATCAGAGCTATATTTCAAAGTTTGAAAAAAACGAGCGTCAGTTCGGAACGGATACCCTGCAAAAAGCAGCTGATCTTTTTGGCTGTTCGTTGGATTGTTTTGTTGACGAGAAATTCGAACATGAATCACCAGCCATTGCTTTGCGCGCAAATTCAGTTGCCGCTAAAGATTTAGAGACTATAGCTAGAATTAATAAGCTTGCTGCAAATTTACGCTATATGGAAAGGTTGCTGGGAGGAGCAAACAGATGAAGGAAAAAATACAGATTAATGCCGAGGCATTAGATCTGAGAAGAAGGTTTGGTGAAGATGTTTACTCCCCCGTAGATATATTTTCCCTGCTTTGTTCAGTAGAGGAGATCACGGTTATATTTTTCCCCATGAGTGATCGGGTAAGCGGGATGTGCTTCCGTGATGAAAAGAATAAAATTATTGGTATCAACTCAACACAGACCGTGGGGCGCCAGCGCTTTACGGCAGCACACGAATTATGTCATTTATATTATCATGATGACATCACCGGAATGATATGCACCAAAGAAGAAAATAAGAAAAAGGTCGTTGTGCTGGAAAAGGAGGCGAATTTATTTGCTTCCTATTTTTTAGCTCCTTACGAGGCTTTGAGCAGCTTTATCAAGGCAAATTTTGGCCGCAAGTTAGGGAGCAAAGAAATAGTTAAAATTGAACAGTATTTTAGGCTGAGCAGACAGGCGACATTGTGGCGCTTGGTTGATGATGGCTATTTAGCTTATAAAGAAGCAGAAGAGATGAAAACCGGAATAGTTTCTTCAGCTGCAAAGTATGGCTACAGCACTGAACTGTATTTTTCTCCACGGGAAGAAAAACAGTATATGACCTTTGGCAAGTATATAAAAATAGCTGAAGAATTACGAGAAAAGAATTTAATTTCTAAGGGGAAATATGAAGAACTTTTACTTGATGCCTTTCGAAGCGATATTGTTTATGGCTTAGACGAAACAGGGGAAGAGCAATATGACGAAAAAGCTGTTTTTTGATACCGACTGTTTTACTTCTTTTTTGTGGGTGAATCAGGAAAACTTATTGCTGAGGCTTTACCCGGGAAGAATAATTATCCCTAACGAGGTTGCTACTGAGTTATCTAACCCTTGCATACCGCACATCAGGAGAAAAATGAATCATATGAATTCATTAGGTCAGGTGGAGAAAAAGCACAGGGGGACGGTTCTTTTGTGTTGAATTAAGGTTACCTTTCTGTTATTGTTAAATAGGGTGATCACATGCCAAGAAGCGCGAGAAAGAAAAGTAACTCCGGTATATACCATATTATCCTCAGAGGTATCAATAAACAAAGGATCTTCGAAGATGATAAAGACAACCAATACTTCCTTGAAAAACTAAAAACTTACAAAGATATCAGCGGGTATGAAATATATGCATACTGCCTGATGAGTAATCATAACCACTTGCTGATGAAAGAAGGGGAAGAACCCTTAAGCACAGCCTTTCGTAGATTAGGTGCAAGTTATGTCTATTGGTACAATTGGAAATATAGTAGAAACGGCCACCTGTTTCAGGATCGCTTTAAAAGTGAACCAGTTGAAACGGATGAATATTTTTTAACTGTAATGAGGTATATTCATCAGAATCCATTGAAAGCAGGAATTGTAAAAGACATTCAGGAGTATCCGTGGAGCAGTTACCGGGAATACTGCCAAAAGCCTGTTATTTGCAATACAAAATTTGCTCTAAATATGTTCTCCGAGGAGGCCAATAAAGCATTAAGAATGCTGGTTAAGTTCAACCAGGAAAAAAACAGTGATCGATGTTTAGAATATGATGATGGTGCAAGATTAAACGACTCTGAGGCAGCAGCACTGATTAAGAGCATTGCCAATGTAACAAATCCCGGAGATATTCAGACCTATGAAAAGCAAAAAAGAAATAAGATAATAAAGTTGCTAAAGGAAAAAGGCTTATCAATAAGGCAAATTGAAAGGTTAACCGGTGTAAGTTTTGGGGTTATAAGGGGAATATGATCTGCTACAAGAACAACACAGAAGAACCGTCCCTTCGTGTTACCTTCGTGTTATTCAGGGAGCCTGATACCTGCAATCATATTACACAACGGCATCAATTTGTTGGCGGCGGTTGTTCAGTTGGCTATAAACTGTTTGTTACATTGAGTTCAGGTAAGATAGCATGAGCGATCCTTCTTGACACAGGGGGGACACAGGGTAGGGTTCTATTGAGTTGCTTTAGTTTGCCGTGTTAAAGATATAGTATAATATTGCGGGTGGTGGAGTGTGATGGATAATGCAGCATTAATCATAATTGACATGCAAACTGGTTTGCTAAAGCGGCAAGTATTAAACAAAGAAAAACTTATAAACAATATAAACCTTGTTTTAGAAATTTTTCATGCAAAAAATAGTACTGTTATTTTTGTCCGACACACGAATAAAAGTTTTTCTAAGATCAACACACCTGACTGGCAAATTGACAGCAACTTGAAAGTTTCAACCACAGACATAGTTATTAACAAATCACGTAGCAGCATTTTTAATGAAAAAGAGTTTGTTAAGCTGCTGGGTAATAAAGATATTAAGAGCATCGTTGTTACAGGGCTGGTTTCGAATGGTTGTGTTCAGGCTGCTTGTTTGGATGGAATGGAAAAAGGTTTAACAGTAACATTGCTGAGTGATGCACATAGCACATGGACCAAAGACGCTGAAAAAACCATTGAAGAATGGAATGCAAAGCTTGAATTAGAAGGTGTAAAAGTAATGGCTGCCAGGCAGTACATAGAAGCTTGTGAATAATAGGATTTTGTCTATTCACAATAAATTTTAATTGCCTCAAATAAAAAATCCGCACATCCTACAGCTATGGAATCATAGTACTTTATGAAGCGAGGGTCTTCGACATATGTCTGCGCCACTCCAAGATGCGCTTCTTTTGTGTAATGGTCCCAGAAGTAACCCAACCACTCTTTATGTAGATCACAGATTTGTTGCGCAGTCTTGCTGGACGGAAGAAATGGGGTCAGGTCTTGAAATATAAGATTTGAAATAATAGAATTCCAAAATGGCCTGACCTTTACGGATTGAGTAACCAGGAGCAGTATATCATGTTATCTCTCGTGGTAACGCAAGGAATAATATCAATGAAAATGTTCAAGACCGTTAGGTATTTCTAAATCTACTGAGTGAAGTTGTAAAAAAGTGCAACTGGCACTGTCACGCCTACTGTCTAATGGACAATCATTATCACCTGCTTATTGAAACCCCGGATGCTAATCTCTCTATATGGTATGCGGCAGCTAAATGGCATCTATGCTCAACGCTACAATAACATGGATATACCTTGAAGGAGATTGCTGACTCGATTGAAGTTCACTATACAACAGTTATTAAGATTGTGCGGGGGGAAGAAAAGTGATATTTCAAGACCTGACCCCCTGTGTTTTGTTTTACAGGTTAGCGCATCGGGCCCTGCATTTTTTTACTTCTTTGATCCTGATTCTGCAGCAGTAGATGCTGCTGCGGAGAAAGCAGTTCACCATCTTCATATTGTTTTTTAAAGTAATAGATACAATTCTCACCAGCGCTCGAATCTTTAACAACTTTTTTGAAGCGCAGGCAGTAATCGGTTGAATCCTGTTTGTCAAGCAATCCACAGGTCGGACAATCCATTAATTCAACTCCTTTCTGATTCTTTAAACTGCGAGATATCGTGGCCCAGAGCATCTACCAGATCGATCATCACAGACATCTGCTCTTGATAATCTTCAGTAAAGAGCGGCAGGCAACGACTTAGCGATTGCTGACCTATTGACAACAAGGATGCAAAGGCCAGGCATGATTTTTCTCCGCACTGCCCACAGTTGATGCGCGGCAACCATCTGTAAAGCTGCAGTGGGTGAGGCCTCTTTTTTGAAGCGTAGAGTGGTTCAATTTCTGCCTTACGCTCAGCAGTTTCGTTGATTAAATCTTGCAACCAGGCTAAAATCTGGCGGGCATCGGTATCATTAAGGGCCTTAATCAGAATCAGATTTTGCGGTTCAAGGGTGATCATGCGAAACTCCTTAAACATGGTCAAATTAGGCGCATGCTCATTATAGTTGGCGTTTTTGATCACACGATTCAGGTAGGGCATAATCTCGCTTACATCGTGCGAGAGTCGTGCCTTGACTCTTATCTTGCCTGCTTCTGCAAAGCAAGGGGATGTATGATAGATATCGATATGTTGTAAATACATTGTTAGAGTTTCCACGTCTTCATCACTTCCCGGGCGATACAGGGAACCTGCTTGTGGAGTTTAGGGGCAATCCTTTTCAGGACAAAATAGAGCGCCTCCTCTGGATCTTTATCGATACAGATACTTTGCAGCATTACCTGATCCTTATCATCCAAGGTAACAAATACTTTCTTTTCCACCTGCTTTTACCTCCCTGCTTTCAGGCATTGGCTAAATTCTCTAAAGCGTTGATCAGAATATCTATTTCATCCTGAGTATTAAAATAGCCAAAGCTGATGCGTACCGTCCCGTTAAACTCTATGGTCTCAATCGCCCGGTGGGCCTGTGGAGCACAGTGCAGCCCGGAACGAGCCATAATATTATATACTTCATCGAAAACATAAGTTACTTCCTCCGGGGCAATATTGGTAAAGTTAAATGAGATTACGCCAGTTCTTGATTGGGCATCCCGGGGACCGTAAATGGCGAGGTCCGGAAGCTGTTTAAGCTTTTCCAAAGTATATTCTGTTAATTCAACCTCGTGCTGCCTGATTGTTTCCAATCCATGATCGAGTATAAACTGCACACCTGCTCCCAAACCGGCAATGCCCGGGGCATTAAGGGTGCCTGCTTCAAAACGATCCGGCAGGTGAGCAGGCTGCGCTTCCAGCAGCGATTCGCTGCCTGTCCCTCCTTCTTTGAGCGGTACTAAATCTAAGCCCTCTCTGATATAGAGCCCTCCGGTACCCGGTGGACCCATTAAGCCTTTATGGCCTGTAAAAGCGAGCAGATCGATTCCCATTGACTGAACATCAATTGGATATACTCCGGCTGTTTGAGCGGCATCAACAAGCAGGGGAAGATTGAACTCTCTGCATAACTTACCGGTTTCTTTCAGGGGCATAATCGTTCCAGTAACGTTTGAAGCATGATTAATTATGACCAAAGCGGTATTACTTTTAATTAGTTCCGTTAGTTGCTCAGGGTTATAAGCATTACCGAAAGGGCACCTCAGGAGACTGAGTTCAATCTCACCTCTTTGTTCAAGCGTTTTTAAAGGGCGCCACACTGCATTGTGCTCCATAGCAGTAGTGATTACATGATTTCCCTTTTGCAAATAGCCTTTAAGGGCAAGGTTTATTGATTCTGTAGCATTAGCAGTGAACACAATTCGTGAAAGATCAGGAATATTAAATAGATTGGCCAGCGCATTTCGGGTTTTAAAGATAATGCGATCTGCCTCACGCGATTTTTGGTATGTGCCACGCCCTGGGCTAGCTCCTACGCAGCGCTGGAAATAATCCACCGCCTCGCAAACAACTTTAGGTTTTGGGTAAGATGTAGCGGCATTATCAAAGTAAACTGACAACCCAATGACCTCCAGTACAAATGAAAAAGCCCGGGAAATGGAAAATATAATCTACTTCGCCATAACAGACTTTTCCTCCAGAAAATTGCGGATTAGCTCTGCTGTTATATCGATAAGAGTATAGTCTTTAGGATCACTAATCTTGTAAATTACCTTAAGGCCATCTTTTCGTGACTGGACCAGCCCCTCTTTCTTCATGATCGCAAGATGGCGAGAAACATTAGGCTGAATAATGTTTAAAACGGGAGTTATCTCACAAACAAATTATTCACCGGTTCTTAAAAGTTCCAGTTCTTAAAAATTCCAGTATCTAAATACGTGTTGGATGGGCGAGGGCTTTAAAATAATCAGCCTCTAAGAAAAAATTGCTTATTAATCATATCAGTTCCCCCAACATACATTGATAAATTCTTTACAACTATATGCATTTATATGTATATAGTAAAACTGTTTGGTAAGCTTGTCAATAATTATCAAAGTTTGTCATCGAAAATATATGTATTGCAAGGGTATTGTTGTACATAGAAAGAAATGGGGTCAGGTCTTGAAATATAAAATTATTACTTAGAGCTGAGAACAAATTCTGCAGAAAAGTGATATTTCAAGACCTGACCCAATCAACTTTAGATAACCTGGCCGCAGCTTTAAAAGAGGCTGTGAATAATAAAGAAATGCAGGCAAAATCGGCAAAGCTCGGTGAATTAATCCGCGCAGAAACCGGCCTTGAAAATGCTGTTAGCCTGATTAAGGATATATTATAAGAACTGCATTCAAGGATAGGAGGCGCTTCAAATGAAACAGGTAATTGCCGGAGGGTTTATTGCCCTGTGTGGCGCAATAATTAATGCAGCGATAATAATTGCTGCAGGTGCATATTCAACTACTCTGAATTCCTGGGTTGGATTTAAAATCTGGTACGCTATTTTTAGCCGTGATATTAGCCAGGGCATGGGTTTGGGTGTATTCTTTATAATCTCTACCATTTTAATTTTAGCTGGTATCCTTATTATGGTAAAGGGTGCAGTTGGGGATGCGAGCCAGGCTGACAAATGATAACCATTTAAAGCATTAGGAAAATGTTTAAGTTCAACTGAGGCCGGGCTGCGAATTACAGGTATTTTGCATAAGGTGGAGGTATAATTATGAGAAAAAGTAGTTTAATATTACTGGCATGCATCTTAATACTTATATTGCTTGGTTGTTCTAATGGCAACAAAGACAAAGCCGATGAAAAATATGTAATGAACGGTTCGGTAGCTTATGGCGCTGCTGATAATAGTGGTCTTGAAAAAACTATAGTTACTTACAAAATGACTATTACAGGTTCTGTAGAAGATATCAATAATATAGATGCGCAACAGCCTCTGGTAAATCCAGACTATATGGAGTTGTTGGTAGAAAACGGACCTCATGAGTCTAAAATAGTAAATGAGAATAGGCCATATCTTGAAATCAGTGGAAGATTTGTTTTTACTACTGAGGGGAAAACAAAAGAAGAAATTGATGATATGGATTTATTTAAGGGGATAGAAATTATAGATCAAGATAATAATAGTCATGTGTTGATCATCAATGGCTATAAGGAAAAATAAATATTACTTCTTGGTAACACAGGGGACGGGGGTTTGACAACGTCAGATAACCTTGGCAAGTATTTGAATCTTATCTCGATAACAGGAAAAAGAAAATAACAAGATAAAACAAAAACCGATAAAGGATAAGGGGCTTAAGATAGCCATTGTCTACCTGCACGAAAAAGGAAACTTTGAAGTTTGGTTTTCTGCTTGGAACAGAGATATTGCAAAAAGTTACATATCTTTACTTAACAGTGATATTTCAGGTGATGTAAATCTATTTCATGATATCAATAATCCGGATGCTATAATTGAGTGCAT
>Ga0334884_1004991_pt1 | contig 13065 bp, 10 predicted proteins | sample GraSluR1_MG_7_FD_207215 | JGI IMG/M metagenome (GOLD analysis project Ga0334884, IMG submission 207215) | Sludge microbial communities from methane-producing bioreactor in Wageningen University, Netherlands - Granular Sludge_12_05 R1 | ecosystem: Engineered > Bioreactor > Anaerobic >...
TTTGAAATCCGGCGAATAGTACTTCGCTGCCATCTCGCACCGCCCCTTTCTGACTTACAGTATATGTCTCTTTCTACTGTCTATCAAATCGGGGACGGGGCAAAAGATCATGTCCGCGCACACGACCTCCGGCCAGCATCCGTTCCGTTCCCGGTACTGCTTGCACGCCTCGACGAAGAGCGTGCTTTCGTTGAAGTTCTCCCACGACGAATGAACGACGAAGGTGTGTCCGTTCTCCACGGCGACGAGGATCTTCGCTCCGAACTCGACTTTCGCTCCCGCCTTGCCCCTCACTATCGGCCGGACGTGCAACTGGGCGAAGTTGACTATCCTCCGCTCCGCACGGTGCGTCCGCGTGTCCAGCATATGCTTCTGCTGACGGTAGACTTCCCGCGCGGTTTCGAGCGTCTTTCTCTCCCGGTCGTTCAGGAGGCTTTCTCCGAGCGAGGTCGAGGCAAGCAGTGCTTCAATGGAGTTCAGGTTCCTCGCCAGGTAGGAGAACTGCTTCTTGAGCGCGCTGCGAAGCTTCTTCCCGCCGATGTTTCTCTGTTTGCTGTCGACGGTCGCGTACCTGGCGGCGATGCGCCGGTAGGTGCGGAGCTTCTTCTCTCCGGGCTTCCCGAGGATTGCCCAGATCACGTCGAGGAGCTTCTCCGTAGCGACCCTGGCGGCGGCGAGAAGTTTGAGGTCCGTCGGGTACGTGATGTCGGCAGGAGCGCAGGTGGCGTCCAGGATGAGCGTTCCCTTGGGTGCGGCGGCTCCCTTCGCGGGAGACGGGGTTTCCTGCGGGGCTCCTTCCGTAGTTGGAGCACTCCTTCCTCCGGGTGTCTCCGGACTTCCGCAGGGCGGCTCTTCCTCGTCGTTACCGACGGGCGAGGCTGAATCCGCTTCCGTCACGGAAGAGACGCAGTCTTCCTTCTTTGCCGCCTCTTCCGCTTCTCTCCGTCGCTCGAAGATGCGAAGGTCGAGAACCTTGAGCGTTTCGGCGTCCAGTCGCTTTCGGAAATAGACCATCATGGACGGATCGAAGGGCCTCTTCTCGGAGCGGTAGCCTTCGAAACCGAGGAAGTACTGGATGTACGGGTTCTCGCGGATCTGCTCGACCGTCTCTTCGTCGGTGAGGTGCAGCTTGGCCTGCACGAGAAGCGCCCCGAAGGCAACGCGGAAGGGGAGCGCGGGAGTACCGGTGTTGCCGAAGTGATTCCGGTAGCCGGAGAGGAGTTCAAGCTCCTCCCACGGGACGATGTCGGCAAGGCGGACCCATCTATTGCTCGGGTCTGGTGTGAATTCGAAAGGTATGTTCTTGAATTTCAATTTCGGCTGGCCGACCGGTGACTTGTACACATCCATCCCACGCTCTCCGCAAGGTTTTAGGGGTTTAAAACCCCTTTATCCTGCACCATCTTACTGGAAAAATCACTTCTTTTCCAGTACTGACAAGGCTTTACCAGTTGTTTAGGATACCCTAAATACTAAAAACTCTAAATGTCAGTGCGGAATGTCGGATCAATCAGATATTACGGGATTAGCCAGCAAGCCCCCGTCACGGCGGGGGCTTCATTCGTGTTTCTACTTCCCGTTGGCGGATACGTTTTCTCTCGCGAATCTCCGCAGAACATCCGAACTCGGATGGTCGGACAACGATATGAGCTTGTTCGCAATCACGATGGGAACGAGAGAACTGTAGTAGAGGTCGCATTTCAGAGCGGTGACGTTCTGTAAAACAACATCGATGTTGAGGCAATCCTCTCTTGTCGGTTCAGGTTTCGACTCGAGGTTCGGCAATGTCGCGACGTAGACGTTCCCAAGCTCGGATTTGAAGATGACCTTGTTTCCGTAGTAGGACGTGTCGGCGTATGGACGTCCGTCCGCGGGCGCTCCAGGAATGATGTATTTGTAGATGTGTTTGTTTCCGAGTACGACGAACTGTCTTTCGGACAATATTTCCGATATCTGTGCAGCGTGTTCGACAAAGGGGCCGCTTTTTTCAAGTCCGACCATATATATGGCGTGATGTTCATCAAGGTATCTCATGAGATTGCGCATAGGTTTGTGAAGGTTCGCCGTCTGACCGAAGAAGGCCAGAGGCCCGTCCTTTACGAACAGGGTGTTTTCAAGAAGCGAGGGAAAATTTTCCAGCATATGGTGAATAAGGGACACTATGGCTATCTGCTCTACGGCGGTCGCGAGATAACCGGATATTCCGGACGCTCCCAGTTCGTCGTCCATGGCCTCATGCAACCGGAAAACGTCCGTAAGGTACACTTCGCCCCCGCATTCGCGGCATCGGACAGTGAAGAAAATATCCAGATCGTGCGCCCGAAAATCGAGTCCGCATTCACAGTGAGGACACCGTGCCAGATGCCATTGTTTTGAAGGATTGTTCCCGTACTCTTCGAAAAGAAGCCATTTCAGAGATTCCATGAACGTGAACGTTTTTCTGTTTTTGTTTTTGTTTTTGTTTTTGTTTTTGTTTTTGTCTTTTTCTGTCCGTTTCATGAAAAAATCATACAGGGATTTCCTGACCGACGCCGTCAGGCTTCTCTGACCGTCCACAAAAACACCTTTGGTCGGAAGGACGAGCTTCAGTTTTTCTATCTCCTGCATTTTCTTGAAGTCGTCCGGGTCGATGAACGGTTTCTCCTTCAGTTCGAGTAAATCTGAAAGACTGAAAAACAGCACTCCGAACTGAAAAAACGTTATGGTGGATGATGGGAACGCCTCCTCGACGACGATGTTGCTGTACCCACCGTCCACTGTGATGATATGTTTTATCGGATTGTTCGAAACCTCTCCGGCCTCCTGAAAAACGATACTGCGGTCGTCGATGTCACTTCGCGACGGAGGAGTTCTGCATGTCCCAAGAAATTCCTTTACGGCCGAGTCGTTTATCATCCCGGTATGAGAAGTTTTGCTCGCCCTTTCGAACGGTTTGTTCGAATACTGGTTGCCGTAGCTCATTTGTCGCCCTCCAGTCCCGTTCGTTCCGGCCCATCATTCGCTCGCGAAACGGTCTATTTGCACCGGAACGGCGAAAGCATTGGAATAGACCTTCATACGAACAAACCCCTTGTCGCTCCCTGCGCTGAATCTCATCAGACCTTCGCAAAAGTCTCCGAAATCGTAGAATTTCTTGATTTCCTTGATTTCATCGTCGTTGTTCAAGTGTGCTATGAACCAGTTCTGAGTGTTTTTCAGTATGTTCGAGCTTATAGAACTCACTTCCTGCGTCGCGTAGACCATCCCGAGATTGAGCTTCGCCCCCTCTTTTGCGATTCTGTTGTATATTTTACTCAGGTCCTTGTCGTCCTTTTTCGGGAAAAGATTATGAGCTTCCTCGAAATAGAACTGAATAAAATTATTCGGTCTGTTCTCTATGAATTTCCCCATCGCGTCGCTAAAAAGCTTTCGGCATATCCTTTCCGAATATGTTCTCTGTATCATAGGGTCTCCCTGAGACAGGTCTATGATTACGATTTCACCGTTGCGCAGGTTCTCGACGATTTCGACTTCAAATGCCTTTTCCACCATGACCGTATGGTATTTCTTCAAAGGAACGAGTTTCCGATAGCCTGTGATATTCGCAGCTCCCGAAAGAGCCCTTTTTCTTGTCAGCAGGACGAGCAACGCCCTCAGGTCTTCGTCCACCCAGTCATGTCCATGCTCCCTTTTGTACTTCGAGAAAAAATCCGCTCCCTGGTTTTCGGCGACCCACGTAAACCATGCAACGGCGTCTTCCAGCGAAATTCCTCTCGACGGGTCGACGACCTGTCCGGCTTTGACCTTGTCGTTTATCTCCCCATTCCCCGAGAATTTTATTCTCATTCCGTTCGGAGGCGTGAATCCGGCGGCGTAGAGACAACAGCGATATGCCGCGACCTTTCGTTCCCACCTGACCCTTGCCGAGGAGTGAATCCCTCCGGAGTCGTCCGGCTCGGAAAGGTCGACCGAAAGAAAACTCTTTATGTAGTCTCCGTCAGCATCGGAGAGCATTGAATTAACCAGGTCAAAACCGGTTTCCACCTCGTTGAAAAAGTTGACCTTCAGAACCTTGAATCCGTCTTTTTCGAGAACGCTGTATCTTGTCGTCATTTCCTTGTACTTTTCGAAAATGGCCGTTCCCTCGTCCTGCAGATTCGCATTTGCATACTCACCGTTGATATCGAAGATTATCTGCCCGACCTTGTGTTTCGGGGCACCGTTAGAGGAAAACTGCTCGAGATTCTTCGACGGGTCGCCGGCCGTGGAACTGTTCAATATTTCGGAGCGAGCGCTCGAATTCGTCGTGGCCTCGATGATTTTCTTTACCGTGTTCGATTTTCCTGTCCGGGTCATTCCAAAAAGAGCCGTTCTTTTACCAAGAAAATCCTGGGGATCCACAAACACGTCCACTTCCTGCTGCAAGTTTTGGAATCTGAGGCTCGAACTGTATCTGACCCGACCTATTTTCACGTCGTTTACGTTCCCCACGACTGAAAGCCCGTCTCTGAAATTCACTATCTGCTTGAGAACGTCGCCGGTCGGTTTGTAAACGGCGTAGTTGTGCGCGCTGTAGAAGTTTTCCACGTCTCCACCGAATTGAATCGAATCGTTTTCGTCCTTGAAGAAAGTGCCTACGGTCTTGCATTCCAGCCCGGAGAAGCTGAAGGTATATTTCGTGTAGTCGTCGAGCTGACTTCCGCTCCCCGACGTCTTGAGGTTGTCCTTGTAGTACTCCACCATGGCGGCTATCACGTCGTTGTCCGTAGGGAGCTTCGACGGCCGTATGGCTCTGAGAAGGAGCGCTTCGCAGACGTTGTCGTTCTCGTTTTCGTAGAACGCCAGTAAAAAAGTGCTCTGAGGAATACCTCCGGCTCTTTCCTTCCAGGCGTCCGCTACGAGCAGGAACGCCTTCTCGTAGTCAAGATAGTATGGTCGTCCGATGAACAGTTCCTGTTTTTTCGCGTCCTTAAAGATGTCCGTCGACGCCATGCCATGGAGCCTTCCTATCAACGACACTCGCATACACCCTTTCTTTTGATTTCGGCCTTAAGATTCGGTTCCTCCATCCGGATTATGGACTGTTCGCCGTAATCTGGATTCGCCTCTATGCTCACCCATTTCCGTCTGGAGCGTTCCGCGCAAAAACCGGTTGTGTTGCTGCCCGCGAAGGGGTCCAGAACAATATCCCCTTCGTCGGTGAGAAAGTTGATGAAAAAGCTTGCCATTTCAAGTGGCATGCGCGCGGGATGCGGGACAATGTCTCTTTCCTTGCACGTTCTCGTGAAGTAATCGCTCGACTTGGTGTTCGCTATGCTGAACATGGAGTGAGGCAGCCGCACTTCCCTTCGTGGGTCCATTGGCTCCAACTCCATCACGTTGTGGGGGATGCTGCCCTTGTTGTTCTTCAAGAATCCTTTTTCGCTGATAACGTGCTCCGACGGCCTCTTCCCCGAGTTGTACGCCCCTCTTTTCATCAGTTTTCTCATACTTTCACTGTAGGGCCGGAGTACCTTCCCGTTGTCGGCCTTCGGGTAATCCGAAACCGACATCCACCACACTCGAGTGAAACTGTCCGTCGTTCTTATTCTGTTTATTGTAACCCACTGCGCCGGAGACGGAAGTCTCGCCGGGTTGTAGCACATGAATTCCTGGCACAAACGAAGATTGGCCGAGGGATGATCGACGAAATTCATCAACGATTTCAAGTGCAGCAAGGATTGCACCGGTCTGTTTTTCTCCCATGCGTTTCCCATTTCAATCACGATTGAACCGTCCGGGGTCAGCAGGCTTGAAAAAAGAGGGGCCAGTTCCGAAAACCAGTTGAGATACTCATCTCCGTTGAGGTTTCCGTATTTTTTCTTGTTGTTGAGAGGGTAAGGAGGAGACGTTAGTATCATCTGCACCTTTCCCTTCAGTCGGAGGCGCCTCAGACGTTCTTCGCACTTCCCGATATGAAACTTTCCGTATTTCGTTTCAAACAGCAAATCGCTCACGCTCAATCCCTCCAGGAGAAAAATGCGTTTCTTCCGCCGATGAAGCGCAGCGGCGTAGTTTATTCCGTCCTCAGCCGATGTTTCGTCAGCGTCTTGAATTTCTCCCGTTCAAGTATACAGGCAGCGTCAACGTGACACAACCAATCGATGCGGTGTCCGTTTTCGCGCTTGGCGCCGCACTGCCCCGTCCCCGGTTTGATAGACAGTAGAAAGAGACATATACTGTAAGTCAGAAAGGGGCGGTGCAAGATGGCAGCGAAGTACTATTCGCCGGATTTCAAACTGGAAGCGGTAAGGCGACTGGAGCGCACGTGAGAACCTCTTAAGAAAGTGGCGGAGGAGCTGGGAGTGAATCCGAACACGTTGAACGGGTGGATACGCCGGTTCCGGAGTCGTCCCGACAATCCGTTCCCCGGCAGCGGAAAACTGAGCACAGAGGACGAGCGCCTCCGGAAGCTTGAGAAGGAGAACAAGGACCTTCGCGAGGAGGTCGAGATCCTAAAAAAAGCGGCGGCGTACTTAGCGAAGAACCACAAGTAAAGAGGTTCGTATTCATCCGCGCCAACCGTGAAAAGTACAGGGTAGCGAAGATATGCGCAGTGCTCGGGGTATCCAGGAGCGGGTACTACGCATGGGAGAAACGCCCGAAAAGCGCCAGGGAGATCGAGAACGAGGAATTGACGGAGCGAATAAAAGGGATCTTCGAGAAGAACCGCCGCGTCTACGGTAGCCGGAAGATCAGGAAGGAACTCTTCCGCCTCGGGAAGCATGTGAATCACAAGCGGATCGAGCAGATCATGAAAGAAGAGGGTCTGAGAGCGAAGACCGCGCGGAAGTACAAGGCGACGACGGACTCCGGACACCGCATGCCAGTGGCGGAGAACGTACTGAACCGGGAGTTCGAAGCGGTCGTGCCGGGCGAGAAGTTCGTTTCGGATATCACGTACCGTGCGCCTGTATGGCGCGATTGAAATACCCGTTACCTACATTACAGAAGAAGGGAGAAGAATGTGACAAAAGATATCACCGGGTAAACGGGACTGCCTGCGCTGAGGTGAGCATGAGTCTGGGCGGCAGTGACCCTCTGTACGGTCAGAAGATGATCGGCCTGTCGATGGGGTCGAGAATGACGAAGGACCTGGTTATCGGAGCGCTGGAAGAGGCGTATCGTCGCTCCGGGCGTCCGTCGGGAACGATAGTGCATTCCGACCGAGGCAGCCAGTACTGCTCCAACGAATATCGGAATAAACTGGAAGAGTATGGACTTGTTTGCAGTATGTCGAGAAAAGGGAATTGCTGGGACAATGCGCCGATGGAAACGTTCTGGGGGAAGATGAAGTACGAATGGCTGCACGAGTGGCGTTTCCGCACACGGGAAAAAGCCGGGCCGCAGTGTTCGAGTATGTGGAGTTTTTTTACAATCGGCGCCGCCTGCACGAGTGCAACGGGTACCTGACGCCCGAGGAATACTACTCCGGGAAGAGGGCGGCGTGATGGATCGAGAAGGATCAAGAGGAATTGAAAGCGATTCTGTAAAACCGTGAGATAAACGTCTGTTTTCGATGTCTATTTAATCGGGGACGCCGCACTTCTTCCTGAGCAGGCGAAGCGCTACTGCGGGATTCGGGTTGTGTTCCGCCGCCAGGGAGAAGGGTGTGTTTCCTTGGAGGTCGCTAAGCAACGGATCAGCTCCCGCTTCGAGGAGCAGTTCGACGATTTTGACGAGGGGATTGGCCTTGGCGGCGTACATCAGCGGCGTCAGCCCTTGTCCGTCCGTGGCGTTCACATCGGCTCCGGTCTGAAGCAGCAGCGCGACGCTCTCCCCGGTCGAGCTGTTTTCGGCGGCAAGCATCAGCGCGGTCAGGCCGTGAACGGTCGAAGCCTCTACGTCCGCGCCCGCCTTAAGCAGCGCGGCAATAACCGTGGGCGGCGCGTCGACCCATGTTGCGTACATCAGCGCGTCCCAGTCCTCCTCGCCCTTCGTGTTCACCTCCGCTCCCGCCTTCACGAGCAAAGAGACGACCCCGGGGTCCGGATTCCCGCTTGCGGCAGCCATGAGCGGAGTCCATCCGCGGCTTGACTCCGCATTGACGTCAGCCCCAGCCGCAAGCAGCAGCGCGACGGCCTGCGCGGTATTGTCCTGAGCGCACCATGTCAATACCGGAATTCCCTCCTCGTCGCGCGCATTTACGTCCGCCCCGGCCTCGATGGCCGTGCGGATGTCGTTGACGCTTCCGCGGCGGAACAGCTCGGCATCCCCGTCGTGCGCACGCGCCCCGGAAGAGACAAAAACGAGGATGGAAACCGCCGCGAAGAGAGAGTGAATCCACAATCCACACCTTCTTGAGAGCCATTCCATCACGCTCCTTGAAAAAAAGCGGGGCTGTACGGACATCCGCACACCCCGCTCCGGTTGTTTACAGGCTGCACCGTCCCTGGAAGAGCTGATGCTCCGACGGAGAAAGCGTTTTCAGAAGACAGCGGCCCGCGAAGACGCCGCCCTTCTCGTCGCGCCCGGCGAGCCAGAAATCAGCCAAGCAGGGGACCGCCGCCTCGGTGAGCTCGCGGACGCGGAAGCGGAGCGACCACGCGCAGTCGGCGAAGTGAAGGCTTCCCCTCAGGGGGGCGGCCCACCGCTGCGGGGGCGTCCCTCCCTGCCCCATCAGGAAGGAGTCTTCGACCGGGGCAGACTGCGATTGAAAGAAGACGGTCAGCTCACCTGAGATATCCCCCTTGACGATCTCCGCGCGCTCCGGACTGAGTACGCGAGGCCCGTACGCGGAAAGAAACTCCGCTTTTCGCACGGCGCTCGCCCCGGCCAAAGCAGCGCTTTCCTCCGTCAACAGACGCCGGGCGGCATCCGTTTCACCGCTTTGGGCCAACACCCTCGCCTCCGCGGCGATCTTCGGAGCGATCGCCGAGAGCTCCTCTTCGCGTCTCGCGATCCACTCCGAAAGGGCTGGGTGGATCTGCTCAAAGAGCAGATCCACGAGCGTCTGCTCATGAAAGAGCTGCCACCACGCGGCGTCCGAGATATCGAGAAGTCCCGGCTCGGCGGCGCAGTGCGCGTCGATCGCACTTCGGGGTTCCATGATCGGGGAAAGCTCCTTCGGCAGCGTCGTCATTCCTCCCCAGTAGGGCTGATAGGGATCGCAGCAGGGACGTCCGCGCGAGATCAGGAGTTCGGTGAAGAGCGGGTCGTCCGAGAGCAGCGCCACCATGCTCTCGACCGTGCCGCCGGTACAGATGCGGCGAACGGAGGTGAAGTGCGGCGACCTTCCGGCGAAGTCGCTCCGGATGTCGTCCGGCGTTCCCTCGTAATGACTGCGGAGCACGGCCTTGACGTCCTCCGGGGTGATCAGCCTCTCAGGAAGCACAGCGAACGGGAGGTCGGCTTCCTCCGCGAGCAGCGGCCCGCGGAACGCCGCGACGCCGTGCCTGTGCCTGTAGGTATTGCCGTCTTTTTTCCACGAGCCTGGATCCTGGAAGGCCTTCGCGAAGTCGAAACCGCGGAGCCCCTCCTCTTCGTGCGCGCTCCATCCTCGCCCGAGGGCTTTCTCCGCCAGCCCCGGCGACAGGATGTGCTCGCGGTCTTCGAGGTCGCCCGCCCGGATGGTGAAGTGGTTGGGGAAGAAGACGACCTCGTCGTCGAGCACGCGCACGCCGCAGTAGTCCTTTCCCCCCGCGAACTGGACGATCCACGCCTCTTTCGAATCCGCGATCACGTACCCTCTGCCCGGACTGCGATAGCCATACCTGTCGACGAGTTGCGCCGCGATCTCCACCCCGGAACGGGCGCTCGAAGCGCGCTCCGCGACGGCGCGGCGAAGCGCGTACCCGATGCCGCCCGCGACGAGGTCCGGTTCGTCGTCCAGCCGGGAGGAGAGGCAGCTGTCGCTGACGACAAGCACTCCCCGCTCGTTGTAGAAACCGTCCGCGTTCGAAAGGCCCCGCTCCCCCCTGACCTGCGTCCAGAAGAAAGCAAGGGTCCGGGGAGGCTGAGGGATTCTGGCCGACCGCTCTTCGGCCGTGATGACGTCGCCGTCGTCCCAGCGACGGGAGGGGACGAGCGCGTGCCGGACAATCAGGCGCCCCGGATCGTCCTCGTTATGGCCGACGATGACGCGCCCCGTCGAGGAGGCGTTTCGCCCGGCGACGACGGAGGTGCATGCACAGGAGGCTCGGGGAAACAGAAGAAACAGTATGCACACAGCGCACAGAAGAACGAAAAACAACGACACGCTCACCAGCTCCTTTGGTTGATCCGGGGGCAGCTCGGACATTCGGGCGAGAGTCGAACAACCTGAATTCGCTGCGGCCGGGGTAGTCTATCCGATCGTTTGCTTCAAGAATGCGAGGAACGAACCTCCCATAATACTGCGGACGGCGTCCTCGCCGTACCCCCTGCGCAGAAGCTCCGCAGTGAACTCGACGCTCGCGCCGTACCCCTTGATACAGTCGTACTCGCGATGCGGTCCCGGGGCGGCGAAGTCGCGTATCTCGTCGCAGAAGTCGAACCCGAAGCCGACATGCCCGTCGCCGACGAGCGAACGAATGTGATCGACGTGGTCGGCAAGATCCCGCTCCGTCACGGCCTTCGCGTCCGGATCGGCGACGAAGACGCTGCACGCGTTCATCCCCATCACCCCTCCGCGCTCGGCCAGCCTGGAAACCTGGTCGTCCGTCAGGTTGCGCATCACGGGAGCAAGCGCGCGGCAGTTCGAGTGCGAGGCGATCACCGGCCCGTCGTAGAGGGCAAAGACGTCCTCCACGCCCTCGTCGTTGAGGTGGCTTATGTCGATGTACATACCCAGACGTTTCGCCTCGTCGAGCACCTGGACACCGAACGCCGTGAGTCCGCCCTTCCGCCCCTCCCTCACGGGGTCGAAGAAACAGCCGTCCGCGACGTAGTTTCTGCGGCTCCAGACAAGCCCGATGCCCCTGACTCCCAGTTCGTAAAAAACCCGCAGGAGCGAGAGATCGTTGCCTATCGGGTCCAGCCCCTCGAAAGAAAGCAGGAACGCGATCTCTCCCCTGGCGTTCGCCGCCGCGATCTCCGCAGTGTTCCGGCACAGCGAGAAGAGACCGGGGCTCTCCGCCATCTCTTCGTGGAGCGCGGCGATCATATCGAGCGCGCGCCGCAGCGCCATCTCAGGAATGAACCGGTCCGAGACGAAGAGCGACGAGATTACGACGTCCACATTCGCCGCCCGTAAGCCGGGGAGGTAGTCCTTCTCGATAACGCTCTTCTCGCCCTTCTGCCGCTTTTCCAAAACAAACGTGAGCAAATCGAAGTGCGCGTCCAGCACGAAGCTCTCCCGGTGAAGCTCTTCCGCGCGTTTCCGCGCATCATGCATTGTCATTATTGTCCTCCATTCGTTTTCTCGCGCTACACGTCCATATCGGCCTCGGTCGCGTGCGCGAAGATGAAGTCCCTTCGCGGCCCGACCGCGTCGCCCATCAGTATATCAAGAATCTCTCCCGCTTCGGCCGCGCACTCCGTGACGCTGATCCTGCGAAGCGTCCTGTTCTCGGGGTTCATCGTCGTCACCCAGAGCTGCTCGGGGGACATCTCTCCGAGACCTTTGTACCTTTGGACCGTTGCTTTTCCCCTGCCGACGAACTCGCGGAGTTCCGCGTCGCTGTACAGCCACCGGACATCCTTCCCCTTGGCCGCCCGGTAGAGCGGCGGCTGCGCCGCATAGATGCGCCCCTCGGATACGAGCTGCGGAAGCAGCCGGTAGAAGAGCGTCAGCAGCAGCGTCCGTATGTGCGCGCCGTCGACGTCGGCGTCGGTCATGACGACGATCTTTCCGTAGCGCAGCCTGGAGACGTCGAACTCGCTCCCCACGCCGCACCCCAGCGCCTTCACGATATTGCCGACCTCGGCGTTCGCGAGGATTTTATCCAGGCTCGCCTTCTCGACGTTGAGAATCTTCCCTCGCAGAGGGAGGATGGCCTGAAACTTCCTGTCCCGCCCCTGCTTCGCGCTGCCTCCGGCGCTGTCTCCCTCGACGATGAAGAGCTCCGCCTCTGCGGGCTTCCGCGAGATACAGTCGGCGAGCTTTCCGGGAAGCCCTGCGTCCCTTCCGCCGCCCCCCTTGCTCCTGACCAGCTCCTTCGCCCGCTTGGCGGCCTCCCTCGCCCTCCTCGTGGAGAGCGCCTTGTCGACGATGATCCGGAGGATCCCCCCGCCCTCGTTCGCGAAGAAGTAGGAGAGCTTGTCGTACACCAGCGTGCTCACCGCGCCGGTCGTCTCGCCGTTGCCCAGCTTTCCCTTCGTCTGCCCCTCGAACTGCGGGTTCGGAAGTTTCACCGAGAGGACGCAGAGCAGCCCTTCGCGAAGGTCGTCGCCGAGGATGTTGCCCTCCCCCGCCTTCAGGAGCTTCTCCGTCTTGGCGGCTTCGTTCACCGCCCTCGTCAGGGCGGCCCGGAAGCCTGCGACGTGCGTCCCCCCCTCGGCGGTCGGAATCAGGTTGACAAAAGAATACATCCTCTCACTGTAGTCGTCGAGGTACTTCAAAGCGAACGCGACCTCGGTGTCGCCGGAGGTTCCCGTAAACGCGACCGTCCCCTCGAAGAGCGGCGTGGTGTTCTTCGCGAGGCGGTTCGTCATCGCCTCGATGCCGTCCTTGTTCATGAAAGTTTCGCGGACCGTCTCCCCCTCCGCGTTCACCGTCTCCAGCGTCAGCGAGAGCCCCGGCACGAGGTAGGAGATCTCGCGCAGGCGGCGTTCGACGAGCTTCGGATCGAAGACGATCCCCGTCTTGAAGATCAACGGATCGGGGTAAAACCGCACCGTCGTGCCGGTACCGGGGGTCTTCGCCGGCTTCGACGAAAGCTCCTTGAAAACGTCGCCGCGCATGAAGGTCATGGAGTACTCCCGGCCGTCCCGCCGCACGAAGAGTTCCAGCTTCTCGGAGAGGGCGTTCACCACCGACGCGCCCACCCCGTGAAGGCCGCCCGAGACGGTGTACGCGCCGTCGCCGAACTTGCCTCCCGCGTGGAGGACGGTCATGATGACCTGGCAGGTGGGAACGCGCTTCTGCGGGTGCGGGTCGACGGGCATACCACGCCCGTTGTCGGCGAC
>Ga0334884_1004997_pt1 | contig 13050 bp, 10 predicted proteins | sample GraSluR1_MG_7_FD_207215 | JGI IMG/M metagenome (GOLD analysis project Ga0334884, IMG submission 207215) | Sludge microbial communities from methane-producing bioreactor in Wageningen University, Netherlands - Granular Sludge_12_05 R1 | ecosystem: Engineered > Bioreactor > Anaerobic >...
CTCGACCCAGAACACGCCCTCGCCAACGCCCCCAACCAACGCCAAGGTTTCTTCACCTTCCCCACACCCTAAACCCACCCGAGCCCCACTGTGGATCTCCGCCACCTCGACACCGCCGCACTCCGCCAAAGCCTCCGCCAAGGACAGTGCTCCAGCCGCGAGCTCACCACCGCCTGCCTCACCGCCATCCAACGCCTCGACCCCGACATCAACGCCTTCATCACCATCGACCCCGACGACGCCCTGGCCCAAGCAGATGCCGCCGACCAGCGCCGCGCCCGCGGCGAAGACCATCCCCTCTTGGGTATCCCCATGGCCGTCAAAGATCTCTTCTGTACCCGCAACCTCCGCACCACCTGCGGCGCCCGCATCCTCGAAAAGTTCATCCCACCCTACGAGAGCACCGCCACCGCCCGCCTGCGCCAAGCCGGCGCGATCCTCCTCGGCAAATCCAACATGGACGCCTTCGCCATGGGAAGCACCAACGAACACAGCGACTTCGGCCCCTGCCGCAACCCCTGGGACCTGCAGCGCAGCCCCGGCGGCTCCTCAGGCGGATCCGCCGCCGCCATCGCCGCCCGCATGGCCTGGGGCGCCATCGCCTCCGATACGGGGGGCTCCGTCCGCGTGCCCGCCGCCTACTGCGGCTGCGTCGGCTTCAAACCCACCTACGGCCGCGTCAGCCGCTACGGTATGATCGCCTTCGCCTCCTCCCTCGACCAAGCCGGCGCCCTGGCCCGCGACGTCACCACCGCCGCCGCCATCATCGAAGCGGTCGCCGGCGCCGACCCCGCCGACGCCACCTGCGCCCAGCGACCCGCACCTAGCCTGAGCGCGATCCCACCGGCAGCCCTCGCCGCCGCGAAAGTCGGCGTCATCCAAGAACTCTTCGCCGCCCCCATGGAGCCCGCCGCCGCCGAAGCCTACCAAGACACCCTCCAGCGCCTCGCCAAGGCCGGCCTCGAGCTCCACAACATCCACCTCCCCGAGCTCCAGACGGCCCTCCCCGCCTACCACGTCATCGCCATGGCCGAAGCCGCCTCCAACCTCGCCCGCTACGACGGCCTCCGCTTCGGCCAGGCCCGCGCCGCCGCCGACCTCCACCACATCCGCCGCCAAAGCCGCGCCGCCGGATTCAACCGCGAAGTCAAACGCCGCATCATCACCGGGACCTACATCCTCTCCGCAGGCCAACAGGCCGGCCTCCACCCCAAAGCCATGGCCGCCCGCGCCGCCATCACCGCCGCTCTCCACCGCGCCCTGCGCACCACCCCGCTGCTCCTCTCGCCCACCACCCCGCGCAGCGCCCCGCCCCTCCTCCTCCAAGCCCCCGAAGACCCCATCCTCACTTACCACCAGGACCTCATGACCGTAGGCCCCAGCCTCGCCGGGCTACCCGCCATCAGCCTCCCCTGCGCCCGCATCCACCAACGCCCACTGGGACTACAAATCATCGCCGCCCCCTTCGCCGAAGCCACCCTCATCGCCTTCGCCCGCGCCATCGAGGCCCTCCTCGACCCGCTCCCACTGCCTTGCGGAGTCACGCCATGACCCACTGGGAGACCCTCATCGGCCTCGAGGTCCACGTCCAGCTCGCCACCCGCACCAAACTCTTCTCCCCCGAAGCCATCATCCCCAACGCCCCCCCCAACAGCGCCTGCCACCCCATCAGCCTCGGCCTCCCCGGCACCCTCCCCACCCTCAACGGCCACGCCGTCCACTTGGCCCTCCGCGCCGCCATCGCCCTCGGCTGCCACATCCACCCCGTCTCCACCTTCGCCCGCAAGAGCTACTTCTACCCCGACCTCCCCAAAGGCTACCAAATCACCCAAGATCACCACCCCATCGCCGGCCCAGGACAGCTCCGCTTCACCAGCCAGGGCCGCGACCACACCTGCCCCATCACCCGCATTCACCTCGAAGAAGACACGGCCAAACGCCTCCAACTCGACCCCCACACCTGCGGCATCGACCACAACCGCGCCGGCATCCCCCTCATCGAAATCGTCACCGCCCCAAGCCTCAGCTCACCCCAGCACGCCGCCGACTTCCTCCGCGCCCTCCACCGCTGCCTCGTCGACGCCGGCGTCACCCTCGGCCACCTCGACCAAGGCCACCTCCGCTGTGACGCCAACCTCTCCCTGCGTCGCCCCGGCCAAGCCCCAGGGGTCCGCTGCGAAATCAAAAACCTCAACAGCTTCCGTTTCGTCGCCCAAGCCCTCACCGCCGAAGCCGACCGCCAACGCCATCGCCTCGCCCGCGGCCTCCCCCTCACGCCTACCACCCTTTCTTGGAACCACGCCCGCCAGGCCTTGCGCGCCATGCGGGCCAAAGAAGACAGCGCCGCCTACCGCTTCTTGCCCGAGCCCGATCTCCCTCCCCTGACCATCACCGCGGAGCACATCGCCTCCGCCCGCCAAGCCCTCCCCCCGAGCACGACCCAACGCGAAGAGACCCTGCGCCAGAACTTCGCCCTCAACCCGCACGACGCCCAACGCCTCGCCAACTATCCCCAGGTTTACGCCGCCTTCTGCGCCGCCCACGACATCTATCCTCACCCGCAGACCCTGGCCAAGCTCCTCCTCGGTGGACTCCTGCGACGCGACAACGGGACCAAAGACCAGCCACCGCCCCTGCAGGCACGGCAAATCGCCGACGCCGCCAGGCTCCTCGACACCCAAGCCCTGAGCAGCACCAGCCTGCGCGCGCTCTTGCAGCAGTGCCTCCACGACCCAAACCAGCCCCTCCCCTCGGAGCTACTCGCCCAGCAGGGACCGTCCGCCCCCGCGACGCCCGCAGACCTCGACGCCCTGGTGTGCCGCGTGGCGGCCGCCCATCCCACCGAAAGCGCGCGTCTGCGCGCTGGTGAAGAGAAGCTTCGTGCTTACTTCATGGGGCGATGTATGGCCGCCGCCGGCGCTCACGCCGACCCCCAGGCCATCGCCGCCGCCCTCCACCGTTGGCTCAGGAGCGCCCCACCGCCATGACCTTCGACGCGCTGCAAGAAATGCTCACCCGCCACGCCTGGCAGCAGGTCACCAGCCAAGCGCCCCGCGCCGCCGTCGCCCTGGTCCTCCATGATCGCACCCAAGACCGTGGCGACTGGGAGCTCTTGTTCATCCGCCGCGCCGCCCACCCCCAAGATCCCTGGTCAGGGCACATGGCCTTTCCCGGCGGCCGCATCGAAGCCGCCGATCCCAACAGCCGCGCCGCGGCCCAACGCGAATGCCAAGAGGAGCTGGGCTTCGACCCGGGCGTCCACGGCCGCTACCTGGGGCGCCTCTCGGATCTGCAAGCCATGGCCAGCGGCCGCATCGTCCCCCTCGTCATCGAGCCCTTCCTCTTTGCCGTGCCGACCCTGCCCCTTCTGCGTCCAGATCCCGCTGAAGTCGAAGAGGCCTTGTGGATCCCTCTCCGCTTTTTCCAGCAGCCCGAACACCGCAGCGTCTTCGACTATCGTCATGACCAACACACCTACGCCCTGCCCTGCTACCATTGGCAAGGACGACGCATCTGGGGCCTGAGCCTGCGCATGCTGGACGAGTTCTTGGCCCTCCTGCCCCCCCCGACAGCATGAACCTGGCGGCAACACCACATTCCGTGGAAAATTTCGACACCGTTGGAATTTCCTCCTTCCGTGTGACCTCTCACCCCAGTGCCGCGCAAAATGATTCGCTCGCGGCTCCCCCAAAAATGCATTCACCAACAGTTTGACGTTTCGCGTTACACTCTGTTAGGGTTGTGTAACGTGATGTTGAGGAAGTGCGGGTTGGCGAATGTGGGGGACGCCGGAAGGGAAGGGTTGGGTACGCCTCTCGTCCAGGGACGCGTCGCCATGCCAGCCCCGACATCGAAGCCCAGGGCCGTGACGATGTGCGCGGCCAGGGTCCAGGGGGCGCTCAGCCCCAGGGCGAGTGGACGCCAGACCATGGTGCCCACGGCTGAGGGGGTGGCGGCCGATGCTTTGCGCCAGCGGCGGCCATCGCCCAGGTGGATGACGTCCACCTCGACTGGGACCACGCCTTGGCGAATCATGTCCAAATCCAGGGCAGCGCCGTAGGAGAGGTCGATGACCCGGCCGCTGACGAAGGGACCGCGGTCGTTGATGCGCACCACCACGAATTGTCGGGTGTCAGGGCGGCGAACGCGGACGATGCTGCCGAAGGGGAGGCTGCGGTGGGCCGCCGTTTGCCCGTACTTGTCAAAGGGCTCGCCTGAGGCCGTCGCGCGCCCTTCGAAGCCCGGGCCATACCACGAGGCCAGGCCCTGCAGCGCGTGCTGAGAGGCGTCGAGGCTGACGGGGCGCTCGCCGGCGGCGAGCCAGCGTTGGTAGTGGTCCATGGCCGCGGCGTCGGGGTAGACGCGGTGGGCATCGGCGCGGGGCGCGCCGCCGCAGGCCGCGAGGAGCAGCCCCATGAGGGCGAGCCACAGGTGCCATCCTGGCCGAAGCTCAATGTTGGGGGTCATGCGCCAAGCCTTTCGTCATTCTGCGCAGCCAAGGGCACGCGCTTCCAGGGCGCGAATGCGATCGCGCACTTGGGCCGCCTCTTCAAAGGCGAGTTTGGCGGCCAGAGCGTGCATCTTCGCGCGCAGCTTGGCAATCCTGCCCTCGAGCTCCGCTGGCGTCAAGGCATCATCGTTCTCGGCCCGGGCCGACGCCGGTTCACCCGCCTCGGGGGGGACGTGGGCAGCCAGGTCATGGATCGCCGTCACCACGCTCTGCGGCGTGACGCCATGGGCCACGTTGTGGGCGTGCTGCCGGCTCCGCCGCCGCTGGGTCTCTTGGGTCGCCGCGATGATGGCGTCGCTCTCGCGGTCGGCATAGAGGATGACCCGCCCGTGGACATTGCGCGAAGCCCGTCCAATGGTCTGGATCAGAGAACGGCGCGAGCGCAAGAAGCCCTCTTTGTCGGCGTCGAAGACGATCACCAGGGCGACCTCGGGCAGGTCGAGCCCCTCGCGCAGGAGGTTGATCCCCACCAAAATATCGAAGCGCCCCAGACGCAGATCCCGCAGCAGGGCGGAGCGCTCCAGCGTGTCGATGTCGCTGTGCAGGTAGCGCACCCGCAGCCCCGTCTCGGCCATGTACTCCGTGAGGTCCTCGGCCATGCGCTTGGTGAGGGTGGTCACCAGGACGCGACCTTGGCGGGCGATCACCTGGCGGATCTCAGCCAGGGCGTCGTCGACCTGGCCCTGGGCAGGCCGCATCAGGACCTCGGGGTCGAGCAGCCCCGTGGGCCTGATGATCTGCTCGACGATGACCCCCTCTGAGGCCTCGAGCTCAAAGTCGCCGGGGGTCGCCGAGACGTAGATCACTTGATTGACGAGGGCATCGAACTCATCGAAGCGCAGCGGCCGGTTGTCCAGCGCACTGGGCAAGCGAAAGCCATAAGAGACCAAGGTCTGCTTGCGCGATCGGTCGCCGCGGTACATGCCCCCGATCTGCGGGACCGTGACGTGGGACTCATCGATGACCAGGAGGAAATTGGCGGGAAAGTAGTTGATCAGGCAGGGCGGTGCCTCCCCCTCAGCGCGTCCCGTAAGATGACGAGAGTAGTTCTCGATGCCACTGCAATAGCCCATGGTGACCAACATCTCGAGGTCGAAGGTGGTGCGTTGGTCGAGGCGCTGGGCTTCGACCAGGCGCCCTTCCCGGCGCATCGCCTCGACCTGTTCGACCAGCTCGCCTTTGATCTCCTGGATGGCGATCTGCCGCCGCTCGGGCGTCACCACGTAGTGGGTCGCCGGAAAGACCGAGACCTTGTCCAGCTTCTGCAGCAGGGCCCCGCGCAGGGAATCGACCTCGTGGATGGACTCCACCTCGTCCCCAAAGAAGGTCACCCTGATGGCGCGCGCATTCTCATAGGCGGGAAAGATCTCGACCGTATCGCCTCGCACCCGAAAGGTCCCGCGATGGAAGTCGATCTGGTTGCGGCTGTACTGGATACCCACCAGGCGCCGCAACAGCTCGTCCCGATCCAGGCGCTGGCCCGTGCGCACCTCCACCCGCATCCCAATGTAGGCCTCAGCCGTGCCCAAGCCATAGATGCAGGAGACGCTGGCGACGATGATCACATCGTCGCGGGTCAACAGCGCGTGGGTCGCGGCGTGCCGCATGCGATCGATGGCGTCGTTGATGGCCGAATCTTTCTCGATGAAGGTGTCCGTCGAGGGGACGTAGGCTTCGGGCTGATAGTAGTCGTAGTAGGAGACGAAGAACTCGACGGCGTTGTCTGGAAAAAGCTCGCGATACTCGTTGAAGAGTTGGGCCGCCAGGGTCTTGTTGGGCGCCATGATCAAGGTCGGGCGTTGCACCCGCTCGATGACCTGCGCGACGGTGAAGGTCTTGCCGCTGCCCGTCACCCCCAGCAGGGTCTGGGCCTTGACCCCTTGCTCCAGCCCCTGCACCAGCTCATCGATGGCCTGGGGCTGATCCCCACGCGGCGTGAACTTCGACGCGATCCGAAAAGGCGGCATGGACATCTCTCCAAAAAGCAAACGCCACCCGGAGGCGGCGTCGCGTTGGAAAGGCAACACGCAGCAAGGACGCTGCGCAAACCTTCAGCTCAAGGGACCTCGGGAAGACTCGTCCCAAAGGACCACACCAGCGAAAGCAGCGCCGTGGCTCTCCACGCGGTGCTCGATCCCAATGGAGAGGATCTCGCGGATCTCGCGATTGCGGAAGGCCATCCCTTGCGCTGCCATCTCCCGCACCTTGGCCTCGATGTCTACCAGCCGGCCCACCCCATGGTGCTCCATGATCAGGCCGGGCAAGGCATCGTCGAAGGGCACACCTATCGCCACGGCCGCAGCGATATACTCGCCGGGCGTGCTCGACATGATGTCCGCATAGGCCACCGGTACCAGCGCCCCGTAGGGCAACAGCACCGGCTCGATGCGCTGGCAGTGGGGAGGCAAAATGGAGCTCATCCGCACCAAATTGGTGTCACCCACGCCAGCGTTGAGAAGAGATTGATCGAACGCATTCAAGGGCGCATAGCCTTCAGAATGACCAGAGACGAGAAAATAACGCGTCGGCTGTTTGAAGATCATAGCGTCCCCCCCACGGCTTTGATGGCGGGCTCGAGTCCTTCACTCTGGTGTTTGATCAGCTTCAGCGATTGCCGAGGCGGATAGACACCGCGGTTGATGACCATCATCTCGAAACGCTGCGCCCCGAGACCTTCGAGCAAAACAGGGTGAGCCTTATCAGGTTCACTTTCGCCGCAGGTGTAGAAGTCCACCGCGGCATAACCATGTTCCGGCCAAGTGTGAATGGAGAGGTGCGACTCCTCGATCACAACCACCCCGCTCACCCCTTGCGGTGCGAAGCGGTGAAAGGTGCTCCTGACGATGGTGGCCCGCGCTTCGCGCGCCGCGTCGTTCAGCAGATCCTCGATCCGGTTGAGATCATTGAGAGTATTCTCGTCGCAATCATAGTATTCTACAAGTAGGTGTCGCCCGAATGTGTTCAACCCATGATCCTCCTTATGAACGCGAGAGACTCGCGAAAGCGAGCAAATGCTTCGGCGCCGCTGAACTCGCGACGTCTTCGATCTGCTCATGCGTTACGGGTGTACAAAAAAAACGCGGAAGGTTGGTACTCTCCGCAACAGCGCGCGGGTTATATATGCCTCAGAACGTCACGTCAATAGATTCATGCGACGCGTGCCCGCGAGAGCGCTTGGCGCCCCTTGCAACAGCAAGGGACGAAGGAGACCCTCGCAAACACTATCCTAAAACTGCGGCAGAACGATTTTGTTCCACGCCGCTCAAAATGGCTTCCCCCAAAAGACCGATGAAGGCAGAGCGCCAGCCCGACCCCCGACCAAAAGAGCCGCCCCATCTTGGCGCACTCAAGAAGTCTGCTCCCCCCAAATGGCCGCCAACTGCCACGCCCACGTCGCAAGATTCAAGCAGCGACGCAGGCCTGAAAGCCCTCAAATGCCGCCGAAACAGAAGCCCGAGAAGTCCAAGTTGGGCATACAACTCTCCTCTTCCCGGCACGAACCGCCGCTGGCAAGACAGCCGCGGCACACCGGGAGGCCCAGCGCACCTGGCTCACAGACACTGCCTTGCGGACACGGCGCGACCGTCGCGTCATCCATCTCGCAGAAGCCCGGGATATAGCACAGGTTGCTCAAGCCGTCACACAGCCACCCCTCTTCGCCTTTGATGCCCACACAGTCCCCGTGTTGCGCGCAGCTATCCGGTGAGAGGCACTTGCCCGTCACGGGATCACAGGTGTAGCCCGTGGGACAGGAGCAGGTTTCGCACAGGAAAGCGTCGCACAAGAAGCCGCCACAGTCGCTGTGCTCAACGCACTCCACACACACGCCTTCCCGCCCGTGCAGGGCGCCATAGCAAATGGGCTTGCCACTCCCAGCGCAATCGTCACTGGTCGAACAATGCTGAGTGCCAGGCACACACTCCCCCTTACCCTGGGCACAGGACTCACCGCTGAAGCAGTTGGCGTCCGAGAGGCACGCGACGCACGCACACAGGCCCTCATCGAGGAAGGCGCCCGGGCAATCGGCCTCCACCTTGGAACAGGACGAGCACACGCCTGAAGTCGGCTCACAGACGTCCCTGGTGGTGTTGCAGCGATAGCCATCGGGGCAGGCGATCCCCGTCCCGCACTTGGGCAGGCAGCGGGTCCGGCCCTGGAACTCCACGCACAGCGAGCCTCGACCACACTCGACCGCGTTCTGACAGGGCGAGCAGGAGCTCACCTTGTTGATGCAGGTGGTCGTAGAAGGATCGCACACTTCCTCGGCAGGACAGCCGGTGATCAGGCAGCCCACACAAGCGTTGTTGGCAGGCACACAAACCTTGGCTGCCTCGGCGGAAGTGCTGGTCGCGACACAGCCAAAGCCCGTCGGACAGTCGTCGTCGCTCTCACAGAGATAGGCGCAGACGTTCTCTTGGCCCAGGGCAATACAGCGATCACCAGGCCCGCCGCACTCCGTCGAGCCGATGGTCGCACAGCTATCGCAAATCGGCTTGCCCGTGCGCTCCACGCACAGGCCAGTCGTGGTGTCGCAAGACTGATCGAGCTGGGCACAGCCCGAGATGGTACAACCCGCCACACAGGCGCGGCTCTCCAGATCACAAGTCTTGCCGGCAGGGCACGAACCCACGCGACAACCGTCTTTGCAGGTCTCGTCCGCCGTGTCGCAGTACTTGCCAGAGGCGCATTCGCCATCGGCACTGCAATTCAGCTCGGCGACGCATTTCCCGCTGGTCTTGTCGCAAAGCAAGGGCGAAATGCAGTCGTTGTTGCCCTTACAGATCGCCGGGGCATCGATGCACTGCCCCGTCAAAACGTTGCAGACCTGGTTGAACTCTTTGCAGTCATCCCGGGTCACACACCCCGTCGACACGCGGCACACCAGATCGACGCACTTGTAGCCTTCGCCCCAAGAAGCGCATTCCTCGTCGCCCAAACACTCGACGGCCGTGCAGGTGTTGTCATAGCACGCGCGGTTGGCACCACAGTCGGCCTTGGTCGCGCACGCCACTTGGTCGCAAGTATTCGTGAGAATACTACAAATCGACCCGCGTTCGCAGTCCTGATCGACCTTGCACGCGTTGGAAGGGGCGGTCTCGTCATCACAGGCGGTAGCCCACAGGACCACCGCACCCATAAGCCAAAGAATCCAAATTCTGCTCGAGGAACTCACGGGTACCTCCTCCCTTGTCGCATGAAAAGATCGCAATAGAAAACCAACCCACCACGGCTCGCCTTCACTGGCCAAACACCGCCGAAAGTCCATGTTTCGACCGTCGCCACTACTATAGCTGGCATGCCAATGCAACACAATAACCGCAACGGCACTTCACCAGGAGCCAAGGACACCAACGAGCACAGCCCCCCCGCGCCGCCCCCCCAACGGACGCGCCCCCTATTTCTTCTTCACCTGCGCCATGTTCTCTTGGGCCTTCTTGTACTGCTTGCTCACGATATCGCTCGCCACTTCGCGCGAACCCAAACCAAAAGCCAGGGCCAGGGCCAAGCACAAGGCCCCGAAGAGCAGCGCAAAAGCAATGAGGACGAAGTCTGGCGCGATGTCCAGGTGGTGGACCGCCATGGTGAACGCAAAGACCAAGACGGTGTAACGCGACAAGACCCCCAACCAGCGCCGCGACTCGTCCTCGCCGCTGCCAATGACCAGATCGCGCACATAATTGCCAATCGCAAAACCCACCGCCACGATGACAATGGCCACACTGACATTCTTGAGCAAATAGGCCAAGAACGTGTTGAGGTAGAGGGACCAAGTCACCAGACCAACCGTGTCGAGCGCTTGGGCCGTGGCCAACAAAATGATGGCGATCTGCACCAACAGGCCCATGAACTCGCTCGGCTCATCGAGCTTCTCGCTGCGGTTGGCCAAGGCACCCAGACCAATCTTGGCCAAGACCTTGTCAAAGCCCAAGGACTTGAGCACGTTCTCCACCACACCACGGGCCAAACGACCGAGCACCACACCGACGCCAACGATGAGGCCTGCCACCAAAAGACTCGGCAGGAGGTTCCAGAACTGACCCACCATCTCCGTCAACGGCGCGCTCAGCGTCTCCAATCCCAGCGCATTGAGCGCCGCGATGAAGACCTGCAGCATGATGAACCAGAAGGCGACCAGACCCACCACGGCGCTCGCCTTCATCCGCGCAAAGAGCGCCTCCAGCTTGAGCTTGGTCGTCAAGCGATCAAGACCCACCGACGCCAGCAGGTTGGCCAAGACCGCCCGGGCAATACGCCCCAACACATAGCCGCCAACCAGCAACAGGGCCGCCTTGGCCACGGCCGGCAGCGTCGCCACCACCTGGGTGATCGCCGCCGTCAGCGGCTCCGACAGCGCGGTGATCTTCAGCGCGTCCAGGGCTCCCGCCAAACCCAAAAGCAAAATGAGCCAAAACACGACCCGACCGACGTTGTCGCTGAAGGGACGATGCTCGTCATCGCTCTCCGCCAGCTCGGCGAAACGCTCATCCAGACGCAGCGAGGCCGCACCGCGAGAGGTCACCTTGCGCAAGATCAGCGCCGCCACATAGGCCACCCCCAGGATCAAGACCGCCTTGGCGATGCTGGGGAAGGCCTGTAAGACCGAATCCACCAAGCGCTCGATGGGACCGGCCACCTGGGTCAAACCCGTGTATTGCAAGGCCGCGACCAGCACCAAGGCCAGCAACATATAATAGATCACCGCCGCGATGGCGCGCTCCAGCGCATGCTTCTGCCGGGCCTTCTCACTGATCAAGAGGTTCAAGCCAAGCTTCTCGGCGATTTTGTCGTCCCAAGTGGTCCGACACAATGCCTTGAAAACACCGAGCGCGACCATCTTGGCCAACAGCCATCCAACCACCAGGATCGCCAAACCAAGCAAGACGCGCAGCACGATCTTGCCCGGCTCGGTCATGAACCAACCCTCGATGTCCGTCCACCATGAGGCCGTAGCCAGCAAAGATGACCCAAACCAATGCGTCGTCACCATACTTACTCCTTTCGGTTCGAGAAAATGCGCGCGGGACCATGCGCCCCATTTGGACCATGGACCCTCAGCCAAGCACCGCCGTGACAACGGCAGCATGACGTCGCTGCCAAATACCGAGTATGTGTTTCACTTTTGCCCCAAAAAGGCTCTCAGGGTAAAGTGCAACACGTCAACAACGCGGTGTCGCTTTTCGCCACACCTTGATTACCCCACTTGCCCTCCCCGTGGCAAGAGGCCACACGATGCCTGCCTCCAATCTCCGCTTACGCGCCCACATGTTGAGCCTCCTCGTCATCGGCGGCGCCATCCTCTTTGCCTTCATCATCTACCTGGGGCTCGCCTTCTGCCTCTATCTCTGGCGCCATCCCCAGATCCTGGTCTACGGCTACACGGCCCTCATCGCCCTGCAACTCTATTGGCTGCTCTTCGCGTTCTTGCGCCGCCGCTTCAGCATCACCGAGAGCCCCTAGGCCACGACGAACATTATTCCGCCATCGGCCAGCGCTGCCGCATCCCCTGCGTAAGCCTCGCCCTGACGCCGGACATCTTTCCCAGCCCTTGCCCTCTCAGCACCGATCTGCTTGTAGGCAAAACGACCTAGCGCTATCGTAGCCCTGCCTGCACGCAAACGGTGCCCCGCACCCTCTCGGCCCTCGCAAGGAGACCCCCATGGCACGCTTCAACCTCGAAGAGCGAACCTTTGAGTTGGGTAAAGACATCCTGGAACGCATGGAAGGAGAGACCCCCTCCATCTTCGACAAGCAATGGTGGACCGGTGTCATGATGGAGTGGTGCATGAAGGATCCCGCCTTCAAGCTAGAGATGTTTCGCTTCGTCGACGTCTTCCCCCAGTTGCGCAGCTCTGACGCCATCTCCTCTCACCTCAAAGAGTACTTCACCCGACCAGGGCAGAGCTTCCCCAAAACCATCCAGCTCGGCATCAAGGCAGGCTCTTTCTTCTCGGGAACCATCGAGAAGAACCTGCAGCGGATGGCGCGCCAATTCGTCGCCGGGGAAAACCCGGAAGAAGCCTTCACGGTCATCAACAAAATGCGCAACGAGTCCCTGGCCTTCACCGTCGACCTCCTCGGCGAGAAGTCCGTCTCTGAGAGCGAGGCCATGGACTACCAACGCCGTTACCTCGACCTCATGGAGGGTCTCCACGGCCTGGCCACCAAGTGGACCGATCACCCCACCCTCGACCACGACGACCATGGCCCCATCCCCCGGATCAACATCTCCATCAAGGTCTCCTCGCTCTACTCCCAGATCAGCGCTGTCGACCTCGACAACAGCGCCAAAATGCTACACGAGCGTCTCAAGCCCATCTTCCTCCGCGCCAAGGACATCGGCGCGGCGATCATGCTCGACCTCGAACACTACGCCCTGAAGAACATCACCTACGAAGCCTTTTATCGCCTCCTGGAGGATCCCGATCTCAAGCAGGGACCCGAAATGGGCGTCGTCGTCCAAGCCTACCTGCGCGACTCCGCCCAAGACCTCGACGAAATCATCAAGCGCGCCAAAAAGGCCAAGAAGCGCATCAGCATCC
>Ga0334884_1004999_pt1 | contig 13045 bp, 8 predicted proteins | sample GraSluR1_MG_7_FD_207215 | JGI IMG/M metagenome (GOLD analysis project Ga0334884, IMG submission 207215) | Sludge microbial communities from methane-producing bioreactor in Wageningen University, Netherlands - Granular Sludge_12_05 R1 | ecosystem: Engineered > Bioreactor > Anaerobic > Unclassified...
TCCTCCCGTCTCCGCCGGCCGTTTGGCGGAGTAAGGGAGAGGGGGGCCGGGGGGGTGAGGTGACGTGAATCGGCGCCCGCCCAGAACCTGCATGATCTGAGTTTCCAGACCGCCGACGTTTGCCGTTCTCAGCCTTTACCGGTGTCTCTGTGGTCAGCCGTTCTCCGTGGAGCTCTGTGCTCTCTGTGTCATGCAGATCGGGTGCGGCCACCCGATCTGGGTGGTGAGACGTCTGCCGTTCTCCGCCTTTCCCTGTGGCTCTGTGTCTCTGTGGTGAGACGTCTGCCGTTCTCCGCCTTTCTCGGTGTCTCTGCGCCTCTGTGGTGAGACGTCTCGCCGCCGATGACGCTTACCCTTCCGCCCGGAGGTAGTGCCGTGCAACGTCTACTGACCGTCGCCGTCTTGGCCACCGCCCTCGCCGCCCCCTGTCTCGCCCTCACCCAGGACGACCTCGGCCGCGGGGACAAGCTCCGCGTGGTCGTGGACAAGGTTCTCATGGCCTCCAACAAGTGGGTCATGACCGAGGACCATGTGCGGGAGATCGCGCAGGCCGGGTTCAATGTGCTCTCCCCACGCCTGGGCAATGACGACATGGCCGAAGTCCGCAAGATCGCCTCCTTGGCCGACAAGTACGGCATCTTCCACCTGCCGTGGATGCGCGGCTCGCTGGCCACCACCACCGGCGTCAAGATGGTCTGGGCCGACGGGAGCGAGCAGGACATCTACAGCCCCAATGCCGATGAGTTCTGGCGGTGGACCGAGGAGCTGATACTCAAGTACGCCGAGATCAGCACGGAGCACTCCTCGTTGTTCGGCGTGTTTCTGGACTACGAGAACTACGCCTCGGGCAGCAAGGGCGGCAACTGCTACGGGCTCTCGTATGATACCAAGATACTCGGCGATTTCGCGCAGGCCAAGGGGATCGCGCTCCCGGAGCTGGCGGCCGACCGGCGCTACCCATGGCTCAAGGAGCAGGGCCTGCACGATGAGTTCGAGGCCTTCCAGATCAACCACTGGAGAGAGCGCTGCCGGGCGCTGAGGCAAGCCGTGGACGCCATCAACCCCAGGTTCCAGTTCTGTGTGTACCCGGCGCCGGGGACGCTGTTCATGACCGAGGCCGTCTGGCCGGAGTGGGCGACGGAGCAGGCCCCCTTGATCCTGGCCGATGCCACCACCTACGGCCGCCCCACCGGCATGATGCCCCACAGGGAGGCGCTGCAGGCCAATCGCGAGGCGCTCAGCGCCAATCTGAGGACGGCTCAGCAAAGTGGCCTCCCCATCATCTACATGGGGGGTATCGACCCGGTGGTGCAGGGCGCCGACCCGGAGTTCTCCGGTAAGAACGCCGTCATGTGCGCCGATGCCACCGACGGCTACTGGATCTTCTACGAGGGCCCCACATACACCAGGCAGGACCACGCAGACTACTGGAAGTGGTTCACCTGGGCCAACGGCAAGATCGCGACCGGCAACTTCGCCGCCCAATACGAGCCCCGGGAGACCACGGACGAATGCGGCGCCACGGAGCTTGTGAAGCAAACCGACAAGCCCCAGTTGGGCGTCTACGGGCTCAAGGCGCACATGCGCGAGATGATCGAGAAGGAAGGCACGTTCGAGATCCACGAGCTGGGCAGCATGGCCCCGGGCTATCTGAGTGGGTTTGACGCGATCGTGCTGCAGAACTTCAACGTCACATTGGCCTACCAAAGCGAGTGGGTGCAGGCCTTCCGTCAGTACGTGCGAGAGGGCGGAAGCCTCCTGCTGGGTCACGACACGGCGTGGTTCATGGACAGCCCCTTCCCGGAGATCGCGGTGCGCGACATCCCCACCCAGAGGGTGGAGGCGGAGCGGCATGTGGTGGAGACCGATCTGCGGGTGGTCGCCCGGCCGAGGTCTCTGGGCGGCGTGGCGATAGGGACGCAGTTCGCCAGCGCCTTCCGCGACCACATGATCTTCAAAGCCGGCCGAAGCGGCGTGACGGCCATCGAGAACACCTTCGGCGACCCGGTATACGTACTGGGCCTGTTCGGCCGGGGCAAAGTGGCCTTCTCGGGCTGCTACTATGGCTACACCAAGGAGCTGGAGGGCACCGAGCGCCGGGTGTTCTTCGGGCTATTGGATTGGCTGAGAGACAAGTAGGCGCACAGCGGGGCCGCCGGGCACCGTGCCGGTCCAGTTCGCTGCACCCTGTCTCGGGTGCCTCATTGAGCGCTGCGACCTTCGCGTGGCTCGTGGTTGCGCTGTGCCACAGCCCCTCAGGAGCACCCAGCGAAGGCGCTTCCAGCGGTGCATGGCCAGGGCGAGGCCACCAGTATGACGAGCGGCCGCAACATCACCCGCATCCGGAGGCGATGGATATGCAGGAGGTCGTCGAGTACGATCGGCTCTTGCCCTACCAGTTCCGGGCCCGCATGCTGCAGGCACCCCTGGCCTATGTGCCCATGGGGTCCCTGGAGTGGCACGGCGAGCACATGGCCATCGGCAATGATGCCATCAAGATGCACGGGCTGATGGTACAGGCCGCCCGCATCGGCGGAGGTATCGTCTTCCCGCCAATCTTCTTCGGCATCCCGGGCATGACGGACTTCCAGCCACCCCATGAGTTCAACGGCAACATGCCCTACGAGGAGCCCCTGATCCGCGCCCTGCTGGTCCGCACCCTGGAGGGGCTACAGCGCGTGGGTTTCGAGGCGGCGGTCCTGGCCACCGGGCACACCTGCGGCGAGCAGCGGCAGCTCATGCGCGATGTGGTGAGCGACTATAGCGGGACGATGCGCGTCGTCGGCACCGATGATGCCTCCTTCGGCAATGCCATGGGGCACTTCAGCGACCATGCCGCCAAGTGGGAGACCTCGATTCTGTGGTACCTGCATCCGGAGCTGGTGGACATCCACCGCCTGGAGCACGACACCTCGATACCCAATGCCGGGGTCTTCGGCGACGACCCGCGCCTGCACGCCTCGCGGGAATTGGGGGAGCAGGTCGTGGGGCAGATCGCCCGGGAGATCGCGAAGCTGGGCCGCAGCCTCCTGCAATGAGGCGCCGCGCCCCTGTGCCCTGCTGGAGGAATGCGCCACCATGCCGCAGACGAGCACCCGCAACGCGACCCACGACGATGTCCCGATTCTGGCCATTTTCGAGCGTGAGATGGCCCGTGCCAACTTCCCCGATGATCCCATCGAGGACCTCGACTACCACTCCGACAGGCTCTACAAGGCCCTGAGCCGCGAGCCGGAGGGGATGGTGGTGCTGTTTGACCCCGAGACCGAGGAGATCCTGGCCTGGCTGTGGGCGGTGACCAAGCGCACCCTCGCCACCGGCGAGAGCTACGGCGTCCTGCAGAGCATCTACGTACGCCCACAGGCGCGGCGCAGCGGCCTGGGTGCCCTGCTGGCTCAGTATGCACTGCGCTACTTCGAGGGGCTTGGAGTTCGTCGAGTAGTCGCCAAAGCCCATGCCGAAAACATCGCCGGTATGGGCCTACTGGACAAGGCCGGCTTCCGCAGTACGCACGTGTCCTACGAGCAGCGCCTGGCCGAGGGGGACGGGTAGAGGCGTGGCCGAAACGGTCACATTCGCACGGGAACGTCTTTGCCGGAGCGTCCGCTCCCGGCAAGGGCAGCTCGAGGGATCTCCCGGCATGCACTGAGATTCCTCGCCATCTCGCTGCGCGAGATTGACGCTCAGAATGACATCAGCGCGCGAGATGGACGTTCAGAATGGCACGAGCCGGGCCGGCCGGACACCGCGGCCAGACTTCCGGGACCCGGCGTCCCGTGCCCCGCAACCACACGTCACAGGAGAACCGCCATGTCCTTTGCCGACCGTATCGAGGCCGCCGTACGGCGTGCCATGGAGCAAGGCCAGATCCCCGGCGCCGTCATCCTCATCGGCCGCGGCGCCGAGGTGCTCTACCAGGGCGCCATCGGCAGTCGCATGCTCGTCCCCGAGACCCGGCCGATGGAGATCGACACCGTCTTCGACATGGCCTCGGTGACCAAACCTGTGGCGACGGCCACCGCGGTGATGCAGCTCGTGGAGGCCGGCGAGATCTCCCTGCGCGACCCGGTCTCCCGGTTCTTGCCCCAGTTCGCGGGAGAAGACCGGCAGGAGGCCACCATCCGCCATCTGCTCACGCACTCCTCGGGCATCCCGGCGTACAAGAACTATCTGCATATCTTCGGCCCCGAGGTCCCTGCGTCCCAACGGCGCCCGCGTGTGGTCGAGGATATCTGCGGGCTGCCTCTGGAGTTTGCGCCGGGCACGGGTTTCACGTACACCTGCCTGGGCTACATCCTGCTGGCCTCCATCGTCGAGACGGTGAGCGGCACGGCACTGGACCGGCTTTGCTCCCAGCGGGTCTTCGCTCCGCTTTGTATGCGCGATACCGGCTTCTGCCCGTCGGAGAGCCTCCTGGCCCGCTGCGCGGCCACCGAACCGCTGCCCGAAGGAGTCCTTGTGGGCGTGGTTCACGACGAAAACGCCCGCTACCTGGGCGGCGTCGGCGGCAATGCGGGGCTGTTTTCCACAGCGGCGGACCTGTCGCGCTACATGCAGGCCTTCCTCGGCGGCGGCACCCTGGGAGAAGCACGGATCCTCTCGCCCGCCACAATTGCGCTGATGACGACGCCTCAGTCCCAGGTCCCGGACGGCATCCGCAGTATCGGCTGGGACATCGACAGCGCCTATACGCCCCAGGTGCGGGGAGAGCTCGCGCCCCGCGACACCATCGGCCACAGCGGCTACACCGGCACCTCGATCTGGGCCGACGCCAAGACGGGGGCCTACACCATCATCCTCACCAACCGTGTGCATCTGGGGCGAGACAAGGACGTCTCGGCGCTGCGCCGGGAGGTGGCCAACATCGCCGCCTCGGAGCTATACCGGGAGCCCACGATTCGCATGCGCTACCGCAGCCACACACCGGTGCTCACGGGGCTGGACGTCGCGGCGGCCCGGGGCTTCTCCGAGCTTGCGGGCAAGCGGATCGGCCTGGTCACGAACCACACCGGCATCGACCGCGAACGCCGGCACATACTGGACCTGCTCCTGCAGGCGACGGAAGTGACGGTGGGCGCGATCCTCTCCCCGGAGCACGGGTTCGCCGGGCTGCTGGACGAGCTGGTGCCCTCGGGCGAGCACGAAAGTGGGCTGCCGATACACAGTCTCTACGGCGAGACCCAGTCGCCGACACCCCAGATGCTGCAGGGCCTGGACGCCCTGGTCTACGACATCGCCGACGTCGGGGTGAGGTTCTACACCTACACCACGACGATGACCCTGTGCATGAAGGCCGCCGCGGAGGCGGGGATTGGCTTCGTCGTCCTGGACCGTCCCAATCCCATCAATGCCGTTGACATCGAGGGGCCGGTGCTGGACAAGCCGTACAATGTGCTGTCCTCATGGCATCCGGTGCCCCTGCGCCACGGCCTGACCTCCGGCGAACTGGCCCGGTGGTCTGTGGATCAGTACGATATCGCCTGTGATCTCACGGTGGTCCAGTGCCGGGGCTACAAGCGACGCATGTGGTTCGACGACATGGGCCTGCCCTGGGTCAACCCGTCGCCGAACATGCGTAATCTCAAGCAGGCCATCCTCTACCCGGCCGTCGGGACACTGGAGTCGACCAACATCTCCGTCGGCCGCGGAACGGACACACCCTTCGAGCTGTTCGGGGCCCCGTGGATGGACGGCGACCGCCTGGCGCGACGGCTCAACGATCTGGAGATGCCGGGGCTGTCCTTCGTGCCGATCCAGTTCACTCCGGACACCCGGGAGTTCGCAGGGGAGCTTTGCCATGGTGTCTACGTGATGCTCGAGGACCGCCGTCTATTGCGGCCGGTGGAGGCGGCGGTCCGCATCGCCCTGGTGCTCCGAGAGCTGTGGCCGGATGTGTTCAAGTACGAGAAGCTGCACCACCTGCTGGGGAGTCAGGCCGCTGTCGAAGCCATCGGCGCTTTGCGCTCGGCCGAGGAGATCGTGGCGGGCTGGGACGAGGGCATCGAAGCCTATCGGCAGAGGAGGAGCGGGTGTTTGTTGTACGGATAGGGGAGCGGCAGGGCAAAGGCAGGGGGAAAGGCAGGGGAGAGGCAGGAAACAGCGGATAGGTGACAGGGAATGGCGGGGAGGACGGCAGGAACGACAGGGACGGCGACGGCAGGCCTATCGCGCCTACTCGCCCGAAAGAAGAGGGTCATCAATGCGAATCGTCGAGATGTACTCCCACCTCAACGGGCACGAGCATATCCTCGTCCACAAACCTCAGGTATGGGCCGACATCGAGAAGGTCGTCGCGGTGATCGACGCAGAGGGCTGCAGGACGAAGGTCTCCGAAGAGAAGCGGATGGCGGGGAGGATGCTCCTCTCGCCGTCCGCCCTGAACGCGCGTTTCGCGGACGAGCTCAAGCCACGGGGATGGAAGGAGTCGCGCACCTCCTACTGGGTCACGGCTGACCACAGGCTCATCCGCAGGACCCTGGGCCTGTCGCCGCAGGAGCAGAAGCAGGAGATCGAGGCCGCGGGGCGGCAAGCGATCATGTCGTACAATCAGACCGACTTCGTCAAGCAGCGCATCGCGCTGGAGGTGCAGTTTGGCAAGTACGCTTTCGTCGCCTATGACCTCTTCGTCAAACACATGGCATTCTACGTTGGCGATGTCATCGATGTCGGGGTCGAGGTACTGCCTGTGAAGGCGATGCAAAGCGAGATGTCCTCGGGGATCGCCTACTACGAAGGGGAGCTCTACAACCTAATCCGAGAAGGGCGTGGGGTCCCCTCTGTCCCCCTTGTACTCGTTGGGATCGGGCAGTAGTCGTGACTCAATCGCGTTTGCTGTCGCGCGCCTCCTGGAACTCCAGCGGAAGCCGTGCGACCTTCTCGTTGCGGGGCGTGTACACGGCCTGATCGGCGGGGCGGACAGGTAGCGTGCCGGCCAGGGCCTGCTCGATCCTCGTCCGGGATATCTCAACGTACTCCTCCACCAACTCCGCGCCGCACGCTCGCCTGTCGCGGAGCAAGGCGGCAGCAAGCGTCGATGAAGCCCCGGCGAACGGGTCCATGACAATGTCTCCTGGCTGTGTCATGGAGAGAACGAGGCGGTCGACGAGCTCGATTGGGAACTGACACGGGTGAGCAGTCTTCTCGCGGTGGTTGTGCTTGACGTTGGGGAAGACCCAGAGATCCGGGCAGCCGTCCCGGGGCTCACTGCAGTCCCACACGTCGGCGGGGTTCTTACCCAGGGGGTTGCCCGAAAGCCTGCCCGCATTTGGGCCTTTGAAGTGTCTCTTGCCCGGGTACTTCTGAGGCACTCGCACCGGGTCCAGATCGAAGTGGTAGTTGTCACTCTTGGTGTACCACATGATGACTTCGTACCGTCCGGAGAACCGCTTCCTGCAGTGGAGACCATGCTCGAAGTGCCACACGATCCGGTTGCGCAGGTGGAGGTCATGGGACGCGAAGATGCCATGCAGCACGATGTCGAGGGGTAGTATCTCGGCCGGGCCGACAATATGGTTTCCTACTTCCCAGCAGATGGACCCCTCGGGCTTAAGAACGCGAACACACTCGGCGATGACACTCTCCTGCAGCGCCTTGTACTCGTCCAGTGTTCCCTTCGCCTCATATGACTTGCCGATGTTGTATGGAGGGGACGTCACGATCAGTTGCACCGAGTCTGACGGCAGCTCCGCCACGAACTCGCGGCAATCGCCGTGGTACAGCAGGCACTGGAGCGATGACGGAACGAAGCTCCGCACCTGGTCGGTGTCACTGGTTAACGCGTACGGTGCATCAGTGTCGTCAGGCGGCACCCCGAAGAGCGTCATGAGAACTCACTCCCTGGTTCGTCGCTTGGCCGTTCCCGCCGTCGCCGTTCCCTGTCACCTATCCCCTCTCACCTGTTCCCTGCCTTTACGCTCTTCCTGCCTCGATGGCCTCGGCCCATTGCCTCGCGGAGTCCTTGAACCGATCATCCGGGTGGTGCTCGGCGATGAACTTCATCGCCGCGGCGTCCTTCTGGTCGGTGAAGCCCTGGAAGTGGCGGCCCATCTCACGGGCGAAGGTCTCGGCGACCTTCTCCAGCAGCGCCATGCGCGCGACCTCCTGGATGTCATCGGTGCGCAGGTCGCGGGCCAGCCGGACCACACAGATGGCGTCATTGGCTACCTTCAAGGCGGCGGTCCGGCGGGTCTCCTCCCAGGCCGAGGCACGGGCGATGGCGACCATGGCGTTCATCGCCTGCTCGCTGGTGGCCATCTTGGGGGCGATATTGTCCACGATGTACTGGCGAATCGGGTCGCGATCCACCACCGATTCGCGCATCATCGCTCCGGCCCGGGCCGTGTCGGCGCTCTTGGTCAGCTCCTCGAGATCCGCGCGGATGTAGTCGGGCACACCCTTCTCGTCATCAGAAGCGTCGATGTCGCGGAATACGCGTCTCGAGGCCCCGGCCGCGGCGGTCTGCGCCCCCTCGCCGGGCCGTCTGGGCTGGCGCCGCAGACAGGCGCCCACCGCCAGGGGCTCGTAGGCCTCCTTGTCCAGGAGCTTCTTGGCCAGTTGGCGGGCGGAGATCTCCGCGCCGGAGACCAGCATGCGCCCGGCCAGGTCCCAGTCCTCCGAGGCCACCAGCTTGTCGATCATCTCATCGAGCATGAAGGAGGTGCCTTCGACGACGACACCGATGATAGGCCCATCGCTGACGAGCTTGTGCAGGTCCATGGGGTCACCTCAGACTGGCCGAGAACTGGAACGCCGGCCCGAAGCGGGCCGGCCCGATTATACACCATCCGGTCAACAGTGTCGCCGCCGGTGCAGGCCGCGTCTGTACGCCGTCGCGTCCGGGGCCTACTCGCTCGCCTCCAGCCCCTGGGCCCTTAGCAGCAGCTCCTCCCGCGGGCCGTCGTCGGGATAGCGCGCCACGGCCAGTGCCCCGCTGAGGGTGAACCGCCTCCGGCCGACCTCGTCCTCGAACACCGTCCGCGCCTCATCGCTCAGCGCGCTGAGCACGTAGTCCACGCCGCCCTCGCGCTCGATGCACACACCCACCGCTCCCGCCTCGCCCGAGGCTACCCGCAGCTTTCGACACGTGCGCAGCGGGTCCTTGCCGTCGCGGCTGAAGCTCATGGCCGTGACGAAGGCATCCGGGCTCCGGCGGTAGGCCTCCGCCGAGCGGCGCAGGCACAGCAGGTTCACCCGCTGCGCAACGTCCCGGGCGTCGATGTACCGCTGCCCGGGGCCGGTGCCGGCGAGGACCTGCGTGCCGGGCGCCCCCAGCACGTGGACGAAGGTGGCCGCCTGCATATCCACCCCGGGCGGGTTGGTGCGCCAGTCGGTCATGTGGCGCCAGGTGGCGGTGAAGCCCCGGTCCGAGGCGCCGGTGCGCAGGTCACGGATCACTCCGGCTCCGGTGGACGTCTTGTAGGCAAAGCCGCTGTGCGCATGCAGACTCTCGGCGGGGTCGGCCGCCGGTCGCAGGGCGAGGTCGCCGGTGGTCAGCTCGTCGCCCAGGCTGTGGAGGTAGTAGTCGTGCGTCGTGCCTCCCTGCAGACGGAAGATGTCCACCACGTAGGGCGGCACCCGCCCCGCCGCCGCAGGGCCCAGGACGGTGACGGTGCGCCGGTACAGGACCTCCTGATCGGCCGGCAGGCCCTTGTGGAGCGCCTCCGGGTCCTCCTCGGCCACCTCTACCGCCGCGGCGCCCGGCGTGTCGGCAAAGAACCTCTTGCTCCCCCGCCAGTTGACGCAGGGCGTTGTACTGCCATTGGCGGTCCGGACCAGAGCCGTGTTATGGGCCTCGGCGCAGCCCATCCAGGCCTGCGTCGGGGTGACGTTGTTGAGATACCCCTGGTCGAAGAGCATCTCGTGGCCGGCGGCGTAGACCAGCAGGTTGAACGGCCCCTCGTGAGAGTGGCCGGTGCGCCGTGACCAGTCCACCGAGACGAGCGTGCGGTCCCGGCCGCTGCCGAAGTTCATGACGGCCAGACCGTTGTCCTCCAGCACGTAGCCCGGCAGCTCGGCGTCCGCCTTCAGGGCCAAAAAGAGCTCCCCCTCAGCGTTCTCGGTCACATCGAGCCAGGGCAGGTACTTGTCCGGCACGCCCCCCGCGGCCGTGGCGACCTTGGCCATGAACGCCAGGTTCGGGCGCTCGGTGACCCAGGAGTCCGTCCACGGAGCGCACAGACCGTCGGGCAGCAGGCTCAGCAGCGGGCTGAAAGTGGCGTTCAGCAGGGCCTCATCGCGGTACGGGCGCAAAGCCTCTGTGGCGGGGTCCCAGAAGGCATCCTGAGGCCCGAAGCCCTCGCTCAGGCCGTCGATGAGCGCCAGCGGGGCGGCGAGATTGCTCAGCGCCACCTGGGTATAGTGCGGCGAGGTCTCGTAGCCCAGGCCGTCGGTGGTGAAGTAGCTGCGCAGGTAGCGGTGAACGGAGGTCACCGCCGAACGGAGTATCTCCGGGTCATCCAGCATCAGGCCGACGTTCAGCGCCCCGAAGGCTGCGGAGCCCGCCAGGTTTCCCTTGAGGTCGACGGTGTACGGGTCCATGCCCTCATCCACGACCCCCGGCTTGACCTCCTGCCCCAGTGCCGCCAGACGCGCCGAGTCCTCGGGTGCCGCGCACAGGAGCCTCTGCACCATCCCGTCCAGTTGGGCCTCACGCTCGGCCTCGGTGAACGCGGGCCGGATCATGGCATAGGACTTCAGCCACTCATCGGCCCACTGCCCCGCCGAGCCGGGGAAGCGGGTGAGGGCGTTGTTCCACCAGCTTGCCGCCAGGTTGCCCAGAGGGTGCTCCGGGTCGTTGGCCGAGTGATCGCTGATGTTGTCCTTCACCTCATGGCCGGGGAACGCGCGCAGGGCCAGGGGCCGGCCTTCCTGATCCAGGGCCAGGAGCGAGACGGCGGCCTCGAACTGCTCCTGCGTCATCCCCAGGACGTCGCGGAGGTACCCGTCGCCCATGATGGCGCGGCTCATCATGACCATGATGAGCTTGGCCTTGTGCGCGTACAGTGGCGCCGCCGCGCGTTCGGCACTGCCCTCGGGGTACAGGCGGGAGGCGAAAAGGTACCCCCGGCACAGTGTGCCGAGGACCTGGTGACGCCAGTTGAGCTCGAAGAAGATGCGCCACTGGCAGTGGCCCAGGAAGAAGAAGGCGAAGCTGTCGATGTGGCCGTGGGTATGGCCGTCCCAGTGGTCCCAGGGGATGTTGTACCTGGCTCCCCACGCCTCGTCGTGCGTCTGCCGCCAGACCCCATCGGTCGGCCGGCAGCCTTCGCCCGAATCGGGGTACAGATCATTGGGATAGTACGCCGGTACGCGGCCTTCCTTCTCGCACAGCGGGCAGGTCAGGCGCCAGGGGTGCTCCGGGTCCCAGTTGAAAGGCACCCAGCCGGACATCTCGGGGTGGTGGGGGCAGCAGAGAGTGGAGGACCCGAAGGGCGATTCGGGGCGGAAGAGGGCCTCGTAGTACGCATCCGGGCGCTGCGCCCACTCCCGGGCCCGGCGCAGAGTGCTCTGGACCCAATCGCGGGTCTGCTCATCGCCAGCGAGAAATGCCTGCTCGATGTCGCTCCACAACCGCGGGGTGCCCTGGCCGTCGTGCATGGCGGCGATCCGGAGCCGCTGGGGGAGGACGACTTTCCTCTTCTGCGCGTCTGCGGGCGTCGTACACGAGCACAGGGTGCACAGGGCGGCTCCGGCGATCAGCACGCAGGAGGGGATGAAAGCTCGCATGGACCGGCCTCCTTCTACGGCGTGGTGAGCGCCCGGCTGGCCCGGCCCGGCGTCCCGGGTGTCGGCGTCCCAACGGTGGTCGCGGCCACGGCCGTGTGGACGGCCGCTACCAGGACGTCCTCCGCCTGCTCGGTGTACAGTGCGGGCATGCCCACGAACTTGTGCCAGTTGTACCGTGGGCGCGCGCCGTCGAGAATCACGCTGCGGCGTGAGGGCAGATAGCCGGCGTAGCCGTTGGCATAGCCGAGCAGACACAGCGCCGGGTATGCGGGTGCCAGCTCTCTGCGCAGTCTCAGGCCGATCTCCACGAAGGGCTCACCGGGGAGGGCCACCAGCACCGCCGCCTGTCCCAGCCGCAGGACCTGCACCTGGGCAGGGAAAGTGGCGGGGAACCGCCCGGCCCGCAGCAGGGCCAGCATCTCCCGGGCCCAGGCCGTGCCGCACTGGGGGAACTCCGGGTCCGCGATGTCGCGCAGCAACTCCTCCTCGGTCGGAGGGTCGCCCATCGGGAGCTCACACCATTCCGATGCAACGCGGAGCTCCCGCACCGGCTCGGGGCTGATGCGTGACATCACCATCTGGGCCTCGCGCCCGATGAGCTCGCCGAAGTGCCGGGCGTCGCCGATATCGCCGTAGCGGAACTGCTCGCCGTTGTCATCGACAAAGGCGATCTTGAGGTCACCGGAGGCGCCGTTGGTGAACAGGCCGGTAAGGCCGGGGTTGGCCGCCTCCAGATAGCCGCGGACGAAGCCGGGGTAATCGGCGCTGTAGCGTTGTGCCTTGCCAAAGCTCATGACCGAGGCGTGTGCGGCGAAGTTCGCCATGGCGGCGAAGGGGCCGCCGTCCGGGGCGTCAACGCGCAGGACCGTGAGGGTATTGTCGGTGGGGCAGTCCCAGGCCACGCCCCAGCGTGCGCCCTGCGGAGTCTCGACCCAGCGGTTGACCGCGAGGCCCACGATCCCCTTTCCGGTGCCCACCAGCGCCGGCCGCCGCGTCTCCCAGGCCCGGGCGGTGACCTCCACAAGCCTGTCGGCGAACCATGCCACGTACTCGCAGTCCAGCTCGGGAGTGAGCCAGCGGGTGACGTGAGGGCCACTGTGAGTGTGCGAGGCGGCAAGCATGAGGTTTGCCGCCGGAATCGGGGTGACCTCCGAGACCCGCTGGCGGATGAACCTCACCGTCGAGGGGTCCAGGACGCACAGGTCGACGGCCACCAGCGCCGCCGCCCGATCGCCACATTCGAAGGCCAGGGCGGTACCCTGCAGCGGACTGCCCCCGGGGCCGAAGTGGGCGTCAACACGGCTCCCGGCCAGTCTCCGCG
>Ga0334884_1005000_pt1 | contig 13045 bp, 14 predicted proteins | sample GraSluR1_MG_7_FD_207215 | JGI IMG/M metagenome (GOLD analysis project Ga0334884, IMG submission 207215) | Sludge microbial communities from methane-producing bioreactor in Wageningen University, Netherlands - Granular Sludge_12_05 R1 | ecosystem: Engineered > Bioreactor > Anaerobic >...
AGACTCCTGAAGATGCACCTCAAGCATCTGTCCTACTATGTCCCTGCCCTGGTGGTATTCGTCATGCCCTTCGGCTCCCTTCTCATTCCTCTTCTCGCAGAGATCCTTGACAGGAGGAAGGCCTTCCGCAGGCCCGGGGACGGTCTCGGTGCCGGCCGGTCAGGCGCGACCACCCTCGAACCCTGAAGCAGGAGCCATCCCGAATCCCGCGAAACCGCGCCTCATTACCCGTTGTCATTTCGCGCCGCATAAGGTAATATAAGGATCAGGAAAGACATGCGATCAGACATGCCCCTCGCGGACGGCCAGACAGAAAAACAAAAACAACGCGATCCATCCTTCCGTAAAGAGACCTTCGTCCGCAACACCGCCCCGTTTTTCGAACGCAGACGGGAAAACGCATGATTCGCTTCAACGACATCGTCGACGAGGTCCTGAAGTATAACCCCGAAGCCGATGTCGAGCTGCTCCAGAGGGCGTACATCTTCTCGGCAAAAGCACACAAGGGACAGGTGCGTCTGTCGGGAGAACCGTACCTCATACACCCTCTCGAAACGGCATACACCCTGACGAAGATGAACCTCGATATCCCGAGCATCGTCTCGGGCCTCCTCCATGACACCATTGAAGATTCCTACGTGGAAAAGAAAGAGATCGAGGAATACTTCGGAAAGGAGATAGCCGAGCTCGTCGACGGTGTGACAAAGATCAGCAAGATCCCCCTCAAGACGTCGGAGGAGTCCCGCGTTGAGAACTTCCGCAAGATGATCCTTGCCATGAGCAAGGACATACGGGTGATCCTCGTCAAGCTCGCTGATCGCTACCATAACATGCAGACCCTGAACTTCCTGTCGGCGGAAAAACAGATCGAGATCGCCCGGGAGACCTTCGAGATATACGCGCCGCTCGCACACAGGCTGGGTATAGAGTGGCTGAGGGCCGAGCTGGAGGATGTGGCCTTCAAGTACCTCAAACCGACCGAGTACAGGCTCATCGCCGACAACATAGCCCAGAAGAAGCGGGAACGCGAAGCATACATTAATGAGGTCATCGGGCTTCTGCACCAGAAACTCGATGAATTCAACGTCCACGCCGATATATTCGGACGGGCGAAGCACCTGTACAGCATCTACCGCAAGATGTCACTGGAGGGGCTCAACATCGACGACATCTACGACATGATCGCCTTCCGGGTGGTCGTCGACACCATCAAGGAGTGCTACGAGGCACTGGGCATCATTCACGCCGCCTATAAGCCGATACCGGGAAAGTTCAACGACTACATCGCCCTGCCGAAGGCCAACATGTACCAGTCGCTGCACACCAAGATCATAGGACCCCATGGCGAGAAAGTCGAGATACAGATAAGGACCAGGGAGATGCACCGCCTCGCGGAGGAGGGGATCGCTGCCCACTGGAAATACAAGGAAGGCAAGGTCTTCAATCCGAAGGAGGACAAGATCTTCGCATGGCTGCGCAGGATCATCGAGTGGCAGCAGGAACTCAAGGACAACAAGGAGTTCATGGAGATCTTCAAGATCGACCTCTTCCCGGACGAGGTGTACGTCTTCACGCCGAACGGCGACGTGAGGGAGCTTCCCAAGGGGGCGACTCCCGTCGATTTCGCCTACGCCATCCACTCGGAGCTGGGCCACCGCTGCGTCGGTGCCAAGGTGAACGGAAAACTCGTTCCTCTTCGCTACATCTTGAAGAGCGGCGACACCGTGGAGATCATGACGAGCCCCTCCCACAAGCCGAGCAAGGACTGGCTGGGCTTCGTATCGACCTCCAAGGCAAAGACGAAGATCCGGCAGTGGATAAAGACGGAACAGCGCGAAAAAAGTATCGAGCTTGGCCGCACCCTCCTCGACAAGGAACTGGCCAAACACTCGATGAATTTCTCGCGGCTCCTCAAGAACGGCGATTTCCTGCCCCTGGCCAGAGACTTCAGCTTCGAGAACGTCGACGACCTCTTCGCCAGCGTGGGGTACGGACTCTACACTCCGCTGCAGGTGCTGGGCAAGATCATCCCCGAAGAGGAAAAACCGGTGGGGAAGATCAAGACCATCATCCACTCATTGAAGAAGGGGCGGGACAACGCGATAAAGATCAAGGGCATAGACGGGCTCGTGATACGTTTCGCGCGATGCTGCAACCCCATCCCCGGAGACGACATCATCGGCTTCATAACCCGGGGACGCGGCCTTACCGTCCACGTCGAGGACTGTCCGAACGTCCACACCTACGACGAGCAGCGCAAGGTGGAGGTGAGCTGGCAACTCAGCAAGGACTACACCTTCCCCGTGAGGTTCAAGGTGACGGGAAGTGACCGCAAGGGGCTGCTCTCCGATATCTCCAGTGTTATTGCCGCCAACAAGATCAACATCCTCAGCGCCTCGGCGATGACCTATCCCGACAGATCGGCGGCAGGGATCTACGAGGTCGAGATCGAGCACATGTCGCAACTGCAAAAGGTCATGAAGTCCATTCAGAAGATAAAGGGAGTGCGCTCCGTCGACCGAATGCGGAGCATAACCTAGAGACAGTAGACAGGTAATGGGTTATAGGTAATAGGTCATGGGGAAAAAAGGCCAATTACCTGAAGCCTGTCACCTGTTCTCTTTGTCAGCGTGCGGGGGATAGAAGATGGACGGCCGGCTCCGGATCACAGGTAATGTCTTTCCTATTACCCATTACCTATAACCCATCACCCGTCTTCACTATACTGCTTTTTGAAAATTGCCTTTCTTGATGCACTTCGTGCAGAGTCTTGCCTTGAGGGTTTCGCCGTTCTTCACGATGCGGACGGTCTGCAGGTTCGGCCGCCATTCCCGTTTGGTTTTATTGTTCGCATGACTCACGTTGTAACCGATTTGTTTTCCTTTTCCGCAGATCTCACAGATCCTTGCCATTTGCGACCTCCTGACCTTGTTCGAACTTCTTTGAGTTCCCTTAAAGACAAAGATTTTACCTGCTTAAGGCATTCTATGTCAACACTTTTGTCGGCAACGAGGCTGATCGGGGAAGAGAAAAGGGGACAGGAGAAGGGCTTTCTATAGGATGGATGAGATGCGGTTGTCTTTCATTCCTTGCCTTCTGTTCCTCGCTTTTCATAGTGAATGATTTCGGTGAGATACGGGGCGGTGCCGGAACGGACCCATCGAACCCCTGTAAATGATTGGCCAAAAATACCGGGGATCAGGTCATTACGGAAAGGCATCGGATTTGTGAATAATTTCTATATATATTGAAATGATTCCGGTTTTCATTATGCGCAGCGACAGGGCAAAAAGAGCAAAGTCGTTTAACATCATGAGGTTGACGACGCATTTCCACAACTTATCGACAGGAAATCCACAATCGATGTGGAAAAGCGGGGGTTCGCCCGGGGCAAACGCGTCAGCGGCCGGCTGAGACACCGCCGAAACGGACCCTGACACCCCGCGTAATGGCACACTCCTTCGCCTCGCCCGCGTTCACTTCCAGGACATACCGCGCCGGATACCGGGAGCTTATGTTCGTTTCATCGTGCGGGCGGGCCCCGCGATGCACGTGAACGACCTCGTATCGTCCGTTGATGAAGATGAGGTCGAGGGGGATGTAGGTGTTCTTCATCCAAAAGTTCTGCATATCGTCACGGTCGTGGAGGAAAAGCATGCCCGTACGCCTCAGCAGGGAAGTCCTGAACATGAGCCCCCGCGCCTTTTGCCCGGGCGTCACCGCCGGCTCCGCCTCGAAACGGCAGAGCTCCCGGTCTTTCGCGTCGAAGAAGGTGACGCTGACGCCGGGAAGATCCGCCGCGAAGGAGGAAAGATGAGCGGGCAGGAGGATCAGGGCCATCGTGAGAAGCAGGGAATGAAGGAAACGGCGAAATAACGCCGTCCCCGGCGTGGCGGTTCTGCGTAGCTTCATTCCTTATGGTGCGCCGGGCGGGACAAAAAGTCAAGAACCGGGATCCCCCGTGACGAAAGACCCTCAGTCATGGAAGGACCGTCGAATGTCTTCGCCGGGGCTGTCGGGCCGCTGCCCGTCCAACGTGACGGCCGGGCAGCGATGGGGTAGTTGCGTAAGGTGGGAAGGGAAGCGAACTGCTGCTGCCCCGTCATCTGCGCTTTCGAGGAGTGTCGGACACGAATATTATCTTTACTCGCCTCCATGGTCCTGTGATATATATACAAAAACCGACCGGGGGTGATCCGTGGAGATCGAAGGGAAGAACGTGCTTGTGCTCGGCGCCTACGGTGAGGCCGGCATCGCCATCTGCAGACAGATCCTCCGGTACCTTCCCGCCGAGCTTGTCGTTGCGTCCCTGACCGAAGAGGAGGCGCAGTGGGCACTCAAGGAACTAGAGCCCGAAACCCCCTCCTACTGCAAGGTCCGGGCCTCCTGGGGGAATATATTCGTCCGGTGGCCGCTCAAGGATATGAGGCTCGCGGATATCGCCTCCTCCCCGGAGCACCTGCGGACGATGGTCGATGACAATCTCAACGAGCTGACCGAGGACATCCTGACAGCATCCACGCTGTACAGGCTTGTCACCGAGTTCAGGCCGGAGATCATCGTAGACTGCATAAACACCGCAACGGCCCTTTCCTACCAGAATATCTATCACGCCTATCACGCGATGGAAGGTGCCGGCGAAAGGTCGACAGACGCCGCTGACCTGCCCTATCATCTTCTTTCGGCAGTTAGCATCCCTCCCCTTATCCGGCACGTGCAGATCCTCCACGAGTCGATGAAACGGTCCGGAACCCGGCTCTATCTCAAGATAGGCACCACCGGAACAGGCGGAATGGGGCTCAATATCCCCTTCACCCATGGCGAAGAGAACCCGTCGAGGCTCCTCATGACAAAGGCCGCGACGGCCGGCGCCCACACCATGCTGCTTTACACCTTAAGCAGAACTCCGGGGTGGCCCATCATCAAGGAGATAAAACCCGCCGCGATGATCGGATGGAAGGACATAGGAAAGGGGGTCATACGACGGGGCAACAGGGGCTATCCCCTCTACGACTGCCCTGTTGAAGGAGCGTTCCGCCTGATGGAAGGATCGACCTTCTCCTATGAGCAGATGGACACGGGAGCATCCCCGGGCGGCAGACAGATCGAAGGGGTGTACATCGACACCGGTGAGAATGGCGTCTTCTCCATCGACGAGTTCAAGGCGATCACATCCCTCGGTCTCATGGAATTCGTCACCCCCGAGGATATCGCCCACCATGCGATCATGAACATCATCGGCATCAATTCTTCAAAGGATGTTATCGCGGCCATCGATAATTCGGTGATGGAACCGACGTTCAGGGCAGGCATCCTGCGCAGGGACGCAATCGAAGAGGCCACCCGTCTCGGCGGCGGGGGCGTCGCCTACGGCTTCCTGGGACCGAAAATGTCAAAGCTCATCACCGAATGCAAACTTATCAAACAGAGCTACGGCACCGTGGAGGATGCCCTTACCGTTACGCCCGAGCGTCTGGCCTACTCTCTGGAAAAGCTCCTCGAAGTCGATCCCGGCATGCTGAGCGCCCCCATCTCCATAGGAATACCCATCCTCCTGCCCGACGGCGAACGTCTTATCTTCGCCAGGCGGGCCGTGAAGGATAAGGGCTGGGAGGAAGGACCGTGGACCGTCACCGCTGCCAACATCGACAGATGGGCCGAACGGGAATGGGTGGACTTGAGGCCCGCCAACATGGCGCGGTGGCAGGAAAGGTTCCGGAAGGCAAATGAGGACGCCTGCAGGTCCCCCGAGAAGCATTGCTCCCGCTTCAACCGCGGCATGCTCTTCTGGAAGAAGACAGAGGAGGGCAAGACGATCATCGATGCCGGCGAGATAACGGCCTGGGTCTTCATCAATGAGTTCGGGGGCGGCAGACCGCATGCCTACGGCGAGTCGAAGGAGATGGTGTACTTCTAGAGGAGAGGTTATGGGTAATAGGTCATGGGTGATGGGTGAAAAGGAAGAAGTCCCTCCCATTACCCATGGCCTATTACCCATCACCTGAATAGTCTCTATGGGACCTCAACGGATAACCAAAATTCTGTGGCGTGTTGCCGGGGCGGATATGACGAACCCGCGGGACAGCGCCGTCTACCTCCTTGATCTTGGCGAGCCGGTGCTTATCGATTGCGGGTCGGGGCACGGGTTTGAACGCATGGCCGATAACATCCGGAAGGCGGGTTTCGATCCCGGCAGCATCCGTGTCCTCATCATGACCCATTGCCATGTCGACCATATCGGGGCCGCTCCTCTCGTGCGGGCACGCTTTGGCTCACAGCTCGTCATCCACGAGAAGGATGCAGAGATCCTCGAGCGCGGGGATACGCGGCTTACCGCAGCCTTCTGCTTCGATGTGGATCTCAAACCTCTTGCCGTTGACAGAAAGCTCACCGGAGAGACGGGGACACTCCGATTCGGAGCCTATGACCTCACGTGGGTCCACACACCGGGTCACACGCCGGGATCGATCTCCCTATACATGGATGTGGACGGTGAGCGAATCCTCTTCGCCCAGGATATCGGGGCTCCCCTGCTCACCGAATTCGACTGCGACCCTGAGGCCTGGCTCGAATCCATCGGCAAGCTCTTTGCTCTCAACGCAGACATCCTTTGTGACGGCCATTCCGGTGCCTACGGCCCGAAGGACGTCGTCAGACAGTATCTCGAATACTGCCTCGCTTCACAATACCAGCAGGGCTACATCGACGCAGGATGACAAACGGGGGGCCGCAACAGGGCCAGATCCCCGGATATCGTGGCGCTACCTGCCCGGTTCCTTCCGGAGAACCTGAGCTTCAGGAGAAACCTCCTGGCCCCCGGACACCGGGAACGCCGGATGTTTCCCAACGGGCCATCGTGTACCCCAACCGATCTCTGTCATCGAAAAGGATGACGCGGAAATTGTCAAAACAGCTATACAATAATCATAGTTTCTGCGACAGACAAGGCGGATAAGCCCGATTATTCTATAACAATGAGTATGGAGTCGCGTTCCGATGCGGCGTGCGTGTGCACTAACGATGACCGGTTGTTCCGGGAGGTGTCCCACCGAAAAGGGGGAACGTGTCGGAGACTGTAACGATCAGAGGGAGGTGAGGACGATCACTGTCAGGGTCGTCCGGAAGAATCAACAACGGGCTACATCCATATCTTTACAAACAAGGAGAGGGAACTATGAAAAGAGCAGTCTTGTTGACAGTGTTGGTCGCGATAGCGACGGTTTTCCTTCTTTCCCTGGGAACCGGCACCGTCCTGGGGCAGGCAGGCAGCGGAGGAGCCCAGGACCAGCCTGCGGCACCGGCGTGGAGGGCACAGATGGAGGCCGCGGACATCATGATATCCGAGGCGGAGAAGACCATTAAACGATGCAACGAGGAGATCGCCAGGGCGCAGGAGATGAAGAAGACCGCCCAGGAAGGACAGGCCAGGGCGATGGCGGCCGGCGGGACCGCGACGGACCGGCCTCAGTATCCATGGGTGACCATGGAGAAAGCAGCGGACAAGATGATCGCGGACGCCTTGAAGACGATCGAACGCTGCGAACTGCAGATAAAGACCGGCCGGGCATTGAGGACAGAAGCGGAGAATGAGCTCAAGAAACTGGGACAGTAAGGTACAGTGGTTTTTAGAGTCCTGACGGTTGCAGAGAGGTAAACACAGGGAGGCCTCCCGGGTTCCACGAGTCCGAGAAGGATGGTCCCCTGTGCCTCTTTGCCTTCCCGTTCCGTGTCAACAGTCAGGGAGGACGGTATGCGCATCAAGAGACTGATCGTCTTGCTGTATGTGACGGCAGCGTTGTACGCCTGCTTCCAGGTCTTTCCGGAAGGAACGGTTTCTTTCGCGCAGACGAGCCAGCTGTCATACTCCGACAAGCGGATGCCTCTGCCCGCCTTTGAGCTGCCTCTTCCCCCGAATCAATCCGAAAGAGATTACCTGGGTCTGTCAGGAAAGGGTAAATTCAAGGTTGGCGATATCAAGAGCCAGATCGTGATCATCGATATCTTCAGTTTCTACTGTCCGATCTGCCAGGTCCACGCTCCCCTGGTCCACGAGGTCTACGAAAAGATAGAGGCGCGCGCGGACCTCAAGGATAAGATCAAAATGATAGGCATAGCGGCCACGAACACCGCCTTTGAGGCCCAGTCCTTCAAGGAAACGTACAACATACCCTTCCCGGTCTTCCCCGACGAGGAAGGAGAGATCGCACTCCTTCTCGGCATCAAGTACACCCCCACTTTCATGGGCGTGAAAGTGGACGGCAAGGGAGCGCAGGAACAGTTCTACATCCTGCCGGGGGCCTTCACGAACCCCACCCGGTTCATCGAGGACGTCTTGAAGACATCGGGATTGGAATAGGAGGCAGGCAATGCCGGCGGCTCTGAGCCTCAGGAATTGCATCGCATGCGTTCTCGTCGCCGCCGGTCTTTTCGCTGCCGCGACGGCATACGGAGAATCCGCGGCCTTCAAGGACAATATCTACGACCCGGGAAGGCTAAAACCGAGGGACTCAACCCCCGTTTTGAGGGTCGGTGACGTCGCGCCGGATTTCACGCTTCCGTCCATAGCGGGACGCCCGGTTTCGCTCCACGATTACCGGGGCCGCAGAAACGTGGTCATCTCCTTCGTGCCGGCAGCCTGGACACCTGTCTGTTCCGATCAGTGGCCCGGCTACAACATAGTGAAGAACCTTTTCGACAGGTATGACGCAGTCCTCGTCGGCATAACCGTCGACAACATTCCCACCCTCTATGCCTGGACAAGACAGATGTCCGAAAAGGGACTGTGGTTCCCGGTGCTCTCCGACTTCTACCCTCACGGAGCCGTAGCCACGAAATACGGCGTCCTCCGTTCAAGCGGGGAATCGGAACGGGCACTCTTCATAATTGACAAGAAGGGTGTGATCAGATACATCGACATCCACGACATAAACAAGCGACCCCGCCTCGAAGACCTGGCAAAGGCACTCCAAAACCTGCAGAACTAGCGGGATGTATCACGAGAGAAGGTCGGCATCCTTGCGCCTTGCTGTCCTTTACTGGCCTCTAACCCGCAACTCGCAACGCGCAACACGCAACCGTCTTATTGTCCTGAGACCTGAAACCTGCGACCTGGGACTTCTTCAGATGCTGTATACTTCCTTCCCCAGTGTCTTGACCCAGTTCTGGGCCAGCACCTTCTGGGCCTCTTCGGTCCTGTCCACGCCCAAAACGACGATGGCATTGCCCGACACCCTGCCCAGGTGGGGATAGAGGTAGTGGACGTTAATCCCGGCAGCCTTGAGAGGTTTGAGGACGGCAAGCAGACCCCCGGGGTGGTCCGGGGTCTCTACGGCAAGGACGTCTGTCTCGCGCGGGTTGAAACCATTGCCCTTGAGAATGTTCTTCGCCTTTTCGGGGTCGTCGACGACGAAACGGACGGTACTGATGTCCGACGTATCGGCCACGGAGATGGCACGGATGTTCACCCCTTCGCGCCCGAGCAACTCGCTCACGTGCGAGAGGGCACCGGGTGTATTCTCGAGGCTGATGGACAGCTGCGTGATGACCATAATCATTGCTCCTTGACGTAATTGAAGCCCGTTTCGAGGGCTTCTCTGTTCAGCTTGATCAGTTTTGACTTCCCTTCACCGAGAAGCTCGGCAAGGTTCTTTATCATGGCATCGAAGGATATTATGTTGCTCGCCCTGATCAGCGCCCCGAGCATGATCATGTTGGCAACCTTTATGGTTCCCAGCTTTTCCGCAAGCTCGCTCGTGGGAATGGTAAGGACCTCTATGTCACCTCTTACCGATGTGGTGGTCACGAGAGAGGCGTTGACGCATATGAGACCTCCCGACTGGAGGATGCTCTGGAAGCGGTTGAAGGAAGGCTGGTTCATTGCTACGACGAATTCCGGCTCCGAGGCCACAGGCGAGGCGATCTCCTCGTCCGAGACCACCACTGTGCAATTCGCCGTTCCGCCGCGTACCTCCACGCCATAGGATGGAAGATAGGTGACGTATCTTCCCTCCAGCATCGCCGCGTTCGCGAGGGTAAACCCCATGGAAAGAACACCCTGCCCGCCGAAACCCGAAAATATCGTCTTTGTCGTCATGAGATCTCTTTCACCACTCCCAGGGGAAACTGCTTCGTCATCACCTCATCTATCCAGCGGCATGACTCGATGGGCCCCATCTTCCAGTTCGTCGGACAGGGAGAGAGGATCTCGACGAGGGAAAACCCTTTTCCGTCAAGCTGACACTGGAATGCCTTCCTGATGGCCTTCTTTGCCTTGATGACTGCGGCAGGTTTGTTGACGGTCACCCTCTCCAGGTATGCCGTCCCGTCGAGCATGGAGAAAACCTCACAGATCCTCACCGGGTGCCCCGCAAGGATCGGGTTCCTCCCGTTGGGCGTCGTCGTCGTTACCTGCTCCGTGAGGGTCGTCGGCGCCATCTGCCCCCCCGTCATCCCGTAAACACCGTTGTTCACGAAAATGACCGTTATCGGCTCTCCCCGGTTGGCTGCATGAAACCCCTCCGCCGTGCCTATGGCGGCAAGGTCGCCATCCCCCTGGTAGGAGAAGACGAGGTTGTCGGGCCGGACTCTCTTGATGCCGGTGGCAACCGCGGCCCCGCGGCCATGGGCCGATTCAAGCGTGTCTATGTCGAAATAGTTGTAAACGAGCATTCCGCACCCCGCGGGCGCAACACATATGGCGCTCTCCCCGAGGTTCATCTCGTCCACGACCTCCATGAGAAGCCGGTTGATTATGCCATGGCCGCAACCGGGGCAGTAATGAAAATGGGCTTCCTTCATGGTCTTCGGTCTCGTGTATACCTTCTTCATTGCTCTTTCCTTCTGGCTGCCATGTAATAATGGCGTCCGATGATGCGGTAGAGCTCGACCGGCGTCGGGATGATCCCGCCGGGCCTGCCGTAAAAATGAATCCGTCCCTTTCCCGCCAGCGCCAGCCTGACATCCTCGATCATCTGACCCGCGCTCATCTCGAAAACGAAGAAGTCCTGAACCGTCTTCGCGAGCTCCTGCAAAATGGCGGCGGGGAAAGGCCATGCCGTGATGGGCCGCACCATGCCTACCTTCATGTTCTCCTGGCGGAGCCGTTTGATGGCGCCCTTAACGATCCGCGCTCCGATACCGTATGCAATGACGATCATCTCGGCGTCGTCCGTCAGGAACGTCTCGTAGCGGACCTCGTTCTGCTCCATCCGCTGGTATTTTCTGACGAGCTTCCAGTTGTGCTCCTCTTCTTCCTTCGTGTCGAAGAGAAGAGACCTGACCATGCGCGAGGGCCGTCCCTTCGCTCCCGTCAGTGTGTAGTCCTTCGGGTATTCTCCCGGGGGCTTGATGTTGTCGAAACTGACGGGCTCCATCATCTGGCCCAGCATGCCGTCCCCGAGGATGACCACGGGGTTTCGGTATTGGTCGGCAAGATCGAAGGCGAGCGGAACCACCTCTGTCAGCTCCTGGACCGAGCCGGGAGCGAGGACTATCGTTCTGTAATCACCGTGACCGCCTCCGCGGGTGGCCTGAAGGTAGTCCGACTGGGCGGGCGAGATGTTACCCATGCCAGGGCCGCCGCGGACCATATCGACGACGACGGCGGGCAACTCGTCGGCGGCAAGATAGGATATTCCCTCCTGCTTGAGGCTCATGCCGGGGCTGCTCGAGGACGTCATTGCCCGAGCGCCGGCGACGGACGCGCCAAGGACCATATTGATGGCTGCTATCTCGCTTTCGGACTGGATGAAGACCCTCCCCAGCTCGCCCATTCTCTTGGCCATGTATTCCGTCAATTCGTTCTGGGGCGTAATGGGGTATCCGAAATAACAGGTGCAGCCCGAAAGGATTGCCGCCTCTCCAAGGGCGGCGTTACCGCTCATGAGCTTTTTCAACTCTTCGTCACCTCTATCGCTACTTCAGGACACATGACAGCACAGGTACCGCACCCGGTGCATTTTGTTCCGTCATCGAAAGCGGCCACAAAGTAGCCTTTTGCGTTGAGCCTGTCGGAAAGCCTGATGATCTTCGAGGGACAGAACTCGATGCACAGCTCGCACCCCTTGCAGCGTTCCTGATCAATACTGATCGTACCTTTCATGGAAGACCAACCACCTCATTAGATTGAAAAGCGTTTAAGATTAGCCCACGGGGATGCGCTTGTCAACTTTTTTATGGACGAGGTTGCCCGCCTCGGCCCCACCCCGCAGCCCACCGAATTAAGTTGCAAACGCCACCGGTTCCTTCTATATTAATTCATACGCAGAATGACAATCATGTGTGGCTGCGGGGAAGGCGGGAACATTATGCCTCTTTGTGACACATATCATTTGGTGGTGCTTTTTTCGATCTCGACGGACCCCTTTTCAAGGCTCAAGCCTTGAAAAGTAAGGCGGAACATTTCTGTTGCATTTGCCGGGGCATCTGTCTTAAGGTTTTATGAATGGAATTAAGGCATATCGAGACATTTCTCAAGATCGCCGAGCTCAGGAGTTTTACAAGGGCGGCGGATGAGCTTTGCATAACCCAGCCTACCGTAAGCAAACAGATCGTCGACCTCGAGCGTTTTTTCGACGTCAGGCTCATAGACCGGACGAAACGGACGGTAACCCTGACAAAGGCCGGGGAGATCCTTCTCCAGTACGCGATGGACATCGTCAACCTCAAGAAGGACACCGTCGAGGCCATAGCGTCATTTCGGGGGCTCAAGAAGGGCAAGATGACCCTCGGGGCGAGCACCATTCCGGGCATCTACATCATGCCCCGCCTTCTGTGCACCTTCAAGGAGCGCTATGGGGGCATCAGCTTCGAACTCGTCATATCCGATACCAAGGACATTCTTGAAAAGATGGAGAACGGCCTTCTCGACATGGGAGTGGTCGGCGCAAGAAGCGAAACGAACAAGGTCGATTTCAAGAAATTCATCGACGACACCATAATCTTCATAGCCCCGCCCGGCTATCCGGGAACGATGACGCTTGCGGAGCTCATGGACCGGCCGGTCATCGCGAGAGAGAGGGGTTCCGCTACGCGCAACACCGTCGAG
>Ga0334884_1005001_pt1 | contig 13042 bp, 21 predicted proteins | sample GraSluR1_MG_7_FD_207215 | JGI IMG/M metagenome (GOLD analysis project Ga0334884, IMG submission 207215) | Sludge microbial communities from methane-producing bioreactor in Wageningen University, Netherlands - Granular Sludge_12_05 R1 | ecosystem: Engineered > Bioreactor > Anaerobic >...
ATCCCGGAGCCCGCAGTATGTTTTCTGGTTCGGAGTGCGGAGCAGGGCGGCCACATCCTTCTCCTCAAGTTGAACAATGCGGCCCTGGGTTTTTCTCTTCTTGAGCCCGCGAAGAGGATGAACACCATCCCCTCGGTAGTACCCTTCTTCCAGGCACCAGTTCCAAAATACTTTCAAGTAGGAAAATCTCATGTTGAAGGAATAGGCATTTTCGTATTGGCCCAGGAACTCAAGAGTTCGTTCCCTTGGCTTGTCGAGAGCGTCAGGGAACCGCCGGAAAAACATTTCAAGCACCTCGCCATAGGATGCCACAGTTCGAGGCGTTACCCCTGACGCCTTCTTGAAAAGCAGAAAGGCGGGCATAATATCGGCGGATTGTAGGCTACGGTTCTCCTTACGAATCGGAACGGTATTCATGGAATGTAACCCCCTTATTGGCTTACATTCCGAGAAATGGTGTTTTTCCCAGGGGCACCAGACTAAGCCCGAAAAAAGGTGTTTTATGAACCTCCCGGAAGAGAGGGTTTCTCTTTATCCACCCTTCTGCTATAATACGTGGCGGCAAAAAAACAAGCGCCGGTAGCTCAAATGGATAGAGCATCAGACTTCGGATTACCGCCCTTTAATTATCTGGGTCAAACCCCTGGGAACACTTACTTTCTCGGTTTTGATGGAAAACCAGGAGCAGGGAACCCGATTTCCCATACCTTACATTTCACCTTTTTAACAGCCGTCTTCCTCACGCCAGAGGAGGGCGGTTTTTTTGTGTTTTTCCTTCCATCAAACTACCCCCTTTCCGCATCCTTCTTCTTCTTCTTCTTCTCCTCCTTCCGCTGTTTCCGCTTTTTCTCGGTTTCGTAGCATGGCGACATGTGGTAGTAAATACTCTCTCCCTTCTTTTTGCGAACGTTAGGATCACTCTTTTGATAGCACAGTTTCCCCCCGCAGTATTTACAAGTTTGCAGCCTCAACCCCACAGACATATCTTTCAATACTTCCCAGATAAGTGAAAACCAGTCCTTCGGAATAGTGACTAATCGCACTCTACCAGCCGGGCGACTCATGACCACCGGGGCGGTATAAACGTGCGCCCCATATAGAAATTGGTTCCGGCAGAGATGCGCCACCGCCAGGGCGTGGAGCACCTTTTGTTCCTCCTCCCTCGAGGTGCGGGTACCGAATTTCCCCCGGAGATGTGCCTTGTAAGCTATTCCCGGAGCGAGCCAATGCCGGAAACGGTGTGACCCGTCACCGAGAGCCTTGAAGCAATTCCCCACGAAGAGAGGAGGATTTTTTCCCCGAAATGGCTGCGCTCTCATCGGCAGGAGGCAAAGGGCAAGCTGCATTTCATAATAGGCTATCTGGATGTCAAGGAGCCGTTCACGGGCAAACACGAGGTTGCCCCCTTCCTCGACTTGAGAGAGCCCGGAAAAGTCCCCATGCCAGGAGTTTTCGAACTTGACTTCCCGCATCGTTGGCTTCACGCATTGCCGGAAAGCATCGAACCGCAGCGGGCCATATTCCCGGTAAAGTTTGAGGGCATCTCCTTCTTTCCGAAGATCGGCCTTCCATAAATCATTGAGAAATTTCAGCACGGTATTCACATTGGCGGTGCGCTCCTTCCATGGCCCGGAGGATCGGAGGTATCGGAAATCCTCGCGGGCGGGGGGAAAGGTTCCATCTTCCCCTTGAAGACAGAACAGCTTCCCGGCTCCCTTGATGGACCTTTCCGGGATGGGGTGAAAATCCCCCCTGCGCACCAGGGCCGGGGCCTCTTCATCCTCAAGGGGAGAGACTTTCCCCGGCACGGCCCAGTACACCTTTGTCGTGTGGTCCGTGTAGGCTAGAGAGTCGTTGTACGTGCTTATCTCTTCCTGAATTTCACCTTTTGTCAGTTTTTCCAAGTGTCCAACCCCCTTCAAATGTCCCCTGTTTTGTCCCCTGTTACCACGTTCAAAAGGAGCGTACCATACTTTTCAGAGTGAAGCAACAAACATTTCATGACGAAGCGAACTTTGACAATTTGAAGAGCACCGGAGGCCAAGAGGAACCGCAGCTACGGGCGCACGCCATGGGAGGCGTGAGCTAGGCACCATCAAACGCAAGCGGGGTACAGCCGCTCCGGAGGCTTGAGCAAAGAGACGTTGAAAGAAAGGAGGTAGCCATGACGCTACGAGAAGCGATAAGCAAAAAATACGGAAGCATTCACGCAATGGCCCGGCAAGAGGGCATTTCTCATCCCGACCTGTACAGCATGCTTGGGAGGCGCAAAGCCGCATCGAAGCCCCTTATAAAACGGCTTTCGCTGGCATTGGGGCAGGACGTTTCAGACTATTTTGACTCTCGGGGAATGCTTCGGGAGGGGATGTAGCTACCTCACACTCTTCGCGGTGGAGGTAATTTTGAAAGGAGCTTCACATGGAAAAAATGAGTATCGAGCAAGAGCGGGATGTGATTATTCGCAAGGCTGCGGTTTCGGAAGAAATCGAAGACTTGGAGCGGATTTTTCAGGGAGTCGCTTGTCTTTCCGCAGCCGCGACCGAGCACGCCCCGGAGGGTGACGCTCTCAATTCCGCAATGCGACATGCGGAGGCTCTCCGGGCCAACCTCAAGGAGATGTTACTGGAAAAGTACCGGGAGTTCTGGAAGCTCTCCGGAGCTTGCGAAGGATAGGATGCGAGGGGCACAGAAAAACCCGGTGCGGGAACACCGGGCCTTTCCCCTCCTACTTTGAGAAATCGGAGGTCACACAATGACTAACCAAAATTCTATCACGAAAAAGACTATTTATGAAACCCAGAACCGGCAAGTTGCCAGGTACATGAAAGAGCATGGCCCGCTTGCTTCCATAGATGCCTTGAGGCTGTTCGGATGCTGGAGGCTTGCAGCCAGAATTTACGAGCTTCGGAAGCGGGGCTACGTTATCAAAACCGAAACCGTTTCCACGAAAGATAAAACTTTCGCAAAATACCACCTGATTCAGGAGCCCGACGTGGGGCGGATCGTCTAGAGATGAAGCGATACGGAACAGCAGGAGAGCCTTCGGGCTCTCCCTTTTTTCCTCGCGGGAGGAGGTGAGACACCTTGAATTTTTCGAGCTGGGCACCGCACTACCTGGGCAAGGGCTCTTTTTATGATAGCGGCAATTCGTATTCTTGCCATGACCCACGGAGGCCAGACAAAAAAGCATCTTTCAGCGTCTCAATCCTTCCCGGAGAGCGGCAGGGCAAGTGGTGCGACTTTGCCGGGAATGGTGGCGGCGACTTGAAATTTCTCTGTAAAGAAATGGGCTGGGATGCCCCCGATGAAATTGACGCGTGGACGGAGGCGAAGGCAAAAACCAAACCATCCGCGAAGAAGGAAAGTTCCCAGAAGCCAACCCCAACCCCCAACCCCACCGCCGCATCCTCAGCAGAGAGGGAGGAGGCAGAGCGTCGAAAGCTGGAGGCTGTACACAGATATTGGGACAATGCCGGGCCACCTGATGGACATGCGTATTTAGAGAGGAAAGGCATTCCTGCGGGAGATGTGCCATATCTGCGCCGATGCCGGGATGATTACGGCAAAGATATTTTGATAGTTCCGGGGTACGACGTAAAAGGTGAGCTGCGATCTATTGAAAGAATTTCAGCCACCGCAGGAGAGATCAAGAAACATCTAGGCCCGAAAACCGGGGCATTCTGCGGTATCCGCTGGGACGAGGGCAAGGTTTCGCCTAAAGAAGTATGGGCGGGGGAGCCGTTCAATGTAGGGCTTGTTGAAGGATTCGCCACCGGTTGGGCACTTGACCGCATGAAGAATTTCCGAGGCCCGGTATATGAGGTTTTCGGGCAAAGTTGCTTTCCTTCTGCAATCGACGAGCTGAAAAAGGTTTACGGGCAGAATTTCCAGTTCCTTGTATTTCCGGACATGGGAGCCTCCGAAAAGATTCTGGAGCGATGCCGGGAGAAGGGAGCAATCATTGTTTCCATCCCCGAGGGAGAGAAGCCCGGCACCGACTGGCACGACGTATGGACGAACTACGGAGCCGCAGAAAGTTCGACGATGTTTCACGATGCCGTGGAATGGGCGATGCTGGAAGCGAAGGAAGCGGAGGAGCCAGCCCTTTCAAAAACCATCGCGGAATTGCGAGCATTGCCACCGACAAAGCCCCTGATAGAAGGCTTCCTTCCTTCGGGGGAAATCACTCTCACTCACGGCGCACCTGGAAGCGGAAAGACGTTCACCGGCTTGGATGCGGCTCTCCCGATATGCTGCGGGCTCTCTCGCTGGCACGAGTTCCAAATAATCCGTACTGCGGAAATTATGCCTTGCCTGTATCTCTCGGGAGAAGGCAGGGGCGGTATCCTTCTCCGGATCGACGCATGGGCGGCGCAACACGGAATCACCAACGTTGACGAAATAGCAAAAATCCGTATCACCGACTGCCCCATCAACCTCCTCGAAGAAGAAGGCTTACGGGCGGCCATGCGTGAGGTTGATATCACGGCGCAGACGTTCGGAGTGTCGCCGGTATTGATAACGGTTGACACGCTGGCCCGGCATTTCGGCGGCGGTGATGAAAATTCCACCCGAGACATGAACACGTTCATCATGCACCTCGACAAGCTCAAGCAATATTCCAACCGTTGTGCAATCCACTTGCACCACCACAGCGACAAGCAAGGCAATAATTACCGCGGTTCGTCGGCTCTCATGGGAGCCATGGAAAACGCCTATTACTGTACCAAGAAGGGTAATACCGTCGTTCTGGACAGTACCCCTCCTCGGGGGAAAAGGAAAGACCTGCTAGGCCCTGATTACTACACCTTCAACATGGTTGACCATACACTCCCGAACGGCGTGAAATGTGCTCTTGAGTTTGTGGGCACCTCAGCACCGGAGGGACGGCAGGACGAGAAGAGAGAGGGGCTGACAGGGCACCAGAAAGTAGCGTATGACACCCTTCACGAGGCGTTGAGGATGGAGGGCGTTCTGCAAGAGCCAGGGAAGCCCGTAGAAATCCACCTGGAGAAGTGGAGGCCGTATTTCAAGAAAAAATGTGATTCAGACGGCGACGGGGGCACGATGAAGAAGGCTTTTCAGGATGCCCGGAAGCGGCTTGTCGACAAGGGCATTGTCTCTCTGGAGGACGGCTTTTTCAGTTTCGTACTCCCTGCGGATTGCATCCGGGCAACATCGGCCATCAGGGAAAGGATGAAGCGGGAGGGAGATCATGAGCAAAAGCCGGAGCAAAACACCGCGAAAGGGGAGAGCTTGCCAACCCTCGACTATGCCCCGGAGCAAAGGGAAATGGAATTCAGCTTTGATTTACTCGAAGAGATGGAGGCACAGCTTGCAGAAGATGAACTTTAGCCTGCCGGGAGATGACGGGAGAAAACGGGAGAAAGCGGGAGATTCTCCCGGTATCTCCCAGGGTACAGGCGGGAGACAACGGGAGAGTCCCCCTTTAGGGGGACTCCCAGTCTCCCGTCTCCCGGTATACCCAGGTTTGGAAAAAGACAAAAGCAAAAGCAAAATCAAAAGCAACCCCGACATGCCGAAGTAGCGGTTTTGGTTTTGGGGTTGCCTTTGGTTTTGGAAAGCTCTTCCTCTTCGAGGGAAAAAGACTTATCAATCACGATCCGGGCACCACACCCGGAGAGAGGAAATACACAATGACGACGAAAATTGACCGGCGGTTCAATTGGCTGTTTGGGGACGTAGGGCGGTACTTCTGCCCTTTCACAAACGGAGAATGCAAGATGATGGATTGCGTAGCGTGGCGAATGTTCAAGGATGATACCAACACCGGGCGTTGCCTCTTGGTTCCCAAGATTGAAGAGGACGGAGGGTTCAGGGATGAAAAAAACTGATGACTTCTGGGAAGAGGGTATTCATTGGATACCGGAGATAGACGCGGGGCTTATGGTGTGCCCCTTCCTTCCTGATTCTTCCTGCGCCGGGCCAAGCTGCATAGCGTGGAAACCTTCCCGACAGTATGAGCATGTAGGGAGATGCTACCGGCTCAACCCCACAGACTGGGAAGGGTACGAGCCATGAGCAGCTTACAACCCCTCTACCAAGCATGGGGAGACGAGTTCACCCCCGTTCATCTGGAGAAGTTGTATCTGGCAGAAATGGAGCAGGAGAACGCAGCCCCTCAGCGGGCGTTATGGGTTGCCCTGAGAAAGTTCATCCTCTTTCGAGGTGGCGTTATCAAGGTTGGAGAGGATTCCATAGAGCGGTTGGTACGGACGGCTCAGAGCTTGGAGGAGTGGCGAGCATGAGGTATTTGATGCAAGTATGGGGCACATCTCCCATACCGCCGGGACTCTTGGAGATGCACCACCGGGCCCGGAGGGTGAAGGGTTCCACTCCCGAGAGAGCGGTATGGTGCGCGTTGAGGATGTATCTGTTATCCAAGGGGCAGCCGATGAATCTGCACCGAGACGAGCTACCGGCTCTGGTAGCTCGGGCGAAACAGGCATGACGCAAGCCACCGGGAACGCTCCCCTCCTTCGAGGGAAAAGGTTCTACGCTCCCCGCAGAGCCCCACCGTCAAGGGCCTTGAGAGCCCGCAGGAGGCACCCTCTTCACCGGAGGCGGGTATCTCATCGTCTCACGTTTCAGGCGCACACAGGGCATTGGAGCAGTACGAACTTTGATAGAGGAGATCAAACAATGACCACCCAGAACAACGACAATACCATACTGGACATTGACGGAGCAGCCTTCACCGCAACCGGGCGGCTTTTCGTCCTAGACCTCAAAGGAGCAACCCACGCTCGACGTACTTTGAAGCTCTCCGGAGTCTGGAGGAGTTGGAGCACGCCCCCGATAAGCCCAGCCCTTCTCGAGAGGCCGAGGAAAGGCTACTGGATTGCATCGGCTCAGCCGTACGCATCATGAAGGATGCCCCCGAAGAGATGCAGAGGGCTCTTGAGTATCTGGAAACTGCGGAGGTGATGATTCTGGAGTGCGGGGTAGGGGCGCCGTCTGAGTTGCACGAATGGAACGTTTCGGAGATCGAGTAACACACACCACCCCCACACCCCCCACACCAGCCGGGGCGGGGTTGCCCTTCCCCGGCTCCTTCCTTCGTGGAGGGCATTCAGAGCCCCTGTAAGCTGTCCTCTTTTGGCGAGAGGTATCAACGTGTGCCAGAACAAAGCGGGTCCTTACCGGGGTTCTTGCTTAAGGGTCGAATCCAGCCCGGGTGCTCCCCGCATGAAAAATCAATTTTGCAGGGTGACACTAGCCCTAGTGTGAGGCTTCGATTTTAGGCACTAGGTATCAAGAATTGGCAATACGTTGACAGTTGACACCAAGGGAAGGCGACTAGTCATAAATAGTCTGACAGCTTCTGCACAGGAGTATTTAGCACCAAGAGCAGACTTCTGGTCACAAATAGTCTGCTAGTGAAAACTAGTATTTCCACCGTATAAAAGAGCCCTCACCATTCCCGGCGGGGGCTCTTCCCTTGGCTCATCGCTTAAGATGCCTTTCGAACATTTCCGCAAGTTGACGGCTCCCATTCTCACCGGCACGCTGTTTGATCTTCTTCGGGGGGAGGTATCCCAGGTAGCAGAGGGCCACATTATAGCCATCTTCCGGCAGATACCGCCGCACCGCCTGGATCGTCCGAAGCACGCCCGGCGGTATGCGCTCTAACCGCTCCCGGAAATCGAGGTATCTATCCTGAACGGCCCGACGCTCACCGCCCTGCACCGTCTCACCGCCACCGTCTGGAAACATACAGAATTCCAGTTGTTCGAGCCGGGAGATGCCAGCGTCCCGGAGGGCGATACCGCAAATTTCAAGGGCGATCCGGGGCACGTCTACGGAAATTCGGTCAGCTGTTTTCGCCAAAAGAATCAGCTCCTTTCGTAGGGTGATTATACCATCGGGGGGTATTCGGGAATGTCCCCCACTACGCCCGGCACCGCTCCCAGGGTAACGGGTTTTCCCGGAGATATGCCTGGTAGTGTCTCTCGACAATCCGAAGCACAGCATCCGAAACCTCTTTTCGAACGGATGCCCCAATCTGTTTTGGCAGCTCTCTTTCCTTGAGGAGCCCCATGCAAAACATCCCCATAGCTTGAGCTTTCGGGCTCATCCGCAGAACAGCCACTACGATATCTTTGTGCAGGTCTCCGATGCGGCCCCATCGCTCTTCCCACTCAAGGCGGCGATCCGCTTCGGACAATCCTTCACCGCCTTGAGTTCCAAGAGAATCACCGCACCAGCTGGAGCCCCTCACGGGCGGGTGCAGAGATGCGGCGGTTCGAAAGCCCAGATGCCGGAGAGCAGCCCCGCAGATGCGCAGGTGGTCAGCAACAGGCTCCATCTTTTCGAGGGGATTTGAGGCCATGAACGGCTCCTTTCATCGTCGGGGGTAATGATGTGGGAGGGGAAAATACCACGCAATTATACCGCAGTTGTCGCTTAAAATGTCCCACGTTGTTTCAGGAGCCGCAAGGGTTGACGTTCTTTCTGGCTGAAAAAATGTCCTGGGGTATGTCTCCGAAATACGTTTCGGGAACATCCACGCATCAGATAGGCATGTTCGGTGTTTGCAAGGGTTCGAAAGGGGTAAGCACATGGAAACGTTGTCATTTATTGACAGCGTTTTTTGAGACTGCCTACCGCTCTGGGGGTATGTCCGGGGTATGTCCGGGGTATGTCCGGGGGGACAGTGATAGGACTACTAATCCTATCACCACCTGCATGGTGGAAATCACCACGGAGCTTTGAAACCCTTCCCTCTCGTGGGAGCCCCTAAACCTTTCGAGCCAAAAAAGAAACTACGGTTCCGGCTTAACAATCGGCTGTTACAAATTGGCTTTTGACAACACCAGTAACCGCAAGGGGAAAAGCGACTAAACTTGAATTGTGTTTATGTCCTATAATAGATTCTATGTAGCGTAGGGAGGGGATTATTAAGGGCATTCTCAAGAGTATCTAGTATCTTGACAGGCGCATATAGTAGCGTTATACTTGTCTCATCCCGCAGGAGAGGAGGAACCGAAAATGCACATTATCGTCACCGCCACCGAGAAAGACGCGGCCCAGATGGGAGCCACCGAGCAGGATTTTTACGAAATCATCCGGGCGAACTGGAGCGATTCCACCGAGCTTCTTTCTTGGCTCACCGAGGTGGCGTACCTGGTGGTGAATCAGGATATCCACGAGGTGGAGCCCTTCACCTTCGAACCTCCGAAGCACGAAGGCCGGGCACTCATGGCGGTAACGGTTCCTTTGGAGGAAATCTTCACGGGGTTGCTGGATTGCGAAAACGGCGAGATGTTACAGGAAGCGGCTCTTGGAGCAATCCGAAGTGGTGAAGTACTCTGGAGGGTTGAGGAATACTTTTGGGATATCATCGAGGGCGGGGTATAGAGGGGAGGTGGAACATGCAGGTTGAACCTATTTACAGCGTAGAGGATGCCGCCGCAAGGCTTGGCATAACACCCGAAGTTTTGCGGCGGTGGCTCCGGGCCGGGAAGATTCGTGGTTCGAAGCTGACAGGGCGTATCTGGAGAATCCGAGAGTCTGACATTCAGGAGTTCCTAGACCGGACCGCCACCAAGCTACAAAGCGAGGATTTTTAGCCAAAAAGAAGGGAGCCCCCCCCACGAAATGGAAAGGCTCCCCACACAGACACAGACGGAGGTCAATGTCATGCAGAAGAATACCACGGAATACGGAGTAGCACCAGCGTTGTACGAACGGCTCACGGAGATCAGGATCATGCTCGCCCAGGCGGTGGAGGCGCACCGTTTCGCCGAAGGGGAGAACGACAAGCGCAAGGAATGGGTTTTCCGGGAAATGATGCACACCCTTCTTGTGGTGGCAGACAGGGACATGGATACCATCATGGGGGACGTTTACCGGGAGGAGCACCACCATGCATAGCCTCTATATCATCGCCTTCATGGTGGGGTTCCTTCTGATGGATATGTATCTGGAGGCCCGGCAATGACCATCAAGAGGGCTTGCCAGCTACAGCACAGCATCACGGCGGGCGTGTTCTTTTGGCTGTTTTTGAGAGCAACGAAAAATCAGAGGAGGCGGCAGGAATGGAGCGAGTGACGAGGGCGTACCCCATCATGATCGAAGAGACGGGCGAGTGCAAAACTGCAGAAATTGACGCTACGGACGGCACACAGTGGCTTATGGATTTTTGGGATGGAGGCATTGAGGATACGTGGAGCGAGGAGCACCAGGCATATGTGCTGACCGAGGTTGAGTACCTGAAAGTTACCGGGCAATATGAGTATCCCAAGCCGCCAGAGGAGCCCCCCACGAAATGGGAGGACCACCCTTGGAAAGATGTTATCGAGCCGTATTGATTAGCCACCACCACACCAGACAAAGCCCCCTTCCATCCCAGGGAGGGGGAATTTTCCCATCTCAGGAATGGCATTTCGGAATTTTGGCTTTTTCGCCTGTTTTGTAAGCTAGCTGAAAAACGCCAAAAACGGTAAAATCCCAAAATTGACGGAGGTACACACATACAATGCTTACAACCCAAGACTTCTATTCAACAACAGATGAGCGATCCCTTTTCTTCACCAGAAACGGATTGCAGACATGGACAGGCGTACAAGAGTGCCAGTTGATCCCCCTTGCGGTGAAGGAACTCACGGACAATGCGCTGGATGCCGCAGAATCCCGCAAAGAATTCAGCGTTGAAGATGTGGAAATGGGGCTCATCCCCGGCGGCTTTTACGTGCAGGATTGCGGGCCCGGAATGGAGCGGGAAGACATGCTCAAAGCCTTCACCGTTCGGAGGAGCTTATTTTCTTCGAAAAGGCACATGCGCCTTCCTACTCGTGGAGCCATGGGTAACGGCCTTCGGGTTGTCGGTGGCGTAGCGGTGGCCTTCGGAGCAGAGCTTACGGTGCACAACAATGGGGTGGCCTACAAGCTGGAGAATGACCCCGAGGCCGAAGAAATCAGGATTATTGAAGAGTCTCCTTCGAACCATTCCCAAGGAGTGCGGGTGGAAATGGTGTTCCCCTCCGAAGATGCGCCAGGGGAAGAATGCCTTGTCTGGGGGAAAGAGGCTCTTCTTTTGGCCCGATCCGGAGGAGGGTATCAGGGGAAACCTTCTCCTTTTTGGTACACCGCCGCCGATCTTCTGGCATATTTGAAAGAGACTGATGGAACGATCCGTGACCTTGTAACCCGTTTTGATTCGTGTTCCGAGGTTTCGGTGAAGGCCCTGGAGGCGTTGAACATCCCCGGAAAAGAAGAGCTGGATCTAGGTCATGCGGATATTCTTCTCGGGTTCCTGCGGAAAAAGGGCAAGCCTTTCAACCCCAAGAACAGGATAAAAGAGGGCTCACCAGTTCCCGGGTTCCCCCCATCGTACGCCACCGGAACCGGAGAATATGAGATTGACGGAGGAGCGGTCATCATCCCCTTCCGTGTTGACGCATGGGCGGCGGTTTCGGAGACCGAGATGTTGAAGTTGTACGTGAACAGAACCCCCGATCCGGGAACATCAACCCTTACGTACTCGGGGGAGCCGAAGCGCAACAAGCGAAATCAGAGGTTCCTTATAGGGAAAGGCGTTGACGGATCGTACCGTTGGGGCGTAGATGCCACCGTGGGCACAGACCCCGTTACTCTGATAGTCAATATCACCACGCCCCACGCCCCATGTCTCTCTTTTGGCAAAGAACGTGATCTTTCCGGGATCGTCCGTAGTGAGGTTGCGGCGGCCACCGTCAAGAAGGCCGTGAACATGGCGGTGGCTTCTGCCAAGGGAGAGAAGGCCCCGAGGGGAGAGAGGCCGGTATCCCAGAAGGACTTTCTTTTTGCCCGGTTCCACGAGGCCGCAAGGGTTGCCGGAGGAGACGGAAAGTATGAGTTCAGCCAGCGGCAGTTGTTTTACGTGATGCGGCCGGAGTTTATCGAATACTTCGGGAAGGAGCCGAAGTGGGGCACATATACAAGCATCCTGACACAATACGAAAATGAGCGGGGGAATATCCCGGGCCTGTACCGTGATGCCAGGGGCACTCTCTACGTTCCGCATATCAACAGGGAAATCCCCATTGGCACCAAGAGCGTAGCGGAGTTCAAGCGGCCGGAATGGACGTTCCACAAGATTCTCTACTGCGAGAAGGAAGGCTTTTTCCCTACACTTCGGGCGGCAAAGTGGCCTGAAAAATGGGATTGCGCTCTTCTCACCAGCAAAGGATACGCCAGCCGGGCGGTGAAAGACCTTCTCGATATGTTGGAGGATGATGGAGAAGCCGTCACGTGCTTCTGCATCCATGATGCCGATGCTGATGGAACAATGATCTACCAGACTCTTGTAGAGGCCACCGCCAGCAGAGGGAAGCGGAAAGTGGAGGTTATCAATTTGGGGCTAGACCCCGCAGAGGCTTTAACCATGGGGTTGCCTTCGGAGAGCGTGGAGAAGAAGAACCGAAAAAAGAAGGTGGCAAGATACATTCCTTTCGAGTGGAGATCATGGTTCCGGAAAAACCGCATCGAACTGAACGCCATGACAACCCCGCAGTTCCTCTCTTGGCTGGATTCGAAGATGGAGCAGCACGGACCGAAGAAATTGATACCGCCTTCGGAGGTGATCCGGGAAGAGTTCGAAGCGGAATTGCTTACCAAGGTTGATGCGGCCATCACGGAAAGAATTCTCAAAGAGGCCAAAGCCGGGGAGCAGATCGAGGTGGCTTTCGAGAATGCCAAAGAGAAGGTGCTGGGGGAAAATTGGGAGCCGGAGATTATAGAGGCTCTGGAGGAGAACCCCACCTTTGGGTGGCGATCCCCAGTAACGGACATTGCCGGGAGGATTGCCAAGGGTGGGACAAAGGGGGACCAGGAATGAACACCATGGCACGAGCCCACGAATACGCCAGAGCCCACCGGAGCGAGTTCGACACGTACAAAGAAGCCCTGCGTCAGGGCTTGAAACTTGCTCATCAGGAGGCGAAGCAAGCCAAGGAGAAGCCCCAGGTCAAACACGAACTCCTCACAGCATACGACACGCCAGAGACGCGAGCCGCCGCCATCATCCGCGAGGGTGTGG
>Ga0334884_1005004_pt1 | contig 13039 bp, 11 predicted proteins | sample GraSluR1_MG_7_FD_207215 | JGI IMG/M metagenome (GOLD analysis project Ga0334884, IMG submission 207215) | Sludge microbial communities from methane-producing bioreactor in Wageningen University, Netherlands - Granular Sludge_12_05 R1 | ecosystem: Engineered > Bioreactor > Anaerobic >...
CCAGGATCTTGAGAGCCTCCTCGGCGTCCGTCGCCAGGAAGATGTCCCTTTCGAGGCAGATCCTCCGGAGGAGCCTGCAGGTCAGCTCGACGTCGTCGGGGTTGTCCTCAACGAGCAAAATTTTTAATTTGTTGTACGGCCTCTCCCCCCTCACCTCCGAGCTTTTAGGATCCTGAATCGCCGCAGACATCTATCCCGTTCTCCTAACAACCCCGAGATGTTGCCCCTAAAAATACTTTTCCCGTTGGAGGACTCGCCAGAAAACAATGATATGCTAATGATAGAAACTAAATTAATTTTAAAAAATAAATTAAAATCTACAATTCGGTCATCTTCCGGCTCCCAGCTCTATCTTCTCCCCGGCGCTCCCCCGGGAGAGGAGGGCCACCCTGCTGAGGGGGACGTGGTTTTTGAGGGGGTAGCCGAGGATATCCGAGAGCTCCCTCGCGAAGCCCATCACCTCGTCATGGGTCGGCATCGCATCCCGCCCGAGCCTCTTTCTGGAGAGGCCGAGGTGCATGTAGGCCTTCACCTCTACGAAGTCCGGCTCGGCGACCTCGATCAGCCTCGCGTACCCCCGGGGGTCTTTGAGGTTCAGGTTCCGGGCGAGGGTCAGCCTCACCACCCTCCGGGATGGTGAATCTCTCATCATATCCAGGCTCTCCAGAAACCGGCCCCAGGTATCGTCCCTGGGGTTTGAGACCTGCCGGTAGGTCTCCTCGTCGGGGGCGTTGAGGCTGATGTAGAGCTGGGTCGGTCGGACCTCGCCGACGGCCTCGGGGGACGTCCCGTTCGTCACCAGGAAGGCGGTCATACCCCGCCTTTTAACCTCCTCCACCAGCTCACCGATCATGGGGTAGAGGGTCGGCTCCCCCATCAGGGAGATGGCGACGTGGGCGGGGCTCTTCGCCTCCTCGAGCCTCCCAGGGTCGGTAGTCTCGGGGGCGCCGCCGTAGCCGGAGATCAGCCTCCGCTGCTCGGATAAGATCCCGTCCAGCAGCTCTCCGGGCTCGATCCACTCCCCGGAGGTGGCCGGGATCTCGTCGATGGGCCTCCAGCAGTGGAGGCAGCGGTGGTTACAGAGGAGGGTGGGGGTCATCTGGACGCACCGGTGGCTGGAGATCCCGTAGAAGTGGTGTTTGTAGCACTGGTCTCCTCCGCGGATCGACCGCCGGAGCCAGAGGCATGGCTTGACGGCTCCGTGGGCCACCAGGTGATATCCCTGCCTTTTGAGCTGGTCGCTCATCGCCGGGGGGAAGCGCTCCGTCATAACGGGGATCTGGAGGGGTTCGAGCGGTTATATAGTTATTCGAGGCGGACAGCCACCTCGAAAAAGCTTTTTATATTCCCTGAGACGGTCGTAACAATCCAGAGGGAGATTCATGATCCAAAGAGACTTTTCGATCCCATCTGCTGTAGCCCTTATCGCCATCCTCATCGCTGGTGGGATGGCCTCGGGGGCGGCTACCCTGAAGGTCTGCGAATGCAAAGCCTGTGGCTGCCAGTACTTCAGCATCCAGGAGGCGATCGACATCGCCAGCCCAGGAGACGTCGTCCTGGTGAGGAGCGGGACCTTCTCTGGGAACGTCAACGTGACAAAGCCGATCGTCCTCAGGGGAGAGATGTGGCACGGCGGCGACCTGCCCCTGATTAACGCCCAGGGCAACGGAAGCTGCATCACCGTCAATGCAGACGGGGCGGTGGTGGATAAGATGAGGGTGACGAACTCTGGAAACCTCTCAGGGGACGCCGGGATCCAGGTCCAATCAAATAACTGCACCATCACGAGCAACATAGCCAGTGGGAACGGAGGCTCCGGGATAATCCTGGTGGGGGCGAGAAACTGCACCCTTCGAGGGAACACCGTCTCGAACAACACCGTCGGGATCCTCCTTACTAACTCCGCCGACAACCTGGTCTTCAATAACAGGCTCTACAACAACACCGATATGGACGCCTTCGACGACGGCGTAAACCTGTGGAACGACGGGGCCATCGGGAACCATTACTCCTCCTTCAACTGCACCGACCTGAACAACGATACGATCTGCGACGTCATCGTCAACGCCGTCTTCGCCATCCCCGGTGGCGGGAGCATCGACGACCTCCCCCTGGTCGTCTGAACGGGATCCTGCCTCCATATTTTTTGGCTTCGCCGTCGAGGGCTCCGGTCTGCGGTGATGGGAGATGTGGCGACGCCGGGCCCGCCGATGCGGCCTGGAGGGAGCACCTTTAAATAGTCGTAGGCTTCTAGTCAGGATAACGAGGAATTGAAATGGTTACTGGCACAGTGAAGTTCTTCAACAGAACGAAGCATTTCGGCTTTATAGCTGGAGACGATGGTACCGACTATTTTGTACACTCGAGCGGTCTCAAGCCGGGCGTCTCCATAGACGAGGGAGATAAGGTCAGCTTTGAAGTGGTGGCCGGAGACAGGGGCCCCAAAGCAGAAAAGGTGGAGAAGACTAAGTAGCTCGCATTTCTCGAATCTCAAACCTTCGGACTCAGAAGCGACCGGATCCCATCCGGTCGGTTTTACCTTTCGATCGCTTTTTATCCGAGCCTCAGCCGTCCCGCCCTTACCTCCTCTTCTACCTTCTTCCCCTCCCTCGGAGCCGCTTCTTCACCCAGCGGCCCATCTGGGCGAGGAAGGCGACAGGAGGGGTCCTCTTGCCGTCGATCTCGACGCGCCCTTCCCGGATCGCTTCCAAGACGTCTCCGTCCTCGCCGACGGTGACGATGGTGACCCCCAGCCCCACGGACCTCGCCGAGTGGGCGTCGCTCCCCGCCACCATCGGAAGGCCGAGCCTCGTCGCCCCCCTCCTCGCCCAGAAGTTCGCAAGGCCGAAGATGAACTTGGAGTTGAAGACCTCGACGGCGTCGCAGCCCGGTATCCTGTACATGGAGTGGCGGAAGGGGTGGTAGGGGTGGGAGACGATGGAGATCCCGCCCCGGGCGCGGACGAACTCTATCGTCTCCTCGGGGCTCCGCCCGGATGGCGGTAGCTCCCGGACCCCCAGGGCGAGGAGGTGGCCGTCGGAGGTGGAGACCTCGACCCCCGGCACCACCAGGAGGTGGAGGCCCCGTTTGCGGACGGACCTCTCGGCCTCGAAGGAGCCCTCCAGGGTGTCGTGGTCGGTGATGGCGATGCCGTCGAGGCCGGCCTCGAAGGCCGCCTCCAGGATCTCCTCGACCTCGTCCCTCCCGTCGGAGAAGGCGGAGTGGACGTGGAGGTCGAGGCGGAGGGGGGTCGTCCTCCCCTTCCTGGGCCGGCCCCCTCCTCTCCCATCCCCCGCCAGCTTCAGACCTCCCTCGGGTCGGTGATCTCGCCGGAGATGGCGGAAGCCGCCGCCGTCGCCGGGGAGGCGAGGTAGACGAGCCCCCCCTTCCCCATCCTGCCGGGGAAGTTCCTGTTGGCGGTGGAGAGGCAGACCTCCTCTTCGGCGATGACCCCCATGTGGGCCCCGAGGCAGGGGCCGCAGCCGGGGGTCCCGATCATCGCCCCCGCCCGGACGAGGGCCTCCAGGACCCCCGAGGAGAGGGCCTGGAGGAGGACCTCCCTCGAGGCGGGGATGACCAGGGTCCGGGCCTTCACCTCCCTCCCCTTCAGGATCCGGGCGGCGATCTCCAGGTCCTCCAGGCGGCCGTTGGTGCAGGTCCCGATGAAGACCTGGTCGACCTCCGTCCCCGCCAGGTCGCCGACGGGGCGGACCTGGTCTACCCGGAAGGGGACGGCGACCTGGGGGGAGAGATCCGAGACGTCGAACTCCATCTCCGCGTCGTAAGACCCGGGGTCGGATCGGACCGGCTGGTACGGCCCCCTAGCCCTGCCCCTCAGGTACTCCTCGGTCGTCCCGTCTGCCGGGACGATGGCGGCCTTCGCCCCCATCTCGACCCCCATGTTGCAGAGGGTCATCCTCCCCGAGATGGAGAGGCTCTCCACCGTCTCCCCCAGGTACTCCAGGGCCCGGTAGGTGGCGCCGTCGGCTCCTATCGCCCCGACGAGCATCAGGGTCAGGTCCTTGGCGAGGACCATCTCGCCGAGGCGGCCGGATATCCGGACGGCGATCGTCTCGGGGACCTTGAACCAGAGCCTCCCCCGGGAGTAGATCTCCGCCATATCCGTCGCCCCGACCCCGGTCCCGAAGGCGCCGAAGGCTCCGTAGGTGCAGGAGTGGGAGTCGGCCCCCACCAGGAGGGTCCCGGGGAGGGCGAACCCCTCCTCGGGGAAGACCTGGTGGCAGATCCCCCGCCCCCCCTCGAAGAAATGGACGATCCCCTGATCTCTTGCCCAGGAACGGACCATCCTCTGGAGGTCGGCGGCGGTGCTGTTGTTGGCGGGGACGATGTGGTCGAAGGGGACGACTATCCTCTCGGGGTCCCAGACCCGCTCCGATCCCATCTCGGTGAAGGCTTTAATGGCGAGGACGCTCGTACCGTCGTGGGACATGGCGTAATCCACCTCCGCCTCGACGATCTCCCCCGCCTCGGCCCGGTGGCCCGAGGCCCGACTGAATATCTTCTCGCTGATGGTAGCCAAGGTAATAACCTCCGTAAAAGGGGGGGCCGGCGGGAGGGGCCAGCCCGATTCTCAACCCTGAGAGCGGCTCACCCCAGCTTGGGGAGCATGTAGGCGATGTCGTCCTGGGGGTGGCGGTAGAGCCTCGAGTCGAGCCTCTTCTGGTCGAGGATGTGGCCGATGATCCCGATGGACCTCCCGAGGGCGAAGAGGCCGTTGAGGTAGCCGTACCTGATGACTTCGTCGATCTCCCTCTCGTCGAAGACCTCGCAGGAGCCCATCAGGTCGATGAAGAGGATCCCTATGCAGCCGTCGACGTTCAGGATCAGGTTTCCCTTCTTGGCGGTGGTGATCTCCTGGACTGAAAGGGCGTAGTCGAGGAGGTCGGTCCTGGCGAAGTTCTCCCTCGCGTAGCCGATGAGGAGCTCGACCCTCTTGTCGGGGTTCTTGACGCTCTTGATCCGGTGGCCGATCCCCGGAATGTTCACCCCCTTCGCCTTCATCCCCCGGACGAACTCCTCGGGGGAGAGGCCCGAGTCCCGGGCCCTCTTGAACTCCCGGGCGGCGTCATCGATCGCCCCGCCGAACCGGGGGCCGATGGTGAGGAGGCCGCTCGCGAGGGAGGTGATCAGGTCCTTTCCGGCGCAGGAGGCGACGATGGCGTTGTGGGCCGCCGAGACGGCGGGGCCGTGGTCGGCGACGATCTGGAGGACGAGCTCGATGAACTCCGCCGCCCAGGGGGGGATCTCCTTCTTGAACCAGAGGAGGCCTATCACCCCGCCGATCCCCATCCCGTCCTCCAGGACCCGGCTGAGGGGCTTTCCGGCGTAGAGGACCTCCTCGCCCCGGTCGTCGGAGATGGTGCAGATGAGGTTCGTCGACTTCCGGACGATCCCCTCGGAGACGGCCTTGGCGTAGTCCATGGGGATCTTCGGGATCTCCGGCTCCTCCGGCTCCCGGACCTTCCCCTCGGCGAGGAGCCTCTCGTAGACCCCTCTTATCTCGTCGCCGTAGCTGTCGAAGGAGGCGGGGACGATCGCCCCCGCCTCCTTCAGGGCCCGGTTCTTGGCGTCGGCGGTCTCTAGGTCGGTCTGGGCCTTCGCTCCGGCGTGGCCGAACTGGACGCTCCCGGGGAGGATCTTGGAGCAGGTCCCCGTCACCCAGATCACCAGGGGCTTTTTTATCTGGCCGGCCTTCAGGGCCTCGACGATCCTGTACTCGTCGGTGCCGCCGACCTCGCCTAGGCAGGCGATGATGGCGACCTCGGGGTTGGCCTCAAACCGGAGGATGTGGTCCATGAGGTTGCTCCCCGGATACCTATCGCCTCCGATGGCGATCCCCTCGACGACGCCGCTCGAGTTTCTCGCGATGATGTTGAAGGCCTCGTTGAGCATCCCTCCGGACTTGGAGACGAAGCCGACAGAGCCCGGCCGGTGGAGCTTCGACTCGATGATGTTCTCGATGGTCCCGGCGGTGTTTCCTATCCTGAAGGCTCCGGCGGCTAGCCCCCCAACGGTGGCGGGGCCGATGATCGTCTTCTTCATCTTCCGGGCCGTCGCGGCCATCACCCTCGCCATCCTCTCGGGGACCCCCTCGGCGATGATCGCCACCGTCTTTATGGTCGGCGAGGCGAGGGCCTCCATGGTGGTGTCGAAGGCGGACCTGAAGGAGGCGAAGTTGACCATCACCTCGGCGAAAGGATGGGCGGCCGCCGCCTCGGGGATCGTCTTGTACATGGGGAGGAGGATCTCCTCGGTCCCCCAGAAGACCTTCTGGACCCCGCCCCGGTTGGGGTTGATGATGGCGGCGACGCTCGGGACCTCCCTCCGGCAGAGATAGTCGAAGTCGAGCATCCTCTGGATGGCGTTGGTCTGGAGCCCGTAGACGAAGGCCCGGGTGTTTCTGTCGAATAGCTGGTAGTCCTTCATGGTCATCACTCTCCCCCTCCCAGGGCCATGGATACGATCCTCGTCATGTGGGTCTCGGGGCCGTAGACGTGGATCGGTACCCCCAGCCGCTCGCCGAGCTTCCGCATGATCCGAAGCCCCTCCTCGTAGTTGGGCCCGCCCCTCCGGACGTAGATCTCGACGCCGGCCTCCCGGAGCCTCTCCTTGTAGTCCTCCAGGGCCATGACGACCCCCTTGAAGGTCTTGGCGACGTCGGTGAAGTTGGCGATCCCGCCGCCGATGAGGAGGTACTTGGGCCTTCCTTCCGGGTCCTTCTCCCGGGTCATCAGGTCGAGGATCGTCTTGGTGTACTCGTAGGTGTCCTCGGTGGAGGGGTCGCCGCTGTACTCGCCGTAGTTGGCGAGCTCTCCGGCAAAGCCCAGGTCGCAGATGGTGTCGGCGTAGATGACGGAGGCTCCGCCCCCGGCCACCATCGTCCAGACTCTCCCTCGGGGGTTTAAGATCGTCAGCTTGAGGGAGGCCCCGGTCCGGGAGTCGATCTCCTTTATCCAGGCCTCCTCCTCGGTCAACGCCCGCCCGAAGGGCTCGGGAAACTCGAGGCCCAGCCAGGCCTTCCTCTGCCAGAAGGCCTCGGCGTCGTCGAGGCGGGCGACCAGGTCCAGGGGGACGATCTTGCCTTCGGCGAAGACGAAGGGGTTGATCTCAAGATACGCAAAGCCGAGGTCTCGATAGAGCCGGTGGAGCCCCTTGATGAATGCCGCCGTCGGCGCAAGCCGGTCGGCGAGGCCCGCCGGAAGCTTTGATCCGAGGTCGAGCTCCTCGGGCCTCGCCAGGATGTCGACGGGGATCTCGGTGACGGATTCCCAGTTCGCCTCGATATCGACCCCGCCCCGGAGGGAGAAGTAGATCACGTCTTTATCCCTCTCGGACTTTATGGCGACGTAGAGCTCCTCCTCCGGTCCGTGGGGAATGAAGGGCTCGATGAGAAATGTGTCGAGGGTCCCGACGACCGACCCCACCAGGACCTCGCGCCCCATATTCTCCTGGATGTACCCCTTCGCCTCGTCCCAGGAGGCGTCGAGGAGGATGAGGCCGTGAGCGCCCCTTTTTCCGAAGAGCTGGTCGGGCTTGACCACCAGCCTTTTCTTCTTGACCCAGGGGTTTTTGATCGCCACCACCTCCAGGTCGGTTTCTGGGGTGACAAGGGCGATCTGACCATCGTAATCGAAATCGTCCGCATAATCGGGAAGGCGCTCCGCCAGGAGCTTCTTAGCGTCGTATTCCCTGATCCCTCTCTGTGCCATCTTAAAAACCTCCTCCCCAGGGGGAGCGTCTTTTTTGTTTACAAATCTTTCTACGAAACGTCCCCGAAACGCTCCCAAAATGGGCCTGGAAAGGCTGAAATAGGGACCCCTTTCTAAGAGATTTCATGGTCTGCAAGCCCCGGAAGGGCGAGACGATCAGGCCTGCCGAGGATGTTTTGGCCCGCCTGGATGCGCTTTACATGGCCTGCCCAGCCTGCCCGAAAGAGCCCGCCCTCGATAAGGGCGCGAGCTTTTCCGAACAACCCGCGATGGAAGGGCGCCGGAAGCGGTGTTCCGGCTGCGGCAGGGCGCCCCTGGACCTGGTGATGGTGGAGGCGATGGAGGTCCTCGTCGACCACAACCTCCGAAGCCGAGCCGACCCCCTCCGGTCCATCGGCTGGCCCCTGGTGGAGGTGGGCTACCCCCTGGCGTACCCGCCGAGGCTGGGGCCGGATGAGCTCATCATCGTCGGCGAGCGCCTGACGAAGGAGGCCGCGGCCGAGATCGTCGCCCAGGTCCCGGAGGTCAAGGGGGTCATCCGGGGCGGGGGCGTTCCCGGCGTCGCAGACCTCCGGGCTCCGCCCCAACGCTGGGAGCTCCTGGCGGGCTCGGACCTGCGCTGCGATGTCGTCTCCTCTTTAATCGGAGAGCTTGTCATCTACAAGCATCAGTCAAAGATTCACGTCGAGTTCCCCCGCCAGTCCGCCCCCAAGATGAAGATCCTGGAGGAGCTGTACTTCCGGGGCAAGCTCACCCGAGTCGCCGACGTTCTCTGTGGCCCCGGAACCCTCGGCCTCATGGCCGCCCTCGCTGGCGCGGAGCGGGTGGTCCTCAACGACGCCTGGCACCCGGCGGTGGAGGACGCCATCCTGAACCTGGAGGCGAACCGCTCACTTTTGGGGATCGAGAGGATCGAGCGGCATAAGCTGCCGGCAGGCGAGGTCGGCGCGGAATCGGTCCTGGCGGCGGAGGCTTGGTCCGACAAATGCAAGATCGAGGTCTACTTTGGCGATGCCGAGAGGCTATTCTCGCGGGCGGAGCCGACGGATTTATGCTTGATCGATCCCTTCCCGGGGATGAACTTCGACCGGATCGCCGAGGCGTGCGGGGTCTGCGGGGAGATAGTGATCGTGTAGGAGCTTATGGTTGGAGCGATTCCAGATTCTTCCGCACCAGTTTCGTCTTGGGGTGGTCCTCGCCCAGAAAATGCTGGAATATCTTAAGAGCCCGCTCGTAACTCTTCCTGGCACCGGCCAGGTCGCCCAGGTCTTCTAGGACCCCGCCGAGGTTGTTGACATCGGTGGCCACTTCTGGATGGTCGGGCCCGTAGACCTTCTCGTCGATTTCAAGAGCCCGCTCGTGTACAGACTTGGCCTCATCGAACTCGGCACGTCCTGTTAAGTACAAACCTGCTTGATTCAAAAGGCGGCTGGTCGCCTCATGGGCAACCTCAAGCTCCTCAGCATGTCCCGCAGCGGCCAGAGCGTGGGGCAAAAGAGCCGAGCACTCGTCCCAGGTCCGGACGTCCTGGCTCTTCTGGGGGAAAGCGCCGTTCACGAGCCGGACCGCCGCTTCAGCCCACCTCTTCCGCTGTTCATCGGACAATCGGTCCCGCGCCACGGCCTGGACAAGCCGATGGACTGAGAGGGAGTCATCGCCCACGGTCATCAGCGAGTAACGCCTGAGGGCGGCGACGGCGTCATTAAGCGCCATCTCATCTTTCACAGCCGATGCCAAGGTCTCTGGAAGGTGCTTAGCGCCGCCGGTCAGCAGCGACTTTGGGATGTCGTCAGGAGCCAGGAAGGCGCAGAGGTTCAAGAGATCAGTGCTGGCGGGCACCTCTTCCCTCGCCTTCTGGAACGATAGATCCCAGGTGGTGGCGACGGTAGCGGTGTACTCATCTCCAATTGGGCCGAATTTCTCCAAGATCTCCAATTGACGTTCCTGGAAAAGCTCAAGATAACGCGAGAGGCTTTCTCCGGTTGATCTGATGTAAGCTCCGGCTTGCTCCAATCCTAGGGGTAGATCCCCAAGTACGTCAGCCAACCTGTCTGCAGCAGTCGCGTCATTTTGGCCAGTTCGTTCGAGAAGAAACTTTATCGATTCCGCTTTACGGTCAAACTTAGTAACTTCCAAAGGCATGGCTGCACTTTTCCAGTCCCTGGAATCTCGGGAGGTGATGATGACGTGACCTGAGTCAATTTGCGGGAGATAGCTTCGAACGCTGGCGGGTTCTTCAGCATTGTCAAATACAAGCAGCCAATCCCTTTTCTTGCTCAGGAAATTACGAACAGCTTCGATAATTGCCTTTTGATCCGCATCTTCTCTCTTCGACAAATTCAGCTTGTCGGCTAATTCAGCATAATCGGAAGCTAAAGTGGTAGGTTCTCCCGATTTTACCCACCATATAATCTCGTAGTCGGATTTGTGCTGGTCAATATATCTGAGCGCAAGCTGGGTCTTGCCTATCCCACCTAGGCCATAAAGGGCGACACGGCCGTTTGAGGCCAAAGCCGCTCTGAGATCAGCAAGGAGCTTATCGCGTCCTGTGAAATTGAAGCTTAGGTAGGGTGGGGCATTTGAGATCTTGCCAGGGCCAGGAGTGTCTGAAACATCAGATGGCTGTGATTTGTGCTCTTCGGTTTGACGTATGTTTTCTTCAGGCTTTCTATTTCTGCGCCCTTGAAAAATCATATTTTTAATATATTTTAGAAAACCACAAACATAAGCGATTATCGTAATTAAAGCAGCAATAACTAAAATGACCCATTGATTCTGTTCAAGCCATTCGAGGTATTTTGCATCCGTTTCTTCTAGAGCGCTAATATTGGAGCTTTCAGCTCCAACGGGCTGAGCCTCAGAGATGTTGGTGGATTTCACCTGATCCGTGCCGTTCTCGCCTCCCTCCACCTGGGCCAGCGCGGTTGCTGCCAGCGACAGCACCAGCAGCGCCAGGACGATGAGCGGCTTCGATCTCGTCGAGCATCCCTCCGATGATTCAGTTCAATCTCAATCTACAAAAAGCTTGGGCGAGTTCCTCAAACTTCCGATAACCCCGCCCACCACCGACCCCGCCCGGAGCGCGGTGAAGAGGCCCCGCGCCCTCGTTGCCGGAGGGGGGGCCGCGCCGCCGGGTTGTGCCGCCAGGGGGCGCCGGGGCCGATCATGGCAGCGCCGCAGGGTTATATATAAATGTATTTAAAATATCCCAGACCTCTTCGGGCAGAAAGAGGGAGAGGAAGAGGTTGGCAAAAAACCCGACGAAGATGGCTATGCTGAAGCTGAGGAGCGTCCCAAATAGGATGTACTCGCCGGTTATTCGATTCGTATTATACCTGAAGATCGATTTTGCAGCGATCAGGAGCCCGATGGCGGTATATTGCTGAAATATTATGAAAGTCAGAATTAAAAAACGTTCAAGATAGCCGATATATCTGCCCGCGCTCTCCAGGCTCCCGCTCCCGCGGCCCTTATTTTTATCGTCTTCCTGGATCTTATCTCGCCAGCCTCTGGTCATCTTCGATACGAAGATCCCCGCCGGCTGGAAGATCGCCGTATAGCTCAGCAGCACCACGGTGATGCAGATCAGCGTCGGCTCCGAGAGGCGCCCCTGAAGAGAGGAGAAATCCGGATGAAATAATGTCATCCAAACTAATATTATAATTATCATATGGGCTGCCTGGTCGCCGACAAACGACCTCACCGTATCTTCGCGTCTCGACTTCACGATATCGATCACCAGATGCGATAAGAAAAAGCTAGCGAAGACGAGAGCGGCCGGAAAGAGGCCGAGGAACGCCCAGGCGACGGACCCTGCAAGAAGGGCGACGACGCAGACATGGAGATAGAGGTACCTCGACCTCCATCCATCCTCATATTTGCCGTCGACCCATCGATTCGGCTGCAATACGAAATCCGCCAGCATATGCGAGAAGACCAAAAGAATCAGGAAGAACAGGCCCGATAGGCTTGAAAGGCCTGAGAGGCTCGAAAGCCCTGAGAGGTCCGAGATCGCGGTCATGCTACTCTACCTGGACCCCGGGACCTTCATCCGATTCATTCGAGCCGCACATCTCGGCCTTATTTCTGATGACATCCGAGTACCTCTGGATGATCAACTCGACGATCTCGTAGTCGGTCTGTGCAAGCCGGTAATGAACGGCAGACCCATCGATGTTCAGCATCTCGCCAATTTCCTTCAGGGTACGGCCTTCAAGCCGATACATTACAGCCTCACACTTCTTCTTCGTCCACCTATCTATCAGCCGATCTATCATCTTGCAGTGTATCTCCAGCTCCTGGTTCGTCTCCTCCCAGGGCGTTTTGACGGCCAAATTTCGCCGCTCATTTTTTATGCGATCCAGCTGCAGACCTGAGTACTCGAAAGCCTCGCCGTTCATCTCACCAACATCGCCAAGGCGATATCCCTCATCTGGGAGACGATCGATCTCGCCCACCCCGATCGAGACTCTGGCATCGATCCGAGGAAGTTTCTCCTCTACGTTAAAGCTCGAGATCAACCGCAGCCGCAAGAGGATCGCATCTTTGAGAGCAGATTCGGGTTCGCTGGTGATCCCTTGAAAGCTGTCGCCTCTGTAGATAAAAGGCGGAAGCATGTATTCCCTACCCACATATTCCAGAGATTTATTAAGATGTTCAATATAAGAAATCCCGCTGCTTTTAAGCTGCCGGGACCCGATCAAATCGCCGGTTAATACTGCATATAATTTTTCATCCATATTATTGCCGTTCTCAGATTTTTATTCGTCTCTCTTCAGTTAAGCGTTATATAGATTTTCGCCGTGGAGATCGAGTTGAAGTTGATGGGCACCCTGCCCCTTGATCCTATCTTTCTCCTGGGGTTTTCATAATCATCCGGTGCGATCTGGCGGTGAAGCTGCGGCAAGTTGAAAGTTTGATCATATCGGCTCAAATAGCAACGATTTGAGTATTTCTATTCAAATTCTATAGAGTTGAGCATATATGCTCAAATTCCCCGGGCCATCCCTCTCATATATCCTCCGTCCTCAGCGCCTTTCTCGTCTCCTTCCGCCTGGGCCAGCGCAGTCGCGGCGAGCGACAGCATCAGCAGCGCCAGGACGGCTGAAGGCTTCGATCTCGTCAGTTACTCCTCCGGTCGAAAGTCTTCGCCCCTGGCGGCAAAAAGTTTTGGGTGGAAGGGAAGGGACTTGGAATCTGACCGCCAGAATCGCGAGTTGCTTTAGATAAGCATTTGATGGGACAGCGCGGATTTGAACCGCAGTCCAAGCGTCCCAAACGCTCGAGGATGGACCAGGCTACCCTACTGT
>Ga0334884_1005011_pt1 | contig 13021 bp, 10 predicted proteins | sample GraSluR1_MG_7_FD_207215 | JGI IMG/M metagenome (GOLD analysis project Ga0334884, IMG submission 207215) | Sludge microbial communities from methane-producing bioreactor in Wageningen University, Netherlands - Granular Sludge_12_05 R1 | ecosystem: Engineered > Bioreactor > Anaerobic >...
TCACCCACTCGATTCCCAGGCCTCTGCTCGACAGAATGGAGGTCATCAAAATTCCCGGGTACGTGTGGCAGGAGAAGATAAAGATAGCGAAAAACCATATCTTCCCGAGGATCTTGGAAGAGCACGGGCTTGCTCCGAAGCAGTTGAAGATAACCCCGAGCGGTCTCGAACATGTCATCAGCGAATACACCCGGGAAGCGGGAGTCCGTGGCCTGGAACGAGAGCTCTCCACCATCTGCCGCAAGGTGGCCAGGAGGATCGTCGAGGACGAGAAAAATGCCGAACAGCCGGTTTCGATAGGCCCGAAACAGCTGAAGGAGTACCTCGGTCCGCCGAGGCTGTACGATCCCCGTCTTCCGAAAACGAAAGAGATCGGTACCGTCGTGGGGTTGGCGTGGACTGAGACGGGCGGCGATGTGCTCGTCATCGAGGCGGTGACGATGAAAGGAAAAGGAGAGGTGACCCTTACCGGGAACCTTGGATCCATCATGCAGGAATCGGCGCAGACCGCGATCGGTTTTCTCCGGTCGAACGCGGACGGTTACGGCATCGGGGATATCGACTGGAAGTCTATCGACGTTCATCTTCATGTACCCGAAGGCGCTATCCCTAAAGACGGTCCCTCCGCAGGAATCACCATGGCGGTAGCCATACTTTCCGCGGTTCGTAAGAGCCCGGTGCTCTCGAACATCGCCATGACCGGAGAAGTTTCTCTCCAGGGGAAGGTCCTTCCCGTCGGAGGCATCCGGGACAAAATATTGGCCGCCAAACGACAGGGAATCAAGAACATCATTCTGCCACTGGCGAACAAGCCCGATGTAGAGGAGATACCCGAGTGGTCGCGGGACGGTCTTTCTTTCCGTTATGTCGACCGCGTGGAGGATGTGTTCGACTACGCCCTGGAAAAGGCGCCCTCTCCATGACTGTGAAATGGAAAGTGTCGCTCGAATGCACCGCCTTCACGCCGGACCAATTCCCTCCTCAGGAGATTCCGGAGATCGCGGTGGCCGGGCGATCGAACGTCGGGAAGTCGACGTTGATCAACAACCTTCTCGGGGTTCGTCTGGCCCATGTAGGTGCCACTCCGGGAAAGACCCGGAGCGTCAATTTCTTTCTCGTTGAACGGGAAGGAGTTCCATTCAGGCTGGTGGATCTCCCGGGATACGGATATGCCACCAGGAGCAAGGCTGAGCGGAATACGTGGTCGCGCCTTATCGAATCGTATGTCGCCAAAAGGAAAAGCCTTTGGCTTGTGTTGCATCTTGTCGATTTCCGGCACGGCCTCCTGGAAAACGACGCATCGCTTCAAGAGTGGCTGGAAGGCGTAGGGCTTCCCGTGTTCGTCGTCTTTACAAAAGGCGACAAGATCGCGAAAGGGAAGCACCGGAGTACGCGGGATCAGTTTATCAGAGAGGGAATGAAATCGCTCGACGTCCCCATCATCACATCAGGCGACAAGGGAACAGGTATTCAGGATCTACGGGATTTTATCGAGTTGTTTCTTGACCGTCAGGAGTAAACGGCATCCCTCCGCGGAGGGATGCTATGGCACTACGGCCGGAGAAGCAAATTTTTGGCAACGGAGGGGAATTGCAGCATGGCGGACATTATGGAATCTATGGCGAAATCGTACGACCCCGAACCGATCGAAGATAAATGGTATGCGCGCTGGATTGATTCGGATCTCTTCAAGGCGCGCGTCGACAAAAGCAAAGAGGCGTTTTCTATCGTAATTCCTCCGCCGAATGTCACCGGATCGCTTCACATGGGGCATGCATTCAATCATACGTTCCAGGATATCGTCTGCCGCTTCAAGCGTATGCGCGGGTATAACGTCCTCTGGCTGCCCGGCACCGACCATGCGGGTATCGCCACGCAGAATGTCGTGGAACGCCGCCTGGCGGGCGAAGGCAAGTCCCGCCACGATCTCGGCAGGGACGAGTTCGTGCGGAGGGTCTGGGAGTGGAAGGATGAGTTCGGCAATCGGATCATCAACCAGATGAAGAAGCTGGGAAACAGCTGCGACTGGGACAGGGAACGCTTTACGCTCGACGAGGGGCTCTCGAAGGCCGTACGTTCCGTCTTTGTCCAGCTCTACAAAAAAGACCTCATCTACAAGGGGAAGTACATCATCAACTGGTGTTCCCGGTGCCATACGGCCCTCTCCGATATAGAGGTTGAACACGAAGAGCGCAAAGGACACCTTTATTATGTTGCCTACCCCTTCGTCGACGGCGAGGGGAGTATTGTCGTCGCAACGACCCGGCCGGAGACGATCTGGGGCGACGTTGCGATCGCAGTCCATCCCCGCTCGGAGAAAGGCGCGCTTGTCGGAAAAAAAGTCCGCGTCCCTCTCGGGGGCAGAGAGATCCCCATCATCGAGGACATCATGGTGGACCCCGAATTCGGCACGGGCTGCGTCAAGATCACTCCTGCGCACGATCCCAACGACTTTCTTGTGGGACAGCGCCATAACCTTGAACAGGTGCAGGTTATCGACGAAAACGGGATCATGAACTCTCTCGCTCCCGGATATGAGGGGTTGACCATCGAAGAGGCGCGTAAAAAAGCGGTCGAGGACCTTCAGGCTTCGGGACACCTCGGTAGAATCGAGGAAATAGCGCACTCGGTGGGCCACTGCTATCGCTGCCGGACCACAGTCGAGCCCTATCTTTCCGAGCAGTGGTTCGTCAAAGCGAAGCCGCTTGCCGAGGCCGGAGTGAAAGCGGTGCAGGACGGGAAAATTCGTTGGGCTCCCGACCAGTGGGAGAAGGTCTACTACCAGTGGATGGAAAATATCAGAGACTGGTGCATCTCCCGCCAGCTCTGGTGGGGACACAGAATCCCGGCGTGGACCTGCGGAGAGTGCGGTCACATCACGGTTTCAGAGTCGGATCCGACAGTGTGCGAGCACTGCGGAAGCGCCGCTATAGTCCAGGATGAAGATGTGCTCGACACGTGGTTCAGCAGCGCGCTATGGCCTTTTTCGACGCTCGGATGGCCCGAAAAGACCGAAGAGCTCGCGTACTTCTATCCGACATCTCTTATGGTGACCGGCTTCGACATCATCTTCTTCTGGGTGGCGAGGATGATCATGATGGGGTTGGAGTTCATGGACGAGATACCTTTCCATGACGTCTATATCCATGCGCTCATTCGCGACGAAAAAGGACAAAAGATGAGCAAGTCGAGCGGAAACGTCATCGACCCGCTCGACATGATCGAAAAATACGGGGCGGACGCGCTCCGTATGACGCTTGCCGCGCTCACCGTTCAGGGAAGGGATATTCTTTTGAGCACCGGCAAGATAGAAACATACAGGCTCTTCATGAACAAAATATGGAATGCGTCGCGCTTCGCCCTGATGAATCTGGAAGATCTTCCGCGCGAAGAAGTTCTTTCGGACGATTCGGAGCTTGCGCTCCACGACAAATGGATCCTTACCCGGACCAGCCAGGTCGCCGCTGAAACGACGCGCCTTATTGATGCGTTCGGCATCGGCGAGGCGGCGAGGATGCTGTACGATTTCGTCTGGGGAGACCTGTGCGACTGGTACCTGGAGCTTTCAAAACCCGCGCTCAAAGGAGCGGAAGGTCCTGCACGAAAACGTGCGACGCAGCTGGTCATCGCATCCGTATTCAAGGATGTGCTCCTTCTTATGCACCCCTTCATTCCCTTTGTTACAGAGGAGTTGTGGCAGGTTTTCGGTTTCGGAAAAGATGCCGACGGGAACACGCCGTTTATTGAACATCATCCATGGCCGTCGCCCGACGTTGCATGCTCCTTCCCCGAATCGCTGGAGAAAATGGCGGCGTTCCAGGAAGTCGTCAGGGTGCTCCGCAATCTGCGCGCAGAGGCGAGGGTGACGCCGCAAACATTTGTGAACCGTGCCGTCGTCCAGTGCGGCGAGGAGAGTTTCCAGGCCGCCATTGTCCGTGAAACGGCTCCGCTTATGCAGGAGCTGACGAGAATTCGCGAGATTTCCATCCTGCCGCTCTCCGCGGAAAAACCGGCGGGAGCGCTTTCCTCGCAGTTAACCGGGGGAGAGGTCAGTCTTATCGTTGGGGATATTCTCGATATCGCCTCGGAAATAGCCCGTCTTTCAGAAGAGATCGCGTCGATCACGAAGAACATGCAGGCCAGCAGCCGCAAGCTCGAGAACGAGGATTTCGTTCGCCGCGCACCGTCGGACGTCGTCGAGAAGGAACGACTTCGCCTCGAAGAAGGCGAAGCGAGGCTTCGGCGTATCCACGAGAATATTGAAAGCCTCAAGCGATCCTAAAGAAAATGAAACAGCCGTTCGCCTCTTTTGATGATCTGGAGGATTTCTTTACCCGTATGGCGAGCCCCGGAATTCGGCCGGGGCTCGAACGGATCGCCCGTCTGCTCACACTGCTGGGCAATCCGGAGAAGAGCTTTCCCGCCATCCATATCGTAGGAACGAACGGCAAAGGATCGACTGCAGCCTTCACTGAACGTATCCTTCGGGAATCAGGATATGCTACGGCTTTATATACAAGTCCGCATCTTGAGTCTCCGGCGGAACGCCTTCTGTTGAACGGAACCCCTCTTTCGGTCGAAGAGTGGTCTTCATGCGCATTTGACGTCGAAGACGCTTTAAAGAAGGATCCGACGCTCCGTTCGGATCCGCCGACATTTTTCGAAATCGTGACGGCTACCGCCTTCTTGCTCTGCGGACGTTTCGGCGTCGATGTTGCCGTCGTTGAAGCCGGTCTGGGCGGAAGGCTCGATGCGACGAACCTTCTCGGCGATGTTCGCCTTACTTTGATCACGTCTATTTCAATGGATCATATGGACTTTCTGGGGGATACTCTTGAAAGTATCGCCGCAGAGAAGTTTGCCGTAATGCGAAAGGGAATGCCCGCGCTCTTTTCGGGGACTCCCGCTTCGCTTGTACCTCTCTTTCGATCGACCGCGAATGAAAACGGCGCGATCCCGAATATCACTGCCGAACTCTGCTCGTGCGAAGCAATACGAAATGACTCCGGAGAGCTTGCATATACCTACCGGATCAATCACCCCGCATTGCAGTCTCCGATAGGGAGGGACGGCAATCAGACCGGAGAGGGGGCTGTCATCCCGGTCTCAACGTGTTTGCGGGGAATGTATCAGATCGAGAACAGCGCGCTTGCTATTTCAGGAGCGCTCTTGCTTGCTTCGCGTTTCCAAAAAATCACAACCGAAAGTATTCGGAAAGGAATTGCCGCTGCACGCTGGCCGGGCAGATTCGAAACAATACACTCGAACCCGCCGCTGGTGCTTGACGGCGGTCATAATCCCGGCGGCGTAGAGAAGTTGACGGAGAGTCTCGCCGTTGTCTACGGCGGGAAAAAGATCGGCGTAGTGTACGGCTGCATGAAGGATAAAGCGTACCCCGAGTGTTTGGCGCTTCTCCGAAAAGTCTGTTCCCGGCTCTATTGTGTTGAAGTCCCGGGAAATCCGCGCTCTGCCCGGCCTGAACTTCTCGCCGAGACTGCGAGAGACTCCGGGTGGAGTCCCGAAGAGATTTCGGTTCTGCATGATCCGTTGGAAGGTATTCGAGCCGCCTGTCTTTCGAATGACGTTGTAGTATGTTGCGGCAGTCTGTATCTTATTGGATATGTGAAAAGCAGGTTGTCTCTTGTAAACAAGGAGAGAAACGAATGAACTCTCCCTCTTTCAGGATCGAGCACGACGGAGTTTTTCCGTTTCTCGAGTATCTCTACCCGGAGCCGAACACGCCGTTTTTCATTCGTCTCTTTCTTCGGGGAACAGGCATGGACCAAGCTCTCGGGAATCCCGCGAGAGCCAGGGCGCTTGCAGAACCGTTGATACCGCGGCAAGGAGCGTTGATTGCTCCGCATCAGGTGCACGGGACTTTTATGGTTCCCGGGGAAGCTTCATATGCCCTTCCTGAACGACCTGAAGGTGACGGCGTTTTCCTGGAAACGCCGGGTATCGAGGGATCTCTCCGTTTTGCCGACTGTTTCCCTGTTGTCCTTGCATCCGTGACACCATCTCCCTGGATCGCCATTCTGCACTCCGGATTCAAAGGCGCGGTTTCCAACATCAGCGGGACTGTCTGTGAAAAACTCTTCGCTTTCCGGCAACGTCAGCCCTCCGCCACTTTCGCCTGGATTGGGCCGGGAATTGGACGAAAGAGTTATAATAGAAAACACAACGATCCTTGGACGAAAAAGGGGCTCTCTGTTTTCTCTCCTGAAAACAGATATAAGAGCTCTGACGATGTAACTTTCGATATCGGGGGGCAAATTTGCCGCCAACTTTTGGACGCCGGACTTCCCCCGAAAAATATCTGTTCTCTGCCGTTATGTACCTTTGAGAGGAGCGATCTCTTCTACTCCTACAGGAACGGAGATTCGGAAAACAGACTTTTTCTCCTGGCTTTTTTGACGGAGTAAAAATACCATTTTTGCGACGTTGTCCGGGAGAATTATGTTAGAGCACCAAAAGGCCGTACGTAATCAAAGGAGTTGAAGAGTCCATGGACTTGAAACGAGTAGGCGTGATCGGAGTGGGCCATCTTGGCCAGCATCATGCAAGAGTCTACACTGAACTGCTCGGCGCCCATCTTGTGGGGGTAGTGGACCAGAATGAAAGCCGGGCGGCGGCGATCGGAGAGAATCTCGGCGTTCCATGGTTTACCGAAATCGACGACTTCATCGAACGCGCTGCGCCCGAGGCCGTAAGTGTTGTCGTACCCACAAGCATGCATTTCGAGATTGCACGAAAAGCATTGAACAACGGAATTCACGTTCTCATCGAGAAGCCGGTGACCACGACGGTCAATGAGGCGGAGCAACTGCTTAAAATCGCCGCCGAGTCGGATCTTGTGCTTCAGGTAGGGCATATCGAACGCTTCAACAGCGCGGTGCAGTATATCTCGAAAATAGTGCACGAACCTCTCTTTCTTCAGTCGCGCAGGTTAGGCCCCTATTCCCCGAGAATCAGCGACGTCGGAGTTGTTCTCGATCTGATGATCCATGATATAGATATCATTCTCTCGCTTGTCCGGTCGGAAATCTCCGATATTTCAGCGACCGGCAGATGCATTCGATCCGATCATGAGGATATAGCCTCGGCGCAGATCTCCTTTGCCAACGGTTCAATGGCGCATATCCTGGTAAGCCGCGTTTCCGAAAGAAGGCTTCGCCAGCTGGAAATTATGGAACCCGAACGGTATGTCACGATTGATTATGAGACGCAGGACGTCTCGATCAACAGATGCGTCCGCCAGAATAACAACAGCCTTGTAGAGGTGATAGAACATCCCGTTTTTCCGAAGAGCGAGCCTTTGAAGCTTGAATTGCAGCATTTTGTGACGTGCGTTCGCGAAGGGAAGCAGCCCCTTGTCGGCATTACCGACGGGAAACGGGCTTTGGAGGTCGCGGTCTCCGTCCTGAAACAGATACACTTGGAAGAACAGCAACTTCCCGAGGGCCGCCAAGCTGTTTCATGTTGAGCTTCATTCCGAAAATCGTGTTATAGTGGGTACCCCGGAGGGAATTGATCCGGGGTGCTTTTTTTCGGCAGGCAGATGTTTTTTTCTTTTTTTTCTCCTTGTAAGATGCAGAAAATCTTTTTTTGAAGTGGCGTAATGTTTTTTTATAGGGTATCCTAATCCCGATTGCCAAATTCCCAAACAAAGCGGAGAATGCCATGCCTTTAATAAATATACAAGCCCTTATTGCTCTTGCTCTCTTTCTCGCTTCGCTTTTTATTGCGAGAATTGTTGTGCGGATTCAGAATGGTTCGTTGCCTGGCGGAGCGCTTTGGGTTCTCTACCTGAGAATGCTCCTCGGTTTTCTTTTTGCCGGGGCGATCATACTGGCTTTTTATTCTTTTGCCGGAATAGATATCATTTCGAAACATCTTTGATGGAAGCAACTAAGGGAAGGGGACGAAAGAAACGATGATGTTTTTTATACGCCTGAGACGGTATGTATTTATTCTTCTCCTGTTATCAGTTCTTTTCTCGGCAGCGCCAACGAAATGCGCAACTCTTCCCGCAGCCGACAGAGAGGAATCGGAGCGTTTTTTTGCCCTGGGGTACGAAAACTTTCTTAAGCGGGAGTATGCTCCAGCTCTCGAAAACCTTGACAGGGCATTGAAGCTGAATACCTATCTTGTCGACTACTACCTCCTGCGAGGTCTCGTTCTTCATCGTCTTGGCCGGACAGAAGAGGCGGTCAAATCGATCCGTTATTATCTGGAAGTCCGACCCCGGGACAGCGCTGCTCCAAGAATTTTAGAACGCTATCAAGATGAAGCCTTTTTTATAGAACAATTCCTTTCAGGGGAACCTCTACAGTCTGTCATCGTCTCCACCAGAAAAGACGTCAAAACCGCTTTTTCGATGGGAACGCTGCAAAATCCCGGTGTAGTCGGCCTTGGGAAAGCGACGTCGTATTCCGACGGCGTCTTCCTTTCCGATACTTTGGGCGATAAAGTGGGTTTTCGTCTCCCCGGAGAAAAATTTTTTCAGTTTATCGAGATCTCCGCCCCTGTAGTTGCGCTTCCAACAGGAGATAAAAGCTTTTATATTGTGTCGGAGAACGGGGATGTTTTTTCGCTCCCGGAAGGGGAACGAACGCCCGTTAGGGTCGGACGAATTCCGGAGAATCCCTCGGACGCGGCATTGGTAACCAACAGTTTGCTCGCGGTGGCAAGTACTGTGTCCAGGAGTATCGCTCTTTATTCGCTTCCTGATCTCGTTTTTTCCGGGCGAGTTGAGTTCCCGGAAGAGGAACGCCTTTTCGAACCCGTCGCCATTGCCGTGTACGGTGGTTGGATAGCCGTCGCCGACCGAAACAATTCCAAGGTGTACGTTCAGTCCCTTCATGACCGAAATCTGTTTTTCGTGATAGCTGCGGATGCTCCGAGAGATCTTGAATGGTCTTCATTAGGAGATCTTTTTATTCTCCATGAATCCGGAAACGTCTCGAAATCGCGCATCTCTTTCTCGGGAAAAAGAGCCCCGGAATCGGAAGCGGTGCTTTCCGATGTGCGCGAAGGCTGGAGCCTCTATTCGATCCATGATCGGGTGTTCTGTATCGATATCTCCGGCTCAAGGCTCTGGGAGCTGTTTCCTGTGCCTCGCGGGGAGAGCCTCGCAATGCTCTCCCTTTTTTCACCGTCGATTTCCAGGGAGCAGGACAGAGAAAGTTTCCTCCTCGAAGGAACAATCAGCGGGCCCTTTCGAACATATATGTCGTTGAACGCCTCTGTTGTGACATCCGTATGGAATGAACGTCTTCTCGGCGGGGCGTATGCTCCGTCTGTTTCCGAGCATCATGGAATGACGTTGTATTTCAAACCTGACGATGCCTCGCGTTCACGAAACGGTGCGGTGCCAGCAGCTTCCGGGAGAGAGGTTTTGAGCGCTTTGATGGAAGCCTGGCAGTCCAGAAAGGGCGACATTGCCAATATCGTGGTGGCGGCGAGTACCCCCTTTTCGTTTGAGGAAATAGTCCAGCTCACTGGTTTTTGTCTTCAAAACCGTGTGCGTATCTTCGTATTTGCGGACAGCTTCCCTTCCGTTGAGCTGCTTCGGGCGGCTTCGATGACGGGCGGTAGCGAGACGTTTGTTCCCAACGGCGCATGGGGGCCTTTCCCGGCCTATTCTGCGGGAAGCCTTAGGATCGTGCTTCCTGCCGACGAGACCTCCTCCGGTTTTCCGAGCAGATCAACGCTTTCGGTCTATCTGGATATCGGAGTTGTTCCGACGAGAGACTGGGTCCCCCTCTGGCCGGATATTTTATGATCCGTCGGAATTGAAATGTACGCAATATCTTCCAAAGGAGGAAAGGTTGAGCATGAACAAAGAGTATACAGAAGCGAAAGCCCGTTTTGAAGCGGGAGTCCTGAAAACTCTTCAAAAGAACAAGGAGCGGAAAGATGCGTTTTCAACAGGGGGAGGTCTTCCTCTTGAGCGTCTGTACGGGCCGGAAATGACCGAGGGCGCGGATTACTTGAAGGAAGTCGGCTTCCCCGGCGAGTATCCGTTTACAAGAGGCGTTCAATCGACGATGTTCAGGGGCAGATTCTGGACGATGCGCCAGTATGCGGGCTTCGCCTCCGCCGAGGAGTCGAACGAGAGATACCGTTATCTTCTTGCTTCGGGAACGACGGGGCTCTCGGTCGCATTCGACCTTCCCACGCAGATCGGGTACGATTCCGATGATCCGATGGCGCAGGGAGAATGCGGGAAAGTCGGCGTTGCCATCGACAGTTTGAAAGACATGGAAATCCTTTTCGACCAAATCCCTCTCGACAAAGTCTCCACCTCGATGACGATCAATGCTCCGGCGAGCGTTCTGCTGGCTATGTACATTTGTGTGGGAGAGAAACAAGGCGTTCCGATGAGCGCGCTTTCCGGAACCATTCAGAACGACATTCTGAAGGAATATATTGCGCGTGGAACGTATATATTTCCTCCGAAGCCCTCGATGCGTCTCATTACCGATATCTTCGAGTTCTGTAGCCAAAACGTCCCGAAGTGGAACACCATCTCCATTTCCGGGTACCATATCCGAGAGGCCGGCAGCACAGCGGCGCAGGAAGTAGCGTTTACGCTTGCCGACGGAATCGCCTATGTCGAAGCGGCGCGTTCAAAAGGACTGGACCCGAATGTCTTCGGCGAACGCCTTTCCTTCTTCTTTAATGCGCACAACGATTTCCTTGAAGAGGTAGCGAAGTTCCGGGCTGCCCGTCGTATGTGGGCGAAGATCATGAAGGACCGTTTCGGCGTGACGAATCCGAAAGCGCAGATGCTCCGATTCCATACGCAGACGGGCGGCAGCACATTGACAGCGCAGCAGCCCGAGAACAACATCGTTCGGGTGACGATGCAGGCGCTCTCGGCGGTTCTTGGAGGAACGCAGTCTCTTCACACCAACAGCATGGACGAAGCCCTCGCGCTTCCGAGCGAGAAGAGCGTTATGATCGCACTTAGAACGCAGCAGATCATTGCCTACGAGTCCGGAGTCACCAACACGGTCGACCCGCTTGCAGGAAGCTACGTTGTTGAATCCCTCACGAATGAAATCGAAGAGAAGGCATTCGAGTATATTCAGCAGATCGACGAAATGGGCGGCATGCTGACGGCCATTGAGAAGGGGTATGTCCAGAAGCATATCCAGGATTCGGCGTACGAATTTCAGCGCGCGGTGGAATCGAAAGAAGCAGTTGTCGTCGGCGTCAACAAGTTCCAGATAGAGGAGAAAAATAAAGATATGAAGCTCCTGACCGTCGACGCCTCCGTCGGAGAGCGCCAGATCAAGAAGCTTCATGAACTGAAAGCATCCCGTGACAATGCGGCGGTGTCCAATGCTCTTGAAGCCATCCGCTTGGCTGCTTTGGACGAGTCGCGGAATCTCATGCCGCTTATTATCGACGCAGTCCGTGTCTATGCGACGGAAGGTGAAATCTGCGGCGTACTTCGCGGCGTCTTCGGCGAGTATACCGAAAATATCGTTTTGTAGCCATTTACTTATACGCTGCGCATCAGGACTATCTTAATGGAGGGATCTTCCATGGATGAGAGAAAAATTAGGGTTGTGGTGGCGAAACCTGGTCTTGACGGCCACGACAGGGGAGCGAAGGTTGTAGCGCGCGCGCTCAGGGATGCCGGAATGGAGGTCATTTACACTGGTCTTCGCCAGACGCCGGAGCAGATCGTGGAGACGGTACTGCAAGAAGATGCCGATGCTGTGGGAATCAGTATTCTCTCCGGGGCTCATACGTTTTATTTCACCAAGATTATCAACATGCTCAGGGAGAAAGACGCCGGAGATATTATCGTATTCGGCGGAGGAGTCATTCCCGACAGCGATATCCCTGCTCTTCTCGAGGCCGGCGCAGGCGCCGTTTTCGGCCCTGGAACGTCCACAACCGTTTGTGTCGAGTGGCTTGAAGAGGCGGTAGCAAAAAAACGGGCGAAAGAGTAGTCCATTGGCTGTGGATGCTTTGCTCGAAAAGGCGCTGGGAGGGGACATTCGTTCTATCGCCAGGATTATCAGCCTGATCGAAAACGACAATCCCGAGAAGGATGTTCTCCTCAAGCGTATATACCCGATGACCGGCAACGCGATCGTTCTCGGGATTACGGGCAGTCCGGGCGCCGGGAAAAGCACGCTTACGGACAAGGTCATAGAACACTTCCGGAGCCAGGAGAAAAAAGTCGGAGTCATAGCGGTTGATCCGTCGAGTCCTTTTTCGGGAGGGGCTATTCTTGCGGACAGAATCCGCATGCAACGCCATACAGGGGACCCTGGAGTCTATATTCGAAGCATGGGCACTCGAGGTTCTCTTGGCGGACTCAGCAGAGGAACGAGAGAATCCGTAATTCTTCTCGATGCCTGCGGCTATGATGTCATTATCATCGAAACCGTCGGCGTAGGGCAATCGGAAGTGGATATCATCAAAATTGCCGATACGGTCTGCTTGGTTCTCGTTCCAGGAATGGGCGACGATATCCAGATAATGAAAGCGGGCATTATGGAGATCGCCAATGTCTTCGCCATTAACAAGGCGGACAAACCAGGAGTCGACAGGGTTGCCGCCGAAGTTCGACTGATGCTCGATCTCGTAAAGGAGCGCCCGTGGGTGCCTCCGGTGCATCTGACGATTGCGGAGAACGGATCCGGAATAGATGAGCTGGTTGAAAGTATCGTTTCCCACGGCGTCTTTCTCAAGAACAATCCCGACGGAGTACGGCGGGAATGGCGACGCCTTGCTTTTGAAGTCGAAGAGATTTTGCTGCAGCATATTACAAGAATGGCGGAAAAATCTTGGAACGCGTACAAAACGGATGAAGTTATGGAGCAGTTACTTTCCAGAAAGAGCAATCCTTATACTGTTGCAGAGGATGTGCTGAGTAAAATTATTCCCGGGACCCGAATGGTCTGAAGGGAACGAAGGGGGCAGATTCATCAGATGTCGCAGCGAACGATAGAGGAGCTCTGCGAGGAGCTGTTGCTGAAGCGTGGGAAGGCGCAGG